>Ga0209276_101267_pt1 | contig 18724 bp, 21 predicted proteins | sample DewCreD2012metaG_3_FD_185473 | JGI IMG/M metagenome (GOLD analysis project Ga0209276, IMG submission 185473) | Hot spring sediment bacterial and archeal communities from British Columbia, Canada, to study Microbial Dark Matter (Phase II) - Dewar... ...
ATTTGATATTTCTAGGTCCAGTAGTGTTTCTATTAGTATTATTTTTAAATGAAAATAAGGGAGAAATTATTTACTTTCAAAAAAGTTTTGAATTTAACATAGAAAGCATCATTATTTTTAATGATAGTTTTGAAAAAATTATCTCATCTTTTTTATTTTTTATAATTTCATATTTATTCTTATGGACGATTTATAAACTTATAAAAGAAAAGAAAATTGATAAAATTACTATAAATTTCTTAATTATCTTATTTATTTGTTTTTATATGGCATTTTTTGGACCAGAAGGTGCTTTTGGTGGAGGTCATGCTACATCTCGTTTTAATTTATTTACTTTTATTTTCACAATTATTATTTTATCATTCGGTTATTATGAAAAATTTTCTAAAAATTTTTTAAGTGCTATTCTAATTTTAGTATCATTCGCATCTTGGTACATTAGCTTTAATAAATTTTTAGAATTAAAACCTTATTTAGAAGAATTTATGTTTGCTAGATTTTATTTAAAACCAAAAACTTATCACATAAGAGCTATCTTTAGTCAATTTTATGATAATTATAGATTTATGCCATTTAGACACCTATCTTGTGTTTTCTTGATAACCAATGAAAGTCTAAACTTATTTAACTACGAAGCAACGACAAAGCTATTTCCAATAAAATTCAAAAATTATTATAATCCATTTAACTATATGGATTATCAGGCAGAATTCAAACCGAAATATATAAAATTAGAAAATTACCCTTTAAACATAAATTACATTATTGTTTGGGATATGGAAAACAGAAGTAAAAATTTCATAAATAAAATTCAAAAATTGGGTTATAAAATAAAATATAAATCCTATAATGGGTATTTAATAATCCTTGAAAAAAATTCCTAAATCATTCCACCATCTACAACAATAACCTGACCATTAATATAACTTGCCTCATCAGACGCTAAAAAATAAACAACATTTGCGACTTCTTCTGGTGTTCCAAATCTTTTTAATGGAATACGATTTAAATAATTATTTTTAATTTCATCTGGAAGTTTTTGAGTCATTTCAGTTGATATAAAACCCGGAGCAACTACATTAACTCTTATATTTCTGCTACCAAGTTCTTTTGCTAATGATTTTGTAAATGCTATAATAGCACTTTTACTTGCAGAATAAGAAGTCTGACCAGCATTTCCTATAATTCCTGAAACAGAAGATATATTTATAATTACACCAAATTTTTGTTTTAACATATATTTTGATGTAAATTTTGAATAATTGAAAACACTTTTTAAATTAACACTTATAACATTGTCCCAATCACTTTCACTCATCCTTAATAAAAACTTATCATCTGTTATTCCAGCATTATTTACAAGAACATCTATTCTATTAAACTTCTTATAAAAATCATCAACTATCTCTTCTGCTCTTTTATAGTCAGAAACATCAGCACTATAAATTTCTACTTTTACATTATATTTACTTTCAATTTCCTTCTTTAATTCGCTAAGTAAATTTTCACTCCTTGAAACAAGTCCAAGATTATAAGAATTTTGAGCAAATTTAATAGCTGTTGCTTTCCCTATACCTTTACTTGCTCCTGTAATAATAGCACATTTCATATCTTAAACCTTTAAATAATCTGTAATATCATCAGTTATTTCAATATCAGAACATTCAAAATCAAATTCCTTATGATAAAAAATTCCACTATCATTTTTTATTACATTTTCAATACTAACAACTGCCAATTTAATATCAAGTTCTTCTACTTTATTAATAAGTTTCTCAAATAGCTTTCTATCATTCTCTTGGAAACTTAAAAATCCTTTAAACAATTTCAAAGCTCTTTTTGAAAAATAAGAAATGACTAAATTCTCAATTTTTTCATTAGGACTTGAAATAAAAATTCTATCTATACTAAATTTATCAATAATTTCCTCCACTTTTTGTGAAACAAACTTTGCCAATTTTCTTTCTATCTCACTAATTTTACTTTCTATTTTCTGACCACAAAAATTATAAATACTTCTACTATCAACTACATAAAATTTTAAATTTTTTTTATCAAAATATACTATTAAATTCTTTCCAAATTCACTTTCAAGATAATTTATAAATTTTTTGTAAGGTTTCCTTGAAATCATTATCTTATTTGGAACTTTAAAGGGCAGTTTTAATAATTCAAAATTTTCTTTTTCTAAATCTAAAAGAACATCCAGATTTTCAATTGGTGTTGTTGATAAGTAAATACTAATATATTTCATATATCCCTCCTTTTATTTCTTTAACAATAGGTTCTTCATCTCCATAACCACAATTTAAAACAAAAGCAATACTCCATCTATTTATATCCATTTTTAAAAAGTCTCTTATCAGTTCCTCTTCAACAGTTTTACTTGAAAATGTAATTGAACCTGTATCAAGTCCTTCTGATTTTGCTTGAATCATAATTGCTTGTGCTATTATCCAAGAAATTTTAAAATTATATTCTGCATTATTTTTTAAATCTGTTAAACCTATAATTATAATTGGAGCATTTCCTAATGTCCTTACAAATTCCTTCATAAAGTTCTTATACCATTCTTTTAAATCATCTGGAACAATATTATATAAAACAGCCAAATCTCTTGCAATTGAATATGTTTGATTTATGATATTAACCGCTTTATTTCTTGCTTCCTCCTGAATCACAACCAATTGAAAGGGAATAGAAAAATCTTTCAGAATAAAGTACGGAACATCTAAAATTCTATTTATTGATTCTTTTGGTGGAATTTGTGATTTATACTTCCTTATCGTTCTTCTATTTTTTATAATTTCAAAAATAACACTTGGAAGCCTTCTCATATTTATTCAATCCTCCATAACACATCTCTATTTATTACTCTCGGTTCTATTTTCTGGGCAGGATAACCAAATAAAACAACAGCTACAAGTTCATATTCACTATCTATTCTAAATTCTTTATAAACAAAATTCTTAAATTCTTCATTTAAATCAACTAAAACCTCTGAAACAATTCCATAAGCTATTGCTTGGAGCCTAAAATTATAAATAGCTGAGAATGTTGAACCATAATTAGTAAGTTGATTAAAATAATCTTTAACTTTTGGACAAAAACATAAAATTAAACAATTTGAAATTCTATCTAATTTTCTAGATATTTCAACTGCTCTATTTGATATTAAACCAATAAACTTCCAAGGTTGCGGAGGGTTAAGACCATATGGTGCATAAAGCCCTGCTTTTATAATGTTTTCAAAAATTTCTCTTGAAATTGGTTTTAAAGCAAACTTTGAAGTATTAATTAACATTCTATTTAGTTCATATATAATTTTACCTTCCAAAGCTTGAAAATTTTAAAGGTTAATTTTGATAATCAATTGCCTTGTCCAATAATTCTAAAATTATTTATTTTACTTATGTTTTCCCCACCCACCCTATATTTAAGCCTTCGGCTTATAAATACCCATTTTTCGGCATTGGGGGGCTTTGCCCCCATTAAAACCCCCATAAAATAAATAAATTTAAAACACTTTTTGTAAATTATTGATTATCAATAACTTAATACTATTTATTGGACAAAGCAATAATCAATAGACTGTAATAACTTAAATTCTTAAACTTTAAAATTTTCGCTATGGCTGAAATTACGAGAATAGCTGGTGTGCTTGTTGTTGGAAAAGGATTAAGAGGAGCAAGAATGAATGAGATTGTTAAAGTCGGAAAGGAAAAACTTGTAGGTGAAATAATAAGATTAAAAGGTGATACTGCTTATATTCAAGTTTATGAAGATACTTCAGGACTTTTTGTTGGTGAGCCTATTGAAAGAACAAATGAATCATTAGCTGTTGAACTTGGTCCTGGTTTGCTTGGAAAAGCATTTGACGGAATACAAAGACCCTTAGATGTTATAATGAATAAAGTCGGTCCTTTTATATCAAGAGGTATAGATATTCCTGCACTTGATTACGATAAAAAATGGTTTTTCAAACCAATTTTAAAAGTTGGTGATAAAGTCAAATTAGGCTACATAATTGGTGAAGTTCAAGAAACACCATCAATTGTTCATAAAATAATGATTCCCCCAAACTTAAAAGGAAAGACTGAGCTATCGAAAGAAGATTTAGAAGAAACATTTACAATTTTAGATATTAAAGAAGGTGAATTTACAGTAAAAGAAACAATAGCTATTATAAAAAGTGATATTGACAAAAAGGATTATGAAATAAAACTTTCACACAAATGGCCAGTTAGAATACCAAGACCCGTTATAAAGAAAGAATTACCCATTATTCCATTATTAACAGGTCAAAGAATTCTTGACACATTATTTCCAATTGCTCTTGGTGGAAATGCTGGTCTTCCTGGCGGTTTTGGAACTGGAAAAACTGTAACAGAACAAACCCTAGCAAAATATGCTCTCGTTGATGTTGTAGTATATATAGGTTGTGGTGAAAGAGGAAATGAAATGACCGAAGTTCTTACAGAATTTCCACACCTTGAAGATCCTTCAAGACCAGGGGCCCCTCTAATGGATAGAACAATTTTAGTTGTTAATACATCAAACATGCCAGTTGCTGCAAGAGAAGCATCCATATACACAGGTATAACGCTTGCTGAGTATTACAGAGATATGGGTTATAATGTCCTACTTTTAGCTGACTCAACAAGTAGATGGGCTGAAGCATTAAGAGAATTATCTTCAAGACTTGAAGAAATGCCTGGAGAAGAAGGTTATCCAACTTATTTATCTTCAAAGTTAGCTGCGTTTTATGAAAGAACGGGAAGAGTTAAAACATTAAGCAATTTTGAAGGTTCTGTAACTGCTGTTGGTGCAGTTTCACCACAAGGCGGAGACTATTCTGAACCTGTTACACAATCAACACTTAGAGTTGTAGGAGCATTTTGGGCACTTGATTCAAACTTAGCAAGAAGGAGACATTATCCTGCAATAAATTGGCTAAGAAGTTACACACTTTACTACCCATTAATCGAGAAATGGTATAAACAAAATGTTAATGAAAGGTGGAGTGAGCTTAGAAATTTCATTAGCAGTATATTACAAAAAGAAGCTGAATTACAAGACATTGTTCAGCTAATTGGTCCTGATGCCTTACAAGAAATGGAAAGATTGATTCTTGAAATTGGAAAAATTATAAGACTTGGTTATTTACAACAAAATGCATTCAATCCTATCGATGCAAGTTGCTCATTAAAAAAGCAATTTTTAATGATGAAAGCAATTTACGACTTTTATAATATCCTTAAATCTGCCATTGAAAATGAACTTATCTCCGCTGATGAAATTGAAAAATTACCTCAAGTTGAAAGAATCATAAGATTAAAGGAAGTTGAGGAAAGCAAAGCAGAACAAGAAATAAACAACATTTTGAATTCTCTAAAAGAAGAGTTAAGTCAAAGGGAAAAAGCTGCTTAATATAATTTTATCTCAAATACTAATAGTTAAAGAGATAAACATTAGTGGGAATAAATTTTTTAACAAAAAAGAAATTCTTGAAATTTTAAAAATAAAAAAGAATTCAGAATTCAGCAAAATTAAACTAAAAAGTGGTATCTCAAGACTATATAGTAAATACTATGCTTTTGGATTTTTCAATGTTAAAATAAATTACAATTATGAATTCTTAGAAATGGGAAATGTTATTGTGAATATAAATATAAACGAAGGAAAAAGATTTTATATAAAACAAATTCAATTTGAAGGTGATAGTTTATTAGATAGTCTTATATATATTATTCCAAGAAAACTACCAATTGCTTACTCTGATGAATTTATCAATAGTTTTGAAAGTCAAATTTATTATTTTTATTACAATAGTGGATTTCCATTTGTTAATGTTTTAAGAGATACAATAATTGAAAATGACAGCTCATTAATTGTTAAAGAAAAAGTTAGTGCAGGAAAAAAAATAATTATAAAACAAATAAAAATTGAAGGAAACAAACAAGTGAGAGATGCTATATTTTTCAAAGAAATCACAATAAAAGTTCCAAGTTATTTTAACTATAATCAAATAATTCAATCAATTCAAAGAATATATTCTTTAAGATTATTTAAAAGCGTAAATTATAAAATTGAAGATGATAGTATTTTAGTTTTTCAAGTAATTGAGTCACCTGAAAGATATTTAGAAACAAATATAGGTTTTACATATCCTTATTTTTTAAATATCAGTTTCTTAATTGGACACTTGAATATATTTGGAAATGTTCAAAATTTAGAGCTTATTACAAATGGACTTTTTAGTTGGACAAATAGCAAAATTTTATTAAACGATAGGTCAATTACTTTAAATTTTAGAGAAAGATATTTTCTTGATATGAAAAATCTATTTCTTAATTCAAATATCATTTATAATAAAACTGGTCAAATAGGACAAGTTGAAGATTATGGTAAAATTGAAGAAATCGGGTTGAATGCTGAAATTTTAAGACAATTTTCAAATTATTTTTATAGTGCTTTTAGTATCCTATTAAAAAATAGTATAACAATTGGATATGAAGATAAAAGATTTATATTAACATTATCTCAAAGAGTAGTTTATGATGATAGAAATAGTTATTTAGATGCAACAAGGGGATTCGTTTCAAGTTTCTCTATCTCGCAAGCATTTATTCAAGCAAAATTTATAAAATTTAATGAATTATATTCAAAGTACTTTTATAGTTTTGCATTTAGAATAAGAATGGGGCAAATTTTTGGAAGTGATATTCCATACTCTGAAAAGTTCTTTCTTGGAGGTGAAGGAAGTGTTAGAGGTTATTTAAATAATTCAATTGGAGAAACTTTTGACAATCTACAACCTGCAAGCAATCATTACATAAATGGAAATTTTGAATATAGATGGAGATTTAGTAGTTTTTTTGGAATTACATTTTTTTATGACTTTGCGCTTGTTTCAAATGAATTTGCTAATTTAATAAGAAGTAGTATTTATAATGGTTATGGAATTGGATTTCGTTTTTATATTAATTTTATACCTATTCGTTTTGATTTTGCATTAAACCCAAATTCAAGAGTTCTTCCAAAAGACTTATTCATTTATTTTAGTATAGGACAAATGTTTTAAAAATTCCGAAACTAAATATGTTGAACCTGTTATAATAATAATTTCATATTGACTATTTAATGCATATTCAAATGCTAAATTGATATTTTTAAAAATTTTATAGTTTCTTAAAAACTTAGAAATTTCATAAGATTTAAATAACCTTGGATTTTCTATATCTACAAGCAAAACAAAAAATGGTTCAATAATTTTTGATATGTTTCCTAAATCTTTATCTTTTGCTAATGAAAAAATAATTATTGGTTCCTTTTTGAAAAGTTTTATGGCATTATTTATAACTTCAAAAATTGATAAATAATTATGTGCAACATCAAGAATAATTTTTTTATTATTTTTTTCAAAAATTTCAAATCTATAAGGAATTCTAACATTTTTAAATAAATCCTGATTAAATTCAATTTTTGTAATTTCCTCAAATGCTTTAATTGACAATGCACAATTATAAGCTTGAAAATTACCTATTAAAGGTGTTTTAAAAATTCTATTATCTATTTTAAATTTAACACCTTCTAATGAACTTTCTAAAACTTCAAACTCAACAAAGACCAATTTTGAATTTTTTTCCTGTGTAATTTTTTTTATAACTTCAAAAGCTTCATCTTCCTGATAACTTGTAAAAACTAAAGAATTTTCCTTTATAACACTTGCTTTTTCAAATGCTATTTGACTTAATGTATTACCAAGAATATGCATATGGTCAAAGTGAATTTTTGTAATTATTACATTACTCTTATTAAAAACATTAGTAGCATCAAGTCTCCCACCAAGTCCCGCTTCAATTACATAATAATCACAATTTTCATAATAAAAATATAAAAATGCCATAGCAGTTAATGTTTCAAAGTACGTTCTAAAATGCTTCTTCTTATGTTCCATTTTCTCATAAACCTGATAAAACAAATTTACAAAATCATTATCACTAAGAGGTTGTAAATTCAGCATTATTCTTTCCTTAACATCCAATATATGCGGAGATATATAGGTTCCAACTTTAAATCCTGAATTTATTAAGAATCTTGAAAGGTAAAAACTAACTGAACCTTTACCTTTCGTCCCTACAATATGAATAACATTTTTTAATTTTTCATGAGGACTTCCTATCTTTTTAAGAAAATCCTTAAACACCTCCAAATCCCTTGGAATTGTTCCAATTTTCTCATAATTAATAAATGAATTTAAAATTTCTAATACCTTTTCCATTATATTTTTAAATCTTCTTCTGTTTTAATAATAGGAACAGGTCTAAAATTACTTTTTATTACAAGATTAGCAGATATCCACTCGGAAATATCTTTGTACTTTGGAAGTGTAGCAGAAAGACCAAGTATATCAACTCTGTCTTTCATAAAAGCAACAATTTCTTCAATCATTGTCCCTCTATTAGTAAAAACAAAATGAATTTCATCTACTACAATAGCATTAGCATTATAACCCCAACCCCTATTCCTCAAAGAAAGAACCAAACTTTCATAAGTACAAACAACAATATCTGATTTTATTTCATAAGCTTCTTCAATAACATCGCCCGTTCTTAAATCAACATTCAAAAAAATTTTCTTAAAAAATTTATAAACCTCATTAGCAAGTGCCTTCGTAGGAGTAGTATAAATTTTAAATCCTTTATGAGATTGAATAAAATGAAGAGCACAAATTGTTTTTCCACTTGAAGTCGGTGTTGCTATAAGAGCAGAACCTGATTTATAGAACTTATAAAAAACAGTTTGAAGAGGATTTAGATATTTAAAATCTAACTTAGGATTTAATAAACTTGCAGGAATTAACTCTTCTTTATAGTTTTGTCCATCAACATTATAAATAACATAACCTCCATCTAATTTAAATTTAGAATCTGAACTTATTATGATAAGCATTATTTCTTAAACATTGAAAGCATTCTATCTGCTATAAAATAACCACCAACAACATTTATTGTTCCAATAAGAAGTGCTAAAAAACCTATCAATGAACCACTACCAGCAGATTCAATAGCTGATACAACCATTATTGAAGCCATTGCATGGCTTGCCACAACAAGAGGTGTATGTAAAATAGGAGGAACTTTCGTTATAACTTCAAAACCTATAATAAGAGAAAGAACGAAAAGAACAATAGATAAAGTAATTTGTTCCATAGCTTTAAAATTTTAAAGATGACGGTTTTTCTTTTTTCACAAATTATTTTCAAGGCAGAAAGTATAAATGTTTTTATTAAAGATATTGGAAATTTAATTGGAATTCAAGAAACTTATATTTCAAAAAATAAATTTAGAATAAATTCAAAACTTGAATTAAAAAAAGAAAAATTAGCAAGTAAATTTATGGAAAAGTACTACGCTGGCAGTAAGTCAATCATAATTGACTTAGAAGTTGATAGCTTTTATAAAATTGATAACGACGAAAAAAGTTATAGCGTTTATAAAATTGATAATTATTTTAGACCATTAGAAGAAATTAAATCTAAAAAGGAGATGAAAGGGAAATTAATAATTAGAGACTTAAAAGATTGTAACTACGAATTTAAGTTTTTATTTGAAAGTGATAGTATAATTGCGAAAATTTGTTATAAAGAATTTACCATAAATTCAGAAATAAATGAATTTTTTATAAATTATAATAAAAAAATTCAAAATAATTTTGATACAAGAATACTTGGAAAACTTGGAATCTTTTCAATAAATAACCCATTTGTAAATTTACTAATGAGCGAAATTATTAAAAAATCAGATTTAGAGAAAATTTTAAGGATAAAAGGGTATCCTTATATTGTTGAAATAAAGTACTATAATGATACAAGTCTTGTTTATAGCTACCTTTCAAAAGTTTATCAAATCCAAGAGGCAGGGAATTTAGATGTTTTCAAGATTGATCCAAATTATATTCATAAGTAGTTTTATTTTTTCTTGCTCTGAAAATTGCGAAAGGAAAATTTACAAAATTCAGGAAACTGAATATAGACTTGTTCCCAAATCAGGCTATAATGTTAGATTTTTTCTAAAAGCAAATGATAGTATCTTTGTTATAGCAAAATCTATTGAAGGTGAAAAAATTGACTTTATATGTCTAGCAAGTGCTATTTATATTTCAAAAGGCATAGGAAGACCTATTGCTTGCTCTAATGATATAAAGGAAGTTAATTGGAAATTTCATATTCTTGAAACAGGGGAGTATGCAGTTTATATAAAAAATAATTCAAATGAAATAAAAAGATACTATTTAAATACATATTATGTTCGTTGTGAATGAATTTCAGGTTCAAGCTTTGAGAGATCAAAATTATCTCTTTTATATATAAAAATCAAATAACTAATAAAATCACTTACAAAATAAACTGAAAATCCATAAGAAAATGGAATTAAATATAAAAGAAAGTATAAAATATGAAGTTCATTCAAATTTAAGAAATAATTTATAAATTTTACTAAAACAAAAGCAATAATAAGCATTAAAATTGTTCCAAAAATTGACATAAAAATCGAGATAATTTTATACGTTAAAAATCTATAAACTTGACTGTTAAAAACTGAAAAGTTCTCAAAAAATATATCAAAAGCATCATAATTTTGACTACTTATTGCACTAATACCCACACTTTCAGAAACAAAAAGACCAATCAATATATAAAATATAAGAATTGAAAAGAGAAGAATAAAAGGAAAGAAAAAATAAAGAAAAATTTTATTCATTTTTGAAACAAAAACGAAAAAATAAAAAAACAAAAATGTTATTAAAAGGAGAAAGAGCATTAAAATAATAAAATATATGAAAGTTAGAAATGCTTTTATGGAAAACCTTAAAGCTCTCTTTATTTCGTAAAAATGATCCCCTTTAATTTGCTCGTATGTTATTTTTGAAATAGCAATTTTTGAAAAAAAATAATAAATTAAAAAAACCACAAGCAGTAAAATATTGAATTTTGAATATAATAAAAATAATAAAATTGATAATGGATAAAGGATTATTAGTTTTTTAATACTTAAAGCTAAACGGAAAGCTCTAAATAATTCTTTATAATTATAATGATACAATTGCTTGAAATTTTAAAGCATAGATTAAAATTGAACCTTCTTTAAAATCCAATTTTTGGATTTTATAATATAAATACCCTTTTTAAGTCTAATATCATTTAAGTTTTTGAACTTACCAATAAACCTTCCATCAACAGAATAAATTTTAAATTCTTCATTATAGGAGGTTAAATTACTTTTCTCATAATTAACTACAACATTTATAGGAGCTTTTGAAAAATAAAGATTCTGATTGCCATCCCTACCATCAGACCATATAACATAAACAAAATAACTATCTGTAACTATCATATGATAATCTCCCATAAATCCATTTGTAGAGGAAGGTGCTTTATCAAGAAATGTTGTATCACTTACCCTTATAGGAGAACTCCAAGTTTTACCTGAATCCCTAGAAACTTGATAATATATAGACCATTTACTTGAACTACTCGTTGGCCATGAAGATGTATGATAGTACATAAGATGTAAATTTCCATAAGGATCAAAACTAACCCAAGATTTACATTGACCACCTAAAACAAGCTTATTTACTATATAACTGTTAGACCAAGTATTTCCACCATCATAACTATAACTGCCTCTAATATCCCAATTACCATTTCTACTATCTACCCAAGTTATAAATAAAACATTATCGTTATAAACTGAAATTGAATTTATAGGTGCCCTATCTCCATAACCGGAAGAATAAGAAACATAATCAATAACAATAGGAGTTGTCCAATTTTGGCCTTTATTATAAGACTTCGTAAAATATAAGTTATCTGAAACATATGCAAGATATATAATTCCACTTTTTGATAAAGAAAGAGCAGTTATACCAGTTCTTAACGGATCAACAACAAACCTTTGCCAAGTTTTACCTCTATCAAATGAGCGTGCAAATTTAATACCACTTGATGTTCCACCAAATTCCTGCCAAGAAACATAAATTGTTTCACCTCTAATAACCATCCAAGGCTTATCAACATCTCCTCCTGTTGAAAGGTCAGTAACAAAAGATGTATCAGACCATGTTAAACCTCCATCCTTAGAAAGATAATGCTTAATATAATAAGTGTAAAACTGAACTATCATATGAATATATCCAGAATCATCAATTCCAATTACAGGATCAGTATGCCACGTCACACCTGTTGTATTATCAACAAAATTATAGTTTATAGGGAAAGAATTACCTAAGTCATCAGAACGAGAAAATGGTATTGCTGGAATAGTTGATCTCTCAGCTATATTACATATTACATAAATATGCCCCTTATAAACCACAAATGAAGATTCACCTTGATTTATAATTTGTTGGTTATCATTTGAAACCCTGACATTTGGATAAAAAGGAAGGTCAGCTAATAATAAAATTATCATCTTATTTCAATCCCTTTTATATCTATACTTAATTTTCTATCTTCAAGATTTTGAATAATTATTATACTTGGAAACTTAATACCATTTGTATAAACATAAGGGAAATTATCTGAATAAATTGGCTTTTTTGGTTTCAAGTAGATAGTAGTATCACTATTTACAATTACTTCATCATAACTATATATATCATTCTGATTGAGTGTTATAACTTGGATAAGAGTTTTTCCTTTTGTACTTAGAGATATAGTGAAGCTTTGTCCCCTTTCGTTATATGTAAGAATTTGCTTTTTAAGATGCTCAAGCTCAAAACTGAAATTAAGTAAAATGAAAAACATAAATAAATTTTAAAGCCTAATCCTTTAAAATTTTCAAGTTTTATGAATTGTAATAAATTAGAAATAATTTTCACAGTAATTCCCCCACCCTTAGAATGGGACATATCAAAAATTGAAAGAAAAGCTTTTGAAGTAGCAAATATAACAAAAATTCTTGATATTGATTTTATCAGTCTTCCTGAAGTTATAGAAGAAAGAAGCAGAGGTCAGAGAATAATCCCTTACAAAATGAAGTTTGATAATGCTGAATTTGGAAAGATGATTAAAAACTTTGACAATTCTGTTGAGATTATTGTAAATAAAATTTCAGTTATTATGGAAAAAGAAGAATTTGAAACTTGGATTAAAGAAAATTCAAAAAGCTTTAATTATCTATTAATTGTTGGAGGAGAAAGTTCAAAAATTAAATATCCGGGCTATCATCCAATTCCAGCTACATTAATAGCAAAAAATTACTTTAAAAATGTATATGGAATTACAATATTTCATAGGAAAGATGAGCCCAAAAAATTACTTGAAAAAACAAAAGCGGGAATGAAAGCATTCATTTCACAAATTGTGTTTGAACTGGAAAATGCTAAAAAAGTTATTTATGAATATTTCAAATTATGCGAGGAAGAAAACATAAAAACATCAAAAATTTACATTAGTTTTGCTCCTGTAAGTCAAAGAAAAGATTTAGAATTTTTAAAATGGCTTGGTGTATATGTTCCTAAGGAAATTGAAAATTATTTATTAGAAGATGAAAAGAAACTTGAAAAGAGAAGCATTGAAATTATTGAAAGTTTATTTCAAGAATTGTGCTTTTTAAATATAGAAAATATAGGTATAAATGTTGAGCATGTAATGTACAATAATTTACAAGTCGCAGCATATGCTGTTCATAGAATAAAGGAGACATGGAAATGGAGAAATTAATATCCTTAAACGGAAAGTACCCAAGAAGTGAAAAGCTTATAAAAGCAACAAGAGACTATGAAAGAAACAGAATCAAATATGAAGAACTATTATTAGCCTACGAAGAAGATTATGAAAGCTTAAAAGAACTACAAAAAGGATTTAAAATAATATCAGATGGACTTTTAAATTGGCAAGATCTATTAAGACCTTTTTCAGAATTAGTTAATGTAGAAATTAAGGGACTTAAAAGATACTTTGAAACAAATACATTTTATAGAATTTTGAAATTTAATGATTTCGAAATAAAGAACTCTGAAGATTGGATTAAAAATTATTTCAAATTTGGAAATTTAGCAATTTTGCCATCACTTGGAATTTTCAAGTACTTTTCAGAAAATTATTCTTTTGATAAATTAACTAATATACTAAAAATGATTCTAAAACTACTTGAAGAGAAAGGTTACAATTACTTCTATTTTCAAGAACCTTCTCTTACTTTTTATAAGGATTATGATTTAATGTCAGATTTAAAGAGGTTTTTTGAGATAATAAGAAAAGAGATTAAAGGGAAAATTATATTAAATACATATTTTTCAGATATATCTGAATTTTTAAAAGAAATTTTAAAATTTGAAATTGATGGAATTGGTATAGACTTTACATTTAACGATATTGAGATAATTGCTAAAAACTTCAATAGAAAAGATATGGGGATACTTGCTGGAATTTTAGACAATACAAACTCAATAATTGAAACTTATGAAGATGTAAAAATTGTTTTGGATAAAATACTAAATGAACTAAAACCAAAATTTATAATTATTTCGGGTTCTTGCGATTTTGAGCTACTCCCGAGAGAAATTGCTAATAAAAAAGTTGAATTCTTAAAAGAGCTAATAGCTAAAATTTAACTGCGTTGTCTAGTAATTTCTATATCTTCCCATCCAATCTATAATTAAGAATTCGGTTTTAAAATACCCACTTTTCAGCTCAAAAAATTTTTTATAACTCGTTGATTATCAGTAGCCAAAGCAAATACTTAGTTCTTTAATTATTCTTTTAATTCCTCGACAATTTCAATATCAAAACTTTTAGCAATATCAATGGCTTTATCATTAGCAAATGGTGTTAAAATAATTTTCTTGTCAATTTTTAAATTAAATTTCTTTTCATATAATTTAACTTTCCTTTCAAATGTAGAAACATCACCTTCACTAATTGATGATTTTATTTCAATTGCTATTCTTTTGCTATCTTTAATAATAATATCTATTTCTATTTGACTTGGCTTTAAAAAAACATATCCTTCACTATCAAAAAATTTAACATTTTCAACAGCATAACCTAAATCTTCAATTATTTCCTTTATTCCTGCTCTGAATGTTCCTTCTGCCATTAGTCCCCATCTTGCTCCAAGTGCTGTTATTTTTCTATCCATCTTTTTATCTAATTTATCAATTGCTTGCGTTAATTTATCAATCGCTTGCCATATTCTCTGATTTTCTTTTTCCTGTCTTTCAAATCTTTCATTCATAGTTTTTCTCATTTCTTCAATAGCTTGCCATATTCTCTGATTTTCCTTTTCTTGTCTTTCAAAACCTTCCTTAATTGCTTGCCATATTTTTTCATTTTCTTTTTCCTGTCTTTCAAATCTTTCATTCATAGTTTTTCTCATTTCTTCAATAGCTTGCCATATTTTTTCATTTTCTTGTGCTTGTCTTTCAAATCCTTCTTTCATAGTTTTTCTCATTTCTTCAATGGCTTTAGCATTTTGCTCAATGGCTTGCCATATTCTTTCATTTTCTTTTTCTTGTCTTTCAAAACCTTCCTTAATTGCTTGCCATATTTTTTCACTTTCCTTTTCTTGCCTTTCAAATCTTTCATTCATAGTTTTTCTCATTTCTTCAATTGAATTGGTTAATCTATCAATAGATTGCCATATTCTTTGATTTTCCTTTTCTTGCCTTTCAAATCCTTCTTTCATAGTTTTTCTCATTTCTTCAATGGCTTTAGCATTTTGCTCAATGGCTTGCCATATTCTCTCATTATCCTTAACAACAGCATTTATAACTTCTTCAATAAGAATAATAAATGCTTCTCTTATTGTATCTCTATGTTCAGGTGGTAATTTTTCAAAAACTTTATTTAATTTTTCTATCATAGTCTGATAATTTTAAAGGAAAAAGATAATGCCCTGAGTTTTCAGAAAATTTTTTATAAATCGTTAATTTCTTACTTTTTAAGTCAGAAATGATGCTTTAAAATTTTCAATATGACAGAAAAACTTATCATAAAAAACCTTAGAGTTGGTATAGAAGGAAAGGAAATTTTAAAGGGAATTTCACTTGAAATTAAAAGAGGTGAAATCCATGCAATTATGGGTCCAAATGGAAGTGGGAAATCTACACTTGCTTATGCTTTAATGGGTCATCCAAAATATGAAATCATAGAAGGAGAAGTTATATATAAAGATAAAAATATACTAGAACTTTCACCTGATGAAAGAGCAAAATTGGGTTTATTTTTAGCATTTCAACATCCACTTGAAATAGATGGTGTAAGGCTTTCAACATTTTTATGGCAAAGTTATGTTAAAAAGTTTGAAAACTCAAATAAAAAACCAAATATAATTGAATTTAGAAAAGAATTAAAAAATGCGCTTATAAACGCAGGAATGAAAGAAGATATGATAGATAGATTTCTAAATGTTGGCTTTTCAGGGGGTGAAAAGAAAAGAACTGAAATTGTTCAAATGGCAGTTTTAAAACCAGAAATAGCAATTTTAGATGAAATTGATTCAGGACTTGACATAGACGCAGTTAGAATTGTTTCAGAAAATGTAAATAGATTAGTTAAAGAAAATAATATGGGTATCTTGATAATAACACATTATCAGAGAATTTTAAATTATATCAAACCTGATTATGTTTATGTTTTAATTGATGGTAAAATTGTTGATAATGGAGATTATAAACTTGCAGAGGAACTTGAAAAAGAAGGTTATTCCAAATATGGAATAGAAGAAAAAGAGGAGGTTATAACATGGAAGAGTTAATAAATGCATTAAATGAGGATTTGGCATTTGAATATAGTGCTATTATTCAATATATAACTTATTCTGCTCTTATTAGTGGTTTAAGTAGAATTGAACTTAAAGAATTCTTTATAAATGAAGTTAATGATGAATTGGAACATGCCAAATTTTTGGCAGATAAAATAACAGCACTTGGAGGAAAACCAATAATCACTCCAAAACCTTTCAAATTAGTAGAGAATCCAAAGGAAATGATTGAAGAATTACTAAAAGCGGAAGAGGAAACAATTGAAAGATATAAAAAACATATAGAATTAGCTCAAAAATATAATCAAATTGACATTAAAGTTCAATTGGAAAACATAATTGTTGATGAATCAAAACATAGAGATGAACTAAAAAAAATCCTAAAAAACATAGGAGGTTGAAGCTATGGAAAAAATAAGAATAGAAGAAGAAATTTTAGAAATAGCTCCATCAGAGAGAAAAGTTATAAAGGAAGATGAATTTCAATTAGATATTGATTATAGTAAATATGGATTTAAAGATGAAGATGCTGTCTATGAATTTGTAAGTGAGCCTGGATTAAGTCCTGAAAAAATCATTCTTATTTCAAAACTTAAAAATGAGCCTGAATGGATGACAGAAATAAGACTTAAAGCTTATGAAATTTTCCTTAAAAAGCCTATCCCTAATTGGGGTGTCAAGCTTGATGATATAAATTTTGATGAAATTGTATATTATGTAAGACCAACAAGTAAAATTGCTAAAAGTTGGGATGAAGTTCCAGAATATATAAGAAGAACTTATGAGAAACTTGGAATACCTGAAGCAGAAAGGAAATACCTCGGGGGTGTTGAAGCTCAATATGATTCAGAAGTGGTTTATTCAAATATAAGAAAGGATCTAGAAGAAAAAGGTATTATATTTTTATCAATGGACGAAGCATTAAAGAAATATCCAGAAATAGTAAAGGAATACTTCGGAACAGTTGTTCCTGCAAGTGATAATAAATTCGCTGCTCTAAATACTGCAGTTTGGTCAGGTGGTTCTTTTGTATATGTTCCAAAGGGTGTTAAAGTGGATATACCACTTCAAGCATATTTTAGAATAAATTATGAAAGATTTGGGCAATTTGAAAGAACACTTATTATTGCAGAAGAAGGCTCTTATGTTCATTATATTGAAGGATGTACAGCTCCAATTTATGATACTCACACACTTCATGCAGCAGTTGTTGAAGTAATTGTTAAAGAAGGAGCACATGTTAGATATACAACTATTCAAAATTGGTCAAGAAATGTTCTAAATCTCGTAACAAAAAGAGCAAAAGTTTACAAAAATGGTTTTATGGAATGGATTTCAGGAGAACTTGGAAGCGGTAGAAATATGAAATATCCAAGTGCTATACTAATTGGAGAGAATGCAAGAGCGGATATTTTATCTATGAGTTTTGCCAATACTGGAATGTGGCATGACACGGGTGGAAAGGTTATAATAATGGCTCCAAACTGTAAGGCAACAATAACTTCAAAAAGTATATCAAAAGGTGGTGGCATCTCTACTTATAGAGGTCTTGTTCAAGTTCATAAAAATGGTGAAAATGCTAAAATTTCAGTTTCATGCGATGCTCTAATAATGGACGATTATTCAACAAGTAATACATATCCCTATATTGAAATTGAAGCTGATAGAGTAAATATAGCACATGAAGCAAAAGTTGGTAAGATAGGTGAAGAACAGATATTTTATTTAATGAGTAGAGGTTTATCAGAAAAGGAAGCAACAACAATGATAGTAATGGGATTTATAGAGCCATTATCAAAAGAACTACCTATGGAATACGCTATTGAATTGAATAGATTAATTGAACTTGAAATGGAAGGAAGTGTAGGATAATAAAATATAATTATTTTTAAGTTCTTGATAATCAATAAGTTATAAAAATAATCATAATTTTAGAATTATTGGACAAGGCA
>Ga0209276_101274_pt1 | contig 18682 bp, 18 predicted proteins | sample DewCreD2012metaG_3_FD_185473 | JGI IMG/M metagenome (GOLD analysis project Ga0209276, IMG submission 185473) | Hot spring sediment bacterial and archeal communities from British Columbia, Canada, to study Microbial Dark Matter (Phase II) - Dewar... ...
TGTCTCAAATCTTTCTGAACCTGCACACCTCCTTTAATGCCCCTGGAATCGCAATATTGTAGGCCTTCAGCCAAAACGTGGTCAATATAGGCTAAAATTGGGGTCGTGGGGTACGAGCATCGCCGCTGGGTTCTCAGCCTGCTGTGGGGTTACCGGTCGGCCCGGGTTCTCATGGCCTGCGCCGAGCTGGGCGTCTTCGAAGCCATCGGCCACGGTGCCGTTCCGGCCGACGAGCTTGCGCGCCGGACGGGTACGGAGGTCGCGGCCCTGAGTCGTCTCTTGAATGCGGCCGTGGCCCTGGGCCTGCTTGAAAGGCGGCCCGACGGCTACGCCAACGGTCCGGCCGCCCTGGCCTATCTGGCCCAGGAGAGCGACTTTTACCTGGGCAACCTTGTCCGACGGGAAGGGGTCTTTTACCGCCGCTGGGCCCGCCTTGCGGATGCCGTCCGGCAGGGTACCCGACCGCCGGAGAACGTTCAGGATGAGCCCGAACCCGATTGGGTTCGGAACTTTGAGCTGGCCCTCTATGATGTTGCCCGGACGGCGGCCCCGGTTGTCGCCGACCTGTTGGGGCCGTTTATACCCCCGGACCGGCCGGTCCTCATCATCGACGTCGGCGGAGGACACGGCGCCTACAGCATCGCCCTCGCCCGCCGCTACCCGAACGTCGACGCCGTGGTTTTCGACCTGCCCCGCGTGACGGAAGTGGCGGCTGAGCTCATCGAACGGTCTGGTGTCGCCGGGCGGGTAAGGGTCCGGGCCGGCGATTTTAAGGTCGACGCCCTCGGGGATGCCGAATTCGACCTCGGCCTGCTCTTCGGGGTGCTGGTTTCCGAGGAGGGCGGCGAAATTGAGCGGCTCCTGCGAAAGACTTTCGCGGCCCTCAGGCCGGGCGGCGTGGTGGCGGTCCGGGAACCCTTCCTGGATGAGGACCGCAGCGGCCCTCTGGATGCCGCCCTTTTCGACCTGCACATGCTGGTCTCCACCGAACGGGGCCGGGCCCACACCGCCGCCGAGGTCTGTGCCTGGCTCGAGAGGGCCGGTTTCGCTGGGGCCGAGCTCATTGAGGCCGCCGGGCCGGAGCCGGTCCGGCTGGTCGTGGCGCGGCGCCCGGGCTGAATCCTGTGCTATAATTCCCCGCGGTGGTTTAGATGGCCAAGTGTGACTTCTGCAACAAGCACCGGTCGTTCGGCCGGAACGTGAGCCACTCCAAGCACCGGACGCCCCGGGACTGGGAGCCCAACGTCCAGTACCGGCGGCTTACCCTCGGGGGCGTGCGGCGCCGGGTCCACATCTGCACCCGGTGCCTGCGGACTATGTCCCGGTCGGGCATTCTCTAATTCCCGAAGCGCAGGGCCGCCTTAAGCTGTTCGGCGGCGGCCCGGGGTGAGAGCCGCTGGTTGAAGAGGGCCGAGGCCGCAACCAGGATATCCGCCCCGGCCTCGTAGACCGACCGGGCGTTCGTTGGGTTTATTCCGCCGTCCACCTCGATTTCGACCGGCAGGCCGGCCTGTTCGATAAGCCGCTTGAGCCGGCGTACCCGGCTCAGACTCCGGGGCAAAAACGCCTGCCCGGCATACCCGGGGTCCACCGACATCACCAGCACCACATCAACCTCTTCAAGCAGGTCCACCAGCACTTCAACCGGCGTCCCGGGATTTACGGCAATCCCCGCCCGCCTTTCTGATTCGCGGATGAGCCGGGCCAGCCGGTGAGGGTGGGCCGTGGCCTCCCAGTGGAAGGTGATGAGGTCGGCCCCGGCCTCGATGAATTTCTCAACCTGGTATTCCGGCCGCTCCACCATCAGGTGGACGTCAAAGGTCTCGGTAAACTTCGGCCTCAAGCTGGCCACGATGGGAACCCCGAAGGTTATCTGGGGCACGAAGTGGCCGTCCATCACGTCGAAGTGGACCCAGTCGCAGCCGCCCGCCAGGGCCTCCCTGACCTGCTCCTCCAGCCGGCCGAAATCCGCCGAAAGAATCGATGCCGCAAGCTTCATTGCGAGCCCCGCTTTAATTTATTCTGCTTGTTCCGGAAGGGAAGCCACCAGTTCCAGTCGCCGAGCAGGGCCATCGTCGAAGGCACCAGGAGGGCCCGCACAACGGAGGCGTCCAGGGCGATGGCCAAGGCAAGGCCCAGGCCCATCTTCTTGATGGTGAGGAGGCCCCCAAGGCTGAAGGAAAGGGCCACAATTATCAGAATAAAGGCCGCGCTGGTCACAATTCGGCCCGTGCGCTCAAGGCCCGCCGCGACGGCCCCGTCGTTGTCCCCGGTGGCCAGGTACTCCTCCCGGATCCGGCTCAATAAAAAGACTTCGTAATCCATACTCAGTCCGAACAGGGTGCAGAACATGAGCACCGGTACGATCGCGTCGACCCACCCCGTCGGGGTGTAGTTTAGCAGGTGGGCAAAACGGCCGTCCTGGAAGATCAACACAAGGGCGCCGTAGGCTCCGAGAATCGACAGGGTGTTCATGATCACGGCCTTAAGGGGCAGGACCGCCGACCTGAACGTAATGAGCAGCACCAGGTACATCAGTGCCAGGACAAACCCGACCGCCTTTGGGAAGTCGCTGTAGAGCTTGTTTATAAAATCCCGCTCGCCGGCGCTCTGGCCGCCTACCAGCAGTTCCCAGCCCTCCGGAACCGGAAGCCGCTGGAGGCGGTCGGCCAGCTCCCGGGCCGACTGGGAGCTGGGCGGGTCCCTGGGTATCACCCGGAAGAGCAACACGCCGTCCCGGTAGAACTGGCTGATGGCCGCCGCCAGCCGGGGGTCAGGCCGGACCGTCTGGAGGGCCAGAACCTGGCCGAGCCGGACCGGGTCGGCATCGGGCACAAGGGTCGTCAGACCCTGAACCCGGTCCACGCCCGGGTCGGCCGTGATGTCGCGGGTGAGCCCGAACAGTTGTTCGAGCTTCTCCTGGGTGAGCCAGGGGGAGCCGGTTCGCACAACGACGTTGAGGGGCGACGCCTCCTGCTCGGGGACCTCCGCCCGAAACAGGTCCCAGCCGACCCGGGCCGGCACGTGGGCGGGCAGGTTCTCAACGCCGGGTACGCCGACCTCCATCCGCCGGACCGGGGATGCCAGGGCAAGGAGTCCGACGGTGATGACGATGAACACGGGGACGGCCCAGCGGACTACCCGTCGCGCCAGGGTGCCCCACAGGTGCTCGGTGGCCCGGGGCCGGGCGACGCTCAGCAGGTTAACCCTGGGGCCGAGGATGCCCAGCAGGGCCGGGAGGAGGGTGAGGGCCGCGGCGACGGAGACGGCGACCACAATGACCCCGGCTAGGCCAATGGACTGAATGAACCGGAAACTGACCCACAGCAGTCCGCTCAGGCCGATAATGACGGCCAGGCCCGAGAAGAGGACGGCTTCGCCCGCCGTCTCAACGGTTCGGGCCAGGGCCTCCGGAACCGGGTGAGTCCCGAGTTCTTCCCGAAAGCGGCTCACAATCAGAAGGGAGTAGTCGATAGCCACCCCCAGGCCGATCATCGACGCCGTGTTCATCGCAAAGACGGACACGTCGGTCAGGCGCCCCAGGGCGTAGAGGGCCGCAAGGGTAATCGTGACGGCGACGAGGCCGACCGCCAGGGGCATCAGCGAAGCGACTACCGACCCGAAGACGAAGAGCAAAACGACCATGGCAATCGGAAAAGTGTAAAGCTCGGCCCGCCGCAGGTCCTCCTCGGTCACGTCGGTGAACGCCCGGTAAACCGCCGGCGGTCCGGTGATGTAGGCGCGAATCCGGCCGTCCCCAGGCAGGCTCGATTCGACGACGGCGTTTACCTCCGGAACCATCGCCATCGCCTCGTCCAGGGAGGCGTCGAGGTTCACGGTCAGGTAAAGCGTCCGGCCTGCCCGGCCCGTCTGCGGCTCGGAAACAGAGGTCACCCGGGGGAGGCCCCGAAGCTTGCTTGCAACCCTGGCGGCCGTCTGTTGAAGGTCGGGGTCGGACGCGCCGCCGGGACCGGTCAGGACGACCAGCAACACTTCCCGGGGGGCGCCAAACTTTTCAACCAGGATATCTCGGGCCCGCAGGGCCGGGCTGTCGGCAACCTCGATGCCGCCGGGTTTCAAAATCCCCGGCGCCCGGGGCGCAAAGACTGCCGCCGCGCCGAGCAGGAAGACCCACAGCACAGCCACCGGGTAGCGAAAGCGGTAAACGAAAAAGGTCAGTCGCCGAAGCATGTTTTACGCTTCCCGGTCCGGAATTTTTCAGGTCAGATTCGGCCGGTCGGGGGGTGTTTGCCGTCGGCGTCGCCCGTCAGAGGCCGTCGGTCAGCCGCCAGTCGGGCCCTGGCTTCGGCCAGGGCCGCCCGGACCCGCCCAGGAGCCGTCCCGCCGGGGACATCCCGGGCCGCAATCGCCTTCTCCACAGTTATATCAAAGACATCGGCCTCAAACCGGTCGGAAAACTTCCGGTACTCTTCCATGGAAAGCTCGCCGAAGGTCTTGCCCTGACCCACGGCATATCTCACGAGCCGGCCGACGATGTGATGAGCATCCCGGAACGGGACGCCCTTTGTAACCAGGTAGTCGGCCAGGTCGGTGGCGAGGGCATAGCTCTCCTCGGCCGCCCGGGCCAGCCGGGCCCGGTTTACCTTCATCGTTGCGAGCATCCCGGCCATAAGGGGCAGGCAGGCCAGGACGGTGTCCACCGTGTCGAAGAGGGGCTCCTTGTCTTCCTGCAGGTCCCGGTTGTAGGCCAGGGGCAGGCCCTTCAGGGTGACCAGCAGGCCCTGCAGGTGGCCGAAGACCCGCCCGGCTTTGGCCCGGATAAGCTCGGCGACGTCGGGGTTCTTCTTCTGGGGCATGATGCTGCTGCCGGTGGTGTAGGCATCGTCCAGCTCAATGAACCCGAACTCGGGCGTGCTCCAGAGCACCAGCTCCTCGGCCAGCCGGGAAAGGTGCATCATCAGGACGGCCGAGGCGCTCAGGTAATCCAGCACGAAGTCGCGGTCGGAGACGGCGTCGATGCTGTTGCGGCTTATCCGGCTGAAACCGAGCTCCCGGGCGACGAATTCCCGGTCGATGGGGTAAGGTACCCCGGCCAGGGCCCCGCTCCCCAGGGGCATAACGTCGGCCCGCCGGTAGGCCTCGGCGTAGCGGTCCAGGTCCCGGTCGAGCATCTCGTAGTAGGCCAGGAAGTGGTGGGCAAGCAGGACCGGCTGGGCCCGCTGAAGGTGGGTGTAGCCGGGGGCTACCGTGTCCAGGTGGGCCCCGGCCAGCTCGAGGAGAACCCCCTGAAGCCGACGGATTTCGTCGGCCGTCTGGCAGATGACTTCTTTAAGATAAAGCCGGAGGTCGAGGGCAATCTGGTCGTTGCGGGACCGGGCCGTGTGGAGCCGGCCGGCCGTTTCCCCAATCTTCTCCCGAAGGCGGGCCTCAATGTTCAGGTGGATATCCTCAAGCTCCGGCCTGAAGGGAAACTCACCCCGCTCGATCTCGGTCCGGATCTCCTCCAGGCCCCGGACGATCCGCTCGCAGTCCTCCGCCGAAATGATGCCCTGGCGGGCAAGCATCCGGGCGTGGGCGATGCTTCCGGCGATGTCCTGCCGGTAGAGCCGCCGGTCGAAACCTATGGAGGCCGTAAATGCTAAAACCCGCTCGGCCGGGGGCTTTTCAAACCGGCCGCCCCAGGCGGTGGCCATGGGCTAGGCTTCCGGTTCGGCCCGGGGCGGAAGCAGGCTCTGGGCCGCCTCGGGCTGGGTGAGGAACTGAGTCTGGGCCTGGACCTGGCTCTGGAGGCCCCAGAGCTTGATGAAGCCCACCGCCGCCGAGTGGTCAAACTGGTCGGCCCGGTCGTAGGTGGCCAGGGCGAAGTTGTAAAGGGGGTTCGGCGACTTCCGACCTACAACCCGGCAGGTGCCCTTGTGGAGCCGGACCCGCACCGTGCCGTTGACAAACCGCTGGGACGACTGGATGTAGGCGGCCAGGTCCTGGTGGAAGGCGCTGTACCAGAGGCCGTTGTAGACCATCTCGGCGTAGGCCTGGCTCACCAGGGCCTTGAACCGGAGCTGGTCCTTGCTCAGGGTGAGCTGCTCCAGGTCCTGGTGGGCGGTGATAAGGACGGTGGCCGCCGGGGCCTCGTAGATCTCCCGGGACTTGATCCCCACAACCCGGTCCTCAATGTGGTCGATCCGCCCGACCCCGTGCTCCCCGGCAATGCGGTTCAGCCGCTCGATGAGGCTGACGCCGTCCAGGGCCTCCCCGTTCAGGGCCACCGGTATCCCCCGCTCAAATTCGATTTCGAGGTAAGCGGGCTCGTCGGGGGCGTCGGCCGGGTTCCGGGTCCAGGCGAAGACCTCTTCCGGCGGCTCGGCCCACGGGTCCTCCAGCACCCCGGCTTCGATACTGCGGCCCCACAGGTTCTGGTCCACCGAGTAGGGGCTCTCAATGGTTGCCGGGACCGGGATCCCGTGTTTGGCGGCGTACTCGATCTCCTCATCCCGGGTCATTCGCCACTCCCGAACCGGGGCGATAATCTTCAGGTCGGGGGCCAGGGTCATGATCCCCACGTCAAACCTCACCTGGTCGTTGCCCTTGCCGGTACAGCCGTGGGCGACCGCCACCGCCCCTTCTTCCCGGGCAACGTCCACCAGCAGTTTCACGATCAGGGGCCGGGCCAGGGCCGTGGCCAGAGGATACTTTCCCTGGTAAAGGGCGTTAGCCTGCAGGGCCGGGAAAACGAAATATTTAACAAATAGTTCCTTGGCGTCAATTACGATGGCCTTGGCCGCCCCGATTTGCAGGGCCTTTTCCTGGACAGCCTTCAGGTCCTTTTCGTTGCCCACGTCAACGGTGAGGGCAACGACGTCGAGGCCGTATCTTTCCTGAATCCAGCGGATGGCGACCGAAGTATCAAGGCCTCCGCTGTAAGCCAGCACAACTTTGCCCGCCATTTTACTCCCCACCTTGCGTCAAGGTTTCAGCATCCCGGAGGCGAACCCGAACCGGGACCCGGTCTGTGCCCTCGTACCAGGGGCCGGACAGCCTCCGGCCCGTACTTTCCCCGGAACCAGCCGGTGATAACCGCGGCGGCGTCCGGGGGAAGCACCTCGGCAACCCCTTCCCAGGACTGCCCCCGGCCTCGACCATTACCCGCGGGTCGGCAACCAGGTTCCGGAACCAGTGGGTTCCGTGGGTGGATGGGGCTGCTGATGCCCACCGCCGGCCTCCCGGGGTCTAACCTCCGGCCCCGACCCGGGCGAGGACCGAGTCCAGAATCGCCACGGCCTGGTCGGCCTCGGCCTCGGTGATAATGAGGGGGGGCATGAGGCGGATGGCCGAAGGGGTCACCCCGTTCACCAGCAGGCCCGCCTCCAGACAGCCCAGCACCACCCGCTCAGAAATGTCCCGGTCGAACTGGACGGCCAGCAGCAGGCCCCGGCCCCGAACCTCGGTTACCCACTCGTAGCGGGACCGCAGTTCGTTCAGCCGGGCCTTCAGGTAGGCGCCGACCCGGGCGGCGTGGGCCGGAATGTCGTTCTCGATGACGTATTGCAGGGTCGCGTAGCCGGCCGCGCAGGCCAGCGGGTTCCCCCCGAAGGTTGAGCCGTGGTCCCCGGGCTCCAGGACCGCGGCCTCCTCTTTAACCAGGAACGCCCCGATGGGCACCCCGCCCCCCAGGCCCTTGGCCAGGGTCATAACGTCCGGCTCGACGCCGTACTGCTCGTAGGCAAAAAGGGTTCCGGTCCGGCCGATGCCGGTCTGAACCTCGTCGACGATGAAAAGCAAACCCTGGTCCCGGCACCACCGGCTCACCCCCCGGACGTAGTCGGGGTCGGCCTCGTAAACCCCGCCCTCGCCCTGGACAAGCTCGAGCATCACGGCGCAGGTGCGCTCGGTAGTTGCCTGCTGAATCGCTTCCAGGGAGTTGAAGGGCACGTTGATAAACCCGGGCGGCAGGGGCTTAAAGGGCTCCTGGTAGTGGGGCTTGCCGGTGGCCGCCACCATGGCCAGGGTCCGGCCGTGGAAGGAGTTAAGGGTAGTGATCACCTCGTAGGCGCCGTTGCGCCGGAGCCGCCCGTACTTGCGGGCGAGCTTTACCGCCCCCTCGTTGGCCTCGGCCCCGCTGTTGCAGAAAAAGACCCGGTCAAAAACCGAGTTCTCAACCAGAAGCTGGGCCAGCTTAATCTGGGGGACGGTGTAAAACTGATTCGAGGTGTGGATCAGGGTTCGGGCCTGCTCGGTGATGGCATCGACGACAACCGGGTGGCAGTGACCCAGGTTGTTTACGGCCCACCCGGCCACGAAGTCGAGATACTCTTTGCCGGTTTCGTCCCAGACCCGGGCGCCCGCCCCCCGCACCAGGGTTACGGGGAGGCGGCGGGCCACCTGAAGGTAGTAGCGGCGCTCCAGCTCCTGCCAGTGACTCACTTCCGACTCCTCGGTGCGCTTTAACCTTTACGGATTATACGGTATGCGCCGGATCCGGCGCCCGATGGCGTATAATGGTTTAAGGCGACGATGACCGGCAAGCTTTCGGCGAGGTGACGGCCGGGTACCGGGCCCCGCGGCTGGCCGGATGGACGCGTTTGCGGGAGGGAAAGGATGAGCCTCTTCGGACAGATGATGACCATCATCCGGGCCAAGATAAGCGCCCTGCTTTCCGGGGCGGAGAATCCGGAGGAAACCCTCGAATACGCCTACCAGCGGCAGCTGGAGCTTCTTCAGAAAGTCCGGATGAACATGGTCAATGTGGTGGCTTCCAAGCGGCGGCTGGAGGCCCAGCTGGCCAGCCTGGAAAATCAGCTCAGCCGGCTTGACGACCAGGCCCGGCAGGCCCTTCAGGCCGGCCGGGAAGACCTGGCCCGGCTCGCCCTGGAGCGCAAGGTGTTCGCCCAGCAGCAGATTGCCGCCCTGGAGGCGCAGGTCCAGGACCTGACCGAGCAGCAGAACCGGCTCATCGAGGCCGAACAGCGGCTCCGGCAGAAGGTGGAGGCCTTCCGCACCCGGAAGGAGATCATTAAGGCCCAGTACAGCGCCGCCGAAGCCCAGGCCAGGATTAACGAGGCCATAACCGGCCTGTCGGAGGAGCTGGCGGATGTCGGCCTGGCCATCGAGCGGGCCGAGGAGAAGACGGCCCGGCTCAAGGCCCGGGCTGAAGCCATTGATGAGCTCGTGGCGGCGGGCGCCCTCCCCGATTACCTTACGGGCCGCGACGTTATCGACCGGGAGCTCGGCCAGGCCCAGCTTCAGGCCGGCGTTGAGGCCGAGCTGGCCCGGCTCAAGACCGAACTTCAGTCCGGCCAGCGGCCGGCCCTGAAGGAGGGAGAATGATCGTCCGGATTTCAGGCGAAGGTCAGTACCGACTGAGTGACGAGGCCGCCCGGCGGCTGAATGAGCTGGACAACGAGCTGGTGCGGCTCGTGGAATCGGCCGATGAGGCCGGGTTCCGGGCCCGCTTCCGGGAGCTCATTGAGTGGGTTCGAAGCCAGGGCCAGCCGGTTCCGCCCGATGAGCTGGTGGCCTCGGACGTGATTCTTCCGCCGCCTGACGTAACTCTGGAAGAAGCCCGGAGCGTCTTTCAGGGGGAAGGGCTGGTTCCCGGCTAATCCGACAATGACCCTCCAGTCAACCCTTTTCGAGCGGCTGACCGATAGTCTCCGGCGGCACCGGCCGGCCCGTTTCCGGGGCTCGGACGCCGGCTACGCCCGGGCCGCCGTCCTGGTCCTCATTGCCCTCTACCCGGACGGTCCCAGGCTCGTTTACACCCGGCGCACGAACCACGTTCTGCACCACAAAGGCGAGATATCCTTCCCCGGCGGCGCCTGTGAGGACGGCGACGCCGACGCGGCGGCCACCGCCCTGCGGGAAACCTGGGAAGAGCTCGGCGTCGACCCGGCGGATGTCGAGATACTGGGTGAGCTCGACGACATCGTTACCCGGAGCAACTTCATCGTGACCCCGGTGGTGGGGGCGGTCCGGGGGCCCTACCCGTTCCGGCCGAACCCGGTTGAGGTGGCCGAGGTCATCGAGGTTCCCATTGCGGACCTCTTGAAGCCTGAAAACGTGGTCCTTGAGCCCCGCCAGGTCCGGGGCGAGTGGGTCATCGCCCCGACTTATAACTACCGGGGCCACCGCATTTTCGGGGCCACGGCAATGATCACCCGCCAGCTTCTGGAGCTGTTAGAGTAACCCCGCCTCAGGTGTCTTCAAAGACCTGCCGGATCTTCGGGTCCCGCAGTTTGCGCAGGGCCCGGCTCTCGATCTGGCGGGCCCGCTCCCGGGTAGTCTTGAGAACCCGGCTCACCTCCTCGAGGGTCATCCCGCCGCCCCCGTCGAGGCCGTAGCGGAGCCGGAGGACAAGCTGTTCACGGGGGTTAAGCTGACTCAGGATGGCTTCGAGCTGCTGGCGCAGCATGGTGTTCGCCATGGCCTCCACCGGCTCGACGCTGTTCGGGTCCTGAATGAGGTCGGCCAGGGTGGCGCCCTCGTCGTCCCCGACCTGGGTCTCCAGGGAGACGGTCTGGGCCATGGCCTGGACCAGCTCGTCGACCCGCTCGGCCGGGACTTCCATCGCCCGGGCCACCTCCCGGTTCGTGGGCTCCCGACCCAGGGTTTGGGAAAGCTCGAGCCGCTTCCGGCGGAGGCGGCTTACGTCCTCGACCACGTGAATGGGCAGCCGGATGGTCCGGCCCTGGTCGGCCAGGGCCCGGCTGATGGCCTGCCGCACCCACCAGGTCGCGTAGGTGCTGAACTTGTAGCCCCGCCGGTAGTCGAACTTTTCGATGGCCCGGGTCAGGCCGATGGTTCCCTCCTGGATCAGGTCGGGCAGGGGGAGGCCGTGGCCCACGTAGCGCTTGGCAATGCTCACCACGAGCCGGAGGTTCGCTTCCAGCAGCTGGCGCCGGGCCTCGGCGCCGCGCTTTACCGCCTCCTCAAGCTCGGCCCGCTCCCCGGGCTCAAACTGGCCCGATGCCAGTCTCCGTTCGGCTTCCTGGGCTTCGCTGATAAGGCGGCCGAGATTCAGCTCCTCCTCGGCGGTTAGAAGCTTCAGCCGGTAAATGTCCCGAAGGTAGGCGCCCAAGACGTCTGTGACTTCGTCGCCGGCCAGCTCCTCCCCGGCCGGCAGGAAATCGCCGGCCGCCGGCTCGTCCTGGGCAAATGGACGGTCACCATCCGGGTCCGGATGTCTGTCTCTCCTCCCGGTCACCGACGCACAACCCTCCCCCTTGACTTTGTGATACGCACCCTTTATTATCTTTCTGGAGCGGGCGGCTAGCTCAGCTGGTTAGAGCGCAGCGTTGACATCGCTGAGGTCAGAGGTTCGAGTCCTCTGCCGCCCACCCTGCTACCAGGCAGGTCTCTTAATTATACCCGAGAGCCAAAGGCTGCGAAGAGGACGAGTAGCCGGCGGGACGGCTGCAGAGACGGGGTGCCCCGGGCTGGAAGCGCCCCGGCCTCACCCCGGTGAAAACCGCCTCGGAGCCGCCGACCGAAACCCGTAGCCGGGGAGTAGGCTCGGCCGGGCGGGGCCCCGTTAACGGCCCGGAACGAGGGCTTCCGGCAAGCGGCCGGAAGAACTTGGGTGGAACCGCGGGTCTCGCCTCTCGCCCCAAGGGCGGAGGCGAATTTTTTTGGGAACTCAACGGAGGTAGCGTGCCATGGGTGAAATGACAGGCGAGCTCAAAGTTAAGTCGCCCCTGGATCCCCTCCGGCACTCCGCCGCCCACATTATGGCCGATGCGGTCCTGGAGATTTTCCCGGAGGCGAAGCTCGCCATCGGCCCCCCCATCGAAGACGGCTTTTACTACGACTTTGAGCTCCCGCGGCCCCTAACCCCAGAGGACCTGCGGGAGATCGAGGAGCGCATGCGGGCCATCATTGCCGCCGACTACCCGTTTATACGGGAGGAAATCTCTAAAGAGGAGGCCCGCAAGCTGTTTGCAGACCAGCCGTACAAGCTCGAGATTCTCGACGAGATTCCCGACGAAAAGGTGAGCATCTACCGGCACGGGAAGTTTGTCGACCTTTGCCGGGGTCCCCACGTTGAGTCCACGGGCCGGGTGAAGGCCTTTAAGCTTCTCAGTGTTGCCGGGGCCTACTGGCGGGGTGATGAGCGCCGGCCGATGCTCCAGCGGATCTACGGCACGGCCTTCGAAACCGAGGCGGAGCTGGAGGCCTATCTCAAGCGGCTCGAGGAAGCGGCCCGGCGCGACCACCGACGCCTCGGGCGGGAGCTGGACCTTTTCAGCATCCACCACGAGGAGATCGGGGCCGGCCTCATCCTCTGGCACCCCAAGGGCGGGCGAATCCGGGAAATAATCGAAGATTTCTGGCGCCGCCTCCACCGGGAGGCCGGCTACGAGCTGGTCTATACTCCCCACATCGGCCGGGCCAGGCTCTGGGAAATTAGCGGCCACCTGGACTTCTACCGCGAGAACATGTACCAGCCCATCCAGGTGGAGGACCAGGACTACTTCTTAAAGCCGATGAACTGCCCCTTTCACATTTACATTTACAAGAGCCGGGTCAGGTCTTACCGCGAGCTCCCAGTGCGGCTCGGCGAACTCGGCACCGTCTACCGGTACGAGCGGTCGGGGGTTCTGCACGGCCTGCTCCGGGTTCGGGGATTCACCCAGGACGACGCCCACATCTTCTGCCGGCCCGACCAGATTGAGGCCGAGGTGATCGGCGTCCTCGACCTGAACTTCCGGCTCTGGGAAGCCTTTGGTTTTAAGGACTTTGAGATCTACCTGGCAACCCGGCCCGAGAAGTTCGTTGGGCGGGTCGAGGACTGGGACCGGGCCACCGAGGGCCTCAAGCAGGCCCTGCGAGACCGGGGTCTGGATTTTAAGATTGACGAGGGCGGCGGGGCCTTTTACGGGCCGAAGATCGACATCTGGTTCCGGGACGCCATTGGCCGGGCCTGGCAGTGCACCACCGTCCAGTTCGATTTCAACGAGCCGGAACGGTTTGACCTTAAATATACCGGCCCTGACGGGCGGGAGCATCGGCCGGTCATGATTCACCGGGCCCTGCTCGGGTCGATGGAGCGCTTTTTCGGCATCCTCATCGAACACTATGCCGGGGCGTTCCCCGTCTGGCTTGCGCCGGTCCAGGCCGTAATCATCCCCATAACGGACCGACATCTCGAATATGCCTACCAGGTTGAAAACCGGCTCCGGGCCGCCGGACTCCGGGTCGAGACCGACGACCGGCCGGACCGGATGAACCAGAAGATCCGGGACGCCCAGCTCCAGAAAGTGCCGTATATGCTCGTCGTGGGCGACCGTGAGGTTGAGTCCGGCACGGTGGCCGTGCGCCTGCGCACCGGCGAGAACCTCGGCCCGGTTCCGGTCGAGGCGTTCATCGAGCGGGTCCAAACCGAAGTAGCAAACCACCAGTAGGCGGGCTCACCCGGTCGGCCCGGTAGCGGTGGACTCCTGGGCGAAACCCGCTCCGCTGGCCTTCACGTAGACCACGAAGTGGGAAAGGCCGAAATGATGAGCCGGAGTCCGCTCCAGGGCGTAAAGCACGAGCCGCAGGGCCCGTGCCAGGAGCCTGTTCCGGCGTGCAAGCTTATCAAACCCGGGAAAGACACCCCGGTGGACCATGATCCGGCCGGGAAGGCTGCCAAGAAGCCGGCAGATATCAGCCCGGCTGTAGACCCGAACGTGGGGCGCCAGCCGGTTGCGAAGGGAGTTCGGCAGGTAGTTGACCAGCGGGTAGTTGCCGAAGTAATACTTGCCCCGCCAGAAGATGCCGTGGGTCTCAAAAGGCCAGAGGCGGTTGGGGACGAAGATGACCAGGCGGCCCCCGGGCCGCAGGACCCGCCACGCCTCAGCGACCACCTGCCGGTCGTCGTCGACGTGCTCGAGGACCTCGTGAAGCAGCACCACGTCGAAAGTGCCGTCCCGGAAGGGGAGGCGTTCGCCCACGGCCTGGACCACGGCCGGAACAACCCGGCCGGCCTCGACGGCCCGTTCCCGGTCGACCTCGACCCCGACGACGTCGGGGGTGACTTTAAGAAAGCGGCCCAGGAAAGCCCCAACCCCGCAGCCGATGTCGAGAATGCGAGCCCCGGCCAGGGGCACGGCGCCGGCGATGAGCTGAAAGCGCCGCTCCTGGCCGAAGCCCCAGACGTAGGACGGGTGGCCCAGCCTGATGGCCCTGTCTTCGGTCATGTGAGGCACCGGCTCTTACTATGGTCCAGCGGGCCCCGCCTCGTCAAGGGAGGGCCGTTGCGGCCAGGTCGGAGCGTCCCCTAGACTCATGGGGGATGGCCAGTTACCCTTCGCTTCACGGCCGGACTGCCCTCGTTACGGGGGCGGGGCGGGGCATCGGGCGGGCCATCGCCCTGGCCCTGGCGGAGCAGGGGGTGCGGGTTGGTATCCACTACAACCGCTCCGAAACCGGCGCGAGGGAGGTTGCGGCCGCGGTGCGGGACCGGGGTGGGGAGGCTGGGCTGTTTCGGGCCGACCTGGCCGACCCCCAGCAGGTGAGAGAACTCTTTGCGGCGTTTGAGGCCCGGTTCGGCACGCCCGATATCCTCGTGAACAACGCCGCCGTTTTTACCCGCACGCCGGCCCTGGAGATTTCCGTCGAGGAGTGGCGTCGGGTTGTCGATATCAACCTGTCAGCGGTACTCTGGTGCTGTCAGGCCGCGGCCCGCCTCATGCTGGCCCGGCCGGAAGGCGGGGTCATTGTCAATCTGGCTTCGGGCGGGGGGCTTCATCCCCGGCCCGGCTACGAGCTTTCGGCCGCCTACGCCGCTTCCAAAGCCGGTGTCATTATGCTCACCAGACGGCTTGCCCTCGAATGGGCCCCCAGGATCCGCGTAAATGCGGTGGCGCCGGGAATAATCGATTCAAAGCCCAGACCCATGCGAACTGAAGTCCGGGACGAGTTCTCACGGCTGATCCCCCTCGGCCGGGTAGGCACCCCGGAGGAGGTCGCGGCCGTAGTGGTTTTTCTGGCTAGCGACGAGGCCCGCTACATAACCGGGCAGACCATCGTCGTTGACGGCGGCATATTCCCCCACTGACCGTGCGGCGGGCGGTCCTGATCCTCCTGGTGGCGCTGATGGTGGGGACGGGCGCCTGGGTCTGGCCGCCCGGCCGGGCGGCGGTCAAGACAGGCCTGCTCCTCCCTCACCTCTTTCCGGGAAACCAGGTGAGACCCCTTGACCTGCTCACGCCGGCTCCGGCGCGGGAGGAGCTCACCTTTCGCTACCCCTCGGCCACGGGCCGAATTGACCTCTACCACCCGCCCGAACCGGGCCGTTACCCGGCCGTGCTCTTTTTCCTGGGGGTCGCGCCCCTGGCAAGCCGGGACCCGAGGGTTGTTCAGATTGCCGGGGGGCTGGCCCGGAGCGGACTGGCAGTGGCCGTCCTGGAGTCGCCCCACCTGGTGGCCGAGCAGATCCTGCCCGAGGAAGTGGACGGCCTGGTGAACGCCTTTGAGGTGGTGAGCCGCCACCCGGCCGTGGACCCGGACCGGGTCGGCTTTGCCGGCTTCTGTGTCGGGGCGGCCCTCGCCCTGCTGGCGGCCGCAGACCCCCGGATTGCGAATCGGGTAACTTTCGTAAATGCCCTCACCCCCTACTACGACGGTGAGGAGCTTCTGGCCCAGATCGCATCCCGCCAGTTCGAGGCCGACGGCCACGTTGTCACCTGGACCCCAAGCCCCCTTACTCTGAAGATTTTCGACCAGCTCCTCGAGCGGGTCCGGGCCGCCGGGGCCGGTCCGGTGGCCGACCGTCTGGCGGCCGGACCGGACCTGCCCACTGCCCGGCGGCTGATTGCCCAGCTCCCCGAAGCCGCCCGACGGGAAGTCGGGCTGCTCTCCCCAAAGGGAAAGCTTGACCGGGTCAGGGCACGGGTCTACGTGATGCACGACCGGGACGATGACAATATTCCGGTTGCCCAGTCCCGCCAGCTCGTCCGGGACTTCCCGGACCCCAGCCGCCTGGTCTACACCGAATTTGAGTTCTTCGAGCACGTCCAGCCCACAAAAGCCGTCGACCCGATTACGTTCGGCCGGGAACTGGGCAAATTCTACGCCCACGTCTACCGGGTTCTTGCTCCGGTCTGGTAGCCACTTGTCAGGAGCCCCGAATGCAGGCTACGATCGGACTGAACCCACTGCGAGGAGCCGCCAATGTTCGCTGAAATAAACGGGATCCGATGTTTTTATGAGTTCGACGGCGAAGGCGAAGAGGTCGTCGCCCTTATTCACGCGCTGGGGACCGGCCACTGGATGTGGGACCGGCAGGTCGAAGTGCTCCGCCCCCATTTCCGGGTTCTGCGCTACGACGTCCGGGGCCACGGCCAGACCGACAAGCCCCCCGGGCCGTACTCGCTGGAGCTCTTTGCGCAGGACCTGGCGGCGCTCCTGGACGTGCTGGGAATTCCGGCGGCCCATCTGGTCGGCCTCTCGATGGGGGGCATGATCGCCCAGACGTTTGCGCTGAACTACCCTGACCGGGTGAAATCCCTGGTTCTGGCGGACACCTCCAGCCGGTACCCGCCCGAGAGCCGCCAGCAGTTCGAAGAACGGGCGAAAATTGCCGAAACGCAGGGGATCGAGCCCCTCATCGAACCTGCCCTGGAGCGGTGGTTCACCCCGGAATTTGCGCGGGCACATCCCGAGGTCATCGAGCGCTACCGCCAGATGCTCCGGACTAACGACCCGAAGGCCTATGCGGCCGCGACCCGGGCCATCGCCCAGCTGGACCTGACGGCCCGGCTTGGGGCGATAAAAGTGCCGACCCTGGTCATCGTTGGGGAGGACGACCCGGGGACGCCTCCGGCGATGGCCAAAGAGATTGCGGCCGCGATCCCCGGCGCCCGGCTGGAGATCCTCCCCGGCCGGCACATGACCCAGGAAGAGTCGGCCGAGGCTTTCAATCGCCTCCTGCTCGAATTCTTGAGATCGGTGAGGTGATGGCAAAAAAGACCGGCGTTGGGCGGACGTTCGCCGTAAACCGCCGTGCCCACTACGATTACGATATCGAAGAGACCTTCGAGGCCGGCCTTGCCCTCACCGGGAGTGAGGTCAAGTCCATCCGCGAAGGCCGGGTGAACCTGCGGGAAGGCTTCGTGCGGCCCGTTGACGGCGAACTCTACCTGTGGAACGTCCACATCTCGCCCTGGCAGCCGGCGGGCCCGTTCGGCCACGAGCCGGACCGTCCCCGGAAGCTCCTCCTCCACAAGGACGAAATTGCGTATATTATCGGCAAGCTAGCCCAGAAGGGCTACACCTGCGTTCCCCTCAGGCTCTACGAGAAGGATAACCGGATCAAAGTTGAGATCGGCCTTGGAAAGGGGAAAAAGGCCTACGACAAGCGCCGGGATGAGGCTGAGCGGGAAGCCAAGCGCCGGATCCAGGAAGCCCTGAAGCGGCGGTTCTAGGCCGGAAGGTTTACCCGGACGATTCGCCGGGGCCCTCGAGCTTCAGGGAGTTAATAAAGTCGCGGAAAATGGCCAGAGACGGGTCGTCGGCGGCCGGCGCCGGCCGGGATGAACCGATGCAGGAGAGGACCCATCCGGCCTTGGCCAGAACGTCTTCGGCCACGAGGAGGGGACACCCTGAGCGGACCGCCAGGGCGATGCCGTCGCTGGGGCGGCAACTCACATCTACCCAGCGGCCCTTCCAGTAGATGCACAGGCGGGCCTGGCAGACGCCCCCCATCAGGGTTCGGATTTCCACCTGGGTAAGAACCGCCCCGAAACTCTGGAGCAGGCTGAGGATCAGGTCGTGGGGCTGGGGCCAGGGGTCGCCGCGAAGGGCCGTTTTAATGGCCCGGGCTTCTGCAAAGCCGACGGCAATCGGAAATCTCGCGTGTCCGCCTTTCTCCCGCAGTGTTACGACATAACCTGTACCCTCGATGGTCGTCTCCACTCCCTCCACCACCATTTCCACCATGTTATTTAAACACCTCCCCCTCTGCCCGGCCCTGAATTGGGGCCGGGTGGACGGGCGGCCTTACCCGCCCGACGGCGGGCCGGCCGCCGGCTGGCCGCCGGCCTGGGGCGCGACCTGCTGGGCCTCCGGCCGGGGGAGTCCGGGCGAAACGAAGCCGGGCTCGAAGAGCCTGGCGGGCACGAAGACCCGAAGCTCATCGATGGTCCACCGGCCCGGTTTATAGATGGTCCGGCCCGGCCGGGGCTGGGCCATCAGGGCAATGGTCCCGCCGCTGACAAAGAATACCTGCCCGTTGATCCAGCCGGCTTCCTCACTGGCCAGGTAAACAACCATCGGGGCGATGTCCTCGGGGTCGCGGCGGGTAACGGCCGGGTGGTCGCTCTCACCCAGCAGGGCTGAAGCCCCGGTACCCATTTGCTGGCGGAGCTGGCGGGCCCGGTCGGGAATTGTGGCCGTCATCCGGGTGTTCGCGGCCGGGGCGATGCTGTTAACAGTAATCCCGTAGCGGCCCAGGTCCAGGGCCGCAACCCGGGTGAGACCGGCAATCCCCGATTTGGCCGCCCCGTAGTTGGCCTGGCCGGCATTGCCGATAAGGCCGCTCGTGGACGTAAAGGTGATGATCCGGCCGTAGCGCTGCTGGCGCATGAGGACCGAGGCCGGCTTCATCACCGTGAAGTGGCCCTTAAGGTGGACCTGAATGACCTCGTCCCACTCCTCCTCGGTCATGTTGAAAATCATCCGGTCCCGCAGAATCCCGGCACAGCAGACCAGGATGTCTATCCGCCCAAAGTTGTCAATGGCCGTC
>Ga0209276_101337_pt1 | contig 17439 bp, 18 predicted proteins | sample DewCreD2012metaG_3_FD_185473 | JGI IMG/M metagenome (GOLD analysis project Ga0209276, IMG submission 185473) | Hot spring sediment bacterial and archeal communities from British Columbia, Canada, to study Microbial Dark Matter (Phase II) - Dewar... ...
TTCCATCCGGTCGGCACGATCTTCCGGGCCGCCTCCCCCCGGGTCCAGCACCCGGGGAGGTCCGGACACGTTCGGAGATGCCGTGGCGGCAGGGTCCACGGCCTGATTGATACGAGGAGGGGGGATGAAGCCAACGCTCCGGATCCTCGCTTTCGCCCTGGCCCTGGCCCTCGTGGGCGCGGCCTGCGGCGGTGCCGCCGAGGAGCAGCCACCCGCGGAGGGCGGCCTCCCGGGTGAGGGGATGAAGGCCTGTCAGGTCACGGACGTCGGCGGGATCGACGACAAGAGCTTCAACGCCACGGCCTGGGCCGGGGTCCAGCGGGCCCGGTCCGAGCTCGGCGTCGAGGCCAAGTTCCTCGAGTCGCAGACCCAGGACGACTACGCGCCGAACATCCAGGCGTTCCTGGACGAGGGCTGCGACATCATCATCACGGTCGGGTTCCTGCTGGGGGACGCCACGAAGGAGGCGGCGAACGCCAACCCCGACCAGCCCTTCGCGATCGTCGACTTCGCCTACGGCGAGGGCGAGATCGAGAACGACAACGTCCTCGGCCTGACGTTCGCGACCGACCAGGCGGCGTTCCTCGCCGGCTACCTCGCCGCCGGGATGACGAAGACCGGGAAGGTCGCGACCTACGGCGGCATCAACATCCCGCCGGTCACGATCTTCATGAACGGGTTCTGGGCCGGCGTCCAGAAGTACAACGAGGACAACGGCACGAGCGTCGAGGTCCTGGGCTGGGACGCCGCGAAGCAGGACGGCACGTTCACCGGTGACTTCGAGGACCAGACCAAGGGACGCCAGGTGACCGAGGACTTCCTCGCCGAGGGGGCGGACATCGTGCTGCCGGTGGCGGGCCCGGTGGGCTTCGGCACCACGGCCGCGCTCCAGGACTCGCCCCAGGACGACATGGCGATCTGGGTGGACACCGACGGCTGCATCTCGGCCTCGGAGTTCTGCCCGCTGTTCCTCACGAGCGTGATGAAGAACATGGACGTCGCGGTGTTCGAGGCCATCAAGCAGGTGGTCGAGGGCACGTTCGAGGGCGGCGTCTACGTGGGCACGCTCGAGAACAACGGCGTGGGGATCGCGCCGTACCACGAGTTCGAGGACGACGTGCCCCAGGAGCTGAAGGACCGGATCGAGGAGCTCCGGCAGGGCATCATCGACGGCTCGGTCTCCGCGGACCACAACGACTACCTCTAGGGAGGCGGCGACGCGGGGGGCGCGGGCGCGGGGTCCGCGCCCCCCGTATGCTGCCCGGTGAGGGTCGTCCGATGCGCCTCGAGCTGCGCGGCATCACGAAGCGGTTCCCGGGGGTCGTGGCCAACGACCACGTCGACCTCGTCGTGGAGGAGGGAGAGATCCACGCCCTCCTCGGCGAGAACGGCGCCGGGAAGACCACGCTGATGAACATCCTCTACGGCCTGTACCGGGCCGACGAGGGAGAGGTCCTGCTCGACGGGCGGCCGGTGCGGTTCGAGGGCCCCGGCGACGCGATCGCGGCGGGGCTGGGGATGGTCCACCAGCACTTCATGCTGATCCCGGTCTTCACCGTCAGCGAGAACATCATCCTGGGCGACGAGATCACCACCGGCCGGCTGGGCTTCCTCGACCTCCGCCGGGCCCGTCGGAAGGTCGAGGAGCTGTCGAGCCGGTTCGGCCTGGAGGTCCCGCCGGACGCGCTCGTCGAGGAGCTCCCGGTGGGGGTCCAGCAGCGGGTGGAGATCCTGAAGGCGCTCTACCGGGAGGCCAGGGTCCTGATCCTCGACGAGCCGACGGCGGTGCTCACCCCCCAGGAGACCGAGGACCTCTTCGACGTGATGCGCCAGCTCAGGGCTACGGGCCGCTCCATCATCTTCATCACCCACAAGCTCAAGGAGGTCCTGGCCGTCGCCGACCGCATCACGGTCCTTCGGCGGGGGCGGGTCGTGGGGGCCACCACCCCGGGGGAGACCACCGAGGAGGAGCTGGCCTCGATGATGGTCGGCCGCGCCGTCCGGCTCGTGGTGGAGAAGCCGCCGGCCCGGCCCGGCGAGCCGGTGCTCGAGGTCGAGGGGCTCGTGGTCCGCGACGACCGGGACCAGGTCGCGGTGGACGGGGTCTCGTTCGCGGTCCGGGCGGGCGAGATCGTCTGCGTCGCGGGGGTCCAGGGGAACGGCCAGACCGAGCTGGTCGAGGCCCTCACCGGCCTGCGGCCCCCCGAGGCCGGGACGGTCCGGGTGCTCGGCCGCGATGCGACGGGATGGACGCCCCGGCGGGTGCTCCGGTCCGGGGTCGGCCACGTGCCGGAGGACCGCCAGAAGGACGGGCTGATCGTGACGTTCACGATCGCCGACAACCTGGTGCTCAACACCTACGACCTGCCGCCGTTCGCCCGCTGGATCGTCCGCGACGAGGAGGCCGTCCTGCGGGCGGCCGAGGAGCGGGCCCGGGCCTTCGACATCCGCACGCCCTCGGTCCAGCTGCCGGTCTCCACGCTCTCCGGCGGGAACCAGCAGAAGGTGATCGTGGCCCGGGAGTTCTCCCGGGAGGTCCGGCTCCTCGTGGCGAGCCAGCCCACCCGGGGGCTCGACGTCGGCTCGGTCGAGTACATCCACCGCCACCTGGTCGAGCAGCGGGACCGGGGGGTGGCCGTGCTGATCGTCTCGTCCGAGCTGGACGAGGTCCTGGCCCTCGCGGACCGCGTGGCCGTGATGTACCGGGGGAGGATCGTGGACGTGCCCCCCGCCGAACGGGCCACCAAGGAGCGGGTGGGGTTGCTGATGGCGGGGGCCCGGCTGGAGGAGGCCGCGGCCGGTGGGTGATCCCGAGAGCCCCCGCGCTCCCCGCCCCCCCGGCGGCGTCGAGGTCCTGCCCCAGGACGAGGCGCGGGCGGCGGGCCCGGTCGTCACCCGGGAGCCCACCGGCTTCGTGGAGATCGTCACCGGCCGCGGGTGGCGGGAGACGGTGCTCATCCCCGCCCTGGCGGTCCTCACCGCGCTCCTCGTCGGCGCCCTGATCATCGTCTTCACCGAGCCCGACGCGCTCGCCGCCTGGGGCCGGTTCCTCCGCGACCCGCTGGGCGCGCTCTCCGCCTCCGCCCGGGCCGTCGGAGACGCCTACCGGGCGCTCGTCACCGGAGCGTTCGGGGACCCCGCGAGGTACGCGGAGGCGTTCCGCACGGGCGACGCCCGCGAGATCGCCCGGGCCTTCAACCCGCTCTCCGAGACCCTGGTCGCGGCGACGCCCCTCGTCCTCACCGGGCTCGCCGTGGCCCTCCCCTTCCGGGCCGGGCTGTTCAACATCGGCGGGGAGGGCCAGCTCACGGCGGGGGCGGTGGCCGCGGCCGTCGTGGGGTTCTCGCCCACCGGCCTCCCGGGGCCCCTCCGGCTCGCCGCCGTGGTGCTGGCCGGCGCCGTGGGCGGCGCGGCGTGGGGCGCGGTCCCGGGGTACCTGAAGGCCCGGACGGGGGCCCACGAGGTCATCACGACGATCATGCTGAACTTCGTCGCCTCCTTCCTCGCCCTCTACATGCTCTCCACCGAGCTCTACCGCCGGCCCGACCGCACCGACCCCATCTCCAAACCGGTCGAGGCGGCCTACCCTCACCTCCTCGGTCCCTCGCTCCGGGTCCACGCCGGCCTGCTCGTGGCGCTCGCGGTGGCGGCCGGCGTGGCGTGGCTCCTGGACCGGACCACGGTGGGGTTCGGGTTCCAGGCGGTGGGCGCGAACCCCGACGCGGCGCGGGCGGCGGGGATGAGCCCCTCCCGCACCTACCTCGCGATCATGGCCCTCGCCGGGGCTCTGGCCGGCCTGGCCGGCGCCAACCAGCTCCTCTCGGTGACGCCGAGCCTCACCCCGGGGTTCTCCTCGGGGTTCGGGTTCGACGGGATCACGCTCGCCCTCCTGGGGCGGGCCCGCCCGGTCGGGGTGGTCCTGGCCGCGCTGCTGTTCGGCGCGCTCCGGGCGGGCGCGCGCAGCATGCAGGCCGCCACCCAGACGCCGGTGGACATCATCGTGGTGATCCAGGCGCTCGTGGTCGTGTTCATCGCGGCCCCCGCGATGGTGCGGGGGATCTACCGGATCCGGACCCGCCCGACGCAGGGCCCGGCGGGCGAGGCGCCGGCCCCCCGGCCGGCCGCCGCGGAGGAGGCCCCATGAGCGTGGCCGTGGCCGGGCGCGCGGTCTCCCCGGCGCGGGCCCGGGCCACCGGCCTGTTCTTCCTCGCCGTGGCCCTGGCCATCGCGCTCCTGTTCGGCGCGGGCTCCGGCCCGGGCGACGCGCGGTTCGGGCTGAACCTCGGGGGGCGGGAGACGTTCGTCACCCTCCCCGACCTCGTGGTGCCGGTGCGGGCCACGGCCTACCTCCTGGCCGCGGTCTGCGCCTTCCTCGGCGGGGTCCAGCTCACCCGGGGGTTCGGGGCCCGGACGAACCTCGTGCTCGGCGTCGTGATCTTCCTGTTCGTGTTCTCCTTCCTGGCCTGGGCGGCTCGGGGCGACGAGATGAACCTCCTCGGGATGCTCAAGAGCACGCTGCTGCGGGCGGTGCCCATCACGTTCGGCGCGCTCTCCGGGGTCCTCTGCGAGCGCTCGGGGGTGATCAACATCGCGATCGAGGGGATGCTCCTGGCCGGGGCCCTCTCGGGGACGGTGGCGGCCAGCGTCACCGACGACCTGTGGCTGGGGCTCCTGCTCGGGGCCGTGGTGGGCGGGGCGATGGGGTGGATCCTGGGGTCCTCGCGATCCGCTACCAGGTCGACCAGATCATCGCGGGGTTCTTCCTGTACCTGCTGGCCCTGGGCCTCACGAGCTTCCTCTCGGCCCGGTTCCTCCAGCGGAACCAGGCGCTCAACACCCCCGGCCGCTTCCAGGAGCTGCGGATCCCCGTGCTCTCGGACCTCCCGATCGTGGGCCCGGTGGTGTTCGACAACAACGTCTTCGTCTACCTGATGCTGGCCCTGATCGCGGTGGTCCACGTCGGGCTGTTCCGGACGAGGTGGGGCCTGCGGGTCCGGGCGGTCGGCGAGCACCCCCGCGCGGCGGACACGGTCGGGATCAGGGTGCTCGCCACCCGGTACCGGAACGTGATCCTGGGGGGGATGGTGGCCGGGATCGGCGGGGCGTTCTTCACGCTGGGCTCGGTCGGCCGGTTCGACGAGGGGATGACCGCGGGCAAGGGCTTCATCGGGCTCGCGGCGATGATCTTCGGCCGCTGGAACCCGATCGGAGCCTTCGGCGCGGCCCTGGTGTTCGGGTTCGCCGACTCGCTCCAGACCAAGCTCTCGATCCTGGGGGTGCCGATCCCCTCGGAGTTCCTCCTGATGGCGCCCTACCTCGCCACGATCTTGGTGGTGGCCGGCGTGGTCCGCCGGGCACGGCCGCCCGCCGCCGACGGGAAGCCCTACGTCAAGGGATGACGGACGAGGACCTCGCAGCCCGGGTCCGGTTGGGCCCCTACCACGAGCGGGCCGGGATCGAGCTGCTCCGCGTGGCGCCCGGTGAGGTGGACGTCGCCCTCACCGCCGCCGAGCACGACCTGAACGCGGCGGGGCTGGTCCACGGCGGCGTGATCGCCGGGCTCGCCGACACGGCGTGCGGGCTCGCCGTCCGGGCCGCCCTCGAGCCTGGGTTCCTCCAGGTGACGGCCCAGCTCTCGGTGGCGTACCTGGCGCCGGCCCCGCTCGGCCGGATCGTGGCCCGGGGGCGGGCCCTCCGGGTGGGGCGACGGGCCGCCTACGCCGAGGCCGACGTCGAGGACGGCGCCGGGACCCTGCTCGCCCGGGCCGCCGGCACCTTCGTCGTGCTGCCCGAGGCTGGCGAGGCGCGGGCCGGGGCCCGCTAGTACTCGACGTCCAGCTCCGCCATCACCTCGGGGAGCTTCGAGAAGGGACCGGCGAGGCCCATGAGGACCCCGAGGTCGCCCGAGAGCTTGAGCCGGCCCGTCATGAACGCCGTCACCGGCGAGAGCTCGCTCCGGGCCATCGCCGCGGCGGTCGCGTGGTCCTGCGTGATCGTGGCGTGGGGGTCGGCCACCTCTCCCAGCCCGAGGTCGATGGTCCCGTCCTCGATCCGGATCCAGTAGCGGACCTCGCCCTCCGGCGTGAGGATCACCTGCTGGAGACGGACCGTCTGGCCCGCGGTCCCGCGGCGGAACTCCTCGTCGGCGTTCAGGGCCTCCTTCAGGGCCCGGGCCCACTCGTCGGAGAGGAACTTCACGGCGCCTCCTTCCGGGCGTGGCCGAGAAGTATAGAGGCCGGGACCGGGCCCCCGCGGGCCGCGCTCCGTGTTGCTCCTGTGGCTCCTGTAACCTCCTGCGCCCCCGGGTGGTCGGTTGATAGCGGAAGGAGGTGTCGGACCGATGTACGTGTTCGCGACCGTGCTCCTGCTCGGTCTCGCGGTGGCGAAGCTCGTGGACCTCGTGCGCCACGCCTGGGACATGCCCCGCGGCATCCGCCTGCTGTTGGCGTTCGTGGCGGGGGTCCTGCTCACGTGGGTGACGGACTACTCGGCGTTCGCCGCGTGGAACCAGACCTTCCGCGCCGCGTGGATGGGCCCGGTGGCCACGGGGCTCGCGCTCGGGGGTGTCGCCGCGTTCTGGCACGAGGTCCTGGACCTGATCGCGTCCACCGCCCGACGGGTCCACGACCAGGCCACCGAGATCGAGACCCGGATCCCGCGGGCGGCCTGAGCCGCGCCCCGCGGGGTGCTCGCGCGAGAGGGCCGCGCTTCCCCGCGGCCCTCTCGCCACGTCCGGCCGCCCCCAGGTCCTCGGCCGGCGGGTCCGGCGCCTCACCCGGCCGGTCCGCGTCCCGGCCCGCCGGCCGCTGGCGCCTCCGCCGCCGACGCCCCGACGTGGAACAGGTGCGGGTCGGTGAGGTGGCGGACGTCGTTGAGGAACCGAACCCGACGCCGCTCCCCCTCGACGAACAGCGAGGAGAGCGAGGCGTGGTCGGGGAGGAAGAACATCTCCTGCTCGAGGCCGAGGACGTGGCCGACGTAGGCGTTGATCACGCCGCCGTGGGCGACGACGAGCACGTTGCCCTCGGGGTGGCGGGCGAGGATCCGTTCCACGGCGCGGACCACCCGTTCCCGGAGGGCATCGGTGGGCTCCGCGCCGGGCGCGAGGCTCCACATCGGCTCCTGATCCCGGAACCGGCGGAGCAGGTCCTCGTCGGTGGCCAGGATCTCCTCGAACGAGTGGTTCTCCCACTCGCCGACGTAGGCCTCGCCGAGGTCCTCGTCGAGCGCGACCTCCACCCCGGCGGCCTCGGCGAACGGCGCGACGGTCTCCCGGGCGCGCCGGAACGGGGAGCAGTAGACGGCGGCGGGGCGGGGCTCCATGAGCAGCAGGCGCCGCGCCAGGAGCTCGGCCTGTTCCCGCCCCCGCGCGGAGAGCGGCGGGTCCCACTGGAGCCCCCGCGGGGTCGTGCGCATGTCGTCGGAGGCCTGGTCGGCCTCGCCGTGGCGGACGAGGAACAGGAGCCGCGGGCGCTCGCGGTCGCTCACCGGGAAGCCCTCCGGCGCCGGCGGGTGGCGGCGAAGGCCTCCACGTCCTCCCGCCGCCAGACCCGCCCCGAGGCGAGGACCGCGACGGGCTCGGGGAACGCGCCGCGGCGGACGTAGGTCGACACCCTCCGCTTGTCCCAGCCGAGGATCCGGGCGGCCTCGGCGACCCCGGCGAGGGGCGGGACGACCTCGACCGTGAGCGTCCCCTCCCCCGCGCGCCGGCGGAGCGCCGCCAGGCACTCATCGCGGCTCGCGGCCGCCACCTCCTCGCCCCCGATCCGACCCACCCAACGACCGTCGCGCTCCCACATGACGGCGCGGGCTTCGGGCGTCATGCACCCGATGATAGCCAGGGCGTCCGCTCGGGCCTGCTGCGCGCGGCCAACGCCGCGTCCGCGGAGCTACGCGCGGCCCAGGCCCCGTCGGCGGAGCTCCACCCGCCAGCACCCGGTGTGCCAGTGGCGGCGCTCCTCCGGCGCGTCCTCCGGCACGACCACGAGGTGCCACACGCCGGGGCGGACCGGGTGGTCGCAGCCCGGGCAGCGGTACTCCTTCTCGCCGCTCACGAGACGCACCTCGTGGTCGGGGACCGAAGCCCAGGGCGGGGTGGCCGCGCGCGGCCGAGGCGCGGGCGGGAGGCTCTCCGGAGCTCGGCGGTGGCGGCGCGGCATCAGGCGGCCCCCAGGGGCGTCCGGCGGCCACCGCGGTGGGAGATCGGGAGGCTGTGCTCAGCCGCCATCCCTGCCATGATGCACGCGTGGGCGGCCGCGTCTACCTCGGGACCTCCGGGTTCGCCTACGACGAGTGGGTGGGCTCCTTCTACCCCGAAGGGACCCGGCGCGAGGACATGCTGGCCTCCTACGCCGAGCGGTTCTCCACGGTCGAGATCAACTACACGTTCCGCCGCCTCCCCTCCGAGCGGACCCTCCTCGCCTGGCGGGAGCGGGTCCCCGAGGGGTTCCGGTTCGCGCTCAAGGCGAACCAGCGGATCACCCACACCCTCCGGTTGGCCGACGCCGACGAGGCCGTGGGCCTGTTCCTCGAGCGGTCCCGCCTCCTCGGCGACCGCCTGGGGCCGATCCTGTTCCAGTGCCCGCCCTCGCTCCGCTTCGACCGGGCGCTCCTCGAGCGGTTCCTCGGCGGGCTCCCGCCCGTGCTCGCCGCGATGGAGTTCCGCCACCCCTCCTGGGAGGAGGCGCGCGACCTCCTCGCCGAGCAGGGCGTGGCCTGGGTGGTGGCCGAGACCGACGAGCGCCCGGCCCCGGACGGCGAGGTGCCCGCCGACCCCTTCGCGTTCCTGCGGCTGCGGCGGTCGAGCTACGGCGAGGACGAGCTCCGGGCCTGGGCCGAGCGGCTCCGGCCGGTCCTCGCCGCGGGCCGGGACGCCTACGTCTACTTCAAGCACGAGGAGCACGGGGACGCGCCGGCCTTCGCTCGCCGGCTCGGGGAGCTCCTCGCGGCGGCGGCCCCCGGCGGGGCGGTCCGAGGGCCCGGCGGGCGATGACCGCGGGCGTCGTCGACGTGCTGCTCCGCCAACGGGGCTGGGAGGCGCTCGCGCTCGTGTTCGCCCTCCCGGCCCTCGAGGCCTCGGCCTTCGTCGGGTTCGTCTTCCCGGGCGAGCTGGCCGTGCTCGCGGGCGGCGTCCTGGCCTCCCAGGGCCGGGCGTCGCTGGCGGCCGCCCTGGCGGCGGCCATCCTCGGCGCCGTCGTCGGGGACTCCGTGGGGTACTGGGTCGGCCGCCGGTGGGGGCGAGCCATCCTGCGCGGCACGATCGGGAGGCTCCCGCTCGTGCGTCGCCACGTCGAGGAGCACCTCGACCGGGCCGAGCGGTTCCTCCGCCGCCGCGGCCCCCTCGCGGTCGTCCTGGGGAGGTTCACGGCCGGGCTCCGCGTGCTGGTGCCGGGGCTCGCGGGCATGTCGGGGATGCGCTACCGGGCCTTCCTGGCGGCGAACGTCATCGGCGGGGTCCTCTGGGCCGGCGCGTTCGTGCTGCTCGGGTACGCCGCGGGGACCGCGTGGCGCCGGGTCGCCGGGGTGGCGGGCGAGGCGGGGCTCGTCCTCCTCGTGGCCATCGTCGTCGGGCTGGTCGCCCTCCGAGCCGTGGGCAGCCGAGGTCCGGGCGCCCTCGCGGAACGCATCGGGGAGAGCCGGCCCGCGTCGTGGGTCCGGCGGCGCTTCCCCCGCCAGGTGGCCTGGGCCCGTCGTCGGCTCGATCCCTCCTCGCCGGGGGGCTTCCCCCTCACGCTGGCCGCCGCGACGGGCGTCCTCTGCGCCTGGGCCTTCGGGATCCTCGCGCAGGACGTCGTGGCCCACGAGGAGCTCGCGCTGCTCGACCCGCGCGTCGCCTCGTTCCTCGCGGCCCACCGGACCGCGTGGGCGACGCTCGCGACGGCCTGGGCGACGTGGCTCGGGTCCACCGTCCTCCTCGCCCCGCTGGTGGCGACCGTGGGGGTCCGCGGCCTCCTGCGGAACCGGGACCCGAGGCCGCTCGCGTCCGGGGCCGCCGCCCTCGCCGGATCGTTCCTTTCGTCCCAGCTCGCGAAGGCGCTGATCGACCGGGGCCGGCCCCCGGCGCGCTTCGAGCCTCTCGTCCACGCCTCGGGCTCCTCGTTCCCCTCCGGCCACGCCGCCCAGGCCGTCGCCGTGTGGGGGATGCTCGCCATCCTCACCGCGGCGACGATGCCCAGGCGCCGGTGGCTCCCGGCGGCGGGGGCGACGGCGATCGTCCTGGCGGTGGGGGCCTCCCGGCTCTACCTCGGCGCCCACTGGCTGACCGACGTGCTCGCGGGCTACGCGCTCGGCGGGCTCTGGTTGAGCCTGCTCGTGGCGGCGATCCTCGCCCGTGGGGGGGGTTCCCGCCCACGGGAGATCAGGCCAGCCGCTCGGCCAGGGCCCGCTCCAGGGCCGCGATCGCGTCGGGGTCCTCGAGCTTCCGCCCCAGGACGTCGCGGACGTAGAACGCGTCCACCACCCGTGCGCCGTAGGTCGCGACCTTGGCCAGGTGGACGTCGAGCCCCAGCTCGGCCAGGGTCCGGGTGACGTCGAAGAGCAGGCCGAGGCGATCGGCGGCGCCCACCTCGACCACCGTGAAGAAGTCCGAGGCCCCGTTGTCCACGGAGACCCGCACCGGGATCTCGGCCTTTGGGCGCGGGTAGTGACGCCGTCGTTGCTCCACCAGGTCGGCGAGGTCCAGGCGCCCCTCGATCGCCCGCCGGAGCGAGCGCCGGAACGACCGCCAGCGGGCCTCGTCGATCTCGGGCTCGAAGGCCCCCTCCACCTCGAACAGGTCCACGGCCACCCCGTCCTCGGTGGTGAAGACCTGCGCCGTGAGGATCGAGAGCCCGGCCAGGGCGAGGGCCCCCGCGATCCAGGAGAGGAGCCCGGGCCGGTCGGGGGCGACGACGGTGAGCGCGTGGGTCCCGGGCCGGGCACCCGGCTCCACGAGGGTCCGGACCTCCGTGGCTCCCAAGGGGCCGCGGAGCAGGCGGAAGTGGGCCGCGGCCCGTTCGGGCGCCACCGCCGCGAGGTAGCCGCGGGGGACGCGCTCGAGGAACCGCTCCACGTCCCGCGGGTCCTCCCCCGCGAGGAGCCCACGGATCGCGGCGGCCCGGCCGGCGAGCCGCTCGGCGAGCTCGGGCCCCATCTCGCCCCTCTCCAGCACGTGCTGGACCTTGGCCACGAGCTCCCGGACCAAGGTCCGCCGCCAGGGCGTCCAGGCCGCGGGACCCGTGGCCCGCGCGTCGGCCACGGTCAGCAGGTAGAGGGCGGCGAGGCGCCCCTGGTCCCCGACCCTCGCGGCCACGTCGAGGACCAGGTCGTCGTCCTCCAGGTCGCGGCGGGTGGCGGTGTCCGAGAGCAGGAGGTGGTGCTCGACGAGGAACAGGGCCAGGTCGCGGGAGGCCGGAGGGAGGCCCATCCGGTCCAGGGCCGACCGGGCCTGGCGGACGCCGGCGGCGACGTGCCCCCCGAGCCCGACCTTCCCGGCGTCGTGGAAGAGCGCCCCCAGGAGGAGGCCGTCGCGGTCCGGCACGAGGCGCCGGGCCTCGCGCACCACCGGGTCGTCCTCGTCCTCGTCCTCGAGGAGCCGGGCCGCGCCGGCCAGCGTGTCCAGGAGGTGCACGTCGACCGGCGAGCGGTGGTAGGGGTCCCGCTGCGGCCGGCACCGGACCGGCGCCCACTCCGGCAGGTACCGCACGAGGAGGCCCATCCGGTCCAGCGCGCCGAGGGCCGCCGCCGCCCCCTCCCCGGTCCGGAGCAGCCGGAGGAAGGCGTCCCGGACCTCCCCGTCCCAGGGAACCGGGTCCGGGACGTCGGCCCGCTCCACGGCGTCGAGGAACCCGGGGGCGGGCGGGGCCGACCCGGCGGCCAGGTCCGCGAGGGCCCGGAGCACCCCGGCCGGCGTGGGCTCGACCTCGGCGCCCACGACCAGCTGGTCGCCGGCAAGGAACCGGTCGAGCACCGCGCCCCCCACGTGCTCCACCTGGCGGGCGTGCTCGAACACCGCACGCATCAGGCCGTCGGGGCCCGTGAGCCCCGGCTCGTCCACGAAGCCCATCGCCCCGGCCACCGCGGGCTGGAGCTCGAGCAGGAGCCGGTCGCTACGCCTCCCGGTCTCGAGGTGGATCGCGCTCCGGGCGCGGGTGAGGAACTCCCAGGCGTCCTCCAGGGCCTCCCGCTCCCGGTCCCGCAGGAGGCCGAAGCCCACGAGCGCGCCGAGGTCGCCGTCGAACGCCACCCGGGCCACCCAGGTGAGGGCGTGGAGGTCCCGGAGCCCTCCCCGCCCTTCCTTCAGGTCGGGCTCGAGGACCCGGGAGGTCGCGCCCGCGCGCTCCTCCCGCTCGCGGGCGTCCTCCACGAGACGCGCGGCGAAGCCGCGGGGGTCCTCCCGCAGCCAGCCCCGCACCAGGCGATGCGCCTCGTCGAAGACCAGGAGGTCCCCGGCCAGGAACCGGGCATCGAGCATGGACGTGGCGGCGTCCAGGCGTCCCGCGGCGAAGGCCAGGCACTCGTCGGGCGTTCGCAGCGCATGGCCCACCGAGAACCCCGCGTCCCAGAGCGGGTAGAGGAGCCGTTCCGCGAGGGAGCGGAGGTCCTCGGCTCGACCGCGGTGGACGATCAGGAGGTCGAGGTCGGAGGCGGGGGCGAGCTCCCCCCGCCCGTACCCGCCGAGGGCGGCGAGTGCGACCCCCGGGGGAGGGCCCGCCGCGTCGAACAGCTCCCGCAGGCACCGGTCGACCAGCTCGGCCCGTCGGCGCGCGGACCACCGCCCGTGGTGCCCGGGGGAGCAGGCCCGGTCCAGGGCGCGGAGCTGGCCGAGCAGCCGCGCCACCGGGGCCGGGGGCTCGCGACCGCGCCCTGCGGCCGTCCCCGGCAGGGCGCCCGTCACAGGGCGTCGGGCCCGCGCTCGCCGGTGCGGATCCGGACGACCTGCTCGACCGGGAGCACCCAGATCTTGCCGTCGCCGATCTTCCCGGTTCGCGCGGCCTTCGTGATCGCGTCCACGACCCCTTGGGCGTCGGCGTCGTCCACGAGGACCTCGACCTTGACCTTGGGGACGAAGTCCACCTGGTACTCGGCGCCGCGGTAGACCTCGGTGTGGCCCCGCTGGCGCCCGAACCCCTCCACGTCGCTCGTGGTGAGGCCCTGGACCCCGACGTCGCGGAGGGCCTCCTTCACCTCGTCGAGCTTGTGGGGCTTGATGACCGCCACGACGAGCTTCATCGGCCCAGGCTACCCCGCCGCCGCCTTCTTCCGCGACGCCGCCCTCCGGGGTCGGGCCACCGGCTTCGTCCGCTGCTTGGCCGCCTCGACCGAGCGCTTGAGGGCCTCCATCAGGTCGACCACCGGCGGGGCCGCCTCCTCGGCGGCGGGCACCGTGATCTCCTCGCCGGCGATCTTCCGCTCCACGATCTCGAGGAGCTTGTCGCGGTACTCGTCGCGGTACGCCGTCGGCTCGAAGGGGCCGGAGAGGCTCTCGATCAGCTGGCGGGCCATCTCGATCTCCTGGGGGCGCACCTTCGCCTCGACGTCGACGCCCTCCGCCTCGCGGATCTCGTCGGGCCAGAACATCGTCTCCAGCACGAAGGCCTTCCCGCGGAAGCGGAGCGTCGCGAGGTGCTCCTTGTCGCGGAAGCTGACCTTCGCGATCCCCACCTTCGCGTCCCGGGACATCGCCTCCCGCAGGAGCACGTAGGCCTTGGCCCCCACCTCCTCGGGCACGAGGTAGTAGGACCTCTTGAAGTAGATGGGGTCGATCTCCTCGAGGTCCACGAACCGCTCGATGTCGATGGTCCGGGAGCTCTCCACCGGGACCGCCTCGAGCTCGGCGTCGGTGAGGGTCACGTAGCGGTCCTTCTCGTACTCGTAGCCCTTCACGATCTCCTCGTAGGGGACCTCCCGTTCGCAGACCGAGCAGACCCGCTTGTAGCGGATCCTGCCGCCGTCCTTCGCGTGGAGCTGGTTGAACCTGAGCGACTTCTCCTCGGTGGCGGGGTACGCGGCGACCGGGATCGTGACCAGGCCGAAGGAGATGGCTCCCTTCCACATCGCTCTGGGCATGGCGTCCTCCGGGGAAGTCGTACCCGCCTCCCGCGGCGGGGATACCATCCTAGCCCCTCCCCGCCCCCCGTCTACCATCTCGGGGATGCCCAGGGAACGTCCCCGCGTCCGGGAGCCCTTCACCGTCGCCCTCCCCCGGGCCCTGCCCGCCGAGCGACGGGGCGACGCCTGGTGGGTGGAGGCGGCGGGCCGGGAGCTCCGCCTCTCCAACCTCGACAAGGTGTTCTGGCCCGACGAGGGGTACACGAAGGGCGACCTCCTCGCCTACTACTTCAACGTCGCCGAGGTGCTGCTGCCCTACCTCCACGAGCGCCCGCTCACGATGAAGCGGATGCCCGACGGGATCGCGGGACCCTTCTTCTACGAGAAGTCCGCGCCGTCGCACACGCCGGACTGGATGCCCCGGTGCCGGATCCCGAGCGAGGACGCGAAGGCCGGGGTGATCGACCACCTGATGGTCGAGGACCTCGCGCACCTCCTGTTCGTCGTGAACCTGGGGTGCATCGAGATCCACCCGCTCCACTCCCGGTGCGGCAGCCACGGGAGCCCCGACTACCTCTTCTTCGACCTCGACCCCTTCGAGCCGATCACGTTCGAGGACGTGTTGATCGTGGCCCGGCACGTCCGCGTGGCGCTGGAGGGGCTGGGCCTCACCGGTTACCCGAAGACGAGCGGGGCCACGGGGATCCAGGTCTTCGTCCCGCTCACGCCGGGGTTCTCCTACGAGGACGCCCGGGAGCTCGTGGGCCGGGTGGGCCGGATGATCGCGCGGGCCGACCCCGAGCGGGTCACGATGGCCTGGGAGGTCCGCAGGCGGGCCGGGAAGGTCTTCATCGACCACACGATGAACCGGGAGGGGGCGAACATCGCGGCCGTCTACTCGCTCCGGCCCGAGCCCGGCGCCCCGGTCTCCACGCCGCTCACCTGGGAGGAGGTAGAGGCGGGGGGCTTCACCCCGCGGGACTTCCGGATCGACAACATCTTCGAGCGCCTCTCGCGGACGGGCGACCTCTTCCACGGGGTCCTGGACGCGCCCCAGGACATCTCCGCGGCCCTCGAGGCGCTCGGGATCCCGCGCACGCCGGTGCGGGGGCCGGAGCGGGGGGAGGGCGGGGGGCGCGGCTCCGCCGGGCGCGCGAGCTCGGACGAGGCGATCGCGCGCTCCCGGGACCCGAAGCTCCGCGGGTACCTCGAGAAGCGCGACTTCGAGGCCACCCCCGAGCCGGCCCCGGGACGGGCCCGGGGCCAGGGGAACTCGTTCGTGATCCAGAAGCACCGTGCGACCCGGCTCCACTACGACCTGCGGCTCGAGCACGACGGGGTGCTCGCCTCCTGGGCCGTGCCCCGGGGGCTGCCGATCCGACCCGGCGACAGGCGGCTCGCGGTCCGGACCGAGGACCACCCGCTCGAGTACGGCTCGTTCGAGGGCACGATCCCCGAGGGGCACTACGGCGCCGGCGAGGTCCGGATCTTCGACGACGGGACCTACGAGCCGATCGAGTGGGCCGACGACAAGGTCACGTTCCGCCTCCACGGGCGCCGCTACCCGGGGCTCGAGTACCACCTGGTCCGGACCCGGACCGACTGGTTGATCTTCCTCGCGAGCCGCCAACGGGCACCGCTCATCGCCCCGCCCCCGCCCTTCTCCCCCATGCTCGCAGAGCCCGGCGGGCGGCCCGTCGACGACCCCCGCTGGCGGTTCGAGCCGAAGCTCGACGGGATCCGGGCCCTCGCGTACCTCTCGACCGACGGGACCCGGCTGGTCTCGCGGAACGGGAAGGACCTCACGAGACGGTACCCGGAGCTGGACGACCTCCACGCATCCGTGGACCAGGTGAACGCGGTGCTGGACGGCGAGATCGTGGCCGTGGACGAGGCCGGGCGGATCTCGTTCCAGCTCCTGCAGGAGCGGATGAACCTCACGAACGAGCGGGAGATCGCGCGGGCCCGGGCCCGCATCCCCGTGCGGTACGTCGCGTTCGACCTGTTGTTCCTCGACGGCCGGGACCTCACGCACGCCCCCCTCGAGGGGCGGCGGGAGCTCCTGGAGACGGTCGTCGAACCCGAGCCCGGGCTCTTCGAGCTCACCTACTTCGAGGAGGGCGCTGGGACGGCGTTCGTGGCGGCCGCTCGGGAGCTCGGGCTCGAGGGCGTGGTGGCCAAGCGGAAGGGGAGCCCGTACCGCCCGGGCCGACGGAGCGAGGACTGGCGGAAGATCAAGCTGGTCTCCCGCCAGGACTGCGTGATCCTGGGCTGGACCCCGGGGCGGGGCGGGCGGGCCGGGACCCTCGGCGCGCTCCTCGTCGGGGCCTACGTGGACGGGCGGCTGCGATGGATCGGGCAGGTGGGCACGGGGTTCACCGAGGCCACGCTCCGCCGCCTGCTCGAGGAGCTCGCCCCGCTCGAGCGGGCCGATCCGCCGATCCCCGACCCCGGGCTCCGGGCGGTGAAGGGCGCCCGGTTCGTCGAGCCTCGCCTGGTCTGCGAGGTCGAGTACCTGGAGCTCACCCGGAAGGCGGGGAAGATGCGGGCGCCCTCGTTCAAGGGGCTCCGCCCGGACAAGGACCCCGAGGACTGCGTCCTCGAGCCCCCGGCCGACGCGCCACCGGGCTAGGGGACGGCTGGAGGTCAGAACGGCTCGAAGCCCGCCCGCACGAGCATCGCGCGGACCTCGCGCTCGTCGAGCCCCCGCTCCACGAGCTCCCGGTACAGGCGGACGGCCCCGAGCGAACGGCCGCAGCGCGGGCAGAACGCGAAGTGCTCCTCGAGGGGGGTCTCGCACCAGGGGCACCGCGTGACCTCGATGCGGCGGTCGGGCTCGAGGCCGTGGTCGGCGAGGGCATCGATGTAGCCCTTGCCGTAGTCCCACTGGATGTACTCCTCCTCGCGGACCTCGAAGGCCGGCTCGTGCATCCTCGGCTCGCCGGTCTCGAGCATGTGCTCGAGGTTCTCCCGGAGGAGGTCCCACTCGTAGTAGTGGTTCGAGCCGCAGTCGGGGCAGGCGATCACCACGCCCTTCACGCCCTGAGGCCCGAACACCTCCCGCATCGCCTCGAGATCCTCGAGGTCGGCCTCGATGTTCCCCCGCTCCTCGGCGTCGAGCTCGTAGGGCTCCTCGTCGGGGCCGTAGGCGTCCTCGTCCGGCTCGTCGTGCTCCATCAGGCCTCGCTCCGAAGGTCGAACGCGCGGAACGCCTCCCCGTACTCCACGCCCGCCCTCGCGCCCAGCTCCGCGGCGCGCTTGCGCACCCACTCCTCGACGTCCGGCCCGCCGATCCCCTGGGAGACGTGGCAGCCCAGGGCCCGGAGCTTGATGTCGATGGTCCCGCCGATGTCCACGAACGTATCCCCTTCCTCGGAGGAGAGCCAGAGGCGGGGCACCTCGAACGGCTCG
>Ga0209276_101362_pt1 | contig 16992 bp, 13 predicted proteins | sample DewCreD2012metaG_3_FD_185473 | JGI IMG/M metagenome (GOLD analysis project Ga0209276, IMG submission 185473) | Hot spring sediment bacterial and archeal communities from British Columbia, Canada, to study Microbial Dark Matter (Phase II) - Dewar... ...
TGCTCAGCCGGTGCCGCTTCCGCACTCGGCAAGAAGCCCGGTCGGTGCTGTTCGCCTACCTGGAGGGGTTCTATAACCGGAGGAGGCGGCACTCTGCCCTGGGGTACCTCTCCCCGGAGGAGTTCGAGAGGAGGTGGTCAGCGAATCCTGAGTCTGTCAGCGTTACCCTGTCCACTAAAGCGGGGTAAGTCCACCTGATCTCGGTCCCCGACAGAGCCCCGGAGACCTCCGGAGGCGAGGGATCCACCGCCACCGGCGCGAAGGGCCGGCCATGGCCGTGGTGACTGCCGACAAGGTGCAGGACGAGGTCTGCCAGCGCGTCGTCCGCAGGGAGCTCGGCGAACCGTCGGGCGAGCTCAACCGAGAGCATCTCGTGGCGGAAGCCTTCCGGTAGGCCGCTGGCTTCGCGGATCGCGCGGCGCCGGGCAGGAGACATGGGTACGGTGGCTGACTTCGCGATGGGCTCTGTGGCGGCGGCCGCGGCCACTTCGTCCCCCTGGCGGAGAAGGACCTGGAAGCGTGGGTCGAGCTTCCCCGCGTCGTGCCAGAGGGCCGCGAGGGCGAACGCGCCGTGGAGGCTCCCCGGGAGGCACCGTTCCGCGATCTTCGCCGCAGCCCGCCGCACCAACTGCGAGTGCTGCTCAAGAGACACCTCGCGGTCCCCAGCGGACGCCAGATCGTCGTCGTCGGCGAAGAGGTCTGGCTCGGCTGCGCGACGCCTGGTGGCCGAGCGACAAGGATCAGGCCGCCGGCAGGGTGCTCCACCATCCGCCCGCCGCGGGCTTTGTCGAGCAGCTCCAGCCACCACTCAGGGGGCGACGGAGGGGACTCCTCGCCTTGCTGTCGGTACTCCAGGACCGCCTGGATCGCGTCGTCGATCTCCTCCCGGTCGGGAGCCGGCGCGGTGGCCAACCCGACCAGGTCCTTGAGTGGCGGACAGTCGAGCCAGGGGGCCAGCACCGCCTGGTTGAGGCGGACGGCAGCAGGGTGTCCTGCGGCTACCCGCGCTGCCTCCCAGAGGTCGAGCCGATCGCTACCCAGACCTTGTTCGCCCGTCGCCTGACCCAGCGGCTCGATCCCGTAAGCGGCCGGGACCACGAGGACGTCCCCCGGCTGAATCTCGGCGGCCCTTTCCACCACGCGGGAGCGGTCGCGGCCCCGCCAAACGACGCACGGGCGGATCCTGCCCCGAGCCTGTTCTTGCTCCTCCCCCAGACCCTCCACGTCCGGGGAGTCGTCCACCGCGGGCTCCTCCGCGAGCCACGCCCGCACCCGTCAGAGCGGCGCCTGCAGCATTTCGCCGCTCACGGGCGGGCACAGCGCAACGATCTCGACCCACTGTCGGGTGTCAGCCGCCGGGAGGTCGGAGCGCCACACCACCGAGACCTCCGGGGGGCCGGGTCGGCCGTGCAGGTACAGGGCGACGTCCGGTTCCGGATGAGCAGGCGGTGCGGTCTGGCAGAGGAGGTCGAGGTGGGCAGGCAGGAGGATTGGGGCGTCCGGACTGGGCGCCAGGAGCGACCGGAGGTCTTCGACCTCCCGCACCCGCCCCTCGAGGGCCTCCACCCCCATGTCGATGACCAGGCGTCCCTGCGCGTCGGTCGTCGCCTGCTCCTGGAGCCACTTCCAGGTGTTGGCGAGGGCGAGGCCGTACACGGGGTCCGGCTCGCTCGGCTCGATGTCGTCCTGCCTGATCAGGATAGCCGCAGGGGCGGCTTCATCGGAGCCCAGCCGGGCCAGGCGTCCGAAGCGCTGGCGGAGCGCGTCCAGGCTCGCGCACTCCGTAACGAGGGCGTCGAAGCTGAAGTCAGCGCCGACCTCCAGGCACTGCGTGGCGACCACCACGATGGGCCGCTCGGGCTCCTCAGGTGCGTTCGCTCTCAGGTACCGGCTCCAGCGCTCCACGACGCCGTCGCGCTCGAAGGGGCGGATCCGCCCGGTGAACAGGACGACGTGCGCCTGCTCGGCCAGGGCGCTCTGGAGCCCAGCCGCTGCCTCCATGGCCGTGCGCACCCGGTTCACCATGACCGCGACGCGGCGCCTACCGTCCCGGACGAACCCCGCGGCGCGCTGGACGGCGTCGGTGACGAGGGGGTCAGCTTCGGCGTCCCCTCGGTGGCTGAGGAGGACGAGTTCGGCCGGCTTCGAGGTCCGGAGCCTGCGGCGCAGCTCCGGATGGTCCAGGGCTCGGTCGCGCAGGCAGCCAGGGAATACGGACACCGCAGGTAGTCCTCGGGGCGGGGTAACCGACATGACGACGAAGCCGAAGGGGCTCGGAAGTGTCTCCTCAGCCCACTCCGGCCCACGGTAGCGCCGGATCGCCTCCAGGGTCTGCATGAACGGTACCGCGCAGTGGGCTTCGTCGAGGATGATGAGGCTGTCGTTGGCCGCCAGGCCGGCGAAGATGGGTGCGGCAAGGATGCTGTGCCCGTAGCCGCGGAACAAGAGCCGGGACCCGACCTGGTCCACCGTGGAGGTGATGACCGCCGGCTGGGAGGGGATGCGTGCCCACCCGTCGTCGCGGAGGATCCCCCCTCGGAGCCGGCCCACGGCCAGGGGGCGCTCGGTACCCGAAAGGTCCCGCAGGCGGTCGGCGACCTCCTTGAGGGGGCCGGTGGTTGCCCGCGCGAGCTTGTCTGCGATGCGGCTTGCGCGCTCGAAGGCCTCGTCCACCACGATGCGCCGGTCCACCACGAACCAGACGCGCCGAGGTGCCGTGCGCTCCGCGAGCGGCCGCTGGGCCTGCGCAGCCAGGGCGTACACGGCGATGTCGATGCAGGCCGTCTTACCGGAGGCCGTCGGTACGTCGAGGGCGCGAGGCCACTCCCCCGTTGCCACCCGCTCCGCGAGCATATGCTGCCAGGGGAAAGGCTCACGACTCCAGAGGGCGCGGAAGTACTCCCCGAAGTCAGGCGGTGAGCTCATATTGAGCACCCTCGCCCTGACATCCTGCTTTCACCCTGTGTCCAGCGAACTTCGCCGGCGCGTGCCAGGATGGCGGAGTGTGCCTGCCGCGTTGCGGAAACAGCAAGACAGCTCATCCAACGCCTTCCGCTGCGGTCTCGACCGGCTGGCCAGGAACGACGAGCGTCCACAGTCCTGACTCCTCGATCCGCCACCGGAGCGGCCTGGGCGCCGCCGATCCGGGCCGCCAACACGGCTGAGCGTCGGGAGCGGCCTGTAGCTGCCCCACGTCCCACCATGCCAGCGCCTCCAGGTCCCCGCACAGTGTCGCCCCTTCGTCGGGCACGCTGGCGTGGGCGAGGACCCGCTCCGTGGTCAGACACGGGTATGCCCCGTCGAGATCCGGAACGATCCTGAACACCTGGGACGCGGGCTGCCATGCGACGCGGCGCACCCGACCCAGCCCGTAGCGCGTGTCGCCACCGAGGAAGAGTCGCTGAATTTCCTCAAGCGTCTCTTGGATCTGGGAGCCGTCGCGCACGAACAGGTAGCCAACAAGGCCGACCGGTTTCACCTCGCCCGTCGCTGTCCGCCAGTACTGGCCGATGCACTCGTTCTCGCGGAGGCTGCCCTCTGCGGCTGCGTCCGAGACCGGGTCGATGGCGGTGCTGGGGCGCGCCACGAGCAACCGCGACCGCATCACTCGGTCAGCGAGGCTATCGTGATCCCGGTCGTCTTCCCTCTGCCAGACCAGACCCCAGTCGGGCTTGTACCGCGGGAGCCACGCGCACCAGTCGCCCCCGGTCTCCTCGGCCGGGTAGAGGTAGGTGAGTCGTGCCTCCCGCCGGATGGCCTCCCCGACCTCCGCGTAGGAGGGGAAGCCGGTGCTCCTACATCGGGCCACCTCCGCGGTGAGAGCGCCCCAGAGGGTGCGTGCCGGCACGTAGAGGCGGCAGCGATTGAGGCTCCCCGACGGCGGCATACCCACATGAACGGGTGCCTCAAGCTTCCAAACCCACCGGAGAAGTCTCCAGCTCACCCACGCCCTCCCGTTGAAGCACCTCGAGCTTTGACGTGATAGCGCCCGTAGACCAGGGCCTGCCGCAGGAGCTCCCGGGCGAACAGGAGCTCGTCGAGGTTGTCGCTCAGCTTCTGGAGGGAGGCGAACACGTCGCCGCCACCGAGGAGAGGTGATCCTTGCGGCACCCTGCGCAGGAACTCGGCGCACGTGGCGCTGACGTGATTCACGCCTTCTCTTCCGCGCGCCTTGAGATAGAGGAAGAAGGCGTACACCCCCTGCTCCTCCAGCACGGCCAACGCCTCGTTCAGCAGCTTCTCGTCAACCCCGTCCCCCTCCGCCATCTGCTGACCGAGCTTCGCACACTCGAAATCCAGGTTCACTACCATCACTTCACCTCCCCGGTTGTGGCCGACGGCCGAGGTTGCGCGCGGAGAACTCGCAGCCTCCCCATCCCGCGCGTCCCCATGCCGCCGATTCCTAGGTGTTCGAGGTGCGGGTGCGCACTCTTGACGACGGCATGGACGTCGTCCGTCCCCACTTGTTGCCCCGCACCGTCGAAGGCCACCTCCGACGATCCGACCCGGAAGTGGGCGGGGTTTTTGCAGGTGACCTCCCAGTAAAGCACGGTGGCGCGGGGAAGGGCCTCGTACGAGAACAGTGCCCCCTCCTGTGCCGCCCCAGTTGCTGGGTCGATTGCGACGGACGTCCGCACTTCCAGGTTACTGTTGACCACGTGGGCGAAGAGCTTGTCGGGTACGACACCCAGGCGCCGACAGATCTCAGGAGGGACACCCAGGTTCGTGAGAACGAGCTGAACCTGTTCCCAGGTCGAAAGCGCCCTAACCGGCAAGAGCAACCAGCCCAGGTTGAGCGGGCGGCCGCCATCCTGGCCGCGGAATACGGCGTCGTCGCCGACGTCCGCGACGCTCATGCCAGCCGCCTGAAGCGCCATCGGACACGTAACCCAAATTGGCCCTTCCCGCGTCGCCACGGGGAAGAGGAGCACCTGGGCGTCGCTGAAGGCGGCGAGCCCGGCGAAGCCTCCCGAGTTGTCCTGCCCGCGAGCGAAGCCGAAGACGGTGCAGATGGAGCAGCTCGCCTGGCCACAGTGTCCACCCTTCCCAGCCTCGTCCGGTTGACCTTGCCCGGCGCAATCGGGGTAGTAGGGCTTGCTGCGGGCGCCCGGGCCCTTTTTCTGTCTCTGTTCTTCTTGCGCCATGGCAGCGTACGCCCGGTACACGCCCGCCAGGCTCGACCCGGGGATTTTCGGGATGCGTGTGACCGGGTCACGCACGATCGTCAGGTCCACTCGACCCAGCCGGGCACCACCGGTCCCCACGTGGATCGGGTCAAGGGCCATCCCTACGTGCTGAAAGGTTCTGAAGCTCTCAACCATATTGCACCTCACCCACCGTCTCTTTGAGCACCGACAGATGCCACTCCAAGGCCCACTCCAGAAGTCCGTTGCTCGCTGCCTCGACCACGCTGCGCAGGGCTGCCCCCTCAAGACCCAGTTGGTCGGCCAGGACCGCTTCGGCTAGCTTCCGCCAGGTCTCCTCCCCCTCTGCACCCCAACGACCGTCTGGGCCTTGCCAGGCCTCGCGGCGCCTCATGAGTTCCGCGCGGACGGCGTGCAGGGCCGCCGTGCTGGGTGCCGCCCGGCGCACCAGGTCCCACGTCGCACGCATCTCGCTCCAGTGGGCGAGCGGTCTAACGGGACCCAATTCGAAGCGTTGTGCCGTGCTGTCCAGGAATACCGCCGCCACCAAGGCCGGTCGCACCCAGGCCTCGTCCCCGGGGCCCAGGTCTAGGGCATGACGGTAAACCTGTCCGTCCGGAAGGCGGAAATCCAGCGGGAAGCGGAGCTGCGTGTCTCCCACCGCCAGGTACGGGTAGAAGACGTCCAGGCGGCCATCGGGCAGCATGACCGGGATGTCCCGGAGTTCTCTGCCGCCGTCCGGCCGCAGAAAGGCCAGGGAGACCACGCCGCTTCGCTGATCACGATGGCGCACCTGCCACGTTTCGGGCCCCGCGTCCGCGAGCTCGTGTTCGATGGTACGCGCAGCCTCGATCACGGCCTGGAAGGGAAGTTTCTGCGGGAACCCGACGACGCCGGCCCGCAGCGGCAGACGATCCCAGACACGCGCGAACTCGTCGTTCCACAGTTCGATCGCGCGGTCGAGACAGGCAGACGCAGCCTCGAGAGGCACGAGGGCACGGAAGCGAAGCGGGCTGAGTTCCAGCAGGACGAAGGGATAGTAGCACCCGAGCAGCCCGGCCTCTTTTTCTTTGACCTTTGCGATCCGCAAGGTGCGTCGGATTCGGTCCTCTCCCCTGAGCTGGATCTCTCGTCCCTCGAGCTCATCGCCCGTCGCATGCGCCGGTAGAAGGCGCGCCAGGTTGGACGTTGTCAGGAACCGTCCGTCGCTCTGCTGGTAAAGGACATTTACCAACGTGCCCTCCAGGTGCCCTTCGTAGATCTCCCTGTCCACCCAGCCCGCCGCGGCCGAGGCCGCATCAGGCTCAAGGACGAGGCGGCGCACGCGCCAGCGGTTCGGGCTCTTAGCGGCGAGCTGGCGGAACTCGTCGGCGAGGGCGGTGAAAAACTCCTCCGCCTGGCGCCAGAAGCGGTAGACGCGGCCCGGTGAGGGGAGTTTGGTGAAGAGCTGGTGGACGATCCAGTGGGCGCGGGCGTTCTCGTCCAGCTTGTTCCAGCTCGGCGCCTCTGAGCGGTCCTCCACGATCTTGGCGAAGAAGCTCTCCCAGTCGCGTTCGTACCGATAGCGCTCTTGGAGGCTCCCGAGTACCGGATCGTCTTTGTCATACGCGCCGAGTTTGCCCCTCACGTACTGGACGAGGCTGTCGTGGGGCCGCCCGGGATCGACGGGGTTGGCCCTGCCACCTAGCGTCGGGTTGAACTTTCGCCACTCACTGATCGCCTGCGTTCGCAGGCTGTCCACACACCGACCCTCAAGCCAAGGTTCGAGGTCGAGGCTGAGGGTGAGGAGGGCGAGACGGCCGTTGGCATCGGCGACTTCGCTGACCCAGATGGTGTCCGCCCCCAGCTCCCCACGAAGCCAAGCGTCCAGTCGGCCCCGCCGACGCCTCTCGCAGACGGCGCAGGGACGTCCCTTGTCATCGGGCTGCCCGTTCAGGCGCACCTGGCAGACGGGACACACGTGGCCGCCGTCCTCATCGTTCTTCATGCGCCAGTTCCGGTGGACCGGCACGGCGAGGCAGGAGCGGGCCTGCCGCGTTTCCCGGACGATGGGAACCAAGCTGCGGGTCGGCCCGCTGATGCGGCAGATCGGCTGGGTCTCCAGGTCCAGGTCCCCCGCGATCCGTTCCACCTCGCCCGGCAGCCACGCTTCCCAAGCAGACACTCCAAGGTCGGCCCCGGTGGATCGCTCGCCGGGGAAGGAGAACACTTCCACGCTGGTGTCGGCGTAGACGAGAGAGCCGATGGCCAAATCGACCTCGACGAGCTCGCGGACGCGATCGAAGAATTCTCGGATCGCTGCCCACGAACCTGTACAGTCGCCGATACGGACAGCACGGCCTTCGTAGTGATCCGTGCCGACCCCGACCGTCAGCAGCCGCCAGCGCGTCGCCTGCTTGAGGTCGGTCGCCGTCCACGGGAACGCCTCTCCCTCCAGGAGGGCCCCCGCTACTCCACTCTTGAAGAGGGCAGCTGCCACATAGGACTGGTCCCACAAGGTTACCTCGTTGTTCGGCAGTCGAGTCTCGGCGACGGTGGAGGAGAACGCAGCACGGAGGAGACTATTGGGGCCGATGGCCGAGTCGCGCCACCTGCGCCACTCGCTAACATCCGCCGTGTTCGCCTCGCCGAGTTCTTTGAGCTCCTTGAGGATGCGTCGGACCTCTTCGACCAGCCTGCGCCAGCCGGCTTTCGTGAGCACCTCGGGCGGCTCGGCCAACAGGTTGCGGCGCGGCTTGCCGAACGCCGAGGAGAGCCACATGTGCGTCGTGTCCTGCTTAAGGTACCCCGCGGTCCTCAATGGGAGGTTCTTCTCGATGCCCGAGACTACCCCGTGCGCGGCCTGGAGCAGGCCGAGCAACCCAATGCCGTCACGCTCCCGGTGCCTTTTAACGAACACCGTCTCGGTCTGGGGCCACGGTATCGAGGCGCCGCTCACAGAAAGGAAACCCGACCGCACCCAGCTGAGCAGCTCGTCCCACGGGAAGGGCGGGCTCTCCTGCTCGTACCAGCGAAGGTCGTCGTAGCGCGTGTGCTGCCCGCCTTGAGCCTGGAGGAACTCAAGGCGTGCCTTGCCCGTCATGTGAAGCCAGCCCACGGCTTCCATGGCCAGGAGGAGTGGTCGATGCGCGCGGAGCGTCTGGGCCGGGCCGAAGTTAGCCATTCCCCAACTCCTCCGGTTCGCTCGAGGCATTCAGGGCTCTCTTGAGCGCGACCAGGCTACTCTTTTGCAACGGCGGGCGGCCCTTCCGGTACGCCCTGCACACGTCCACCCGTGCCGCGCCCCAGCCCCCGGTGCGCTTCGCGGAGATCCCGTACCGCGTGAGCAGCGCCTCGACCGCATCGAGCAGCAGACCGATAGCCTCCTTGGGCTGAACCCGATCTCGCGCAGCAGTGCCTGGCAGGGGCGCGTAGAGCAGGTGCAATGTGCCCCGAGTGCCCGCAGGCACGACCTCGTACAGGATGGGCTGCGTCCCGGCTCGGGTCCTGCGGCTGTGGGGATTGATGACCTCGAAGCCGATCTTCGAGAACCAGGTGGGGAAGAAGGCGAGCGCCCCGCGCTGGAAGTCTTCTCCCTCGCCCTTCTCGTTTCCGAACAGGTGGAGGATCCACGCCGGATCGTCCCAGTCGTCAATCGTGCCCCCGCGTTCGAGATGGCGAAGCAACCCTTCTTCCATCCGGCACGACCAGCGGAGCAGTCCCTTCCAGCTGGCGGCACTCATGTAGGGCACCCCGAAGACCCGCTCCTTGCGCACCGGGTTGTCCAAGACGTGGAACGGGCGGTCGTCCTTCGAGTACCAGGGACTTTCCAGGGTGAAATCGAGCTCGAGGCCCAGCCAGTCGTTGTGGGGGAGGCTTTCGAACGAGGGCTCCAGTCGGATCCAGTCCGGGAGGGCAAGCGACGCGGAGGCTGCAAGCTGGCGGTAGCGGTCACGAGCCTCGTGGCGCCGCTGGGGCCCTCCAGCGGACCACGATGTGCACCCGTCGACGAAGCCGGAGGCTAGCGTGACCGGCAGCGGGCCGTCTGTCGGACAGGACGTCTGACCTGCAAGCTCGGCGTAGAGGTCGAACCTCATGTGCCGCCGTCCCCCTCTCGCACTAATTCTTCGAGGACCTCCTGCGCGGTCATGAACTCGCCGGGCTTCAGGGCGTCCCAGACTTGTTCCAGGCGCTCTCGCATCTGCGCGAAGCTGATGCGGTTCGGATCGACAAAGCCGAATGTCCGCGGCGGATCCTTGAAGCTGAACACCTTCTTGCTCTCCTGCCGCCCTCCCGCCAGCCAAGCGTTGAGGGCAGCATCCGCTGCCTCAAGCTGCTGCGCCCGACTCTTCGGCTCTTTTCGCCCTAGTACCCTGTTGAAGGTGCTCTGTTCGGCTGACTGCCGTGCTAGGTACCTGCCGTTCACGCACCAGAAGTTGCTGAGTGATGCCCAAGCGAACTCATCCTCCTGGGGTCTTCGCCAGCGCTGCTGGCCAAGGTGGGAGGCAAGCTGGCTGTGCCGAACAGGCTCGATCACCGGCCGGCGCTCGATCTCTACGAGGCCATAGTCTTGATGATATGGCCGGCTCGCCCGGGCCGTTTCATCGGACGGCTTGAGGACGGTCTTGCCCCCCATAGCCCCGTATCCGGCGATGAGCCGAAGCGTGAGATCGAGCAAGGCCCACTCTTCCGGTCCGATGGGGCGGAGCGGCGTGAAGCGCAGGACGAAGTGCTTGTCCTTCGTGATCTTCTGGCCCAGTACCTTGCCCTCAGCATCTCTTACCTCAAAGCGAAACTTCCGTGCCCAGCCGGTGCAGCCAAAGAGCTCGCAGACCGGGCAGCGACCATTGCCGTCCGGGCAGCGGCTTTCCCTGTCGGTGGGGTCGCAGGCCGCTCCACCGAACCCTCGCACGAGCACCTCGCACCACCAGCGGATGGAACCAAGCAGACCGGTGGGGACCACCCGTTCCCCTCTTCTGTCCGCGTCACCGGTCCAGAGGTCCGTTTGCGCCACCAGGCGCCACTCCCTGACGTCTGCGGCGGGGCTCATGAGTCCACCCCGCGGGGTCGACGCGTTAGGACGGCCTCGCGGACGGGTGCCGCGTGGGCCCGTTGCGCCACCCGGAGCGCTTCCCGGGTACCTCCGCTATGGCCGCGAAAGATCGGTCCAGCGTCAGCACCCTCCGCCATCACACCCCCCACGTCTCACCCCGCATCCATCGGCCTGCACACCCCATACCCGCGGTACCGCCCGGCTCCGATGAGCACCGGGCCGATTACTGGCTCGTCGAACACCAGGATGGCGTGGGCGTGGCGGCGGTCGCCGCCGTCCTTGCGCCGGAGTCTCGGAAACACATGGGCCGGCGGGACACCCAGGTGGGCAGACACCTGGGTTACGACGACTTCACGTGGGCGAGGGAGCCCGACCGCCGTGCACGCCCCCGCGATCATCTCCGCCGCCTCCCGCTGGTAAGCGGGTCGGTCCTTCTCCTTCGGGTGTCGGTCGAAGGCGACCGGCGTCACGGTGGACCAGTGCGTCGCACCAGATGGATGGGCCGTCCACGCCTCCGCCCGGAGGTTCCAGGGCGGCCGGTCTCCCAGCTCCCGGACCAACCCCCAGACCCCGAGATCGCCGAGCCGGAGCTCGTGTACACGCCCTAGGACCCGGAGGACCTGGCGCCGCTCCTCGGCATCGAGACCCGCAGGCAGCGCCGCCGCCAGCCCCAGGAGGTGGCCGTCCGCGTGCGGGTGCCCCACGAAGGCCAAGGGCACGAGGGCAAGGTGCGGCCCTTGCAGGGGGCCGCCTGCCCGATCGTGGCCGCTCACGACCTCCCGGACGCGCTCGGGCAAGTCGTCGACCTGGCTCACCAGCGCCTCTCGCCAGCGCTGGACCACCGCGAGCGCCGCCGGCAACCCGAGGGCAGCAAAGGGCCCGCTCCGCCGCTCCAGGCCGAAGACCACGAGGTGCGGGCTGAAAACCGTGCCCGGAGCGCTCGCTCGATGCTCTCCCTGCCCCGGCCGCGCGTAGCCCTGGTAGAGGGGGACCTGCGGACGGAGTTGCTGCAGCGGCGCTCCGCCGAACTCCTCCTTGAGGCGCTTCCTGGCAGCTCGCTGTGCCCTGCGATCGCGGTCGTCCTCGGAGGCGAGCACGAGCGACGTCCAGGCCTCGACCGCCTCCGCGTTGTAGCGGCGCTCGAGGTCCTCGAGCGTCCCCGGCCCCGGCACTCGGAGCTGCAGCTCGGCCCGCTCGTCGTCGGGGACCCAGGTGAGCTCGCTCACCTCGTCGGGGCGCGCGACCCACATCTGGACGAGGGAGGTCGAGTGCCCGATGCGGGTGACCTTGGCGCAAAGGGACTGAAGCGCCGCGGCCACAGGGGGCTCGGCGATGGCGTCCGGCCAGACCAGATATACGGGCTCGTCATCGAGCCAGGCGCGTGCAAAGGTGCGTTCCTGCCGGACCCGCATGATCCCAGGGCCGGACTGCAGGGAGGGTGGCGGCTTCTGCTGCGGCTTTGCCGGGTCTTTCTTCCACACGGGCTTGTCGTTGACGGGCACGTAGTGCGTGACCACCGCGCGGGGAATCTTGCCGGGCACCCGGAGCCCCGGCGGAGGCAGCGACTCCAGCCAGAGCAGCGCCTCGCGCTCGCCGGGATCGGATCCGGTCACGAAGTGTGCCGCCGCCATCGCCATGAACACCCGCGCCGGATGCGGCGGCCATTCGGGACGCTCGCTCCCGGGCTGGCGCGCGTGGGTCTCGCACGCCGCGGCGAATCCATTCAGATACCGGATTCCGAGGGCGAGCATCTCAAGAAACCCCCACCGTCTCCTTGGCCGCCTCCAACTGGCTCAGTCGCACCAGCTTGACAAGCTCCGCAGCGGGCTTGAGAACGACCGGCTCCTCTGGCCACGGGAGTCCCAACTTCCGAGCGTTCTCCACCGTGCCGTTCAGGAGCGCGACCGCGGCGTCGCCCGTCAGAGAGAACTGCTTCGGATCCTCGCCCGGCCGGTCCAGGAGCTCCCACACCATGGGCCCGTCCGGCCAGAGCAGGCACCGGGACCGCAGGTCCGTCCCGGCTTCGAAGGCCAGCGTGGCCGCTGTCAGTCCCAGGGCTGCCAGGGTGGTCCGGGCGGCGACGTCGACGTCGGGATCGACCTTCCCCTCGAGCGGAAACCGGAGCCGTCGAAGGCAGATGAGCGAGAGTGTGGTCGTCTGCTCAGCGTACTCAATGGTCACACCGTTGTAGTAGTTGGCCTCGGTCTTCCGGTCCCGCTGCTCTGGGAACGGCACGCTGGAGTGATTGATCTCGGATGGACGCACAGCGCCATTCTCCCGACCCTCCGCGACCCGGAGAAGCGACTTGTCCTTGTCCCGGAAAACGAGGACGTCCTTACTGATCTCGAGCGGGTCCCGCCGGACCCCGCGTCGCAAGTCGCCAACCTCAACGCCGATCCCGACGATCTCTGATACGATGGCCCGCTCGAACTTCGGACCCAGACCCCCCTTGGGCCCGGTCGAGTCCCACATCCCGAACACCAGGGCTGTGGGGCAGAGTTCGAAGAGCGGTGTCGCGTTACCGAGGCTCACCGTATTGAGCGCCTTGCCCCGCTCGGACCTGCGGAACTTCACCCCGCCGATCTCGCTGTCCCGGAGGATCGCGTCCGCCAGGCGGTGCGGCACCTGCAGGCTCGTGATCCGTCCCACCTTCTCGATGAGCCGCCCGGCGGCCTCGTCCGCCTCGATGTCTCCGGTGGGGTCGAACTCGGAGAAGTCCACCACTACGAGCGGCAGCTTGAGCCGTCCGGCGTCCACCGCTTCCTGCAGCGCCAGCTCCATGCGGTTCGCCTGGCTTTGCACGCTGTCCAGCAGCACGCAGGGAACCGGTTCGGCCCGGCCGGGGATCCGCCGTTTCTCGACGGCGTACACCGCTCCCGCAAACGTCGGCGGGAACACCTTGTCCCCAGGCCCCCCTGCCGGCTGCAGGCGCCGCCTGCACCGGAACGCAGCCGCGGTTCCTTTGACCGCTTCGCGGATTATTTCCAACGTCAGCTCTTGCACGCTGACTCAGACATCACCTCCCGTCTCGTCCGCGACTTCCTCCTCGAGTCCGTGCAGAAGCTCCGAGGCAGTGAGGGGCCTTGGGAGGGCCTCCACCGGTCGGAGCTCCGGGAGCGCCTGGCCGTCGGGCACGGCCCGCAGGGCCTCGAAGCGGCGGGCGGAGACCAGCACCCGGGTCTCCAAAGTCGCCACGGAAGCGTTGTAGGCCTCCACGGCGCGTCCCAGGCGCCGGCCCACCGCTGCCCAATGCCCGGCCAGGTCTGCGATGCGCTTGTACAGCTCCTTCCCCAGCTCCGCCACGCGGCAGGCGTTCTCCGCCAGCGCCTCCTGCCGCCAGCCGTACGCCACGGCCTTGAGAAGGGCGATCAGGATCGTGGGGCTCGCGGGGATGACCCGTCGCCCGATACCGAACTCGATTAACCCGGGGTCCACCTCCAGGGCCGCGCTGAAGAACGCCTCGCCGGGCACGAACATGACCACGAAGTCCGGCACGACGTCGAACTGCTCGAAGTACGACTTCCTCCCGAGCTGGGCCATGTGGGCCCGAACCTGGCTCGCGTGCTGGACCAGGAAGCGGCGCCGGCTCTCCTCGTCCGGAGCCTCCACGGCGCTCAGGTAGGCGTCCACGGGCGCCTTCGCGTCCACCACCAGGCGCCGGCCTCCCGGCAGCTGCACGACGAGGTCCGGCCGCAGGCGGCCGTCGTCTCCCTGGCCCGTGGCCTGCTCCACGAAGTCGCAGTGGGGCTGCATGCCCGCCATCTCGACCACGCGGCGCAGCTGCAGCTCGCCCCACCGGCCCCGCGCCGTGGGCTGGCGCAGCGCCCTTACAAGGTTCGCGGTCTCCTGGTGGAGCCGGGGCAGGTGGGACTCCGCGAGCTCCCGGAGCTGTTGGCTCAGCGCGCCGTACGCCTCCGCCCGCTGCTTCTCGACTTCCGTCAGGTACGTCCGGATGCGGTCCACCTGTTCGTGGAGAGGCCGGACGAGCTCCTCCACAGCCCTCTGACGGGCGTCCAGGTCGGTCCGGGCCGCCTGTTGGAACCTCTCGAGGTTCTCCCGGGCGAGCTGCAGGAAGGCCTGGTTGTTGTGGCTGAGGGCTTCTGCGGACAGCGCCCGGAAGGTGTCGGCCAGCTTGACCTGCGCCTGCTCAATCAGGGCGAGTTTCTCCTCGGCCGCGCGGCGCTCGTGCTCGAGTTGGGTCTCGAGGGCGGCCACGCGGGCTTCTAGTTCCCGGACGCGCTGCTCGCGTGCCACAAGCTCCCGCTCCAGGTCCGGGACCCGGGCAGCTTCCGCTTCGGCCGCGGCCCGGCGCTCGGCCTCCTGCTGCAGGAGGCGGGCGTGTTCGGCCTCGCTGCGCCGGTGCCGCGCCTCGGCCCACGCGCGCACCGCGGCTACCGCCACCGCTGCGCCCACCAGGGCTCCTATGGCGAACTCAACCCACGCACTCACAGCGGCCTCCGCGGGAACCAGGGTCAGTCCGCCAGGATTCGACCCCGAACGACGTCAGGCACCAAGCCACCTCCACAGACTCAACGCGGCGGGTGCGCGCTTTCGCACCTGAACGGTGTCGTCTGGTGGGCTGTCTCGTGGGTCCGAGCGAGCTGGGCAGGCCTCCGGGACCTTGCCCCCGAAGAGCCCTCGAGCGCAGGGGACCGGGGTCGCCAAGAGTCACTGCGCGGTTCTTAGGGTGGTCCAGCCAGGGCTGCGGACCCTCCCCACCGACTGCGGTGCCGGGCCTCAGCACCCCGGGGACTGGTCCGTGCCAGAACCCGTGGCGGCTCAGCCCCCGTTCGGAGCGGAAAGACTGACCCGCGGCCCTCGAGAGCCTTGATTTGAGCGTTGCAGCGGTCCCCACCCCAGTACGCCTACCCATCCGTCCCTGACCCCACAGGCCTGCCTGCCGGGCTCGGGCCGAGCTCCTTGAACCTATGCCCAGCGGCAGGCCTTCCTAGCCCTCCGCGAGCGGCGATATTCGCACAGTACGCCAGTCGGCGAACTTTGTCAACTCCATCGAGGAACGCCTCTGCGGTCGATCGCGGGCCTGCCAGTCCCGGCCGACCTCGCTCTACAAGGGGGGTTCCGCGTAAAGGCTCCGCTGCCCGGGGGTAGCCACCAAGCCGAGCTCCACGAGGCGGATCTGGGCGGCTTGGCGGGAGACGTCGAACCAGCGGGCCAGCCTACGCACGACTCCGTCCAGCTCCTCCGCCCGCAGCGCTTCTTCGGGGAACACACCGACTTCGGCCTTGGCTCGCGTGACCGCCTGCAGGAACACCGACCGCGGCATGAGCAAGGCGGCCATACACCGGTTCGCCTGGACCTCCCGCCAGTCGCTCCCCCCGCCGAACGCCACCTCCCGCTTGAAGCACCGGAACAGCCGCTGGTGCGGGACTGCCACGTCCGGGCGTGGGAGTTCCAGGAGGGAGGTCTGTGAAGGGTCGGGTTCGGCCAGGATCCGGTGCAGCAGAACGTGTGCCGCCTCGTGCGCCACGGTAACCCGCCAGCGGCCGCGGGCCCCAGGTGCGGGATTCGGGGCGTCGAAGGCGGACTCCGTCAACTCCCGGTTGATCAGGACCTGTGGGGGGAGTCCGGCACGGAATTCCGTGACGCCCAGGACGTCAGCAGGCAGAGGCGCATACTGGTCGAGATCCGCGCAGAGGTAGTCCTCTACGAACCGCTCCACGTCCACCACCGGCGCCTGGAGCGTGGGCATCAGGCCCGCTCGGCGCAGCTCGTCTTCGGCAGTGGACTCGATCTCCCCGCGCTCGAACCAGACCCGCGTAGAGCCGTCGGCTGCCCGGTACCACTTCATTTCTTGCGCTGCCCGAGGCGCTCCGCCCGCTGCTCCAGGTCCTTAAGGTCGGCCTCGTCCAGGTGGTGCTCCGCGATCCTCCGGAACAGCCGGACGGCTGCGGGGGACCGTCTCAGGTACCGCTCCGTATCCGGGTCCAAGCGGCCGGCCCTGGCGAGCAACTCGTCGAGGTCCAGGTGTAACCGGCGGGCGATCCCCTCCAGGACCTCCTGGGAGGGCACCCTCCGGTCGTTCTCGATGTCGCTGAGGTAGGAAGGCGTGATGCCGAGTTCCTCCGCCAACTCCCGCAGGCGGAGGTTGGCCCGCTGCCGTGCATCACGAACGTAGTCGCCGAGTGTCTCGGACGGTCTCGGTCTTCGCATGTCCGCTCACGAGCTTACGCGCAGCCTGCCAGCCGCGCAACGGGCGCTTCACGGCGGGAAGGTCACTCCGTCCAGGACCCGCCACACGCTCCTGGCACGGGCCTCCACGTCTGCCTCGGGGTCCACCCGCTCGCCCGCCACCGCCGCCAGGGTCGGGGTTCCGGTAGCGCGCTGCAGAAGCTCGGCCCGTCGGGCCGCCCGCTTCACGTCGTACACCCGCACTTCCCCTGACACCTCCACAAGGAGGTAGGTCTCCTCGCCGTCCCGGCGGCCGACGACGATCACGTCGGCCAGGAGGACGTCCTGCAGCTCCTCCTCGGTGATGCGGCCTGCTTTGACCGCCTCGTCCAAAAGCTGCTGCAGGCTGGTGGGCGGAACAGGGCGGATCCCCTTGAGGATTCGCTGGAAGAAGGCGTGAGCGCGCTCGCGGTAGCGGCGCTCCAGCTCGCTGCCGACGAGGTCGCCCACGCGCCTCTCCAGCCTGTCCAGCCGCCCCTCGGTCCGCCTCTGCGCCGCAGCGAGCTCACCCACCTGCTGCTCCGTGCGCCGCTGCGCCTCCGCCAGCTCCTCCACCCGCTGCTCCGTGCGCCGCTGCGCCTCCGCTAGCTCCTCCACCCGCTGCTCCGTGCGCCGCTGCGCCTCCGC
>Ga0209276_101373_pt1 | contig 16746 bp, 25 predicted proteins | sample DewCreD2012metaG_3_FD_185473 | JGI IMG/M metagenome (GOLD analysis project Ga0209276, IMG submission 185473) | Hot spring sediment bacterial and archeal communities from British Columbia, Canada, to study Microbial Dark Matter (Phase II) - Dewar... ...
CGGAAGGGCGTCGGAACCGTCTACGACGCTTTCTCGTTCACCGCTTGCTTCCTGGGGACATAGCTCAGTTGGTAGAGCGCTGCGATCGCACCGCAGAGGTCAGGGGTTCGAATCCCCTTGTCTCCACCAGAGATTAGCCGCAAGTCCTTGAAATTTGAGGCTTGCGGCTAACTTTTTTGTCCCAGGTACAGGTTGTGGTACAGGTTTTTCCGCGCTAACTCTCCGACGGCGCGTCGTCCGAGCTATTCGTACCGAATCCCTACGTGCGGCACCTTGAGCGTCTCCAGGACGATGCTGGCAAAAGCTGCACGGCCCCGGTAGGAATCGGAACCCGTCCAACAGGCCTGGCCCTGGGCCGGCAAATTGCGCCACTGCCCGGACCAGATCGCCAGACTACGTCCGTCCGTGGTGTCCACCACCACCGTGATGCGAATGATGTTCGAAGTGAGCGCGATCTGACCGGTTCGCGAGGCCTCCTGCGCATAAGTGTCCGTCCAGTCTGTTTGTAGCATCAACGCCACAGGATCAGAGGCCTCCAGCACAAAGCCGCTTTCCTGCAGAGAACGCGCCACCTGGCGATACAGACTATGCTGATCCAGATCGCTCTCGAGCACGACCTTGCAGGCACCTTCCGGAATGCTGGAAGCTACATCCGGCGGTAGCATTTCGCGAGCGCTGGCGCATCCGGCCAGCAGCATAAACAACAATACAAACCGGCGCATGACTCCGAAGGGTTGGTTGACGCTTTGTAAGATAAGACAACCTGATCTGGTGGGTGTAACCGCATTAAAGCGGAATACGGAGCCAGCGCCCGCGGCTGCGATACGTAGAAAGATCGGTTTCGCCCTCCACCATGACGAAGAAGCCGGGCGTGCGCACGACGTGATTGGTCGCGCTCTCGTAAAGCCATCTGATCGGAAGAATCGGCTTCCATCCAGCCTCAAATTCCATCTCGTAAATGAAAGGAATATCACCGGTCGCGCGCGTGAAAAAGCGCGCTAGGTGGCGCAGCACGATAGCACTCAGAGATTCCGGCGTCACACTCTCAATCGGAAAGCGCCACCCCAGGTGCCTGTAGTTTTCGCCCGACCTAAACGTCGTCAGTTTCCAAGTCGGCACGCGCGTGAAGTAAACCGGCTCCGTCGGATAGAAAACGGCGTCGTGTAAGCGCGTGCGGACCTCTATCTCGGCGTCCGCATCCAAAAGCACGTCGCGCTGAAATGTCACCTCCGTCTTCCACTGCCGCAGCGACAGTTGTAGCTCGTCGATCATCACGGCGGTAAGACCCAAAGCCGGATCATCACGCTCAAACTGGATCACCAGCCGTCCGCTTTGATGCGCCTCCGGCGTCGTGCCCTGGAACAGCGTCCAAGTCGTCGTGAGCGCCTCGGCAACCAGCGTGTCGATGCCATTCTCGGCAAGCCATTCGATGTCGCCCGTAGTCGGGTCTTCCACACCGATCCGAAAACGCACGCGCGCCACTTGCTCGCCAGAGCTTTTCAAGTAGAAAGAAAAGTCGAAGGCTGTGCCAACAGGGACCGTCGTGTGGCTTCGTCCTTCGATCAGCGTGCCATCGTAATCAAACGTCAGTCCGTTACCAGACTGGCCTGCAGCCAACGTCACCGCGCCAGTGACCACATTCCACCAAACCGGTGTATCTGAGTTGATCCAGTGCTCAAAGCGCTCGTTGTAAGCGGCGTCTTTTTCATAGAAGACGTCCGCACGGACGTCTTCCACCGACTCTACCATTACGATGCGGCGCACAGGCACAACGCTTCGGATCCTGACGCCGTCCGGAAAGCTTCGCAGCACGTGATTGCTCCATGCCATCGTAGCGTTGACGTTCGCTACCTGGCCCGAAAGGTCGCTACCGTCACGCTGCACGATAAGATAGGTCACGCTGCCGTCCGCAGTCTCACGCAGCCATCCGAGCGGAATTAGCGCCCAAAGATGCCCACCAAAATCCATTGGCGTAAGCATGAGCCCGTAGCGATAGAGCAGCTCACGCACAAACTCGAGACCATTTAGGCCCGCTACATACATTTCCAGGTCGTGCCACTTCCGCCAGGTCCGCGTATTCAGCACCGGGTCGGCCTCTTGCACCTCTAGCGTCTCCGGAAGCAACCAGGCCGGCTCGATGGTCGAGCTTCCATAGTACGGATCGCCCCAGGCCTGCTTTAAAAGCCAGCGCAGATGTTCGCGCACCGTGCGCTTCTGGTCGTCCATCGTGATGCTTTCCAGAATTTCCAAGCCATCGGTCGCCACCAGGCTCACGATGCCGCGGTCAAAAGGCGTCGTATCCACGCCATAAACGTCCGCCTTCAAAAAGCCGCGCCAGAGTAGATAGGGCAACTCGTCGCCTCTTTCAAGCCGCACCTCATACCTCCGAACAGGCACGTACTGGAAGAAGCGCTCGAGGTCCTCTTTGCGGTCGATGTACACGTCAAACTCGAGCGCCGTGCGGATAATGTGCGGCACGTCGCTCCCGTCAAGCGTCTGCTGCTGCGTGCGCATCACGCAGCGCGTCATGACCGCCGACAGGAGACGCGTTTCCTGCTGGCCATCGATGCGCTCAACGACCAGATGCGTCGGCGCAAACAGATCATCTGGAACGCCATCTATGCGCTGAAACGGAAGGTAGAGCAGCGTCTTCATGTCCCCATCCTACTGATGATGCGCTCTGTCTCACGGATCACGCCGATTAGGTCACGTCCGCGTCCGACAAGCTCACCTTGCACGCGCACGACCAGCTCCTGTGGAGCTGCCTTTCCGGCGATGCGTAGTACGGGCACCTCCAGGCTTATGCGCCGGCCTACCAATCCGCCCTGCGCAAAGCGCGGCACCTCATGCGCCTGAAGTACGGCCATCGCAGCGTGCACGTGCGCCGGGCGCAACCGCTCACCGCGCCGGTTGATCTCCTCCAAAAGCGGTAGCGCCTGGCGAGCGGCCTTAGCCCGCACGATGTACTCGCCAGACGAGACCAGCGCCGGAATACGGTCTTCCTCCGGACCGCCCGGGCCAGAGACGAGTCCGCCCCTTGCGTACCGCTGTCGCCGATCCTGCTGGGCGAGCGCATCGACGAGCTGCTGGAGTGTGCTTCCTATGGCGACCAGCGCTACGCCCGCACTAATCGCTGCGAATGGATTGACAAGGAGCGAGCGCAGCGCCAGCGAGGCCGTGCCAGCCGCAATCATCGTGCGTCCAAACTGCGTAGCAAACTGCGCCATCGTGCGGAGTACGACGGCAATGACGTTGCTTGCCACATTGGCCGTCTGACCAAAGTGGGCGATGACTTCCGCCAGCTCGACGGCCAGATCCGTGAGCGCATTGGCAAGCTCGCCGGAAAGCTTCGCTGAAAGATCGAGCGCTTGCTGACCGCCCTGCTGCATTGCCTCGCGCATCGCATTTAAGCGGCCAATGACCGCATCGACCGCATGAATCTGCGCCGGATCAGCTAACGTCTTCTTGTAGCGCTCCAGCGCCGCGATGAGCTCCTCGATTTCTCCGAGCGTCACGCGCGCGCCCTTGCCGATCACCTGCGTCGCCCGCTCGAATGCACCAGCACCTTCCACCTCAATAGAGGCTAGCATCTGGCGCAGCTCCGTGATGCGCTCCTGCTGCTCCGAGATCTCCTTGTCCGACAGGTCGCTTGTGGCTAGCAGGCTTTCTCGGTACTGGATTTCGGCCTGGATGGCGTCGACGAGCGATCGACGGAGCATTTCAGTGCCTTCCGAGCTGCGCTGCATGGCTTCCTGCCAGATGCGGTGCGCCTCTGCCGTGCGCCGCGCCAGCTCCTCGTCGCGCGTCAGGAGCGGCTCCATGCTTGCAAAGTCCGGCATGTCCTCTGGAAGCAGCGTTGCTTTTAGCATCTGCTCCTCACGCGCGGCCGCATCTTCGCGGCGAAGTTCGGCCAGTTGCTTGAGCAGCTCCTGCTGCGTCTTGAGCTCGCGGTTTTCCTGCTCGATCTGGTCCTTCAGCTTGATGCCGAGCGCAGCGGCGCTGCTGCGCAGCAGGTTGCTGGCCTCCTGCGTCGCGTCGACCTCCAGCAGGCGCTGGCGCGTCGCTTCGTAGGCCGCACGCAGCCGCTGCTCCTGCTCCTCCGTCACCGCCAGCGTGTTGGAAAGGATTCGGTAGCGGTTTTGCAGGCGCTCGATCTCGGCGCTAATTTCGGCGAGGCCCTGGCGGTCCCGCTTGTCGATAAACTCCTGCATCATGATTTGCCGGCGCTCCGCCTCCAGGTCTTTGATGCTTTGCGCCAGCTCGTCGATTTGCTTCCGCGTAGCGCTTGTAATCTTCTCGAAGCGCTGCACCTCCTCGTTGAGCTGCCGCACTAGCGCAGAAAGCGCGCCTGTATCCTCGATGTCGCCGAGCGCATCGCGCCAGGCCTCGGCAAAGGCGCGGATGCGGTCCGTAGCGCCGCGCGCTCCGCCGGCCAGGCGCTCAAAAGCCTGGATCAGGTCTTTTGGCACCTCGACGCCGGTGAGCTTTTCCAGCTCCTCGCGCAGCTTGCGCACCTCCTCACCAGAAAGGCTCGAGCCGCTCCCCAGCCGACGGAAGAAGTCCACAATCTGCGGACCGAAGGCGACGGCCGCCGACAGCGCCGCCACGATCCCGGCCGGACCGATCAGGCCGCTAACAAGGCTCGAAAGCGCCGCACGGAGACCGCCACCAGCCCGCGCGCTAAGCGCGAGCTGCGTGATCAGCTCCTGTAAGTTGTTGGCCATGCTGAGGAAGCCGTACTGCGCATCCTGGACAAGACGCACAAGCTGCATCGTGGCCGGATTGAAGCCGGAACCGGTAGCTATGGCCGCTCCCATCATCCGGCCGCGTAGCGCGTGGACTTCCTGGCTTAGCGCCGCAATACGCGCACGCGCATCGTCGTCGGTGGCCTCCTCGAAAAGCGCGTCGAGTTGCCTTAAAGCCTCGTTAGCCTGGCGGATCGAGACGATCGTGCCGGACCGAATCTCACGCTCGATCGCGTCGAGTCCGGCGGCGGCCGTGCGTCCGGCCTGCTGGCCGGCCGGACCTACGTCCGCCAGGTGGCGCTGGAGCTGCTCGACGAGCGCGTCGGTCGAGCGAAGACGTGCCTCGACCTCGCGGCCGTCGATTTCCAGGCGCAGTTTGATTGTGCGCTCAGCCATTGTCCTTCTGCATCAGTTGTGCTTTGACAGCCTCGGCCACCTGTACCAGGCCGACCCATACGACCGCCTCGCGAAGCGGCCTATCCAGAAAGCGACCGGCCGCCTCCAGTCCACAGCCGGCCAGCGCTACCTCCAGCGGCACCTCGGCACTCGGTGCTAACGCGCCGACGCGATAAAGATCGTAGCGCTCTAAAATCTCGGCGGCCTCCGAAAGCTCAGCCAGCGCCTCTATAAGAAACGCCTCGGGTGCGCCGAGGCGTTTCCTTTTCTCCTCGTCCAGCTCCAGCAGTACCTGCGGCCGGCGTCGGAATTCCAGGTCATCCAGCCCGACGCTCCACAGGCCTTCGAGATACTGTCGCAGCGTCATTCACCCGCAAACTTTGCCGCCTCGTAGTCGCCGAGCACTTCGTCGCCTTCTTGCTCTTCGCCAGCTGCGACGAGCAGGTCCAGCACCTCCTCCTGCTTGCTTCCGTCTTCCTGCTCTACGGTGATGCGGCGCCGCACATACCGCCGCATGAAGTAGCGCCGCACCTGCGATGAAAGCTCGTCCAAACTGGCACCGAGCACCTCGCCAAAGCCCGCAGGCGCGATAGCCTTCAGGTAGACGTAACGCGACGATTCGTGCACCAGCACCGCGCGGCCGGCCTCCAATGCCTGCTGCACATCAGGCGCGTCCAGGCCGGATCGATCTATGCGGATGTATTCGACCGGGATCATGTCAGTAGCAACTTAGGATTCACGATGCCTTTCACCAGCGCATAACGGCGCAGCCAGATCGGAGCGTAACGCGCCACACTTATACCAATAGACGCCGGAGACGGATTCATGCCGGCCGGCCGACTTTGTGTTCTTGTGGCATACTGCACGCCATTGCGCCAATACGTCTCTTCGCTGAGTGTAAGTTGAACCGACTCCCTCCAATAGGAAGAAGAGACGGGTTGGGAGCCCGTCGCAGCAGTATTATCAAGTTGCAACTCTCCCCGAATAATGGAAACCGTAGCACCAAAGGGGGAATAGGTCCCTCCCGCCGCAGTATCTGGCGTCCCAAGGTTATAAAAGTGCCAATTTTGTCCGTCGCTCGGCGGAAGTTCGCTGCTCAACACAGACAGCTCCGCCTCAAAGTGCGCCGTAAGGCCTTCGCTTGGGAACGGCGTCGAAAACGGGAAAGACAACACGTCTTGCGCCACCGTTACCGTAGACCCGGTTGTCCGAATTGGCGCTGGCGGATAAATAAACGGAGTGGTTGGCCCAAAAAGGCAATGCGCGCCAACTAGCGCAAGCTCCGTTGTGCCGTCTCCAGTAAAGCTATAATCTCCGCTTGCGTTAAAAAGGTTGATTTGAGAATTAACGGTTGTCACGTTGCTTGTACTCTTCAAGTATGCGGCAAAAAAGATATAGTAATAACCGCCCGGGAGGGCGATGCGTCCCGCCTTTAGCGGTTTCCACCGCGAAGTTTCGGGGGGCAGTGTTGCGGCCCCGGAAACTAGGTCAATGATTGCGGCAGTGGCCTCATTGCTTCCGGCCACAGCCTCCCAACTCATTCGCGCCAACGCGCTAGACCCACCCGTTGGCTTATAAATAGCCGAGGCGCAGTAGACGCCAACCGAAATTCCAGACGTTATAGTGCCCAAAGTAACACGATGCTCCCCAGTGTTTGTATCCGCCGCATACCTTCCTAAATTAAACAGCCCGCCCGCCCATGAAACGGTACCAGACAACTTAACACGTTGAAATCCGCCAGATGGTCCATCACTACTATTGTTCGTCACCAAATTGGTCGCCGCCGGCCATATCGTCGGAAGAAGAAGGCCACTTGGAGACTGCGTAAATATAAGTTCATTTGGCGCAGTCTCCTTGTAAGCACCATTCTCGTCAAAGTACGGCCGCGTGGTGGCTCGGCTGAAGCTTCCTGCGTTTCCTACGACAGGCCGTAACGAAGCCTGTTGCGGCGCAAGCGCAAAGTCGTGATAAAAGAGCAGGCGCCTTGCGGCCAGGTCCGTAAGCCTGAAGCCGCTCGGGCGCCGGAGCCAGATCGGTTGACGCATGGCTTCTCCTCAGTAGATGTCTGCATCGGCGGTTGTAATGCGCATGACGGCCAGACCGTTTTCGCTGCCGCCCATTGCCAGCTGCAGCGTTCGGTCCTGCCAGTAGAGCACGTCCGTGAGCGTCTCGGCCACGATCGTCACGGGCGTGCGATCGCGCACCCAGGCGGCGATCTGATCGCGCTGCGCGATGTCGAGCGCAGCGCGTATCGTAAGACGACGCCGCACGTCCAGCATCGCCTCCGTGCGGTCCTGCAGCTCGACCGTCTCCGCCTCCTCGACGATCTCGCTCCCGGGGAGCACGCGATCGATCACCACCTGCGTGCTGCCGTCATCGAGCATCGCAGCGATAATATTGCGCGTCATGGCTCAGTCAGTCTTAGACGATGGCCGCGCCATCGACGGTCGTCTTCTGGAAGATGATCTCCGCGCGCGGCGGATTGCCGCCAGCATTCCGCACACTGCGCACGCGCACGTTGCGCACCTCACGAACGCCACCGTCCAACTTCGTCAGTTTCAGCCAGATTTTGTTTTGCGCCAGGTTGCTTGCGTGCGTGCGCAACGTGCCCAGCGAGGCGTCCGTGATCGCATAGGTTTGAACGGTCACGTCCGTGCGCACGTCCACCGTGACCTCCGTGCGGTCGGCCAGCTCGGCCGTGGCCACGTCGTCCTCCGGCCAGTCGAACGGAAGGATTTCGGGAATTTGCGTGTAGGAGGCCGGCGCCGTCGTACCGTCGCTCGAGACGCCAAATTCGACCTTGATGACCCGTTTTTCCATGGCTTACCGGTTTTAGGTTAGTAAATAGATTGCTGTCGCACTCAGCACGTGCCAGAGGCCATGCGCCACCTGGTAGCGTATGTCCTCCGGGCGCTCTTCGTAACGCTCGCCGTAGGCGGCTGCGGCCAGCGCGACCAGAAAGAGCATTGCCGCCGGGATCGAAGCCGGCCAGAGCCGCCCGACCACCAGCCCGAAAGCAGCCGCCACGTAGAGGTCCATCGGCCGCAGGCTCCAGGCCAAAAGCGCGGCCGCCGGAAACAGCGCCGGGCTCACCCACCAGGGCCAGACCGCGTGTGCCAGGAGCGCCAGCGCGAGTACCAGCACACCGAGCCGATCCAGCCGCCGCGCCCCATCGGTGCGACTGATGTGGTAGAGCATGCTGAGTAGACCAGCCAGCATCAGCGCAAATCCGACCGTCGGCGCGCGATCTACCGCCGCCCCGCCGGCAATCACATAAGCGGCGTTTGTGATAATTTCCAGGGATCGGCTCATTTCGGATATATCCAGAGCCCGTCTTTCTTCTGATGGATTGCCAACTCGGAAGGCCTGCAGCCGAACTCTCGCTCAGCCCGGGCCAGCACGACGTCCAGGTCGCGGCCGGTGTGCACTTTCCTTCGCGGCACCACCACCGCGCGGCGCGGCCGCGTGCCCACCAGCACGTGACGGATCGCGATGTCGTCCTCCAGAATCATGGCCATACCCTTACTCTGACGCCTGCCGAGAGTCCGATTGTGGACGCCCGCAGGAAGGCGCCGAGGCGACGGTAGCGCGCCTCGGACTCCACGGCCGCATACCACCGCCAGGTGTCCGCCACGAGCATGCGTCCCAGCGCGGCGTGCAGGCTGTAGCCAGCAGCCTGCGGCGGCACGCTATAGACCGCCTGCTCCCAGCGTCCGACGCTCGGTTCGAAATACGTCCAGACGCATCGGCCCGGCTCGGTCCGGATCGGCTCCGGCCGGCTGATCACGTAGCGCTCGACCTCGACCGGCACGCGCACCGTGTCCGTGCGCACGCGCACGCGCTCACGATAGATCACACGCTCGACCGGCACGGCCACACGCACCGTCTCGGCCGGCAAGAGGCGCTCCGCATAGATCGTGTCGGTGCGCACGCGCTCCACCGTCCGGATGGGCGCCGTCTGCCGCCCCAGCAGGAAGGCCGCCAGGAGCGCCAGAATTGGCACGATGGAGCGGAGCGCCTTCATTTTGCCCTGAGTCGCTCTTTCAGCGCATCTCCTGCCTTGCTGCCGAGCAGCACGCCGGCCACGCCCACGAGCAACACAGCGTAATCGCTCAGGCCAGCGACAAACTGATCGGCCGGCAGCAGTACGTAGCGCACCGTGATCGACACGGTGCAGATGAACACGAGCACGTGCGTCCGATGTCCGCGCAAGCGGTCCAGCACGTCAAAGAGCGTCATCGCAGTAGCTGACTGAGTATCCACATTGCCACGCCGGATCCGGATCCGGCCAGTAGACCTACGAGCCAGAGCCTGAGCTGCGAGCGCGTCTCAAGCGACACCACGCGCTCGCGCAAATGGCCAAGGTCGCGCTCTATCTTCTCGAAGCGGCTCCCCATTCCCTCCAAGGGGCGGCGGTGGGCAATCATAAAGTCGCGTACCTCACTGAGCAGCTGGCGCTGCGCGGCAAGCTCCGCCTCAATGCGCGCCAGCACTTCACGCAGATCCTGCATTTCTTCTGCATCTAACGCGATCCAGTTGAAAGCCAGCTCGTCCATTGTCCCGTCCGCATCATTTCCGCCAGTTCCTGAGCGCGACGGCCTACCTGGCGCGCCCAAAGGCTGTCGAGCATTTCCGAAGCTGCACGTTCAAAGTCGCCAAGCGCCAGCGCCGCTCGCATCCTTTTGAAGCTCGCCAGTCCCGCGCGTCCAATGTTGAAGGCCATGTTTACCAGGACCGCCTGGCGCACTTCGTCAAGCACATCGAAGCCAGGGACCACCTCTTTTGCCGCTTGGATCGCGCGGTCCAGGTCATGCTCCAGCATCAGCTCGGCCTCTTCGAGACTGATACCGACGTCCTCCAGGTTGCGGCCGTAGCCGATCGTGAGCTTACCGACTGCGTCGCGGTAGGGCTTCAGGCGAAGCCCTTCGTGCACGATCAGCATGCGCCGCAGCCGCTCCTTCGCCTCCGGACTCATCGCCCGCGTTTCGATTTTGTGACCTGCTTGTCCCGCTCGGTCGTGTCGGATCCGGCTTCCTCAGGCTCTTCCTCGATGCGGTAGCCGTAGTTGGCCGCCAGGTAGCGGGCGAGCTCTTCCGGCACGCCCTCGGCCCGTCCGCGCTCGAAGCGGACGCCGTGCCGCAGCCCGCTGAAGCCTTCGTTACCCGTGTAGACGATCATGGCTCAGAACCGAATGCCCTCGATGCGTACCAGTGCGTTGGGATTGAGCACGACCAGGTCGACGTCGAATTCCACAAGCGTGACGTACTTCGTGCCGACCAGCCCCAGGTCCTGCACGTCCAGCCCCACGTTCGTGGCGAACGTCACGTCCTGCTGCTCACCGAAGCGCACGAGGTAGATGCTCGTGCAGTCGTTCGAAGTACCGACCCTCTCGTCGTTGCCGATGACCAGGCCGGTCCGATCGGCCTTGAAGCCGGCGTTGACGATCGGGATCTCGTTGTAGACCGTCACCAGCTGCTGACGGCCAAAGACATCCGGTGCGGCCTCCACGCGCACGTAGTCGCGCGCGAGGTTCGTCAGCCGCGAGATGAACTTGCCGTTGGCGATGATGCAGGTGGGACCGCCCGGAATCGACAAAATCTGCTCGTCGAGCAGCTCCAGGAAACTCTTCAGCGTCGAGGCGTCCAGGACGGTGCCGTTAGTGCCCCAGGTCACCACGCGCGAGAGCGCAGCCGCCTGCGCCTTCAGCCCGGTGATCTGCTCCGAATCCTGCGCATTGTCGTGGTTGATGGTGGCGTCCATGAAGTAGCGCCCGAGCGACTGCGCGAAACGCCGCAGGTCGGTGACGCGCTGGCTGCCGATGTCGCCCCCTCGCCGCTCGTAGGCGATGTCGGTCTGGACCTTGTCGCCGTAGATCTTGAGCGACACGCTGGCGAACTGCGGCGCCTTCTCCTTGGGTGTGTAGTCGGTCGAGGTCGTGCGCGTGTCGCCCGCGTTGAACTCGCCGTAGTCCTGACGCGGCGCGTCGGCGTTGCCCGTGAACGTGTAGAATTCGGCGTAAGGCGCCATCGGCCAGCTCGAGATGAACTCGGCCACGGCCAGGTTGCGGAGCTCTGTCACGCTCCGGGCGCCCGATCCGGTGGAGACTTCGCGGATGCTTGCCATCTTCCTCTCCTACGAGTTGGTTAGTTGGTGGCTGCTTTGGCATTGAAGTAGCTCTTGGCCGCCTCGACGAGCGCCCGACGGTCGAGCACGTCCGGCTCGGGCGCGGCGGCCTTCTTCGCGTCCTGCTTCTCGTCCTTGTTCACGGCCGGATTGGCCGGAAGCTCGGCGATGATCTGGCTGGTGAGGTCGAAGTTGGCCTCCAGGCGGGCCTTCCATTCGTCGCGCTTGCCGGGCGGAATCTTGCCCGCTTTGACCGCCTCGTCGAGCAGCTCGGCGATGCGCTTCTCCTGCTCCTTGCGTCGCTGCTCCTCGAGGGCTCTGACGGCTTCCTTGCGGGCCTTCTGCTCCTCGGCCAGCGCCTGCTGCAGCGCGGCCAGCTGCTCCTGAAGCTGACGGAACTGCGCCCGCATCTCGGCAAGCGCGTCCCCTTCGGAAGCCTTCGGTTGAGGCGTCGGCTGCGGAGCGGGCGGCGTGTCGTCCAGATCCTTGACGAGATCGTCCAGATCGACGTCTTCAGGCAGCTTGCCCTGCAGCTTCTCCTTGAGCTTTTCGATCAGACCCATGGCTTTTGCGGTTTTTGCGGACGTTACGCAGCGGGAAAGGCCGATTCTTGCACATGTGCATGTGCAAAAAAATCAGGGCTCGGCGCACGTATCATTCCGGCAAAAAGCACATGCCGTTCATCACGCAGCAGGAGTTCGAGGAGCTGACGGGTCCGATCGGACAGGCGGCCGCTTCCGATCCGGCCGCCTTCCAGCGGGCGCAGGCGGCCGCCGACGACCGCATCACGTCGATCACAGGCGTGGCGGCTCCCAGCGACCCTTCCACCGCCCCGATCTGGGCCAAACACGCGGCGGCCTGGCTGATCCTCTACGACCTGATGCTGCACGTGCAGCCCGCCTCGGCCGAAACGATGGACTTCGTACAAGCCCACTACCGGGAGGCGCTCGCCGAGCTGGAACGCCGCGCCCGCCAGCTGGACGCTACCGTGACGAGCGAGCAGAACACCTTCGCCAAAGTGGCAAAGATCGATGGCCTATACGAGTGGTAGCTACAAGGCGCTCTGGGACCAGGTGATCCAGGTCCTTCGGAACGACGCCGCCACGATCGGACTGGACGCCGCCCGCATCGTGGCGGGCGAGTTCGGCAAGAACCCGCCGATGCGGCCGCCCTACGCACTCGTCTTCCTGGAGGCCACGACCTCGCCGCTGGATGCGCGCGGCGTGCCGATCGACGACGACTACCTGCTGACGTGCTTCTTCGTGGCCGAGGCCCGCCCCACGCAGCAGGAGGCCATCGCGAAGGCCTACGACATGGCGCGTCAGGCGCTGGAGGTGCTGGCCGCCTCCACGCTTTCAGTCTGGTTCGAAAGCCGCGCCATCGTGCTCGATACCGTCGAAGCAGACTGGGTCGTCTATCGGCTCGAAGCCCACGTGACGCCATGATCCGCGAGGAAGACCTGGTAGTGCGCCATGTGCTCGTCGGCACGCGGCCGCGCCGGGCGGTCGTGGCACCGATCCGTAAGGTCCGCACGGGCCGCGACCTGGACGTCGTGCTGGCCCGGGCCGAACGCGAGTTCGGATGCCGCACCTCGGAGCTGGCCGTACACCGGAAGAAGGACGAGCTCTGGGTCTACGTGAAATGAAGCGACGGCTGAAGCAGAAGGACATCGAAAAGGCGCTTCGCATCGCCTCCGGCAACGTGACCGAGGCGGCCGACCGGCTGGGTGTGCCCCGCTCGACGCTCTACCGCCGCATCAAGCAGTCGAAGCGGCTGCAGGAAGTGCTCGAAGAGTGCCGCGAGGTGCTCATCGACGAGGCCGAGGCCGCACTCACGCGGCGCGTGCGCCAGGGCAACATGAGTGCGATCACGTTCGTGCTCAAGACGCTCGGCCGCACGCGCGGCTACGTCGAGCGCCAGGAAATCGAACACACCGGGCTGCACGAACTGAACGTGCACGTGCACATCGTCCGACCTGAAGATGCTGCCGACTGAAGTCCACCTGCACATCAACGAGGCCTACCTGCCGGCGCTGGAGAGCCGGCACCGCTACCTCGTGCTCTACGGCGGCGCGGGCAGCGGCAAGTCGCACTTCGCCGCGCAGAAACTGATCCTGCGGCTGCTGGAGCGACGCGGACACCGCATCCTGGTCGTGCGCAAAGTGGCCCGGACGATCCGCCATTCGTGTTTCCGGCTGCTCAAGGATCTGATCGTCACGAGCGGCCTGCGGCGGCTCTTTTCCTTCAATGAAACCGAAATGACCATCCGTTGCTTGAACGGCTCGGAGATCGTCACCAGCGGCCTGGACGACACCGAAAAGCTCAAGTCGATCGCGGGCATCACGTCCATCTGGATCGAAGAAGCCACCGAGCTGGAGCCGGAGGAGTTCGAGCAGGTGGACCTGCGCCTGCGCGGCGAAAGCCCAGACTACCGGCAGATCCTCCTGACCTTCAACCCCATTTCGAAGGAGCACTGGCTGAAGGCGCGCTTCGTAGACCTTCCCGGCGAGGACGTGGCCATCTTCCGCACCACGTACCGGGACAACGCCTTCATCGACCCGGACTACGTGAAGGTGCTCGAGTCGCTCCGCGACAAGGACCCGCATTTCTGGCGCGTCTACGCGCTGGGCGAATGGGGCGAGCCGGTCGAGGGCTTCGTCTTCAAGCGCGAATACTACCAGGAGTGGGACCACGTGCCGGCCGACGCGCGGGGCGTGGTCTACTGCGACCCGAATCTGGCGCGCAAGAGCAAGGGCGACACGACGGCCGTCGTGAAGTTGCTCTTCAGCCCGACGACCGGGCGCTACTACGTGGCCGAGGCCGTCTGTCGGAGCTTCGCCGATCCGAACGAGCTGCTTTCGGTGGTGCTGTCGATGCGGGATCGGCGTGTCGTGGCGCTCGGCTTCGACGGCCACGTCAGCCAAGAGTCGACCTGGACGGCGCACGTGCGCAACTGGTGCCGCATTCACGGCGTGCCGTTCCCGCCGATCGAGTACAAGCGCTATCGTGTGGACGAGCTGGCCAAGACCGTGCAGTTCGCCTACACGGACCGGCTGATCTACTTTCCGCCGGATTTCGGTTCGACGGAGGACGGCGCGCGCTTCCTCGCTCAGCTCTGGACGTTCGCGGGCAAGAAAAGCTCGAAGGAAAAGGATGACGCGCCGGACGCGCTCATCTGCGCCTTCGAGTTTCTGCACGAGCGCGGCCTGGCCCGCCTGGCCGGAAGCGCCGAAGCCTACCGCGTGATCACCGTCAAAGACGTCTACTGAAGCCATGGCCATGTACGTCCATCACACGATCCGCAACAAGCTGCTTCCCACGGTCGCCGAGGCGCTCGAGATCATGCGCCTGGCCGACCACCCGGACGAGCAGTTTCGGGACATGCGGCCGCTCATGAGCGTGCTCATGCGGCTTCCGGACGCCGACCCGCGTCTGGGCGGCCACATCCTCACGCGCCTGACGGCGGTAACCTCGTTCGACTGGCGCATCGTGGGCGACGAAGACGGCTCGGTACGGCGCCGCCTGGCGCGTACGATCGACACGGTCGTGCGCAAGAGCCTGGACGTGGCGCTCTTCGGCGCCATGTGCATCGAGCTGGATCCGGTCTTCGAAGGCGACGCCTGGACGCTGCGCCCGCTGCGCGTCTACGACCCGGTGGACCTGGATCGACCTACACCCAACGTGGAAGATCTACAGATCGTCAGCGAAGACGAGCGCGGGCGCCTTGTGCGCAGTCGCCCGCGGGAGCCGTTCATTGCGGACGTGGACGAGCGGGCCTGGCCGGGCGGCGTGCTGCGCAGCGTGCTGCTGTTCGAAGTGATCCGCAACGACATGATTCGCGAGTGGGCAAACTTTTCGCGCAAACTCAAAGGCATCATCCAGGGCATTCACCGGGAGGGGGCACAGGAAGAGGAGCGGGCGGCGGCCGAGCAGGCGCTGCGCGACGCCGTGCTGCACAACTACCTGATCACGAGCGACGCAATCGAATTTCGGTTCAACCAGCTCGTGAAGGAGGCGGCCGGCCAGAACTTCAAGGAGATCAAAGCCGCGCTGGACGCCGACATCGCGATCGCCGTGCTGGGACAGGCCAACACGCCGGAGCTTCCACGGGGCGGCGGCAGCCGGGCGGCCCTTCAGATTCTGCAGCTCATTCGGGCCGACATCCACTACAGCGACATGCTGCGTGCCGAACGCCTGGTGAACGAACTGCTTTTGATGGACTACCGGCTCAACTTCGACGCCGACGCCGCCGAGGCGCCGTGGCGTTTCGAGTTCGCCTGGGAGGAAAGCGAGGAGGAGGACATCGAGGCAACGGCCCGAACGATCCGCGAGGTGGCCGAGATTGGCCTGCCGCTCCTGGCCGACGAGGTGTACGCCCGGCTGGGATTCACGCGGCCGCCCGAAGTGCCGGACGTGCTGCAGCTGAGCCGCAACCCGCTGCCGACGCTATGATTCGGATCGACGGTAATGCATTACGTGCGGCCGGTGATCTGGCCGTCGAGCTGATCGTCTCGCGTACGCTGGAAGGGCGCGACCGCTTCGGCCGGCCGTTTGCGCCCTACTCCACGCGGCCCTACGCGCTTCCGGCCGGGGCGCTCTGGGCGCAGGGCAGCCGCACCGCCGCACGCCGCCTGAAGCGACAGGGACAGATCGGCTACTTCCGGCGGCAGGGCAAGCTCTGGGCGATCGTGAAGGGCGGCTATCGCGCCTACAAGGAGGCCCGTCTTGGCCAGGGCGACCAGGTCAACCTGACGTTGACGGGCTCGATGTTGCGAAGCCTGCGCGTGCTCAGGGTGGACGAACGGGAAGGCAGCGTGACGATCGGATTTGGCCGCACGGACGCGGCCGAAAAGGCTTACTATCACGTGGTGAGCGGCGCCGGACCGAGCCGAACGATTCGGGACTTTCTGGGCCTGACGGACGAAGAGCTGGATCGTGTGGCGGAAGTGATCGCCCGGGGCATTCGCTTCGAGCTTTAGGCGTATTCTTCGTCTTCCTCCGGTTCGCCGGTCATGGCCACGTCCAGGTCACGCAGGTAGCGCCCGCGGTCGATCTCCAGCAGCGCTTCGAGCCGCTCAAGCTCCTCAAGCGTGAGATCGCCCCGGCCATAGGCTTCGGAGATACGGCCCCAGAAGATCAGTTGGGCTTCGGTGGTGAGATAGCCGCCCTTTCTGGCCTTTTCGATCGTGTCCCTCAGGACTTCGTAATAGACCTTACCCATCAGGGCCTCTCTCGAATTCGTAAACGATGTTGCCTTCTTTGTCTATTACCAACACACGTTTGATACGTTTCTGTTGGTCGCGACGTATCGCATGACGCACACCCCTGATAACAACGCGCAACTGCTCTTTCGAAACTTCGCGATCCAGATGCAGAACGATCACGTCGACGGAGGCCTTCTTCTTCGCCTTCCGCAAGTGCTGGTAGGCCGCGTTGTACAGATTCGTCGCCTCTTCCGTGATCGTTTTGAACTCCCAGTATTC
>Ga0209276_101374_pt1 | contig 16744 bp, 12 predicted proteins | sample DewCreD2012metaG_3_FD_185473 | JGI IMG/M metagenome (GOLD analysis project Ga0209276, IMG submission 185473) | Hot spring sediment bacterial and archeal communities from British Columbia, Canada, to study Microbial Dark Matter (Phase II) - Dewar... ...
CAGAGCCTCTTCCGGGCGGGGCTGGACCTGCTCACCCTTTGGGCGCTTGCCCTCTGGGGTGCAGGGGGAGGAAGGCGCGGAAGTCCCTTGGGGTTATGCCCTATGGAGGTTTTGACGTGTACATAGGCCGAGAACTATAAAAGTTCACCCAGGGTCGGCGCGATGCCAGCATCAATTTCAAATAGCCAAGCCTCGAGGTGGGGCAAGACCTCAGACAGATCTTTGTCGCTTACCGCAAAGATTCGGAAAAAGCATGCTTCTTGCCCTGATGGGTAGACAACGGGTAGAACCAGGAGGATGAGCTGAGTGTTAGGGGCGAGAAAGGGGCTCCTATCCCAGAGATCGGCCTTAAAAAATGGGGGCGTAGCCTCTTCTATGTCACATGGATCTCCCGACGGCTTCCAACACGGGCCCTTATCTCTGTACCACTCCTCTAAATTAACCTCTGCAGGCAAGGTGAAGGCGGGGAAATCAAGCACATTAGGGTCCTCTTTCGGGGCATACCAAACAGGTCTGTAGTCGTTTACAAATAGCCGCTTACCGATTTTCCGAAACACACCTTCCTTCATAACCTCACCTCCCAAAAAAAAGCGGAGGTATTCGCCAGGGCGAACCTCCACGCTAGGATTATAACCACGCCAGGAAAAGAGTTTGCTGGGCTTGCCTTGCAAACCTCGTCTACGGTATACATCCTAGCGCCATGGGCAAGCGCGGCTTTCCCCGGCGAGAACCGAGCCCCAAAGAGGTCCTCACCCACTGCCTCCGCCTCGCCCAGGAGGTGGCCCCTCCCACCCCCACGGGCCGAAGGGGGAGACCCTGGCGCTACTCCCACGCCCTCTACCTCGCCCTCCTCCTCTTCCGCGCCTTCTACAAGCTCACCTACCGGAAAACCGAAGCCGTAGTCCAAGACCTGATGGAAGACCCCTTCCCCTCCCACCAGTCCCTGGCCCGCTACGCCCTCAAGCACCTGGACCCCAAACTCCTTGAGGCCCTCCTGGAGAGGCTTTCCCGGGAACTGGAGGCCCATCTCGCCCCGGAGTCCTCGCCGGAAGGCGAAGCGGCTTCGGACGAGGCGCCGGCACACCTGGCGGCGCTTTCCCCCCCTCTACCTCATGGACACCACGGGGCTGGCCTACCGGAGCAAGGACCGGCTTCTCCGCTTTCGTCGGGGGAAGGAGGTGCGGCGGGTGCGGGGGCACGCGCGGCTTCTGGCCCTGATGCGGTGGGATAGGGAGAGGCGGCTCTTATGGCCCTGGGGTGGAGTGGTGGGGGAGGGCTACGCCCCGGACCCCCGGCTTGGGTTGGGGGGGAGGTGCTGAGGCGGTTTCCTCCTTCCCGGGGGTGGCTTTTGGCGGACGCGGGGTTTGACGGGAAGGAGGTGTGGGGGGTTTTGGGGGAGGCGGGGGTGCGGCCGGTGATCCGGCTTCGGGGCGGGGGCGAGGCCAGGGAGGAGGCGCGGGTGCGGGCGCGGGAGGGGTGGGACCCCGAGGTGTACCGGTTTCGCGGGGTGGTGGAGGGGGTGTTTGGGGGGATGAAGACGCGGCTGGGTGGGGGGTACCTTTGGGAGCGGAAGCCTTGGACGGCCATGGCGCGGGCGCTTTTGGAGCTCATCGCCTACGGCCTTAGGGTTCTTCTCTCCCTTCTCCCGCCCCCTCCGGGGTACAAGGCAATTTACTAGGCAAGCCCAGAGTTATGTGTAAGAGTCTGTGTACGGGGGGCATACCGCTCCTGAAGCATCTCCCTCAGCAAGATCCGCAAGGTATCCTGGTCCACGGGGCACCTCCTCGTGCTAAGGTGTGCCCCCCTATTAAACACGGGCCCTTACACATAAATCCTTACACGACCCACGCCCCAGCCCCTGGACCTCCTCCTCGGCAAGACCTTCAACGAGACGGAGGCGGGGATCTACGGCCTCATCACCGGGGTTTCCGCCAAGTACCTGGTCTACTTCACCCTGCTTTCCGGGATGATCGCCGCCCTTGGCCTCGGCAAGGTGGTGGCCAACATGGCCCTGGCCCTGGTGGGCAAGCACCCCGCCACCCCCGGGCGGGTCACGGGCATCGCCAGCGTCTTCATGGGCATGTTCTCCGGAAGCGGGGCCGCCGACACCCAGTTCGTCGCCGCCCTCACCAAGCCCCTTTACGAGCGGGCGGGCTACGACCGCTTGATCGCCGCGGGGCTCGTGGCCACCGCCGGGACCATCGCCCTCATCACCCCGCCCGTTTTGGGCTCCATCGCCTTCATCATGGTGGAGGTCCTCCAGATCTCCCTCCTCAAGGTCATCGTCATGGCCATCGGCCCGGCCCTCCTCTACCTCACCACCGTCCTCGCCTTCAACGAGTTCTACGCCAGGAAGGCGGGGCTCGCCCCCGTGGCCCCCGAGCTCGGCATGAGCCGGCGGGCCTACGCCCTCCGCTACAGCTACATCTTCCTCCCCATCCTCCTCATCGTGGCCATGCTCTACCTGGGGTACGAGGTGCGCACCGCGGCGAGCCTCGCCCTCGTCCTCTTCGTGGCCCTGGCCTACCTGGACCCCACCCTGAGGCCAAAGGGAATCGCCCCCATCTTCCAGGGCCTCGCCGAGGGCTTCCGCACCCTCCTTCCCATCGGCACCGCCGTCACCGCCGCCAACCTCATCTTCGCCAACATGGTCATCTCCGGCCTTCCCTCCAAGTTCAGCCAGCTTCTGCAGCAGGTCTCGGGGGAAAGCCTCCTCCTTGCCACCCTGATCACCGCGGTCTTCAGCCTCGTCCTGGGGATGGGCGTCCCCCCCACGGCCACCTACGTCCTCACCTCCGCCCTGACGGCGCCAGCCATCATCGGCCTGGCCGCCAAAAACTTCGCCGCCGAGGGGCTAGGCCAGGAAGCCGCCCAGCAGGCCGCCCTTCTCGCCACCCACATGTTCCTCTTCTACTACGCCGTCCTCGCCGACGTGACCCCGCCCGTGGCCCTCTCCGCCTACGCCGCCGCCAGCGTCTTCGGCACCAACCCCCTCCAGACCGGCATCTACGCCGCCCGCGTGGCCCTCTCCAAGTACCTGGTGGGCTTCTTCTTCCTCCTCGCCTACTCCGGCACCGCCCTCCTCATCCTCCCCGTCCTGGAAACCGCCCCGCCCGAGAAGGCCTGGTCCCTCATCCTCTGGCGCTTCCTCGCCGTGGGGCTTGGGGTGGTCTACCTCTCCGCCTCGGGGGCCGGGTACACGCGGAGGGTCCTGGCCCGCTGGGAGGCCTGGGCCCTCGGGGGCTTGGCCTTCCTCCTCTTCGTCCTCCACCTCTACCTGAACCTCGCCGCCTTCCTCCTCGGGCTTTTCTTCTTCCGCAAGGGCAGGGGGAGCTTGTCTGGTGAATCGCCTTGGACCCCGGAGGCAGGGGAAGAAAGGGGAGAAGGACCCTAAGGCTGTAAATGATGAGCCCCAAGAACGCCCGCGCCAGGACCGTCTAAGGCTTTCCCTTCAGCAACTAATTAAGGAATCCTCCAGATCCCGTTCCCCAGCGCCCCCCGGCCATCCGTGGAAGAGGGCATGGCCAGCGCGATGTTCTCATGGTAAGGGAAAAACCCACGGGGAGTTCTTATCACGGAGTCTCACCAGAACGCGTCCTCCTGCCTAGACTCCAGCCCCCCGTACCTCAGACCTCCTCAAAGGAAGCCTCGGCCCCGAGCACCCGGCTGTTCTCCCTGAGGACCCGCTCCAGGTCTTCGGGGAAGCCCTCCGGGGCCTCGGCGTGGGCCTCGAGGACCACCTCGAGCCGGACACCGCCCTCCTTGTAAAGGTGCAGGAGAACCTCCTCGGCCAGGGCCCTCACCTCGGGAAGGAGGCTTTCCATCCGCAGGGTCTTCTTGAGGTAGAAACGGCGGGGCCTCGAAGGCCTAGGCGGAGGCGGGACCGGGACCTTCTCGTCATCCCCCTCCCCGTCCGGGGGTGGGGGAACGTCTTCCCCGGTTTTCTCCTTCAAAAACCGGGCGGCCACCTCGGGCTTCAGGAGGTAACCCCCCAGGGAGGGGGCCACCTCCTCTCCGAGGACCACCCCCTTGGGAACCCCGCCCTCCAGCCTCTCGGCGTAACCAAACCGCCCCTCCTTAACCCCCTGGGCCACGGTGGCGAGCAGCACCCCTTCGTCCTTCAACCGGGGGAGGTAGAGGTACGAGGCGAGGTCTTCCCAAAGCCGCCTCAGGGGGAGGACGCCTTTCGGCTCGGCCACTTCCCAGAACCCGTAGCGGGCGAGGGTCTCCCCCAGAAACTCCGGGTGCCACCGCACGAGGACGAGCCCCTCGTTCTGGGCCTTGCTGGCCGCCCGCTCCAAGGGGTTGCCGCTCCCCAGGAGGCGGAGGGCGTCCACCTCCAGGTCCGGAGCCTTGGGGTCGGGCTGGTGGAAGACGAGGAGGTGGCGGTAGGCCTCCTCGAGGCGGAGCCTCAGGGTGTCCTCCGCCTGGCGAAGGCGGCTCTCCACCTGGCGCACGTCCGCCGCCCCCAGGTTCAGGCTCTCCCGGTCTTCCCAAATGGAACGCCAGGCCAGGTACTGGCGGGCCGCCTCCTCGAGGTCGGGGACCAGGACGGCCTCGGGAGCGAGGAAGAGGAGGGTGTTGCGGTAACGCCTTGGGGCCCGGCCCCGCCCCTCCAGGACCTCCCGGGCCCACCGCTCCGCCTCCGAACCCCCCTTGGCGTAGGGGGTCCGGGGAGAGAGGACCACAAGGCGCAGGCTGGGCTCGTCCGCCACCTCTCCCGAGCCCGCGGGGGCCGCGTGCACCCCCTGGAAGAGGGCGGGGCGCCCCTTGGCCCAGGCCCGCAGGCGCTCCTCCAGTTCCATTAGGGCCTCCTCCCGCGATACGGCCGCCGCCCGGTCCTGGGCCATCCGGTTGAGGCTCGGGCGGGTCTCAAACCAGTAGCGGTCCCCCTCGGCGTGAAAGTAGACCAGGCGCTCGGAGAGGGCCTTCAGGGCCTCGGTGAAGAGGGCCGGGCTCTCCCCGGGGTGGGCCACCCCCAGCTTGACCCGGACCCCCTCCACCCCCCTGGGCTTGCCCGTAGGGGCGGCCCCGGCGGGGGCGGTGGCCAGAAAGACCGCCCGGGCCGCCCGGCGGGCCGCCTGGTGGCGGCCAAGGGAAGGGCGCTCCTTTTCCAGGGCGAAGGCCTTGGCGTTGGGGCCGTCTATGTCTGAATCAATCACCTGGTCAAACCCCTCCTGGTGGCGGGAGAGGTGGCGAACGAGCTCGTAGCGGGGGCCGTCGGCGTCCAGGGGAAGGCCCCCCGGCAGGATCAGGGGGGAGGTGTCCCCCCGGACCCAGAGGGTGTAGACCACCGAGGCCAGGAGGCGGAGCACCCCCCGGGTGCGCTGGAAGCCCTCGAGGGTGGCCCAGTCCTCGTAAAGCCGGTCAAAGAGCTCCGGATGGATGGGGTAGGCGAGGCGCATCCGCTCCTCGTAGCGGGGCTCGAGGACCTCGCTTGGGAACTCCCCCCGGTGCTCCCGGTAGTAGCGCACGTACTCCCGCACCACGGCGTCCCGCACCCGGTAGCCCTCCGCCGAAAGGGGCTGGAAGAGCCTGCGGCGCACGATCTCGTAGGTTTCGTCCTGGGTAGCGGGCTGCCACACCGACTCCAGCCTCCCGAAGACGTTCTGCAACCGGAGGAGGGCCTCCCTCCCCCCTCCTCCCCCCACCTCGGCGTCGGAGGCGGGAAGGGAGGCCACCACCAAGGCGCGGGGGCTGCGCTTGGCCGCCTCGGTCAAGGCCTGGGCGAAGGTCAGGTTCTGGTCAAAGGTCCCGGCGGGGAGGCCCTCCTCCCCGTAGAGGTTGCGCAGGAAGGCCACCCACTCGTCTATGAGCACCAGGGCCGGGCTGAAGCGGTCAAAGAGCTCCTTGAGGACATCGGAACCCGGGGCTACCCCCGTGCGGTCCTCCTCCTCCAGCATCCGGTAGCCCTCCACGCCCCCGAGCTGGTAGGCGATCTCCCCCCAGAGGGTGCGCACCACCACCCCCTCGGGCTTGGGGTGGGGGCGGGCGGGGCTAAAGGCGGTGCCCACGAAGACCGCCCGGCGGGCCAAGGGCACCCGGGCCACCCCTGCCTGGGCCAGGAGGTCCTCGAGGCCCGGCACCTCCCCGGGGTCCACCGCCCCGCCGAAGAGGTGGTATAGGGCAAGCATGGAGTGGGTTTTCCCCCCGCCAAAGGCCGTCTGGAGCTCCACCACCGGGTCCCCCCCCTCCCCCGCCAGGCGCTTGAGGGCGTTGAGGAGGAGGCGCTTCAGCCCGGAGGTGAGGTGGGTGCGGCGGTAGAACTCCAAGGGGTTCCCGTACTCTTCCCCAGCCTCACCCCGGTGTACCTGGGCCAGGTCGGCAGCGAACTCCGCCTCGCTGTACCGCCCCGAGGCCACGTCGGGGTGGGGCGTGACCACCTCCCGCCAGGGCTTGAGGCCCTGGGGGACGACGGCCAGGGACTGCTTGACCGCCCGCTCCGCCTCCCGCTTCGCCTCCTCCTCAAAGCGGCGCCTGAGGAGCTCCCGGGCCATGCGGGCCGTCTCCTGGGCCTCCTCGGCGGCGATCATCTCCAGGAGGCGGGTCATGCTGTCCAGGGCCCGGTGGGCGTCCTCAAAGGAGAAGGCGCCTTGGTGGGCCCAGCGGTTGCGGAACTCCAGAAGCTCCTTCACCAGGGTCCTGCCCCAGCGCCCGAGCTTCTCGTCAAAAACCTCGTTCCAGCGGTAGTCCATGAGCTTGAGGAGGGCCTGGGCGTCGGGGTCTTGCAGGGAAGCCCGGTCCCCCTTAAGCACCTCCCCCGCCTCCCTGACCCATTCCTCGCCGTAGACCCGTCGGTACTCCCGCTCCACGAAAGGCCTCAGCCCGGACCGAAGGAGGTCCAGGCCCTTGCCCACGATCTCCCGGTTGCTGAGCGCCATACCTCAAAGCTTAAGCCCCCAGATGGCCAAAGGGGGCAGGACGCGACCTTCCCTAGACCTTCCAGGCGGGCAGGACCAGGCGGGGAAGCCCCATCTGCGCCGTGAGGAAGTCCACGTAAAGCCTCAGGTAGGGCCAGAGGTGCACGATCAGGTTTCGCTCCCTGAAGGCGCGGAAGAGGGGCTCGTCCGGGAAGAGGGGCGTGGCGTAGCCGGCCCTCACCCTGAGCCGCAGGAAACCGAAGGGCCCCTCCTCGTCCTGGAAGTCCAGGTTCAAGGCGAGCCCGGCGGTGAAGCCCCCCTCCCTCGGCTCGGGGCCGAAGGCCTCGAGGCCCATGCGGAAGGAGAGCTTCCCCTTGGGGGAGCGCTCCAGCTTCGCGTGGGCCTCCGTCATCTCCACGGACTGGATCTCCAGGCCCTGGAGGAACCTGGCGTAGGCCTCGGGATCGGGCTCCCCAGAAGGCGAGGGCCCCCGTCCCTTGGGCTTGAGGAGGCCCGAGCGCTTCAGGGTGTTGTAGACCCTCTGGTAGCTCAGGCCCAGGACCTCGGCGATCTCGGAGACGCTCTTTCCCTCCCGGTAGAGCCTGCGGATGGTTTCCGATTTGCTTTCCATGCTCTAGGCGGCCCAAGAAGCCCAGGAGGCCTTGCCGAAAGCAGGCTCCGGGCCAAATCCGGCGTTTTCCCAAGAGGGATTCGTCGTCTCCGCCACGGACTCGTCCGCCGCGAGGGAGAAGCGGGCCAGGACCTCCCCCCTCTCGTCGGCGAACTCCAGCCTTAGGGAAAGCCCCAGGGCCTGGGCGTAGCGGGCCAGGCTCTCCAGGCTCATGGAGAGGCCCGCGGAGGTCTCCAGCTGGCTCACCCGGCCCCGGGAGACCCCGAGGCGCTGGGCCACCTCCTTCTGGGAAAGCCCCCTCTCCTCCCTCAGGTAGCTGAGAAGCCAGGAGAGCTCCTCGTCCAGGACCTCCCGGTAAAGCCGCCTGGCCTCCGGGTCCTTCATGGACTCCCGGAAGTAGTCGCTAAAGTTGATGTTGTTTCCCATGGCAAGTCCCCCCTAGTTAACGTTTCTCTGGCTTTCCCTGTACGCCTTCACCGCGAACTCCAGCAAGTCGGGGTCGGCTTCGTCCCGTTTCTTAACCTCTCCCGCGGCGACGACGAAGAGCGTGGCCCCTTGTCGCCAGTAGTAAAGCCGAAGCCCAGAAGGATGGCGCAGCTCCCAGATGGGTGCCTGGAGCCCCTTAAGAGGCTTGGCCAAAGGTGGACGCAAGTCAGGGCCGTGCTCCTCCAGGTTCTTGAGGAGACGCTGGGCGAAGGCCAGAAGCTTGGGGTTGCTCCTCTTGAGCGTGTTGAAGAACTCCAGGACTTGAGAGTACCCTCGGGCGTTCCGATAGAGCTCCACCCGGTACTGCGCCACCGCACACCTCCATGTTAGTAGACCCCTTTAGGTTAGTCAAGGCTAACGCAAGGCGGGGTCGTTTACGCCAGCTCCCACCCCGTGGCCCTGGAACCGCCGCGCTAGGGCCTTTTGGAGGGAAGGGGAATCTCGTCCCCGTGTTCGTAAGCGGTTTCTAGCCAGAGCCTACGGGCCTCCTCCAGGTTAGCCAGGGCCTCCTCCAGGGTCTCGCCCACGGAGACGCACCCCTCGAGGTCCGGGTGGAGGGCGGTGTAACCCCCCTCCGGCTCCGCCACCAGGAGCACGGGGTACTTCAGGCTCAGGTAGTAGTCCAAGGGCTTCCGCATCCCACCTCGTCAAAGGCTAATCCGTTGTCAACCTTCCTCCCGGAAAAGCCCCTCCTGCACCGGGCCCCGCGCCCTGGCCGCCTCCACCGCCAGGTGGCCGTAGCTTTTGGCCAGGAGGTTGAAGCTCTGGGCGTCCTCGGCGCGGCCCCTGCGCTCGGCAATCTGGTAGAGGCGGTAGGCCAGAGCCCGGGCCCCCTCCGCCAGGGCGGGGGGAAGCTCGGCGAGGAGCCTGGCCGCGGCCCCCTCCCCTTCCCTCTCCAGGAGGCGGATGAGGTGGTGGGCGGCCTCCCAGGCGCTCAGGCGGCGGTCGGCCTTGGGGTCCCAGTCCTCCGGGTACTCCTCGGGCCGGAAGAGGCGCACCTTACCGCCCCGGGCGAGGAGGATGCCTCCCTCCTCCAGGGCGGAGACCGCCACGTTCTTGGCCTTGGCCAGGGTCTCAGCGTCGCCGAAGGGACCCTCGCCGTAGCCGTACTGCTCGTACCAGGCCAGGGCGAAGCGGCTTGGGGCGTCCAGCTCCGCCTCTTCCTCGGCCAGGAACTCGTCCAGAACCTGGTTGATGAGGGCCAGGGCCTCCCGCACGGAGAGGGGCCTGCCGTCCGGCTCCACCACGGCGCTGTAGCGGCTGAAGACGGCCATGCCCGGGCCGATGGCGCTCTGGGCCAGGTCCACGGGGGGAATGCTCCCCCGGGTGAGGTCCTCGAGGGCCTTGGGGAGCTCGGCCCGGAGGGCGCGGAGGAACTCCTGGCGGGAGGCGCGGGGGGCGCCTTCGGGCCTGGGACGGCAGACGAGGACGATGGAGGAGGCGAGGGCGTTGGAGCCCTGGCCCCGGGGACGGTTCAGAAGCTCGGTGCGCATGGGCCAGGTGGCCACCACCTGGAAGCCCTCCTCCACGAGGCCCTGGAGGAAGGTCTCCCAGCCCGTGGAGGCCACGGCCTCGGTCTCCCCTTCCTCGTTCTCCTCCACCTCCTGCTGCTTGAAGGCGTAGTAGAGGCTGAGGGGGTAGTCGGGGTGGGCCCTGGCCCGCAGGTTGCGGAAGACCCGGCGCATCCCCTCCTCAAAGTGGCGGCGGGCGGCGTCCGGCCCCCCCTGGCGGTGGGGGTCGGCGATGAGCTCCTCTTCCTTGGGGGTGAGGAGGGTGCGGAAGAGGTCGGGGTAGGTGTCCCGGAGAGTCCTCCGGAGCCAGACATAGAAGAAGTCGGAGAGGGCGGCGTAGCTGATGTTGTCGTAGTAGGGCGGGTCGGTGGAGATAAGGGGCGGGGTGGGGACACCGTTCACCGCCTCCACGGCGTTCACCTGCCGGGCCTGCCCGAGGGGACGGGCGGGGAGGGTCTCAAGCGCCTTCGCCACCCAGTCCACCATGCCCTCCCAGGAACCCGAGCTCTCGCTGAAGGGGTTGGCCTCGGCGAAGTCCCAGGTCATGGGGAGGGCTTGGCGGGCGAAGACACTTCGAAGCGTATCTCGTGTTGCATCCCAAGTCGCAAGCGAGCTCTCGCGGTTTAGCAGATGATCCACCGCCACCGCCAGATACACCCCGACGGCCTCGGCGTAGGCCCGGGCACCCTGGCCGCCCTCGGCGAGCGGGGTGGGGTCCTCGGGCAGGCCCGCCTCCAGAGCGTCCTGGTAAACCCGTTCCCTGGCCTCGGCCACCAGGTCGGAGAAGGTGGCGAGGGCCAGGAGCTGGCGGGGGGTGAAGAGGTCGGCGTGAGTGGTGAGGCCGTACCGGACGCACCAGATGTTGCGGGGGTCGTAGGTCAGTTCATAGGTAGGTTTCCATGTGGGTACAGCTTTCCGGGCAACGGCCTCGTGCTCTGGGTCCGGGGCGTGGTAACCCCTCCCCCCACGCTCCTCGGTCACGATGGCCATAAGCCGGGCCCCAAGCCGCCCCGCCTGGCCCTCCTTTCGCACGTGCTCCAGGGGGATGGGGGTGCCGCAGACGAGGCACTGAGCTCCCCGGCGGTCCACGGTGCCCTCCCAGGGCGGGGCGCCCGCTCCGGTTTTCACGCGGAACACCACCCTCCCCCCCTCCACCTCGGGGACCACGTAGGCCCCCTTCCCCCGCTTCTTGGAGAGCCAGAAGGAGCGTACCAGGGGCGCGTCCGCACGGCAGGCGGGGTTCGGGCACGGCACGGTGCGGGCCCAGAGCCAGGCGATCACCGTCTTTCCATTCAGCGTCGGGTAGTAGGCCCCGATGCGCCGCCAGGCCTCCTCCCGCATCCACCTCCCGTAGAAGCGCACGTCCTCGGCCAGGCCCTTGGCCCGGGGAAAGCGGTCCGTGGGCTGGCGCTTCGCCCGGTAGTCCGGGTTCACCGGGGGGAGGTCTGCGAAAAGGGGCGGGATCTCTACAAGGGCCTTGTTGAGGAGGACGGCCACGGGGTTCAGGTCGGAGGCGTAGGCCCTAAGGCCCAGGCGCTGGGCCTCCAAGGGGATGGTCCCCCCGCCCGCGAAGGGGTCCAGCACGGGCGGGGCCTCTTCCAGGAGGGCGAGGATGGCGGCGCGGTCCTCCTTGGAGCGAGGAGGGGTCTTCCCCAGGGCCTTTGCCAGGCTCTTCGCCACCTCGTAGCGGGCCTCCCAGAGGATGGGGGAGTCGGGGTTCTTGGCCTCGTCCCAGTTCACCAGCCTCTCCAGGAGGGCGAAGAGCTGGTTCCGCTCCTTGTCCTCCCCGGGGTCGTCCACCACGCTGGCGAAGAGCACCGCCCTGGCCGTGGCCAAGGGGCGCCTCGCCCACCAGAGGTGCAGGGTGGAGGGGTGACCGTGGCGGATGGACTTCTCGCGGCTCGCCTCCTTGTTGATGGCCTCGAGGGGTAGGGCGACCTCAATCAGCTTCTTAGGCATTGCGGGCCTCCTCCAAGATTTCCAGGATCTCCTTGGCGGCGTAAAGCCTGTTGCGCTTCCTCTCGCTGACGGGTGTCAGGATACCGTCTTCTTCCAGCCTCTGCACCAGCCTGTTCGCCCAGGCGTGGGTAATCCCCAGGCGGTCCTTGACCAGAGGGACGGTCAACACCGGGCGCTCAAAGAGAAGGTCCAGCAATCCCAGGATGTGGGCGCTCCCTCCCTTGCGCCCGTACCTTTCCCGCCACTCCCTCCAGAGGTCAAGGAGCCTGCGCGCACGCTCCGCCACGTCCTTAGCCTCCGTGCGCACCCCTTCCAGGAAGAAGGCCAACCAGTCCTCCCAAGCTCCCCGCTGGCTCACCCCGAGGAGAAGGTCGTAGTAGAGGGTTCGGTGCCGTTCAAAGTAGGCGGAGAGGTAGAGGGCGGGCTCCGGTAGGAGCTCCCTTTCCAAAAGCATCAGGCTAATGAGGAGCCGCCCAATCCTGCCGTTTCCGTCCAGGAAGGGGTGGATGGCCTCAAACTGGTAGTGGACCAGGGCGATCTCCACGAGGGGCGGAAGCCCGTGGTCGCTGTGCCAGAAGCGCTCCAGGGCATCCAGGGCCTCCAGCATGGGGCCGGGAGGAGGGGGCACGTACCGGGCCTCCTCCAAGGAACTCCCCGGTGGACCGATCCAGTTCTGGGTCCGGCGGAACTCCCCCGGGGCCCGGCCCCCTCCGCGCACCCCCCGGAGGAGCACCGCGTGGACCTCCTTGAGGAGCCTCAGGGAAAGGGGTATCTCCTGGAGAAGTTCCCTCCCCCGCTCCAGGGCGCGAATGTAGTTGAGCACCTCCTGGGCGTCCTCCCTCAGCTCCGGGGAGGGGAACAAGGGCACCTGGGCCTCGAGGGCGTAGACGTCCAGCAAGCCCGCCTGGGTGCCTTCTATGCGGGAAGAGAGCACCGCCTCTTTCTGGATGAAGGGGCGGATGAAGAGGTACGGGTTGGGAAGCTGGCGCAAGAGCCCCGCCAGTTCCCCGAGGGCCCCACGGGCCTCGTCAAGAAGGGCGATGAGGCGGAGGCTCCATTCCAACCGGGGCGGTAAGGGGTCTGGCAGGAAGGCGTACACGCCCCGGCCGATGGCCAAAAGCTTCCCCGGGGCCTGGGGGGCGAACTCCTCCGGGCGCACGGCCCTTATGATACTAGCTCCCCCATCTTGTATCACAAGACTTGGCATGTGCTACTGCCGTATCACAAGAGCCCGCTGGTCTTCTGCTAGGCTATCCCCGTGGAGCCCGGAAAGCTGGCCCGTGGGGTGCACCTCCGGGGCCTCACCCCGGAGGGGAGCGTGCGGGTGGAGGACGTCCGCCCCCTGGGGAGCGCCCTCCGGATCACCTACCGCACCCCCTCCGGGAGGCTGGAGGAAGCCCTCCTCTACCCCGAAGACCTCCGGGGCCTCGAGGTGGAGGAGGAGGCCCGCCCTCCCCTGGACGCCCCCGGAGACCTCTTCCGCCTCGCCGCCGAGGCCAAGCGCATCCAGTACGCCTACCTTTTTGACCCCTGGATGGCCGTGCACACCTCCCTGGTGGAGCCCCTCCCCCACCAGATTGAGGCGGTGTACGGCCACATGCTCCCCAAAAACCCCCTCCGCTTCCTCCTGGCCGACGACCCCGGGGCGGGAAAGACCATCATGACGGGCCTCTACATGCGGGAGCTGGCCCTGAGGGGGGCCCTGGAGCGGGCCCTGGTGGTGGCCCCGGGAAGCCTGGTGGTGCAGTGGCAGGAGGAGCTTTGGGAGAAGTTCCGCCTCCGCTTTGAGATCTTCTCCCGCTCCTGGCTGGAAAACAGTCTGGAAAACCCCTTTCGCAAGCACCCCTACTGGCTTGCCCGCTTGGACCAGCTGGCCCGCTTCCCGGAGGTGGCGGAGAGGGCCCTGGAGGTGGACTGGGACCTGGTGGTGGTGGACGAGGCCCACAAGATGTCCGCCACCTACTACGGCCTGGAGGTCAAGGCCACCCGGCGCTACCGCCTGGGCCAGCAGCTTTCGGAAAGGGCCAAGCACCTCCTCCTCCTCACCGCCACGCCCCACCGGGGCAGGGAGGAGGACTTCCGCCTCTTCCTCGCCCTCCTGGACCCCGACCGCTTCGCCGGGAAGCCCCGGGCGGGAAGCCCCGCCCCCGATACCCGAGGGGTCTGGCTCAGGCGGCAGAAGGAAGACCTGGTGCGCTTTGACGGCACGCCCCTCTTCCCCGAACGCCGGGCCTACACCGTGGCCTACCACCTTTCCTCGGAGGAGATGGCCCTCTACGAGGCCGTGACCGCCTACGTGCGGGAGGAGATGAACCGGGCGGAGTCCTTGGAGGAGGGCAGGCGGCGCACCGTGGGCTTCGCCCTCACCCTGCTCCAGAGGCGGCTGGCCTCGAGTCCGCTGGCCATCGCCCGCTCCCTGGAACGGCGCAGGAAGCGCCTGGAGGCGAGGCTTTCGGAGGTGCGGCGAGGGCTTGTCCCCGGCTTTCCCCTTTTGGAGGAGGAGGACATTGAGGAGCTTGAGGAGTTCCCCACCGAGGAGCTGGAAGGGGCCCCCGAGGTCCTGGACCAGGCCACCGCCGCCCGCACGGCGGCCGAGCTGGAGGCGGAGATCCGCACCCTGAAGGCCCTCGAGGCCCAGGCCAAGCGCCTCCTCCAGCTGGAGGGGGACCGCAAGTGGCAGGAGCTTCGCCGCCTCCTGGAGAGCGACCTCGTCCGGGGACGGAAGCTCATCGTCTTCACGGAGCACCGGGACACCCTGGAGTACCTGGAAAAGCGCCTTTCCACCTTCTTGGGCCGCCCCGAGGCGGTGGTGGTCCTGCACGGGGGGCTTTCCCGGGAAGAGCGGCGACTGCGCCAAGCCCGCTTCGCCCAGGACCCCAAGGTGGCCCTCCTGGTGGCCACGGACGCCGCCGGGGAGGGGGTGAACCTCCAGCAGGCCCACCTCATGGTGAACTACGACCTGCCCTGGAACCCATCCCGGCTGGAGCAGCGCTTCGGCCGCATCCACCGCATCGGCCAAACGGAGGTCTGCCACATGTGGAACCTGGTGGCGGCCAACACCCGGGAAGGAGAGGTCTACCTGCGCCTCCTGGAGAAGCTGGAGGAGCAGAGCCGCGACCTGGGGGGACGGGTGTTTGACGTCCTGGGACAGCTCTTCCAGGACCACCCCCTGAGAGACCTCCTCATAGAGGCCATCCGCTACGGGGAGGACCCGGAAGTGCGGGCCAGGCTCTTCCGGAAGGTGGAAGGGGCCGTGGACCGGAAACGGCTCCTCGCCCTCCTGGAGGGAGCCCTGGCCAAGGAAGTTCTGGACCCAAGGCGCCTTTCGGACCTCCGGGAGGAGATGGAGCGGGCCGAGGCCCGGAGGCTCCAGCCCCACTACCTCACAAGCTTTTTCCGCGAGGCCCTGGAGCGGCTCGGAGGGAGCGTGCACCCGAGGGAGGCGGGGAGGATGGAGGTGACCTTCGTTCCCCCCCGGGCGCGCGGACCGGGGGTGCTCCGGCAGTACACCCGGGTGACCTTCCACAAGGACCGGGTGAGCCTTCCCGGAAAGCCCCAGGCCGACTTTCTGGTTCCCGGGCACCCCCTCTTGGACGCGGTGCTAAAGGCCACGCTGGAGGCCTGGGGGGAGTACCTGGAGCGGGGGACGGTGCTGGTGGACGAGGAGGCCACGGAGCCCCGGCTCGTCCTTGCCCTGGAGCACGGGGTGGAAGACGCCCGGGGGCCCGTTTCCCGGCGCCTCCTTTACGTGGGGGTGAGCCTTAAGGGGGAGGTGCGTCCGGAGGGGCCCGCTCCCTACCTGGACCTCCGCCCCGCCACGGAGGAGGAAGGGCGGCTAGGTCGGGAACTCGCGGGCCGCCTAGACCTTCCCAGGCTCCTGGAGAAGGCGGAAGCCTATGCGGTGGAGCACCTGAGCCGGGAGCACCTGGAGGAGGTGCGCCGCCAGCGGGAGGCCGAGGTGGACCGGACCCTCAAAGCGGTAAGGGAGCGCTTGATCTCGGAGATCCTCTACCGGGACTCTCGGGCCGCGGAGGAGGAGCGAAAGGCCCAGGCGGGGAAGGTGGCGGCCAAGGCGCGGGCAGAGGCGGCGAGGCGTCGGGCCGAGGAGCTTCGCGAACGGCTCAGGCGAAGGGAGGAGGAGCTCCTAAGGGCCAAGCACATCCGGTCCCTACCCCCGAGGCTTTCCCAGATCATCTGGGTGATCCCTCCCCTGGCCGAAAGCCCCCTGGCCCCCGAAGAGGAAGCGCGCCGCAGACTGGAACGCCTCGCGGTGGAGGCGGTCCTTAGGCTGGAGCGAAGGTGGGGGCATGAGCCCCGGGAGATGCCGCCGGGCTGGCCCGGTTACGATGTGGAGTCCCGCCTCCCCGATGGGTCCTTGAGGTTCCTCGAGGTCAAGGGCAAGGGGCCAGGCTCCAGCGTGGTCACCCTCTCCCGGACCCAGATCCTCACCGGCCTCAACAAGCCCGATGCCTGGTTCCTGGTGGTGGTGGAAACGGACGGGGAGCGGGCCCTTAGGGCCCACTACATCCCGGCCCCCTTCCAGAGAGAACCCGACTTCGCCGCCACCAGCGTGAACTACGACCTCGGCGAGCTTCTGGCGCGGGCCCGCTGGACGGTGGATCTTTAGCCGAGGAGTTCCTCAAGCTCCTTGAGCTTGCGCTCCACCAAGGCTCGCCGCTCAGGGGGGAGGGCCTCGAGGTCCAGCCGTAAGAGCTTCTCCCCCACTTCCCGGTGCCAGGGCCTGGGGGCCTTCTCCCTCCGCAAGGCTTCCCGCACCCGGGCCTTCAGTTCCCGCAAGGAGAGGCCCGCCCTCGCCTCCTCCAGGAGGGCCTTCCGCAAGGCCTCGTCCTTCACCTTCTTGAGCTCCAGGGCGGCGGTGTAGGGGATCGCCCCCTCCTCCAGGGCCGCCTTCAGGTCCTCAGGGAGGTTGAGGAGGGGGAGGCGGTGGCGGACGAAGGACTCCCAAGACATGCGGCCCAAAGCCTTGAAGAGCTCCTCCACCCTCCGGGCTTCGGAGCTCCCCGCAACGTTGCGGGGAACCTTCCCCCTAGCCTCGTCCCGCATTCGGTGGAGCAGGGCCACCACCTCCTCCACGGGCCTCCCCAAGTCTTCCGATAGCAGGGCGAGGACCCCCACGGTCTCCTCGTAGGGGTTCAGGTCCTCCCGCTGAAGGTTCTCCACCAGGGCGAAAAGCCTCGCCTCCTTTTCGGAGAGCTCCACCACCCGCACCGGGACCTCGGAAAGCCCCGCCATCCGGGCGGCCCGGTACCGCCTCTCCCCGGCCACGATGGCGTACC
>Ga0209276_101389_pt1 | contig 16467 bp, 19 predicted proteins | sample DewCreD2012metaG_3_FD_185473 | JGI IMG/M metagenome (GOLD analysis project Ga0209276, IMG submission 185473) | Hot spring sediment bacterial and archeal communities from British Columbia, Canada, to study Microbial Dark Matter (Phase II) - Dewar... ...
TGGCCTCGCCGCCGGGGAGCCCGAGCCCGTTCATGATGAAGGGCGGCACGTCGCCCTCGGTCTCGTGGCCGATCTCCGCCATGAACAGCACCTCGTGGCGGATCGGAGGATCGTCGGGGTTCTCCACGATGATCGCCCCGTACAGCCCCTGGAGGATGTGCTGGCTGATCATGAGCCCGCCGTCCGAGGAGTGGCAGTGGTAGTAGTAGATCCCCGCCGTGGTGGGGCGGAACTCGTAGGTGTACTCGCCGCCGGGAGCGATCATGCCGCCGGCGCCCCGGTCGGCCACGACGTTGGCCTGGCTCCCGTCCATCTCGAAGTCGTAGTTCGTGAGGTGGGTGTGGAAGCTGTGGACGAGGTCCAGTTCGTTCCGAACATGGACCCGGAGCACCTCCCCCACCTTCACCCGGAGCGTGGGCCCCGGGACGGTGCCGTCGAAGGTCCAGGCGTGCCACACGTTCCCGTTCCCGTAGTCGATGTCCGCCGCCTGGATCGTGAGGTCGTAGGTCCGCACGCGTTCCGCCCGGGCCGCCGGCTCCCGCAGCAGCGCGGCCGAGGTGACCGCGAGGCCGCCGGCCAGCATCAGCACCACGACCGCTACCATGAGCCGGGCCCCGGGGGAGCTCGGACGGATCCTCGGGGTGTCGTTCATCGCGCCTCCTCCTCGCGGGTACGGGCGCAGTGAAGCGCGCGTCGGGCGCGTCGACCCGGGACCCCCGGCCCCCGACCTCCGGGCCACAAGACCCCCAGGCCCCGCGCGCCGGTAGACTCCGGGCCGTGCTGCGGGGGCTCGACCACGTCTACTTCTGGACCCGGGACCTGGAGGGCGCGGTCGCCTTCTACCGCGACGTCCTCGGCCTCCGGCTCCTCCGCCGCGACGGGGACGCCTGGGCGGAGTTCGACGCCGGCCCCGTGCGCCTGGCGCTCCACGGACGTATCGATAGGGGCCCGACGCCCGCCGGGGGCACCGCGGTGTTCGCCGTGGATGATCTGGAGGCCGCTCGCTGGACCCTCGAGCAGCGCGGGGTGCGGTTCCACGAGCACGTCGGCGAGGTCCCGGGCTTCGCCCGCTTCGCAACGTTCGAGGACCCCGACGGGAACGTGCTCTCGTTGATCGAGTACGCCCGGCGCTGAGGGCCCGCGGGCGGGCCCGCCTCGGGCGGGCGGGCTGGCCCCACGCGCTCCTGGGGCCGGAGCTCGTCGCGGCCATGGTCCGCTGACCGCGGGCGGGCCCTGGATGCGAGCCGGGTCTCAAGGCGTGGAGCGATCGTGCCGACGGATGGTTGCAACGGCTCCCCCGCCGGGGCAGGCTGGGGAGGTCGCGCCGGCCGACCCGGACCGCGGGTTGCCCGGCGCCGGGGATCCTGGTAGGGATCTGGACCCGTGCGAGCGAACCGGGGACGCTGGGAGCACCGCGCACGCCGCCTCGTCGGCGTCGTCCTCGCCCTGGTGCTGCTCGGCGCGGCCGTGCCCGGGGCCCGGGCGGTGACGAGGGAACAGGTGGAGGCGGCCCGCGAGCGGGTCCGTCGGCTCCAGGCCGAGATCGAGCAGCTCGCGAGGCGGAAGGAGGCGGTCCAGCGGGAGGCCGACCGCGTGGCGTCCCGCCTCTACGCGGCCCGGGAGGCGCTCGAGGAGACCGCCGCCGAGCTGGCCCGGGTCCGCGAGCGCCTCGACGCCGTCCGCGAACGCTACGAGCGGCTCCGAGGACGGCTCGAGGAGCGGGCCCGGGAGGCCTTCATCCTGGGTCCGGGGACGAGCCTCGCGTTCCTCCTCGGCGCCTCCTCCCTCGCCGACCTCTCCGACCGGATGGAGTTCGTGGGGGCGGTCGCGCAGAGCGACGCCGACCTCGCGGTGGCCGTGGACAACCTCGGGAACGAGCTGGCCGCCGACGAGCGGGAGCTCGAGCGCCTCCGGTCCAGGCAGGCGGCGCAGGTGGCGGCGCTCCGGGAGCGGGAGGCCGACCTGGAGGCGAGGCTCGCCGAGCTCGGGAGGCTCCAGGACCGGATCGAGGCCCGGACGGCCGAGGCCGAACGTGCCGCGGAGAGCCTCGCCCGGCGCTGGCGCGAGCAGGTCGCGGCCGAGCTCGCCGCGACCGCCGGGGGCGGGGGTCGGGTCGTGCTCCCCGGTGGCGTGTTCCAGGCCTGCCCGGTGGGCGACCCCCACGCCGTGAGCGATAGCTTCGGCGCTCCCCGGGTCGGCCACCTCCACGCCGGCGTGGACATCTTCGCCCCCTACGGCACGCCGATCTACGCGCCGTTCGCCGGCACCGCGCGTGCCTCCTCCAACGGCCTCGGCGGGTACGCCGTCTACGTCTACGGCGCCCAGGGCTACGTGTACAACGCGCACCTCGCGCAGCCCGGGATCTCGGGGCCCGTGCAGCCCGGCGACGTGATCGGCTACGTCGGGACCTCGGGGAACGCCCAGGGCACCTCTCCGCACAACCACTTCGAGTGGCACCCGAACCAGATCCCGGCCGACTGGCCCGCGAGCCCCTACGGCTACTCGGTCCTCGGCGGGGCGGTGAACCCCTACCCGCTCCTCGTCCAGGTCTGCTGAGCGGGGCGGGGGCCTGCGCTCGCCGGGCCCCGGTCGACCCGCCCCAGGTGCCGGCGCGGTAGGCTGCCGCGACGTCTGGGCTCGCGGAGGGGCGATGGGACCGGAGGATGTGCGCAGGGTCGGGGTCGTCGGCTGCGGCATCATGGGCTCGGGGATCGTCGAGGTCGTGGCCAGGACCGGCGCGGAGGTCGTGTTCGTCGAGGCGAGCGAGGAGCTCGTGGACCGCGGCCGGAGGGCCATCGAGCGCTCCACGGCCCGGGCGGTGGAGCGCGGGAAGCTGGGCGCCGAGGAACGCGAGGCGCTGCTGGGGAGGGTCCGGGGGACCACCGACCTCGGGGAGCTCGCCGACGTCGACCTGGTGATCGAGGCGGCCACCGAGGACCTCGCGGTCAAGCGAGAGGTGTTCGCGGCGCTGGGGCGGACCGTGCGGCCCGAGGTGATCCTCGCGTCCAACACGTCCTCGATCCCCATCGCGGAGCTCGCGGCGGCGAGCGGACGGCCGGACCGGGTCGTCGGGATGCACTTCTTCAACCCCGCGCCGGTGATGGAGCTGCTCGAGGTCACCCCGGCCCTCACGACCTCCGAGGAGACCCTCGCGTTCGCCCGGGGCTACGGGGAGCGGCTCGGCAAGACCGTGGTCGTGGCCCGCGACGAGGCCGGCTTCATCGTGAACCGGCTCCTCGTGCCCTACCTGAACGACGCGGTCCGCCTGCTGGAGTCCGGGTTCGCCTCCCGGGAGGACATCGACGTCGCCGCCAAGCTGGGCCTGGCCCACCCCATGGGTCCCCTCGAGCTGCTCGACCTCGTGGGCCTCGACACCCACCTCCGCATCTGCGAGGTGCTCCACGCGGAGTTCGGCGAGCCTCGCTACGCGCCGCCCCCGCTCCTGCGGCGGATGGTGACCGCCGGGCGCCTGGGCCGCAAGTCCGGCCGGGGGTTCTACGAGTACGCCTCGGGCTGACCCCTGGGCCGAGCCCGGCGCGCAGCCCCGAGCCCGGCCAGGTAGCCGGCGATCTTGGCGGCGTCCACGAAGGCGAGGAGCGCGGGGACCGCGACGAGGGCCGCGGCCCGTTCCCGCGGCGTCCGGAGCCGACGGAGCGCGCGGGCGAGCGGGGCGCGGGCGTAGGCGAGCCCGGCGCCGACGCTGAGGACCTTCGGCCACCGCGCCCGGGAGCCCAAGGCGTAGAGGAGGGCGCCGTACGCAGCGAACCGGATCGCGTGGCGCTCGGGGTGCATCCCGGCGACCGCGTCGCCCCACGCGTAGCGGGAGTACTGACGGAAGGTCGCCGGGAGGTCGGGGCGGAGGCGCCACCGAGCCACGGCCCCTCGGGCCAGGCGCAGGTCGAGCCCGAGCTCCCGCCAGCGGTGGTCGACGTACATGTCCTCGCCGACGTCGAGCCACTCCGGGTACCCCCCGGCCGCCTCGATCGCGGCGCGGCGGAACGCGACCGACCGGTGGGACGGCATGAAGCGGGCCTCGTCGAGCTCCGAGGGGTCGGGGAGGTTCAGCGAGGCCACGCAGGCCTGGAGGAACCCGTCCACGATCGGCTCGGTCACGCCCATCGCGACGTCGGCGCCGGCCTCGATGGGGCGGAGGAGCTCCTCGAGCCAGTGGGGGTCGAGGACGCAGTCGGCGTCGGAGCAGGCGATCACGTCGTAGGTGGCCCGGGCGATCGCCAGGTTCCGGCCCCGGGAGATGTTGGCGCCCGGCTCCTCGAGCACGACGATCCCGTCCTCGGCCCGGAGGATCTCGAGCGTCCCGTCGGTCGAGCCCCCGTCCACGATCACGACCTCGTCCGGGGGCCGGGTCTGGCCCCGGACGGAGTCGAGGAACGGGCCGACGTGCTCCGCCGCGTCCTTCACCGTGGAGACCAGGCTCACCTTCACCCGCGGCCCTCCCCGCCGAGCGCCGCCCGGTAGGCCCGGAGGGTCCCCCGGGCGGTCTCGTCCCATGAGAACCGCACGGCCCGGGCCCGCCCCCGCATCGCCAGGCGTTCGGCGAGGTCCCGGTCGGCGAGGACCTCGGCGATCGCCCGGGCCAGCTCCCGCACCGAGCGGGGATCCACGAGCACGGCCGCGTCGCCCGCGACCTCGGGGATCGAGGAGGTGGCCGACGCGATGGTTGGGACGCCGCGGGCCATGGCCTCGAGCACCGGGAGCCCGAACCCCTCGTACAGCGAGGGGTAGACGAACAGGTCCGCCCCGCGGTAGAGGGCGTCGAGATCGGCCGGGGGGAGGGCGCCGGTCAGGACGACCTGGCCGGGCCCGCGGAGGGTGAGCTCCCGGTGGAGCCGCTGGTGGTGCCACCCGAGCGGCCCCGCGAGGACCAGCGCGTGCGGGACCCCCTCGGCCGCCGCCCGCCGGTAGGCGCGGACCAGGCGGACGAGGTTCTTCCGCGGCTCGAGGGTCCCCACGAACAGCACGTAGGGCCGGGGCACCTTGAGCCGCTCGAGGACCCGCTCCGGCTCCCCGGCCCCCCGCTCGACGGAGGCCGCGAGGGGCACGATGTGGATCCGCTCGGCCCGGGCCCGGGTCCGCTCCAGGAGATCCTCGGCGGTGTGGCGCGAGGGGACGATGATCGCCTGGGCCCGCCGGACCGCCGCCCGCAACCCCGTTCGGTAGAGGGCCCGCCAGGCCCGCGGGAAGAGGCCCGGGAACCGGAGGAAGGCGAGGTCGTGGACGGTCACCACCAGCCCCTGCCCGCGTCCGGTCGGGGCGATCGCGGCCGGGTTCGTGGCGTGCACGAGGTCGAGGGCCCTGAGGGGCTCGGGCAGCGGAGGGCGGCCCAGCAGGTTCCAGCCCGGGTACAGGACCCGGATCCCCGCGGGCACCTCCTCGACGCGGAGCCCTCGCAGCCCCCGGAGCTCCCGGAGCCGGGGCTCCGCGACGGCCCCGGGGAAGCGGGCGTGGAACGCGACCAGCTCGAGGGAGGGGTCGGCCTCGGCGAGCGCCGGCAGGAGCTCCCGGAGGTAGGTGCCGATGCCTCCCGGTGCCCGGGAGAAGAGCTGGTCGACGTGGACGCCTACCCGCATCCCGGCCGCCCGGTCAGCGCCATCCCTCCCCGTAGCCCGGGCTCACCGCGACGCCTCCACGCACGAGACCCCCTGGGGGCCCACGGTCGCCGCGTGCGGGGTACCGGGGTCGAGGTCGAGGCGGTCGCCCGCCCCGAGCTCCACGTCCCCCTCCGTGGTGTGGAAGACGATCGAGCCCTCCAGGCAGAACAGGACCTTGTGGCGGCCGTGCGAGTGCCAGCCGTAGACGTCGCCAGGCGCGTTCGACCAGGATCTCGGCTCCGAGCATCCCTCCGCCCGGAGGGCGGCCAGGGCCTCCTCGGGACCGGCGACCGCTCCAGGGGTCTTCCTCGCGCCCACGAGGTGAGTTTCCCACGGCGCGCCCATGGGCTCCGGGCCGCCGCGCCGGCCCCGGCGCGCGCGTTCAGCGCGCGTCGGCCCGCCCGGCCGTGGTCGGGTACCCCCGGCGGGCGAACGCCATGCGGGTCGGCGCATCCCAGGCCCGGCGCATCAGCCGGCGGCCCTGCACCGCGCCGAGGGAGCAGGCCTCGAGGCGCCCTTCCAGGACCCAGGGATCGGGCTTGGGGACCTCCCCCCGGAGGTAGCGCTCGAGGGCGAGGAGGATGGCCCGTTCCTCCTCGGGCGTGAGCCCCCCGGGGATCTCGAACCGGCGACCCTCGGCCATCCCTACCCCTCCGGCTACAGCGGGATGTTCCCGTGCTTGCGCGGCGGGACCGGTTCCCGCTTCGTCGAGAGCATCCGGAGCGCACGGATCAGCCGGACGCGGGTCTCCCGGGGCACGATCACGTCGTCCACGTAGCCCCGCTCCGCCGCGAGGTAGGGATTGGCGAACTTCCGCTGGTACTCGGCGATCAGCTCGGCCCGCCGGCGCTCGGGGTCCTCGGCCCGCTCGATCTCCTTCCGGAACACGATGTTGACCGCGCCCTCTGGGCCCATCACCGCGATCTCCGCGGTGGGCCAGGCGAACGCGACGTCGGCCCCGAGGTGCTTGGAGTTCATGACCACGTAGGCCCCGCCGTAGGCCTTCCGCGTGATCACGGTCATCCGGGGCACCGTGGCCTCGGAGAACGCGTAGAGGAGCTTCGCGCCGTGGCGGATGATCCCCCCGTACTCCTGCGCGGTCCCCGGCAGGAACCCCGGCACGTCGACGAACGTGACGAGGGGGATGTTGAACGCGTCGCAGAACCGGACGAAGCGGGAGGCCTTCTCCGAGGCGTCGATGTCGAGGGTCCCGGCCAGGACCTTGGGCTGGTTGGCGACGACCCCCACGGTCCGGCCGTCGAGGCGCGCGAACCCCACCACGATGTTCATCGCCCAGTACGGGAAGACCTCGAGGAACTCCCCGTCGTCCACCACCCGGCGGATCACCTCGTGCATGTCGTAAGGCTCCTTGGGGGAGTCGGGGATCACGAGGTCGAGGCCCTCGTCGAGCCGCTCGGGGTCGTCGGTGGCGGCGTACGCGGGCGGATCCTCCAGGTTGTTCGAGGGGAGGAACGAGAGGAGGTAGCGGACGAGCTGGAGGCACCCCTCCTCGTCGTTCGCGACGAACGAGGCGACCCCGGAGCGGGAGGCGTGGGTCATGGCCCCGCCGAGCTCCTCGAACGTCACCTCCTCGCCGGTCACCGCCTTGATCACGTCGGGGCCGGTGATGAACATGTGCGAGGTCTCCCGGACCATGAACGTGAAGTCGGTGAGGGCGGGGGAGTAGACGGCGCCGCCCGCGCAGGGGCCCATGATCACGCTGATCTGGGGGATCACGCCGGAGGCCCGGACGTTCCGCTCGAAGATGTGCCCGTAGCCGGCGAGCGAGGCCGCTCCCTCCTGGATCCTGGCGCCGCCGGAGTCGTTGATCTGGATGAACGGCGCCCCGGTCGACATCGCGAGGTCCATCACCTTGCAGATCTTCTGGGCGTGGACCTCGCCGAGCGAGCCACCGAACACCGTGAAGTCCTGGGCGGCGACGAAGACGCGCCGGCCGTCGACCGTGCCGTAGCCGGTCACGACCCCGTCCCCGGGGGGCCGGCGCCGCTCCATCCCGAAGTCGTGGGCGCGGTGGACCACGAAGGGGTCGGTCTCCTGGAACGACCCGGGATCGAGGAGAAGACCGATCCGCTCCCGGGCGGTGAGCTTCCCCCGCTCGTGCTGCTTCTCGACGGCTTCCCGGCTCCCCGGCTGGAGGGCCTGGCGCCGTCGCCGCTCGAGCTCGGCGATCCGCTCCTGCACGGGGACCACGGGGACGCTGGGCAGCTGTTCGTCGGTGGTGGCCATGGGCCGAGTCTATCCGGCCGGCGCTCCGGGCTCCGACCCGGGTCGGGGCGCCGCGGTTCCCGGGGCGGGGGCGGCATGCGCCGCGCATAGGGTGGGCGATGGCGGTGGCGCTCTTCGCGGCGAGCGTGGCGGTGGGACCCCTGCTGGCCGGCGTGCTGTTCCCGCTCGCCTTCGTGTACCCCGATGCCGCGGGTTCGCTCGACGCCGGGCTCGCGGTCGTGGCGCGCATGCACGGGCTCCGGGCCCCCGCGGCCGGGGCGGCCGTGGCCCTCGGGTTCGGGCTGGCGGTGGTCAACCTCGCGTCGGGCGACTCTCTCCAGGCGGCCGGGGCGGCCGTGGCCCTCGGGTTCGGGCTGGGCTCGGCCATCGAACCGTCCTCCGGGGCACGACCTGGACCTGGATCCCCTTCCCCACCTCGCCACGCCGCCCCTCTCGCCCTCGGGGTTCGCCAGCCCGTGCTCCCGGGCCTCCGACCACCTCCCGCTCGCGGTCACCGTGTCCCTGGTCCAGCCGGGCCGAGCAGGGGGGCGGACGCCCGGCGCGGGGGCTGTGGGGTCGCGCCCGGGGCCGGTCCCATCCGCGCTGGCCCTGCGCCCGTACTTCCCTCGGGGTGAGACGGATGATGGGCGGACGGTTCCTCGGGCTCGCAGGCGTCGCCCTCCTGCTCCTCTCGGCCTGCGCGCGGGCCGGGCCGGCCGGCGGGGGCGGGGGCGGGGCGCCCCGGATCGCGATCGTGAGCCCCGTCGACGGCGCCGACGTGACCTCGCCGATCCCGCTCCGGCTCTCGGTGGAGGGGGCGGAGATCGGGGATCCCTCGACGGGCCTGATGCACTTCCACGTCTACGTCGGGGGGTCGAGCGACTACACGGTCCTCACCTCCACCACCGGTGAGGTCGCCGCGCCGCAGGGCCAGCAGACCATCCGGGTGGTGCTGGCCGAGCCCAACCACGACGAGACCGACGTCTCGGCCGAGGTCACGGTGAACGTCACGTCGGGCTCGACCGGCGGCGGCGGAGGCGGCTACACGAGGGGCGGCGGTGGCGGCGGGTACGGCGGCGGCTACGGGGGCGGCAGCTAGCGAGCGCGGGGCCCGGTGAGCGAGGCCCGCGCGGGGGAGCGGCTCCTCCGGAACCGTCCCGCCGCCCGCCGGCTCCACGCCGGCCTCTACCTGCTCGTGCTGGCCCTCCTCGCCTCGGGGATCGCGGTCCTCGGGGAGGGGATCCGGCCGCTCGAGGGGGTCTTCGGCGGGCACGTGGCCTCGGCCCGGGCCCACCGGTGGCTGGGGTACGCCCTGATCGCCGGCGGCGCGATCGTCGCGCTGGTCCGTCCACGGGCGGCCGGGCGCTTCCTCCTGGAGTCGGCCCGGTTCCGCCGGGGTGAGCTCCGCTGGTTCGCCTCCTACCCCGTCTTCGTCCTTCGTCCCTCGCGGCACGCGCCGGCTCGCCACGAGGGGCACTTCGACCCCGGGCAGCGGCTGTTCAACCTCGCCGTGGTCGCGGCCCTCCTCGCGCTGTCGGCCACGGGGGTCCTGATGTCGTTCCCGCGGGCCTTCGTGCCCGCGGTGTTCGCCTGGAGCCTCCGGATCCACCGCGTCGCGACCTGGGTGTTCGTCGCGGCCGTGGCCGGCCACCTGCTGGTGGCGTCGGGCGCACTCCGCGCCTACCGAGGGGTGTGGCGGGCGATGCACGGGGGCGGGCGCGTCCGGCGCGAGGTCGCCGAGCGCCTCTGGCCCGCGTGGGCGGAGCGCGCGGAGCGGGAGGACTGACCCGGCGGCCGCCGTGACCGGCCTCAGCCGGTCAGGATCTCGAGGAAGGGACGTCCGGGTCCCGCCCCGAACGCCTTCTGGACGACCCAGTCCTCTCGGTCGTAGGGCGGCCCCAGGTTCTCCCGACGCAGGTCGTGGACGACGCGCTCGCCGAGCTCGACCCGAGAGGGCAGCTCGCGGTCGGCGGGGTCGACGTCCCGCAGCCCCCAGCCCTCCACGAGCACCCCGCGGCCACGCCCCAGGCACCACGTGGCGCCCGCCACGAGATCCTGGGCGCGGAGCCCCTCGAACCATCCACAGACCTGCACGGACGCCTCGAGTATGCAACCCCTCCCGCGCCGCTGAGGGGAGCTCGCGGGCTTTGTCGGGGAGGTGATGAACGCCTACTATCCGAAACATGCGTCGGCCGGGCTTCCTGGACCTCCCCGCGCGGAGCGCGAAGCCACGTGCGGCGGGCGTCACCCACGTCCTCGACAAGGGGATCCCCCTCGGGGAGCTCGCCGGCTACCTGGATCTGGTCGCCGACCACGTGGACCTCTGGAAGCTCGGCTGGGGAACCGCCTACCTCGAACCCGACCCCGCGGCCAAGGTGGCGGCGCTCGCGGACCGCGGGATCCGCGCGTGCGTGGGCGGGACGCTCCTCGAGGTCGCCTGGGCCCAGGGGAAGCACCGGGAACTGCTCGCCTGGGCAGGGGAGGTCGGGTTCCCCTGCGTCGAGGTCTCGAACGGCGCGGTACCGATGGAGCCGTGGGAGAAGAGGGCCCTGATCGAGCGGGCTGCCGAGCGGTTCGTGGTCCTCGCGGAGGTCGGGTCGAAGGATCCCGCCGTGCCGGCCACGCCCGATCGCTGGGCGGCGGAGATGGCCGCCGACCTCGAGGCGGGAGCGGCCTGGGTGCTCGCGGAGGGCAGGGAGTCGGGCACCGTCGGGCTCTACGAGCCGGACGGTGCGGTACGGACGGCGGTCGTGGAGGCGGTGGTTTCCCGGGTGGGCCTGGCTCGGGTCATCTTCGAGGCGCCGCGGAAGGACCAGCAGGCGTGGTTCCTGCGCCGGTTCGGCCCCGACGTGAACCTCGGGAACGTCCCGCTCGCCGAGGTCCTCGGGCTGGAGGCGCTCCGGCTCGGCTTGCGGGCGGACACGATCGCGCTCTCCGCGACGACCGACCGGCGGCCCGCGGAGCGGCCGGGATCCGCGGGGTGAGGTCGGTGCCGTCCGCGACGAGGAACCTGGTCCCCGGGCGCGACCGGGCGGTCGCCGTGGCCTCCGTGGACGTCCCGCTCACCGAGGAGGCGTTGCGCGAGCGCTTCCTCGGACGGGATGCCTACCGGAGGACGTCCTTCATCGTCTGCCGCCGGGGCCCCGAGGCGGCGCTCCTGCGGGTGACGAAGGCCTCGGAGCACCCCTTGATGGCGCCGATCGTGGACGCGGTCCTCCTCTCCGGGCCGGGGGAAACCGCCGTGGTCCGGGATCCCGGTGTGGACACCGGGGTGCCGACCCAGCTCGCCCGGGTCGCGATCCGGGAGGCGCCCGGGGCACGGTGCGTGGTCGTGCACGGACGGTACGAGCACGTGTCGTTCATCCTCGACCCGGAGCCGGTCCCGGTGCGGGTGGTGGAGGTCGTCCCGCCCCGCCCGCCGAAGCTCCTCGATCAGGCCCGGCGCGTGCTCGAGGTGGCCGAGGACCTCCCGCCGGTCGACCTCCGGGCCGAGACGATCGACCTGCTGGGGCTGGCGAGGAGGCGGAGGGTCCCCTGGAGACAGCAGGCCAGGAGCAGCGTCTGCCCGGGTCGGACCGCGGTCGCGGGCAGCAGCGCCCGCGCCCGCCCGAGGATGAAGGCGGAGAGGGCCGCGGGGCCCTCCCGGGCCGTGAAGTGGCCGCCCACGACCGGGACCCGGTAGAGGTCCGCGCCCGTCCTGATCCCCTCGAGGACCCGGCGGGCGTGGGTCGGGGCCGCGACCACGGCATCCACGAGCGCCACGGGACGTCCCCCCATCGCGGCCACGTCGTTCGCGTTGGCGACGACGGCCGCGATCCCGGCCCCGTACGGGTCGCGCTCGACGAAGGGCGGCCAGATCGCCTCGCCCGCGAGCAGGAGGAAGCCGTCGCCGTCGGGCACGGCCGCCGCGTCGTCTCCGGGACCTTGCACCGGGTCGCGCGCGCCGAACACCTCCCCGACGAGGGACAGCGCCGACTTCCCCCGGAGCCCTGGGTGCTCGCGGTAGGCCCGGCGCACCTCGGAGAGGAGCTGCGCGCCCTCGGGGTCCACGGACCGACGATACCCCGGACCCGCTGGCCCGGTCTCAACGGGACCGCCGAGGCGCCTCGTCCGCCCGGAGGGACCAGGAGAACCGGGGCGGGCCGTGACGGCGGAGGTCGCGCGCGGCGAACCAGCCGAACGCGACGGCGGCGGCCCCGAGGTAGGCGACGTGGAAGACGTGGTGCGCGGCCGCCCACCCGGACCGTTCCAGGAGCACGTGGCCGGCCTCGCCCACGGCGGCGAGGCCGGCCACGACGGTCCCGAGGCGGATCGCCCGTCGGACCACGCTCAGGCCGCCGCGCGCGTCGTGCGGGTGGCGAAGCCGGCGTAGAGGGCCAGGAGGGCGGTCGCCGCGTGCACCACGTTGTAGGAGACGGGGATGTTGCCCGGGTAACCGAGGAGATCGCCCAGCGTCGCGGGGGCGAGCACCCCGATCGCGGTGACCAGTACGAACACGATCCCGACGACGCGGGCCACCAGGCGGGCGGCCGTCTCGCCCGCGAAGAAAGAGCCCAGCACGAGTACCCCCACGGCCCAGTGGATCGCGTTGTGCGCCGCGGTGAACACGAGCACCGGCGCCAGGACGTCCCGCGTCACGACCTCCGTCAGGGCCACCGCCAGGTAGGCGATCCCGAAGACCAGCGCGTAGGTGCGGGCGATGCCGAACCGTCCGTACGCGTCGCTCATCCCGACCTCCTCCTCGTTGGGTTCACGTCTCGCTCCGTATGCGCAGCCGGGGACCCCTCGGATCATGGGGTGATCGGAGGCCGGATCGGCTGCGCATAGGAAGTCGGCGCGGGAGGTCCGCGCCGGGCGGGACCGCGGCGGCCGGGCGGGACCGGTGTAGGGACCACGGAGGTGGAGATGAGCACGAGCATCGCGACCCCCCTGCGGCGGGCCGCGGCGATGGTCGCCGCGGGCGCCCTGGTCGCCGGGGCGCTCGTCGGACTCGGACCGCTCGCTGGCGAGGCTTCCTCGCACCGGGAGGCGCCGCTGATCGCGGGAGATCCGCAGGCCGACAACACGGACGTGTACGCGTTCGTGAGCCCCGACGCGCCCGACACCGTCACGCTCATCGGGAGCTGGATCCCGTTCGAGGAGCCCGCCGGTGGGCCCAACTTCTACCCGTGGGCGACGCGGACCGCCTACGACTTCCGGATCGACAACGACGGGGACGCCCGTCCCGACCTGATCTACCGATGGACGTTCCGGAACCACCGCCGGAACCCGGACACGTTCCTGTACAACACGGGCCCGGTGACCTCGCTCGACGACCCCGACCTCAACTTCTTCCAGACCTACGACCTCAGACGGATCGTGGTCGGGGGCCGGACGACGCTCCTCGCCGACGACGCCCCGGTCGTCCCGAGCTACGTCGGGGCCGCCTCGATGCCCGACTACGAGGCGCTGTTCGAGGCCGGCGTCGAGACGCTCGGGGGCGGCCGGAAGGCCTGGGCCGGGCAGTCCGACGACCCGTTCTTCCTCGATCTGCGGGTCTTCGACCTGCTGTACGGCGCCGATCTGTCGGAGGTGGGCGACGACACGCTCGCGGGGTTCAACGTGAACACCGTGGCGCTCCAGGTCCCGAAGGAGGACCTGGCGGCCGGGGGCGACCCAGCGGCGAACCCGATCATCGGGGTGTGGAGCACGACCTCTCGCCGATCCACCCGGGTCCTGCTCGAGAGCGGGAGCCAGCAGCAGAAGGGCGACTACGTCCAGGTCTCCCGCCTCGGGATGCCGCTGGTGAACGAGGTCGTCATCCCCGCCGGGATGAAGGATCGCTTCAACGCCTCCCGGCCCCGCGACGACGCCCAGTTCCTCCCGTTCGTCACCGATCCCGAGGTGCCGAAGCTGATCGAGGCGATCTACGGGATCCCGGCCCCGAGCACGCCCCGGGATGACCTGGTGGCGGTGTTCCTCACCGGGGTCGAGGGGCTGAACCAGCCCGAGGGCGTGCGACCGGCGGAGATGCTCCGGCTCAACATGTCGATCCCGCCCTGCACCTCGGGCTGCTCGAGGCTCGGCGTGATCGGCGGCGATCTGGCCGGGTTCCCCAACGGTCGACGTCTCACCGACGACGTGATCGACATCGCCCTCCAGGTGGTGGAGGGCGAGCTGGTCGGGAGCCCGAACGATCACGGGGACGGCGTCGACGCGAACGACGTCCCGTTCCGGAGCTCCTTCCCCTACGTGGCGCTCCCGCACGGCGGATCGGACGCGTCGCCGCACTGAACACCCGTTCCGAGGGTGGGCCGGGGGGCACGGTCGACCCCCGGCCCACCCGGGCGGCTGAGGGGAGGATCGCGTGAGGGGACCGGTGAGGTGGGCCGCGGTCGGGGCGATCGCCCTGGCGGTCACGGCCGCGGCCGTGTTCGGGCCACCGCGGGATGGACCCGAGCTGCGCACGTCCGCCGGCGTCTCGCTCGTGGGCGCCCTCGCGCCCACGGCGCTCCTCGGCGGCTCGGGCCCGGGGGACCGGATCGCCGCGCTCCAGGCCTACCTCCGGGCCCGACCCGACGATCCGCGGGCCCTGGCCTCCCTGGGGATCGCCTACGTCCAGCAGGCCCGGAGCACCGCCGACCCGAGCTTCTACGGGAAGGCCGAGGTCGCCCTCCGACGGGCGCTCGCGACGGACCCGGGGAGCTACGACGCCACCCTCGGGCTCGGGGCGCTCGCCCTCGCCCGCCACGACTTCGCCGCCGCCCTGCGGCTCGGGAGGGCCGCGGCGGCGATCAACCCGGACGACGAGGACCCGTGGGGCGTGATCGGCGATGCCCTCCTCGAGCTGGGGCGGTACCGCGCTGCCTCCCGGGCCTTCCAGCGGATGGTGGACACCCGGCCCGGCGCGGCCGCCTACGCCCGCATCTCCTACGCGCGGGAGCTCACGGGGGACGTGCCCGGGGCGATCCGAGCGATGCGGATGGCCCTGGATGCGGCGGGGACCCCCCAGGACGCCGCGTGGACCGCGACCCAGCTCGGAGACCTGTACTGGAACCGCGGGGGGCTCCGTCGCGCAGCCCGCGCCTACCGGCAGGCCCTCACGCTCCTCCCCGGGTACCCCCCGGCGCTCGTCGGGCGGGCGCGGGTGGCGTGGGCGCGGGGGGATGCGCCCCGCGCGATCCGCGCGCTGTCCGTCGCCGTGCGCCGCTTCCGCTCCCCGAGTACGTCGTGGCGCTCGGGGACCTCGCGTGGGTGAGCGGCCGACGGCGCATGGCCCGGGAGCAGTACCGGCTCGCCAGGGCCGAGCACCGGCTGTTCCGGGGGAGCGGGGTGAACATCGACCTCGAGCTCGCGCTGTTCGACGCGGACCACGGCGCTCCCGGCCGGGCCCTCGCCGCCGCCCGGGCGGAGTGGCGACGGCGCCGGAGCGTCCATGTCGCGGACGCGCTCTCCTGGGCGCTCTACCGGAACGGACGGCCCCGCGCGGCGGCCCGGTACGCCAGGCTCGCCCTTCGGCTCGGGACCCCGAACCCCCTCTTCCTCTACCACGCCGGGATGATCCGTCTCGCGCTCGGCGATCGGAGCGGGGCTCGGCGGTACCTCTCCGAGGCGCTCGGTCTCAACCCATGGTTCTCGTTCCTCCACGCTGCCGAGGCGCAGCGCGCCCTGGCCCGCCTCGGGGGGTCCTCCGGATGAGGCGCGGCCGCCGCAGCGCCGGGGGCCGCGCGTCCCACGCTGCCCGGATCCGTCTGGGGACGGCCCTCGTCCTCGGCGCGCTCCTGCCCCTGTTCCTCGCGGGGCCCGCCGCCGCGCATCCCCTCGGGAACTTCACGGTGAACCGCTACGCGGGCCTCGTCCTCTCCCCGGGCCAGGTGCGGGTGGATTACGTCGTGGACATGGCCGAGATCCCGACCTTCCAGGAGCTGCCGCGGATCGACCAGGACTCGGACGGCGACGCGAGCGGCGCCGAGCTGGCCCGATGGGCCCGCGCCGAGGCCGCCGCGATCGCGCGCGGGCTCGCGCTCGAGGTCGCAGGCACCGAGGTCCCGCTCGCGCCGACGGCCGCCCGGGCGAGCCTCCGGCCGGGGCAGGGCGGGCTCCAGGTCCTCCGGCTCGAGGCCACCTTCACGGGGCCCCTCCCGCGCGCGGGCCGCGCCACCTTCGAGGACCGGAACGACCCCGGCCGGGTCGGCTGGCGCGAGATCACCGTCGCCGGCCTCCCGGGCGTGGACGTGGCGCGGGCGTCGGTCCCGGCCCGGAGCGCGAGCGACGAACTGCGCTCCTACCCGCAGGACCTCCTCTCGAGCCCCCTCCGCGTCACCCGGGCCACGTTCTCCTTCGGTCCGGGTCCGGGAGGGCCGCCGGGATCCGCGGCGGGCGGTGCCTCGGTGGTGAGGCCGGGAACCGCCGGCGGACTGGCCGACCTGGTCTCGCGGACCGGTGGGATCGGGTTCCTGGCGGTCGCGGTGGCGGTGGCCCTGGGGGCCGACGCCCTGCATGCCATGGCCCCGGGTCACGGGAAGGCCCTCGTCGCTACGTACCTCGTGGGCAGCGGCGGCCGGGTCCGCGACGCGGCCCGGATCGGGGTCGCGGTCGCGGCGATGCACAGCGCCTCCGTCCTGGCCCTCGGCTGGGCCATCGTCGTGGTGCG
>Ga0209276_101426_pt1 | contig 15953 bp, 17 predicted proteins | sample DewCreD2012metaG_3_FD_185473 | JGI IMG/M metagenome (GOLD analysis project Ga0209276, IMG submission 185473) | Hot spring sediment bacterial and archeal communities from British Columbia, Canada, to study Microbial Dark Matter (Phase II) - Dewar... ...
GTGGGGGCGCTGCTCACCGGGGTGGTGACCGGGCTGGTGGCCTCGGGGCTGTACAGCCAGGGGCGGGCCCTCCTGGCTCACCGGGCGGGCCGTTCATCCGAAGATTCTGGGCGCCTTGCCGCGGGTTAGGGTCCCCCACCGTCTCGCGGTGCGGCTGGCCGGAGAGGGCACACCGACGGCGCGGGCCGTTCTCTCACCGGCTGGTAAAGAGCCGCCAGGTCCCGAGGCGGCTCAGCCTGGGGGAGTTCGGGGGTCGGGCCGGCGCGATGGTCGGGGGTGCCGGCCGGGTGGTATACTGGGGTGAGAACAGGCGCTGGAGGGAGAGCCATGTCCGTCGGTATGGTCACGGTCGAGCAGTTGATCGCCGGCCTCAACACCGACCTGGCCCACGAGTACCAGGCGATCATCACCTACATCACCTACGCGGCCACCGTGCGGGGGGTGCACCGGCAGGAGTTGCGCGAGTTCTTTGAGGCCGAGATCCCCGACGAACTGCGGCACGCCCAGTTCCTGGCCCAGAAGGTGGCGGCGCTGGGTGGCCAGCCGGTGGTGGAGCCGGCGTCGGTGCCGGCGGCCCGGACCCCGCGCGAGATGCTGGAGCGCATTCTCCAGGCCGAGGAGGAGACGATCCGGCGCTACACCGAGCGGCTGAAGCAGGCCGAGGCCTACGGCGACTACGGGCTGGCCAACGACCTGCAGGATATCATCTCCGACGAGACCCGCCATAAAGAGGAGACCCAGAAACTGCTGGCCGGCGAATGGACCTGGTGAGGGTCCGGGGTCTGTCCGGATCGGTCAGGCTTGTCTGGCCGTCGACCAGTCTGTCTGACCATCGGTCGGCTCTGTTCTCGTCGGCGCTTCGTCCAGCCGGATGCCCCTCTAGGCCGAGGGCCGGATAGGGGTGGGAGTCGCCGGGGGGATTGGTGTCAGCGACCGTGGGCTGGGAGTTGGTGAGGGCGATGGAGCCGGTGGTGGGGGTGAGGTGGGCGTCGGGCTGGCCGTGGGCGGTGGAGTCGCGTCCGCGGCCGGGAGTGGTGGCGTTGGGCTGGGTAGAGGAGCGGTCGGCTGAGGCGAGAGGGTTGGAGAAAGGGTGGCTGTCGGCTGGGGTGTTGAACCAGGCGAGGGAGTGGCTGTTGGGTGAGGTGAGGGAGTTGAACGAGGAGCAGGTGTGATCGTTGGCTGAGGCGGGGAAGAGGCGCTGGGGGTGGGGGTAGGGGTGGCGGTTGGCTGAAGCGAGGGGGTCGGCGTTGCCGTCATCTCCGATGAGGGCGTGGGCGAGAGCGGCCGTGTGGGCAGAGGGGGAGGTGAGGCTGGGGGTGGAGACGGAGTGGGCAGCGGTGTAGGCGTGGTGGTGGCCGTCGGGCTGGGCGCGCGAGGCCAAGGAGTTGCCGTGGCCGTTGAACGTCTCGGCGGAGGGGTGGGCCACGGGGTCGGGCTCACGGTCGGGGTGGGTGTTGGGGTCGCCTCGGGATCGACAATTTTGACCGCATCGCTCCCCTGAAAGAGCTGGTCCGGAGACCGCACCAGCCCGGTGACGGTGAAGATGACGGTGGCCGGAGGGCGGATATCCCGGAGGAGTCCGATAACGGCGGCGCGGTCAAACTTCACCAGCCGATCTGGAATCTGATCCCGGTCGTAGTCGCCGACGGTGCTGGGCTTGAGCTGGGCGGGGACACAGCGGGCCTGATAGCACAGGCGCACCGTGTTGAGATCGATCCGGTGAACGTCCAGCCCCGTGGGCAGTTCGATATAGACACTGATGTCGCTACCCTGGCTGCGCTTTTCCAGACTCTTCGGGCGGATGTCAACCGTGGCGTTCACCGATCCCAGCGCAACAGGAGTGTGAAAAACCTGCAGCACGCCAGCGTCGACCAGCAGCCGGGCTCCCGAGGCGGACTGAACACCCAGGAGCGTCCCGGCCAGCAGCACTACCAGCAGCCAGCGCCACACCCTTTAGCCTCTTTCCCCCGACTCCTCAGCCTGAACGCCGGCTGTCCACCGGTACTCGTAAACCAGACCATCGACCGGCACGAAGTACCGGTGCTCTCCCGGACCCTGCGTCTGGTGCAGGACAACCAGCCCCTGCCGCTCAGCTACCCGGACCAGATCGGCGATTGTGGCCACTCTCACTGTCCGAGCGCTGCCCAGATCGGTGGCGGTGACCGAGACGATGTGCGAGCCGTACCGGGTCCGGATCCAGGTGGGCGCATCCTGTCCGAGGCCCAGAAACAGTCTTGCGGCCAGCCAGCCGGCTATCACCGTCGCCAGAGCGGTTCCACCCAGCCCGACCAGACGGGCCAGCCAGACCGGAAGCCCGCTGGCGCCGATACCTGGCAGCCGTAAACTGGCGGACCGGATCTCGCTCTCCGTGATAACGCGGGGCTGGACCCGGACCAGGTCGCCGTCGGGAACAATTTGTGTTCGGCTCAGCCGCAGGGTGAAGACCGGTGCAAAGACGTCGTCCAGCGCCTCCGGCCCGAGGCGGCCGCTCACCCGAACGGTCGGGATGATCCGGACCTCATAGACGCCGGGACGGTAGTCGGTTTCTTTCTCGATCGCCTCGATAATGGCCCAGGTGCGGGCCAGATCGACCGGGACCGAGAGCCTGACCGGGGGGCTGGAGAAGGCTATCGGCGGCACGGTCTCCAGCGGTCGGCTCCAGCCCTGAGGTCCGGCCCGGACCTCAACCAGGGCGCTGACCTGGCCGGCGATCTCGGCCGGGACCGTGGTCTTCAGGGTGTAGTCAAAAGTGAGATCAAACCGGCGGGGCTGCCGGGTAAAGATCGGTGGCCCGGTCAGGGGCTGGTCACCACCGGCCCGGGAGGAGGGCGTCGGCGTGGGGGTCACCGTGAGGGGAGTGACCGGACCGGCGATCCCCTCCGGGTAGAGAGCCGAGGGCTGAACCTGGACTGTGTAGGCGAAGGTCCCGCTCTGCTCATAGCGGAAGCGCTCGACAGTGACACTCTCGATCAAAGGTTGGCGAAAGGCCAGGACGGTCAGGAGACCGCCGATCACCGCCAGGAATCCGGTCAGCCCCAGAAGACCGCTGGCCAGGGCAGGCCCGCTCTCGGGGCGACCAGGGGGCTGACCGTTTCGCCGGCGTCCCCGACTGGCAGCGCGGGGGAGAAGACTGAACGCCACCAGTCCGCTGGCCAGCGCCGCGAACTGAGGGGGCTCACGCCACCAGGCCAGAACCCGGGCCGCTCCACGCAGGTGGAGCACCATCCGCCCGATAATATCCGGAGGGCGCGGTCGCCAGAGATCGGGGCCAGGGTTATTATCCCCTTTTGTGATATAGCCCTCCATGGCTGACCCTCCAATGATCCGGTGGATAACGGTCCCTTCCTGGACGCGATAGGCAATGACGTCGCCTATCGCGTAGGTCTCCTGCCGCCAGACTACCACCAGGTCTCCCTGGGCGAGCGTCGGCTCCATGCTCTGGCCAGAGACGAAGATATAACCGGCCGGTCCCCCGAGCGAGACCGGCCGCAGGTAGAGAAACCAGCCCAGGACCAGAAGCCCCAGGACGAGAGCCATGGCCGTTCTCCGGCCGTAACCGCCGCTGATCTCCGCGATCCCCCTTATTTCTTCTGCAGGACCACGTGGACATCGCTCACAGCAGCCGCCGACAGGGGGGGCGTGAGGGTGATGGGACAGGTAAACGGGTTCGGAGGCCCCCCTGTACAGGGGGGTTGGTTTTTCTCGACCTGAATGGTGATCGGAGAGGTCAGAAGGCCAGCCCCATTAGGGCCGGTGAGCTGCAACATCAGGGTGCTTTTGTTGCAGTTCTTATCAATTCCGCTTATCGTGACCGTCGTCACCTTAAACTCGGCGGGCGGGGGGGTAGCCAGGAACTGGACGGTATAACTGATGGTGATGCCATCGGGATCACACTGGTCGACTGTTGTCCCACCGGCCTGGACTATGCCGCCGTTCACCGTGAGGGTGGCGGCTGTCGCCCACAGAGCGGCGAGCGGCAGAAGAAGAAGCAAAAGGCCGACCATCCATCTTCGCATCCGTCGGTCTCCCCATTCGCCGCTGATGTCAGGGGATTACGCGGAGCCGTCCAGTTACCGAGGCGAGCCGACGGCCCGGGCTGACCGGTGGCTGGCCCACTCAGGTGTCCGGGCCGTCGCCCGGGCCAGCGGTTAGTAGATCGCGACGTGGACGTCGGTAACCTCAGATGCCGGCGAGGTGAAGCCGCTGAGCGTAACCGAAGTCTGAGTAGCATCGCTAGGAATCGTCATAGTCTTCAGAGAGGTCCCGGAGGCCGCCGTTCCGTCGGACTTGGTCAGCTGAACGGCGATTGTCTTCCCATCGCAGCTGTTGTCGATGCCGCTGACGGTCACCTGGCTGATCTCAAACTGTTTGGTCGTGTTGTTCCAGGTGACTGCATAGCTCACTGTCACCCCATCGGCATCACAGGTCAGAGTGGTGTCACTCCCCGACTGGACAACACCGCCATCGACGGTAAGCGAGGCGGCGGCGCCGTAGGCAACCGCGAAGACGAGGGCCAGAACCGTGAGCACGAAGAACACGCGACCCATAGGACTCTCCGCCTCCTTCAGAGCGATCTCCCCGGTCCTCGACATTCAGCCCGGCCGGTGGAGCCGATCCGGCCAGACCGACGGCCCCTGTCCGGCCCGGAGAGACAGGGGCTGGGATCACACCGACTCGCCTGGCCGCTCTGCACCTCCTCTCGTCCCGGACCAGCCCGCTGGCTGCCGGGCAGGGAGACTCGTGCGGTGATTCACACTGCATAAGATGCCGGAGCCCCGATCACGAAGCCATAACCGGGCCGTCACCGGACGATAACAAATCGGCCTCCACCAGATCGGGCCGCAGGCGGTAGCCGAAGCCCGGTACCGTTTCAATGAGCCGGCCAAACGCTCCAAGACGACCGCGGAGGCGGTAGATAATCTGGCTGACTGCCTGACGTTCACAGGGACCCGATCCCTGATAGAGGGCCTGTTCGAGCCGGGCGTAGCGTACGATCTGGCCGGCCGCCTCCCAGAGCACCTGCATAATCCGGTACTCCGCCGGCGTGAGCCGGAATACCCGACTTCCAACCATTAGCCCGCAGTCAGTCAGTCGCACCGGGGCATTCGTGGTCTCTGGACGAATGAGGGACTGCAGTCGGCTCATAAGGTGAGCCAGGCTGAAGCCAAGCGGTAGGCACTCCGTTGCACCGGCCTCGTACAGCCGCGTGGGTCGGTCGGGCTGAGCGCGGCTGTAGAAAACCAGGATCATGTCCGAGGCCTCGCTCCGTAGGCAGCGGACCCAGGTGTCGGTCTCCTCATCGATCTCTTCGCAGCAGACGATGGCCAGCCGCCGGTCGGGACTGGTGCCGATCACCAGAGCCGGTGACGCAGTGAGGACAACCAGATGGCTCAGCAGGGGGCGGACCGTACCCATCCACTCCTTCTCGAGAGAACCGGCCCTTTGGAGGTGGCCAGTCACCCGTACTCACAGGATGTGTCCGCCAGGCCTTAACTGGCAAGGGGGTAAGTGCTTATTCTCACTCTTCTCTGCCTACCGGGGTCCTCTAGGTACGCCCTGGGGGAACGGGCCAGATTTTGACAGACTCTTGACAGAGGGCGGTCCAGGCAGCATAATCGGAGCAGGAGAACGGCCAGGGGCTTGCCCCTACGAAAAAGGGAGAGAGCGCATGAGCGGCTGGCTCTCCGGACGGCTGCTCCGGAGAGCCGGTGGCTGACGGTCTCGGGGCGCGAGCGAGCGGTCCGGCCGGTCTGCCGGACCTGTGGCGAGAGGGCTGGCCGGTCTGGGACGTGGGGTCCGGGAGTCGGGGACCGGCGGAAAGGGGGTGAACAGCCGCCGGCGCGGCGGCCAGGGTGTCGTCTCAGCCGGGACCGGACCCGCGGATCTGGACCACCGGCCCCAGGGAACGGGTACGTGGTGTCCGTTGCGGGAGGTCAGCCATGCCGCAGCCGATGACGTGGGCCGAACGGGTGGGCGACCTCGCCACCCGGATCGCCCTGGTGGTCCTGTTGACGATCCGTATTTTCACCGAACTTATCCGCTTGCTCTTTGTCACCCTCGACCGCTTCGTGACCGATCTCGGTGAGCGGGCCGAGGAGGGCTTGCGACGGGTCGAGGCCGCCGAACGAGCCTGGGTGCGTCTGCCGGGCTCGGTTCTGCTGGGACTGGCCTTTATCATCCTGGCCTTCCTGGCCATCTTCACCGTCCTTTTGCGTCAGGCCTCGACCAAATTGAACGACTTCATCGTCGGTCTGGCCGAGGGTGAGGAACGCATCACCGGCGCTCCACCGGCCCCACCAGCCCCCGCAGCCTGAGCGGCCGTCGGCGATGGGGCAGAGCGGGTGACCGGACGGCAGTCAGCGCGCCCGACTGGCTGGCGGAACGGGGTGGAGAACCTGCGGCGGGCTCTCCGACGCTGGCGGCTGGAGGTCCGGCGTCTGGGGCTGCAGGCGCTCCTGGTGGGCACCGGCCTCTGGCTGGTCGGGGCGCTCTGCCTGGAGCACCTGGTGGCCGACCTGGCGGCGGCCCTGGAGCGGCGACCCGATCGCCACGCCTGGCCCTGGGCGCGCCGGCTGGTGGAGCGGGTCTGGACCGGGCTGGCGCGGTGGCTCCGGCGCCGTCAGCCGGCCCTGCGGGCCTTCCGCGAGCGGGCTGCCCGCCGCGACGCCGCCCTCCTCCGCCAGGTCCGGGAAGACCACGCCTGACCCGGCGGGTGGTCTGGACCCGACGGCAGAAGAGGTGGTGAGCCGCCGGGCACAAAAAGGTCCCGAGCGACCGTCCGCCGCACCCACCGCCGCCGGCCATCGGCCTCCGGTACCCCCTGGGCCTCGGCCGGTCGCCCGGCTCTGGCTGTGGCGGCCCGGACGCGCGGCCGGGGCGTGTGCCCGGTCCGACCGCTCGGGACCAGTAATAAGTTTACCAGGCCAGCGACCCGTTGTCAAGAGACAGCCAGGCGGGCTATGACCCCAGACACTCGTGCTGGTAGGCGACGAGCAGGCTGACGACGAAGCCGGCCGGGGCGGCGGCCACCAGAACGGTGATGGCGTTGAGTTCGGCGTGGAAGCGGTCGATGGCCGGTGGCAGTCCCCGGGGCCAGAAGCTGGCCCAGAGGCTGGCCTGGCGGATGAAGGCGCGGGCCTCCAGGTCGTAGCACTCGAGCGCGGTCCGCCTGGACCTGGGGGGTGGTCTGGTCGAGAGTGGTGTTCAGGACGATGATCCGGGTTGGGGCGTAGTAGAAGCCCCAGGCTGAGGGGGGCAGGGCGCCCCGCTGGATCTGGACGCCGGCCAGGGCGGCGATCTGGAGGAGCGTTCGGCCCTCCGCCTGGCTCTGCAGGGCGCTGGCGGCGGGCCGCAGGCGGGGGTCAAGGATGAGGCAGCGGGGCAGGCCGACCTCCAGGCAGTCGGCCTCCCTGCGGAAGCGCTCGCTGTTGAGGCGGACCTGGAGCCCGGCCGGTCCCATGACCCAGGTGCGGTAGCCATCGGTGAAGGCGGTCCAGTTATCGGCCTTGCGCCAGACGAGGAGGCCGCGGGTGGTGCGCTGGATGGTATCGCCGGTGATCGGGTTGTGGTGTTCGTCTTCCAGGCAGTCGCCGACGATCTGGGGCAGGTGGTCGTGCAGGGTCTGGAAGCCCAGGACGAAGCGACAGGTGGCCGGGCTGACCGGGCGTGGTTGCAGAGCCAGAAGGAGAGCGACCAGCAGACTGACAGCCAGTGGACGGGCCATGGGGAGACTCCTTTCCAGCCGGGCGGTGGTCAACCATCGTCCGGCCCATTTAACCACGGGGCTGTGCACGAACCGTGCCAGAGACCGCTCGCTCGCCCGACCCTGGTTCGGTCCCCTTGACAGGCCTGGTCGCTGGCCGTATGCTCTGAGAGAGGCCGGTGCCGGCCGTGGTCGTGACGGCGCTCGCCGTGGGTGAGGCGGCAGGGTACGGCTCGTGCAGCGGTTGTTGAGGAACCACGCTGGCATTGTCAAAGGAGGCTGCCATGCGCCCGCGGACTCAGCGCGAAGTGCTTGTTGACGAAGCGGTGACGCTCTGGCTTTTACGGGAGGCCGAAGCCCTCGGCGAGCGGCCACCTGACCGCCTGTGGCTCCAGAAGGCGACTTTCCTTACTACCTATCACTGGTTCCGCCAGCGTTGGAAGGGCTTCTCCTACAGTTTCTTCCGATATCGGTATGGTCCGTTCACCCGTGATCTCTACCAGACCGAGGTGGATCTGGCCGGAGCGGAACTGATCGCCTGCGGTGAGGGCTGGACGCTGCGGGTGACACCCCGAGGGCAGGAACTGGCCGAGATAATCCAGCAGGAACTGTGGCAGGGTGAGAATCGTCCCTTTGCCGAGTCATTGCACCGGGATCTCCGATGGCTCGCCCGTTTCCGGGATACGGAAAGCCTGCTCCAGGCTTTCTACGACCTGGAAGTTGTGCCATTGGGGTGGAGCGAGCCGATTCCCCTCCGCGAGGTGCCTCTGGGCGTGGATCTGACACGGGTGCTGGATGACGAGGAGGCGGTCCGGCTCCTCGACCTATCGGATCCTCTGCTGGAGACGATCGGCCTCTGTGTGGCCGAGAGCGCCTGGTTCCGCTCCGGTCGGTATGCCCTACGCGGTTCGAGTGCTTGACCCCGACCTGCAGCGGGCGCTGGCTGACCCCAGTGACCGCTACTGGCGGGGCAAGCCACCGCATATCCATCGGCGCGTTCACCAGATCATCAGCCGCCTCCGCCAGAACCCCTACGACCTGGCTGGATCACACCCTCTGGTGGGAGAGTTCCGCAGCCTGCGGGCAGCCCGCCTGACTGATCGCTGGCGCCTTATTTTCAAATCTGCGAGGAGTGCCGACGGAACGGCGCTCAGGCGATCCATCCGCTCGACTGCTGCCGCTCAGGGGAGACGCTGGACCAGACGATTAATCTCCTCGAGATCGTGGACTATCACACTGGCTGACCGCCAGCGCGGTGGGGCCTCAGACCGTGCTCCGAAATGGCGCATTCTTGTTGGGGCGATGAGAGCGAGCCGGCGCCAGAGACCGGCGGGCGCCCGGCGATGTCAGGTCCGGGGAGGGGGCCGGCGGGTGGCCAGGACCCGGACCGTCCGACTGATCCAGAAAACGTTCCAGGCCAGCAGCAGCATCCCCACCACCGCCAGCCGGGTCAGGTCCAGCACCGGCTGGACCTCCACCCGCTCGGGCGTGGCCACCACCACCGCCAGCGGACGGGCGGTGAACCCGCCGCCACCACCGCCACCCTGGGCCGACGGTCCCCCTTCGGCACCGGCCGCCGGCCGCTGACCGAACCCCAGCCCGACGCCACCACATACCTGGGCCACCGGGATGATCACCCGGTCGCCCACCCGGACCGGCTCGCCGAAGACGGTGCGAACACTGGCGGCGGCCGGCGTCGCCTCCAGCCGGCTCCACAGCTCTCTCAGGTCCATCGGGCACACTCCGTATACGCAGGATCGCCAGAGGCAGGGCGCCGAGAAGGGGGGGGCCGGGCCGGGGAGAAAAAACGTCCCGAGCGACCTTTCGGTGTCCCGCCTCAGCCGTCGGTCTCCTCCGCCCTTTGGCGGCTTCCACCAGGGGGCACCTGGCTTCCACCACCTTGGGGTTCGGCGTCCGGCGGTCCGGGGCGTTGACCCTACTCAACCGCTCGGGACGCTTTCTTTATACCATCCCAGACGGCGGCTGTCAAGCCCCTCGACGGATTTTTCATGGTTTGTTCATGGGTTTCTGACCGCCGCGCGCCCGGTCTACTGGACCCGCTCCACGTGGACGGCGATGCTATCCGGAATGGTTGTGCTCGAGCCCAGGTCGACCTTGACCGTCACCCCTTCAATCTGGTTGTTGGCCGCAGTGCCGTTCTGCAGATACAGGGTGGTCAGGAGATTGCTGTCGGCGTAGACCAGGACCCGGTACCGCCGACCCGCCGGCCAGGAGTCGGCCGCCGCCTCTTTGACCTGGAAGGTGTAGACCCAGTTGCCCTTGGTGATCGGGTTGTTGATCTGGGGCAGGGTGTTGGTGGCCTCCACCCCCGGCGCGGCCGTTCCGTTAGCCGTCTGGTTGCCGCTGGCCTTCTCAACCCCGGTCGGCACCACCACCACGTCCGGATCGAGCTGGAGCGTCTCCTGTTGCATGACCAGGTAACGGACCAGGCTGTTGACGGTGAAGGCGCTGGCCGCCGTCACCGCCGCCAGCAGCATCGCCACCAGGACCCCCACGAAGACGCCGAGAACCTTGCGTGACATGGGCCTCCCCTCCTCCCGACAGATGGGCCCGCCGCCCTCGACCAGAGATCTACGGGCGGCGGGCTGGCCCGGACAATCGGGGAACTCCCGATCCTGGTCCTCAGGGTTCCCCGAGACGGGGCGTCACTCCAGCCGGCGGATAAGGGGAGCGTAGACGTAGCCCTCGAGCCCGGCGAAGCGGACACGGTACCAGCCGCTTTCGTTCCCCAGGACGGCCTCGCCGGTCGCCCGGTCGAGCAATTCGACGACGGTGTCCGGCAGCAGGACGGTGACCACCGGAGCCTGCGTGGTCGGCCGGGCCCGGACAAAAGCGCCGCCGCCCCAGTCGACCGTGATGACCCCCAGGCCCAGCCGGGCCGGAACCGGCGTGGGCGTCGGAGTTGGGGAGGCCGGGAGCGTCACCTGGGGACGGGCGGGCTCGCCCTCGCCCAGAAGCCGCACCAGTTTGCGGTAGACGTAGCCGGTGAGGTCGCCGAACCGGATCTGCAGCCAGCGCGGCTCGGCCGGGTCGAGGGCCTCGCCGGTGGTCGTCTGGACCACCACCACCGAGCTGTCGTTGGGCAGAGCCGTTATCGGCGGGCTGACGGTGGTCGGCTCGCGACGGACGTAGGCGCCCCCGCCCCAGGCGGCCCGGATGAGCCCCAGCAGCCCCGTGGGCGTCGGCCGGGGGGTCGGGGTGGGACTGGGCGCGGGCGTGGGGCTGGGCGTCGGGGCGGCTGTGCTCAGGAACTGGTGGAGGGCGGCGGCGTAGGCCCGGGCGATGGTCTCCAGCAGGCGCTCGTCGCGCAGCCGGCTGGCGTCATCGGGGTTGGTCAGGTAGAGGGCCTCGGCCAGCACCGCCGGCATGCGCAGAGCCCGGACCGGTGGCTGCCCCGGTGCCCCCAGCAGATACAGCGGCCCGCCGGTGACCGTATCGGGCAGGACCCCGCGCCCGTTGTTGGGGTAGCCGGCGGCCTGCAGGGCCCGGCTGAGGGTGTCCCAGGTGATCTGGGCCAGCCGGCGGTTGGCCGCCGCCAGCGGATGCGTCGGCGAGTAGTAGACCTCGGGACCGGCCAGCGTCGGGTCGAAGTGGCCGTTGAAGTGGATCGAGAAGAAAACGGCGGCGTTCTGATTGTTGGCCAGGTCGATGCGGGCCTGCAGCTCGTCGGCCAGGTCCACCCAGCCGTCGCCGGTCAGGTCGCGGTTCTCGCTGTTGACCGGCCGGTCATCGGTCCGGGTCAGCACCACCCGGTAGCCCTGAGCCTCGAGGAGCGCGGCCACCCGCCGGGCCACCCGCAGGGTCAGGTCCTTCTCGCGTAAGAGAGTGCCGTCGGCCAGGACGAAACTGGCCCCGATCTCGCTGCCCCCGTGACCGGGGTCGAGGACGACCGTCCGTCCGCGCGGCCCGGGGCCGGTCTCGGCCCAGCCGGTCAGGACCGTGGCCAGGGCAAACCCCAGGGCAAAGGCCCCGGCCAGCCAGCGCCGACGGACCGGCCAGCGACCGCTCTGCAGCCAGTGGCTCAGTCGGTCCCATCCGCTGTTCCCCACCACCAACCACACCTCCCGATCAGACTGCTCGTGGAAACCGTGCGCCCGGCCACCGGGCTAGCGGCTCTTGAGGAGTTTGCCGTAGACGAAGCCCTCGGTTCCCCGGTAGCGCACCCGGAACCAGCGCGGCTCGGCCGGGTCGATGGCCTCGCCCTGGACAATGCCCAGCACCTCGACCGTCTCCCCCAGGGGGATGGCACCCACCGCCTCGGCCGCAGTCGTCGGGGCCGCCCGGATGACGGCCGCGCCCCCGTAGGCCGGTCGGCTGATGGCCGGCCAGGCCGGCGCGGAGGGGGTCGGCGTGGCCGGACGGGCCGGCGGCGTGGCCCAGGGGGCGGGGCGGGGCGTCGGGGTCGGGACCAGCGTCGGCGTGGGCGAGGACACTGGCGCCGCCACGACGGTGGGCGTCGGGCTGGCCGGCGGTGTCGGGGTCGCCGTGGGGGTGGCCGGGGCGAGAAGGGACGGTTCAGGGCCCAGGGTCAGGGTCGGCCGGGGTGGGCCGGCCAGCCCGCTGGCCAGTTCGCTGCCGCTGGCCGCCCCCAGCAGGGCTCCGGCCAGGGTGATGCCCAGCCCCAGCAGGCCGACGGCCAGGCGGCGCAGCCAGCCGCCGGAGCGCCGTTCCGCCGGGTGTGGATGGGATGACACCGCCTCCGCCTCCCGTCCTGGTCGGTGTGGGCTGCGCCCGCGGGGTGCCGGGCGTGGCTCGTCGGCATGGTAGAGGCCGGGCGGCGGCCCTGACAAGGCGGGGACAGGGCCGGCGGGCGTTTTCTCACGCGTTTTTGACGGCGGCGGGCGTGGCGTCGGCGGCCGGCAGAAGGTGCAGGGCTGTGGCGGGGATCTGGACGGCCCAGAGGGCGCGGTCGCGCGGGCGAAGGGCCTCGTAGGTCGCTCCCAGGATCTCGACCTCCAGATCGTACGCGGCCTCGGGCCGGAGGCGAGCGTCGGCCAGCCGGAGGCGCAGGGCGACCGTGGTCCCTTCCCAGCGTTCGTCGACCACCCTTCCGAAGGCGGTATTGGCCTCCTCCGCCGTGGTCTCGGCCGGCTGCAGACGGATCCGGTCGCTGCGCAGGCAGACGCTGACCGGGCTCCCGACCGGGGGCGCCTGGCCGGTGGGCGGTCGGGCCCGGAGCCGGCGCTGGCCGACCCGCACGGTCGTCCCGGTCTCGTCGTGGGCCTCCACCCAGCCGGGCAGGAGATTCCGGATCCCGACGATCTGGGCGACGCGCACGTGGGCCGGGTGGGCCAGCACGTCGGGGGCCGGACCGCTCTGCAGCACCTGACCGGCGTCGAGGACGACCAGGTGGTCGGCCAGGGCCAGGGCGTCGGCCAGGTCGTGGGTGACAATGAGGGTCGGCAGGTCCAGACGCCGGAGCAGATCGCCGAGCGCCTCGCGCAGTTCCCGGCGGGTCGGGGCGTCGAGGGCTGAGAGCGGCTCATCGAGCAGGAGAAGACGGGGCCGGCGCGCCAGCGCGCGGGCCAGGGCGACGCGCTGCTGCTGCCCGCCAGACAGCTGCCGGGGGAAGCGCCGCTCCAGGCCGGCCAGCCCCAGCAGGTCCAGCAGGTCGGCGATCTGCCGCCGGACGGCGGGGGACCGCACGGGCAGACCGAAGCCGATGTTGCCCAGAACATCCAGGTGCGGGAAGAGGGCGTAGTGCTGGGGCACATAGCCGACCCGCCGGGCCTGGGGCGGCAGGTCGAGCCCCTGGGCGGTGTCGCAGAGGACCTGTCCCTCCACGACGATCCGCCCCTGGTCAGGCCGCAGCAGGCCGGCGATGACCCGCAGCGTCAGGCTCTTGCCGGCCCCCGAGGGCCCCAGGAGAGCGGTGCGACGGGCGGTGGTCGTGAAGGCCACCGCCAGCCGGAAGCCAGGGAAGTGTCTGGTGACCTGGACCTCAAGCATCGGCCCTTTCTCCCAGCGGTCCGGTCACCCGGCGGAGTCCGCCCAGCAGGCCCAGCGAGACCAGGACCAGGAGCGCGGCCAGGGCCAGGGCGGCCTCAAGATCGCTCTCCAGAGCGGCGTAGATCGCCAGCGGCATGGTCTGAGTCCGGCCGGGGAAGCTGCCGGCGACCATGATCGTCGCGCCGAACTCGCCCAGCGCCCGGGCCCAGCTCATCAGCGCTCCGCTCACCAGCCCCGGCAGCGCCACCGGGACGGTGACCCGCCAGAAGGTCGCCCAGGCCGAGACGCCCAGCGTGTGGGCCACCCGTTCCAGTTCCTGATCGACGGCCAGGAACGCCGCCCGGGCGGCCCGGACGTAGAACGGCGCCGCCACGAAGGTCTGGGCCACCACGACGGCGGCGGTGGTGAAACTGAGCGTCAGCCCCAGCGCCTCCAGCGCCGGCCCGAAAAGCCCCCGGCGTCCGAAGGCCATCAGCAGGCCGAGCCCGGCCACCGCCGGCGGCAGGACGATCGGCAGGTCGATGAGGCTGTCCAGGAGGGTGCGGCCGGGAAACCGGTACCGGGCCAGGAGGTAGGCGACCGGTGTGCCCAGCAGAAGCGTCAGGCCCAGACTCAGCGTGGTCGTCAGCAGGCTGAGCCGCAGCGCCGCGATTACCACCGGTCGCCCCAGGACCGCCAGCAGGTCGCCGGTCAGCAGCACCCGGGCGACGATGGCCACCACCGGCGCCAGGACCAGGACGGCGAAGAGCCCGGCGCTCAGGAGAAGCGGGACCAGCGCGCCGGAGCGCCCGACGGCCCGGACGATGGTGACCAGGGACCGGTTCCGGGGGGCGCTGGTCGGCGGAGCGAGAGCCGGCGCCGGACGCGGCCGCGCCGGGCGGGAGGGGACGAGATGTCCCCGGTCGGCCACTGTTACCCTCCCGGTCCCCGGTCGGGGCGGGGGAGTGGTCCCCGCAGCGCGCGGGTCGGGGTGTCGCCGGCCGGGAGGAAGCCCCAGTGCTGGAGGATGGTCTGGCCGTCTGGCCCCAGCACGAAGGCGATGAAGGCTGCCCCGGCCGTCGGGTTGGGGGCCTGGCGCAGGAGGGCGATCGGGTAGGTGGCGATGAGGGTGAGCGCCTCGGGCAGGGCGACCGGGCGGACCTTGTCGGCCAGGTCGGGGGTGAGGTCGGTCTGGTAGACGATGGCGGCGTCGGCCTCGCCGAGAGCCACCTTGGCCACCACCTGGCGGACGTTGGGCTCGCGGGAGACGATGTTGGCGCCGACCCTGGCGGGGAAGTCGGGGCCGTAGGCGGGGTCCTGAGCCGCCCGGTCGAGCAGCTGCTGAGTGTAGACCCCAATCGGCACCTCGGGGGCGGCGGTCACCAGGCGAAGGCCGGGTCGGGCCAGGTCGCGGAGCGTCTGGACGCCGCCGGGGTTGTCGCGGGGGACGGCGATAACCAGGCGGTTGCGGGCGAAGACGCGGGGCGGCTCGGCCAGCAGGCCGGCCTGCTGCGCCCGCTCCATCTGGGCCTGGTCGGCCGAGGCGAAGACGTCGGCCCGCGCCCCCTGCTCCAGCTGGGCCCGCAGCTGCGACGAGGCGCCGAAGTTGAAGGTGACCGTGGTGCCGGGGTGAGTGGCGCTGAAGGCGGCGCCGATCTCCTTGAAGGCGTCGGTCAGCGAGGCCGCGGCGAAGACCACCACCTCGCCCGACACCGTGGTGGTCGGCGTGGGCGACGGATGGGCGGTCGGCGGGGCCAGGGCCGAGCGGCAGGCGAGGAGCAGGCCGGTGAGGAGAGCCAGCAGAGCCGCGGACCAGCGGATCATCGAACACCTCCCGAGCGGGAATGGTGGCCCAGACGCCAGGCTGAGAGCAGCAGAATCAGCCCCAGGGCGATCTTGAGAGCGGCGGTCGGGGCGAACCCGGCCAGGAGCCCGCCCGTGGCGGCGCCGGCGACCGAGCCCAGGCTCATCGGCAGGACGGTGGCCGTGAGGGGATGGCGGTCGGCGAAGGCGCCCTGGCGGGCGTAGCGGACCAGGCCGAGGCCGACGGTGGGCAGGGCGATGATCAGGCTGGCGGTGCCGGCGGCCCTGATGTCCAGACCGAAGAGGAAGAGCAGCGTGGGGATGAGGAGTTCGCCGCCGGCCACGCCCAGGAGAGAACTCACCAGGCCGATGCCCAGGCCGGCGAGGAGAGCGGCCGGGATCCACAGAGCCGGGGCCGGTGGCAGCAACCCCAGGCTGCGCGGGGGAGCCAGCCCTTCGGCGATGAGCAACGTCCCCAGGCCCAGCAGGCCGAGGCGGA
>Ga0209276_101428_pt1:10000-15949 | contig 15949 bp, 7 predicted proteins | sample DewCreD2012metaG_3_FD_185473 | JGI IMG/M metagenome (GOLD analysis project Ga0209276, IMG submission 185473) | Hot spring sediment bacterial and archeal communities from British Columbia, Canada, to study Microbial Dark Matter (Phase II) - Dewar... ...
CTGACGGAATAGTGCGTTTAAGGTTGTAGGTATTGGTTTGGTAGGCAAATCCGCCAGACTAGCTAAAGACTGAAAGTACACTAAGGCTTCGGCCGAGGTGATAGCGACCCTAATCAGACTTCCAAGAAAATCTTCTAGTAATTGTGTAGCTGCCCGTACCGTAAACCGACACAGGTGGTCAAGGAGAGAATCCTAAGGCGCTCGAGTGAATCATGGCTAAGGAACTCGGCAAATTAACCCTGTAACTTCGGGAGAAGGGGTGCCACAGTAATGTGGTCGCAGAGAAATGGCCCAGGCGACTGTTTAACAAAAACACATGTCCCTGCGAAAACGAAAGTTTAAGTATAGAGACTGACACCTGCCCGGTGCTGGAAGGTTAAGGGGGGATGTTAGCCGCAAGGCGAAGCATTGAACTGAAGCCCCAGTAAACGGCGGCCGTAACTATAACGGTCCTAAGGTAGCGAAATTCCTTGTCGGGTAAGTTCCGACCTGCACGAATGGTGTAACGATCTGGGCGCTGTCTCAGCCATGAGCTCGGTGAAATTGTAGTAGCGGTGAAGATGCCGCTTACCCGCAACGGGACGGAAAGACCCCATGAACCTTCACTACAACTTTACATTGACTTTGGGTAAGGGATGTGTAGGATAGGCCGGAGGCTTTGAAGCTGTGTCGCTAGGCATGGTGGAGTCAACCTTGAAATACGGCCCTTTCCTTATCTGGAGTCTAACCAATAAATTTGGGACATTGTATGGTGGGTAGTTTGACTGGGGTGGTCGCCTCCAAAAGAGTAACGGAGGCTTTCAAAGGTACCCTCAGTACGCTTGGTAACCGTGCGCAGAGTGCATTAGCATAAGGGTGCTTGACTGTGAGACCAACAAGTCGATCAGGTACGAAAGTAGGATAAAGTGATCCGGTGGTTCCGCATGGAAGGGCCATCGCTCAAAGGATAAAAGGTACTCTGGGGATAACAGGCTGATCTCCCCCAAGAGCTCACATCGACGGGGAGGTTTGGCACCTCGATGTCGGCTCGTCACATCCTGGGGCTGGAGAAGGTCCCAAGGGTTCGGCTGTTCGCCGATTAAAGTGGCACGCGAGCTGGGTTCAGAACGTCGTGAGACAGTTCGGTCCCTATCTGTTGTGGGCGTTAGAAGTTTGAGAGGACCTGTCTTTAGTACGAGAGGACCGAGATGGACCAGCCTCTGGTGTATCTGTTGTGCCGCCAGGTGCAGTGCAGAGTAGCTACGCTGGGACGAGATAAGCGCTGAAAGCATCTAAGCGCGAAACTCACCTCAAGATGAGACTTCTTTAAAGGGTCGTCAGAGATGATGACGTTGATAGGTTGCAGGTGTAAAGTCAGTAATGGCAAAGCCAAGCAATACTAATTACCCGTAGACTTTTCTATCACTCGAAAAACTCGAAAATTATTCTTTCTTTTTACACATGCAACTATTGAAAGTTGTTAGTTCTAGGTAATACGTTTTACGTTTAATTACTCTGATACAAACAATAATTCGTAAAACGTTAAACATATAACGTAAGACGTAAAAGACTTAATGGTGATTATAGCAAGGGTGTTCACCTCTTCCCATCCCGAACAGAGAAGTTAAGCCCCTTAGCGCCGATGGTACTGCAGTAATATGTGGAAGAGTAGGTTGTCGCCAATTTTATTATCAATCCCAATCTATCTAATATAGGTTGGGATTTTTTTTTGTCATTATCTCCACTTTGAGTGGGTAGTTTTATTTTGTAGGTTTGATATTCATTCAAGTATTTATATCTATTTCCTATGAATAATGATTCCATTTTACAATTCCTTTCTGATTTTTCCAGTAAACATGATTTGATTTCTCGAGCTAAACAATCATGTTCTCTAAGCATATCTACACAACTTAATGCCCAATCTAATCCTGAAGAGTCCTATCATATGCTTGAAGATTTCAAGCTCGAATTTGATTATCAAAGTTTGGTATTTGAACATCATTTTGGCATACATCCATATATAAAAACAAGAATTGGCGTTTTTGTAGACGATACAGAAGGAATCTGGAATGGCAATCTGAAACCTGTGGGTTATTACGAACTTGAAACAGATTTAGAAGGCAATAATTTTGATGATCTTTTTGTCTGTGATTTTGTAAAAAGTTAACAATTATTTGGCTTAGTATATGAAAAAGTATAATGGAGTTTTGGTCTCTGATTTACTCGAAAATGGCCGTAAATTTGGTTTTTTTTCAATTACCAGTTCTCAAATTATTTTCACAAAAGATGTTATTGAAGTTCCAATACCTTTAGGGGGATTAGAATTAACATTTGGTGGTGCTGGTAATCGTTTAATTTATTTTAAACATCCCAATTTGCCAGAATATACACTTCATACTGACGATTATTCTGTTCTTGATCATCCTGAAATACAATATTTAAATTCTAAGGTTTCCAAAAAAACAGTCTATTCTACAAGATTGTATCTGGCTGGCATGATAGGTTTTTCTTTGTTGATGATTGCTGTTATTATTGTTGCTTTCTATGCTTTTCGAAGTACAATTATAAAACAGATAGCACTTCAATTACCGATGTCTTATCAGGAAAGTATAGGAAAACCTTTATTTGAATCTCATCTCAAATCTGAAAAAGTACTAAAAAGTGATACTATTGATCAATACCTTGTTCAATTAACAAATCCTCTAATTAAGCAACTAAATGACTCAAGCTATCATTTTAGGTTTGCAGTAATCGATAATCAAGATATAAATGCATTTGCCTTACCTGGCGGATATGTGGTTATAAATTCAGGATTATTGTTGAAAGCAGATAGCCCCGATGAAGTGGCAGGTGTTCTAGCCCATGAAATTTCACATGTGGTTCATAGGCATCATTTAAGAGGAGTTTTTAATCAAATAGGCTCTTTTTACTTACTAAGTATGTTTTTTGGTGATATATCTGCTATAGGAAATTTGATTGATATAGGTTCCAATTTGGAGAAACTCAATTTTAGTCGAGAGTTTGAAACTGAATCAGATATAGAAGGATTAAAACTTGCCTTGGCTTCTGGATATAGTGCCGAAGGATTTACAACATTTTTTAAAAAACTTCAAAAGGAGCATGGTGAAAGTAATTCGTTTTTGGCATATTTAAGTACTCATCCTGATTCAGGAAATCGAATTGCAGAAATTGAAAAAGAAGCATCAAAAATACAAGTAATTGGAAAAAAGCCAGAGTTTTTTATATCTTTCTCTACTTTTAAGCAACACCTCAATACTTTTTTGAATAAATAAAATATGAATGTAACTATCAAAGGCAAACCGGTTTTTGGTCACCTGCATATTGTGTTGGAACCTGGCGAAAGTCTTATAGCAGAGTCTGATGCTATGGCTAGTATGTCCAGTGGCCTGGATATGGATGCTAGGTTTAATGGTGGATTTTTTTCAGCCTTGGTTCGAAAATACCTTGGTGGCGAAAGTTTATTTGTAAATCAGTTTACCAATAACACCTCGGTTTCACAAAGTTTGACTGTAACACAACCAATGCCAGGAGATGTTTTTGGAATTGAATTAACAGGTAATTCATTTTATTTGCAACCAGGTGCTTTTGTTGCCTGTACTCCAGCTATTAAATTGTCGATTGCATGGGCTGGTCTAGCTTCATTTATTGCTAAAGAAGGGCTTTTTAGATTGAAAGTTTCCGGCCACGGACAAGTTTGGTTTGGTGCTTTTGGAGGCTTGGTTGAAAAGCATATTGAAGGTGAGTATATTGTTGATACTAGCCATTTGGTTGGTTACGAGCCTGGCTTTAAGCTGAATATTCAAATGGCCGGAGGTTTTTTTAGCAGTATTTTTGGAGGGGAAGGTTTGGTAACTCGCATGAAAGGAACAGGCAAAGTAATTATTCAAACCCGCAGTATTAATTCATTGGCTACCTGGATAAATCGATTTTTACCATAATCTGGATCTGAAATATGAATATTGATATACAATGCAGACCCGGCTCTGCAGTCGCAAAAATTAATTTTGATTCAATGGAGAGTTTGATGGCAGAAGGTGGAGCAATGATAGCTACTTCACCCAATGTTACTATCGAAACTTCCATGTTTAAGAAAGAGCAGGGAGGGTTATTTTCTGCTGCCAAAAGATTACTTACCGGTGAAAATTTATTTTTAAATAAATATAGCACTTCAGGACAAGGTGAAGTTTGGCTTGCCCCTTCATTGCCCGGAGATTTGGTGGTAAAAGAATTAAATAATGAAACTATTTATGTGCAGGGAGGATCTTATCTGGCCTCTTCTGGAAACATAAAGTTGGATTTGAGTTTTCAAGGTACTCAATCATTATTTTCTGGCGAAAGTTTGTTTTGGGTAAAACTTTCTGGCACAGGAAGGGTGCTATTTAACTCCTATGGTATGATCTACCCAATCGAAATTGAAGACTCTTATATTGTAGACACTGGACATATAGTTGGATTTACAGAAGGCCTAAAATTTAATATAAGCAAAGCCGGAAGTAGTTGGATATCCTCATTTCTGGGGGGAGAGGGGCTTGTCTGCAAGTTTGAAGGGAAAGGGACAGTATGGTTTCAGTCACACAACCCTAGTAGTTTTGGAAGTATACTAGGGCCACTATTAAGACCAAAAAAATAAAATATCATGACAACATTTGAGCATAAAATAGATTGTAATCCTGATTTTGCTTTGCTTACTGTAAAGGTACCAGCGGGGAGAAAGCTGAAAGTGGAAGCCTCTGCCATGGCAACCATGGATACTAATATGATTATGAAAACCAAAATAAAAGGTGGATTAGGGCGCTTTTTGGGAGGAGAATCGTTATTTATAAATGAATTTACGGCTGAAAATGGGTCTGCAGAAATATCAATAGCTCCCAGTTCACCCGGAGATATCACACATAAATATCTGAACAACGAAACAATATTTTTACAAAATTCAGCTTATGTAGCTTCTGATCCAGCAATACTTGTTGAAAGTAAATGGCAGGGATTGACAAAAGGTTTCTTTTCGGGTGAAAGTATGTTTTTGGTAAAATGTTCCGGTACAGGTGATTTGTGGTTTAATAGCTATGGAGGAATAATTGAACTGAATGTTGAAGATGGCTATGTGATTGATACAGGTCATATTGTTGCATTTACGGAAGGTCTTACTTATGAAATTGGACGGTTGGGAGGTTATAAATCTTTGTTTTTAAGTGGTGAAGGTTTGGTTTGTCGATTTAAAGGAAGTGGCAAAATCTGGATTCAGACCAGAAAAGTTATGCCTTTTGCCTGGTATCTGAATCCTTTCAGACCGGCTAAATAGTATAAAATTTTGTTTGCTCATATAGGCTAAGAAATAACAAATAGACTGTTTATTGGTTTATTTTGGTATGAGTTTCTGGCTGTATATGAGATTGCTAAGTATATTTTTTTTGTTTAGTACTTTATTTTTCTGTACCAAAACATACGGTCAAGAAGTTGAAGGAAGCGCGTATTGTGCTGAAGAAACAACCGAACGGATTAAAAAAAATCGTTCCGTTGGGATTATGCCAACCTTAGACCTAAGTTATGTTGGATATAGCACTTCACTTTTGCTAGAATACGAAAGAAAAAGTCATGGATTTTATGTTGGCCCTCAATACCTGGCTTCTTCATCCTATATGCCTCAAAAAGGACCATTTGGGTTGGTAGGTGGTTATAAATTTTACTTTATCAATTCATTAAAGAAGTGGAAAGTATACCTCAATATTGATTATAAAAACTACATTTTTAAAGCTTATAAAGGCATAGACCAGGTAGGTTCAAAACGAAACTTTATCCATGAAGTAAATATTGGCTATGGCATGCAATATATGCTGAGTAGCAAATTCTTTTTGGGCAATTCTATACACTTTGGAAAATATTTTGAAAGTTATTACAACTACCGTCTTCAAGAAAGAAATGGTATAAATGGATACAATGGCTTGATTCGTA
>Ga0209276_101437_pt1 | contig 15804 bp, 10 predicted proteins | sample DewCreD2012metaG_3_FD_185473 | JGI IMG/M metagenome (GOLD analysis project Ga0209276, IMG submission 185473) | Hot spring sediment bacterial and archeal communities from British Columbia, Canada, to study Microbial Dark Matter (Phase II) - Dewar... ...
GCCGCGGACATGCGCGCCGCCGGCAATCCCTTGGGCGTGCGCGTGTAGCGCAGCGCCTCCAGGTGCTCGGGCCGCAGGCCCAGCCGCTCAGCGAAGCGCGCTTCGGCCATCCGGGTGCGCGCCGCCTGCTCCGCCGATAACGGCACCGAGAAGATCTCGGTCAGCGAGCGGGGCAGGGCGCCGTCCTCCACCTGCGGGCGGTTGGCCTGCACCAGGTCGGGCGGCGCGGCAGGGGCGAGCACGGCCGTGGCCCGCTGCTCCTCACTCAAGGCGTGCACCAGCTCACGGGCCAGGTCCTCCTCACCCGCCAGCGGCCGCAGCCGGCCAGGTCCTACCAGCGGCGCCTCGGCCGGATGGGCACCGAAGAAGCACGGCACCGGTGCCACGACCTGGCCATCCACGATGGTGTAGTGCAGCGCGACGTGGTGCCCGCCGATGCGCCAGCCCCAGGGCGCCCGCCCCCCTGGCTCACCGAATACGGCGAAGAAGTACAGCTCCGGGTCGCGCCGGGCGGTGGGCACGGTGCGGCCGGGGTAGTCCGTGCGCCAGCCCTCCTCTTGGTCCAAGAGGTACTCCAGGGCCATGATGGCGGCGGCGGTGGCGTAGCCAGGCCGGCTGAGGCCGGACGCCAGCAGCCGGCGGGCACGCTGGCGCTGGATGGGATCCATCTCCACGAGGGGCAGGCCGGCCCGCTCGGTGGGGGTGTAGTACCAGCGGCGTCGCTCCTCGTCGTCAAAGGGCAGCGCGGCCTTCCGCCGCTGCGCCGGCGTGAGCACCGCAAGCCAGTCCATCGCCGCTTGGGCCATCCGCTCCACGGCGACACGAACGGCGGCCTCGGTATCGCTGCTGTGGCTCATACGTCCCTCCCGCACGATGGTGCCGACGGCTCATGATGGCGCATCCGGCGGCGCAACACCAGGGCGAGGGGCGCGAACCGGGGAGAGAAGCACAAACTCACGAGGAGTGCTGAGCGACGGGCGATGAGCGACGCGCGCCGTCGCTCCCCCGCCTTGCTCGGCGCTCACCCCCTCAGCTGCGTGGCAGGCCCAGCCCACGGGTAGCGATGATGTTGCGCTGGATCTCTGAGGTGCCGCCCTGGATGGTGGCCGCGGCCGTGGTCAGGTAGGCGCGCTCGATCTTCTGGCGCAGGGCGCGCTCCGCCGGCGTGCGCGCCATGCCGAAGGCGGTCATGATCTTGACGCCGGTGCGCGCCAGCCGCTGCGTCCACTCCGAGCCGTACACCTTGGACATGGACGCCTCGTAGTTGGGCACCCGCCCCTGGCTGAGCAACCACGCCACGCGGTACGCGAGCATCCGCCCCACCTCGTACTCGATCGCCCGGTCCGCCAGCTCCAACCGGGCGGCCAGCGCCGGCCCGCCGCGCACGTCGCGGCGAGTACGCACGTACGCCACCAGGTCGCGGAACAGGCCGGCGGTGGCGGCGATGCGCTCGATGCCGGAGCGCTCGAAGTCCAGATTCTCCGCCACGATGTACCAGCCCCGGTTCTCCTCACCCACCAGGTTCTTCACCGGCACACGTACGTCCTCGAAGAACACCTCGTTGAAGCCGTGCGTGCCGGCCATGTTGATCAGCGGTCGCACGGTGATGCCCGGCGTCTTCATGTCCACCAGCAGGATGGAGATGCCGCGGTGCTTGGGGGCGTTCGGGTCGGTGCGGCACACCAGCCACATCCAGTCCGCCAAGTGGGCGTTGGAGGTCCAGATCTTCTGCCCGTTGACGATGTATTCGTCGCCGTCGCGCACGGCGCGGGTCTGGACGTTGGCCAGGTCGGAGCCGGCCCCCGGCTCGGACATACCGATGCAGAACGAGACGTCCGCCGAGACGATGCGGGGGAGGAAGAAGCGCTTCTGCTCCTCGGTGCCGTGACGGATAAGTGAGGGCCCCATCTGCCGCTCGGCGATAAAGTGGTAGGCGGTGGGCGCCTCGTGCAGCACCATCTCCTCGGTGAAGATGGTGCGCTCGATGTGGCCCAGCTCCTGCCCGCCGTACTCCTTCGGCCAGGCCAGGCCGATCCACCCCCGCGCCGCCAGCTTCTTGCTGAAGGCCTGGTTGAAGGCGCCGAAGGACTCGGCGTCGCCGGTACCTTTGAAGTTGGGCAGCTCCTCACGGAGAAACTCACGCACCTCCTCACGAAAGCGCTGCTGGGCAGGCGTGAAGCGGAAGTCCATCACCGTGCTCCTTCTGCCGATGCGTGCTCCGTGCTATGGGCTGAGATCCTCAGCCCGCACCGGGCGGACTCTCCGATGAGGAGCGAGCAACGAGGAGCGCGCCGCCGCTCACTCTTCACTCCTCACTCCTCTGCCCTCACCCCCGGCCCCCGGCACCCCGGCTCGCCGGTCCCGCCCCGGTATGCCGGGGGTGGCAAGGCCGGGGCAAGGGTCGGACGGCAGGGGCCAGCCCCAGTAGGGGCACCCGTCATCGCGCAGCACGCGTCACTCGGCACGTTCTCGTCGCCCGATCGTAGGGCCGCCGCCTGGTTCGGGCAAATGGCCACCCTCAGCGTCGATCCGCCCGCTGGGCGGCCCGGTTGTACACGCGGCAGAACTCTTCTAGAAACCGCGCGGCGATCGCTGGGCTGTCCACGATCACCAGGTTCTCGTCGTTGTCCTCGGCGGCGTTGCGTGTGAAGTTGAACGAGCCGAAGATCACCGTGCGGCCGTCGATGATGATCACCTTATGGTGCATGAGGCCCGGGTTGCCGTCGGTGAGCACGCCCGGCCCGTTCTGACACGTGGGGGCGGGCTGACCCGCTCCCTGTTCGGCCGTAAGCCCGGCGGCCCGCAAGCGGCCCAGCTCCCCCTCCGGCCGGTCCGATTGGAGGCTCTCCACTACCCCCCGCACGCGCACGCCCGCCCGCGCCCGCTCCACCATAGCCATGCCGATACCGTCGTGGGTGAAGGCGAAGGCCAGAAAGGCGATGCTCTCCCGCGCGGCGCGGATGCGGGCGATCACCGGCCCCGGCACGTCCATCGCCGGCGCGAACAACGCCTGCACCGTGATGCCGTCCCACGTGACAGGCGCCGGCGGCGGCCGCCTGGGCTTGGTCGCGCCGAAGCGCCGCTGCACGAACATGGTCTCGAACTCCTCAGTGAACGCCGCCGCCAGTTCCGGCGAGCGGATGAAGGCCACGTTGTTGTTGTACTGAAAGGTTTCCCGAGGGGCGAAGTTCCAGGAGCCGGTGAGCACCATCTCGCCGTCAAACACGGCGAACTTGTGGTGCATGAAGGCGCGGCCGTTGTCGGTCACCACCGGCACGCCGGCCGCGCGCACCCGCTGCACCGCGGCGTTGCCAGCGTTGTCCGCCTCCGTCACCAGGCGCACGCGCACCCCACGTCGCTGCGCCCGCACCAGCGCCTCGGCGACGTTGTCCAGTTCCAGGTCGTAGATGGCCACATCGAGCGTGTGCCGGGTGGCGTCGATGGCGGCTACCAGCCGCTGGTCCAGCCGCCCAGCCGCGCCCGGTTCTTCTGGCGTGGTGAACAGCACCTCGAACCGCGCGGCGGCGGGCCCCGGCTCGCCGGGGGGCGTCGCTTGGCGCTGGCGCACGAGCGCTACCGCCACCACGGCGGCGATCAGCACGGCGCCTAGCGCCAGGCCCAGCAGCAGGCGGCGGGACATCAGGCCGATCCCTCGCTGATCTGCGCCAACAGCGCCTGAGCCGCCGCCCGGTAGCGGCGCACGTTCTCCAGCTTGAGCCGCTCGTAGCCGCGCACCATATCCGGCAGCTCGGCCAGGCGCACCACGGCGGCGTGGTTCTTCGGGGTGAGGCGCGCGCAGGCCGCCGCGATCATCTGCCGGTACTCGGCGATGAGCGCCCGCTCGGTGCGCCGCACCTCGGTGTGCCCGAACGGGTCCAGCGGTGTGCCGCGCAGCCGTTTCATCTGCCGTAGCGCATGGAAGGCGGGCTCAACCCACGGCCCCAGCTTCACCTTGTGTCGCAGGCCGAGCGCGCGCAGCATGGGCGGGTGGAGGTGCCAGGTCACGCGCGCCTCCGGCCCGAACCGCGCCGCGATCGCGCGCCGCACGGCCGGGTCCAGGTGCAGGCGCGCCACCTCGTACTCGTCCTTGTAGGCCATCAGCTTGTACAGGTAGCGGGCTACCGCCTCGGCCAGCGCCGTTTGCCCCGGCGCCCGCTCCTGCTCCATCCGCGCCACCCGCCGCACGAAGGCCGCGTAGGCGCGGGCGTAGGCCAAATCCTGGTAGTCCACCAAGTCGGGCACGCGCACCGCCAGCAGCCGGCGCAGCTCCGAGCCGGGCGCCGCCCACTCGTACAGGGCGCGCACGGCGGCCGGCGGCTCGGGGCGAGCGGCATCCCGAGGGGTTGGCTTGACCAGCGCCTCCACCCGCGCCGGGTCGGCCACCGCCAGCCGACCCCAGCGGAAGGCGGCGAGGTTGGTCTCCACGGCGGCGCCGTTCAGGCGGATGGCCTGCTCGATGGCGGCGGCGGAGATGGGCAGCGCCCCGGCCTGGTAGGCGGCGCCCAGCAGGAGGATGTTGGCCGGCATGTGGTCGCCGAACAGCGCCTCGGCCAGCGCTTGCGCGTCCAGGTAGACGTTGCCCTCGCGGCGGGTCGACGCCGCGATCGCGCCCAGCAGGTCGGCCACGGCCGGGAAGGTGGCGTTGGGGTCCACCACCATGCGCCCGGTGGGGATCTTGCTGGTGGAGATCACGGCGATGGTGCGGTCGGGGTCAGCCTTGGCCAGGTTGTTTGGGTCGGCGGCCACCAGCAGGTCGAAGCCCAGGTACAGGTCGGCGCCGCCGGCGCTCACCTTGGAGGTCTTCTGCGGCGCGGAGCCGATCTTGAGGTCCGAGACCACCGGCCCGCCCTTCTGGCTAAGGCCGGTCTGGTCCAGCCCCCACACGTGCCGGCCGTCCAAGAGCGCCGCCGTGCCCAGGATCTGGTTGACGGTGACGACGCCCGTGCCGCCGATGCCCATCATGTGCAGGGCGAAGCCCTCGTCCGGCACACGCCGCACCGGCTCCGGTAGCGCCAACGACCGATCCAGGACCTCCCGTCCGCCCGCGGGCCGGTGGCCGTTCTTGGCCGGCTCCACGGTGATGAACGAGGGGCAGTCGCCACGCAAGCAGGAGTAGTCCTTGTTGCAGGAGGACTGGTGGATCTGGGTCTTCCGGCCGAACTCGGTGTCTACCGGCTGCACGCTGAGGCAGTTGGACGTACGCCCGCAATCGCCGCAGCCCTCGCACACCCGCTCGTTGATGAACACGCGCGTGGACGGCTCCACCAGCCGGCCGCGCTTGCGCAGCCGGCGCTTCTCCGCCGCGCACTGCTGGTCGTGGATGAGCACCGTCACGCCCGGCGTGGCTGCCAGCGTCTCCTGTGCCTCGATGATGCGCTCCCGGGGCCACACCTCGGCGATCGGGGAGAGCGTCACGCCGCGGTACTTCTCGGCGTCGTCCGTGGTGATGATGATCCGCTTGACGCCCTCCGCTTCCAGGCGCCGCACCAGGGCCGGGATGGGGAGCTGGCCGGTGGCCGTTTGGCCACCGGTCATGGCCACGGCGGAGTTGTAGAGGATCTTGTACGTGATGTTCACGCCGCTGGCCACGGCGTAGTTGATCGCCAGGCCACCGGAGTGGAAGAGCGTGCCGTCGCCCAGGTTCTGGAAGATATGCCGGGTCTCGGTGAACGGGGCCATGCCCACCCATTGCGCCCCTTCGCCGCCCATCTGGGTGATACCGATCGTCTGCCCGTAGATGGCCGGGTCCATCCACAGCGCCATACTGTGGCAGCCGATGCCGGCGGCGGCGATGTGCCCCGGCGGCACCACGGTGGAGGTGTTGTGCGGGCAGCCGGAGCAGTAGTAGGCGGTGCGCGGCAGGCTGATGATCGGCGCCGGCCGCTGCTTTGTTGCCGCGAGATAGGCCAGGCGCGCCTCCACAGAAGGGATGCGCGCCTTGCGGCTCAACCGGGCTGCGATGGCGCGAGCGATGGTGTCCGGGTCCAGCTCGCCGTGGGCCGGCACCAGCGACCGCTCCTCCTCGTCGCGCTTGCCCACCACCACCGGCCGCTGGGCGAGGCCGTAAAGGACGTCCTTGACGAAGGTCTCCAGGAAGGCCCGCTTCTCCTCAATGACCAGGACCTCCTCCAGGCCGCGGGCGAACTCCTTGACGATATCCGGCTCCAGCGGGAACAGCATCCCCACCTTGAGCAGGCGCACGCCGTACCGGTCGAGCGCCGCCTCGTCCAGCCCCAGCTCGGCGAGGGCCTGGCGCACGTCGTAGTAGGTCTTGCCGGCCGCCACGATGCCCAGCCAGGCGTCGCGCGTGGGCACGGTGATGCGGTTGAGGCCGTTCTCACGGGCGTAGCGGCGCGCCATCTCCAGGCGGGGGCCGTGGATGGCGCGCTCCATCTCCAGGTTGTAGGGGGCGAGCAGCCGCCAGTCGCCTTGGTGCTGGAACGGGCGGCCGTCGTACTCCACCGTGGGGATCACGGGCCGGATGCGGTCCGGCGCCACCTCGGCGGTGCCGGCGCCGTCGGCCACGTTGGTGACGATCTTCATCGCCACCCACAGGCCGGAGACGCGCGAGAGCATGAAGCCGTGCAGGCCCAGGTCCAGGATATCCTGCACATCGCCGGGGTAGAGCACCGGCATGAGGGCGTCGTAGAAGGCCACCTCGGAGGCACTGGGCAAGGTGGAGGACTTGCTGGAGGGGTCATCCCCGCCTAAGGCGAGCACACCGCCGTTTCTGCCCGTGCCGGCGAAGTTGGCGTGCTTGAAGGCATCGCCGGTGCGGTCCACGCCCGGCCCTTTGCCGTACCACATGCCCAGCACGCCGTCGTACTTGGCCCCCGGGTAGAAGCCCACCTGCTGGCTGCCCATCACGGCCGTGGCGGCCAACTCCTCGTTCAGGCCGGGCGAGTGCACGATGTGGTGCTCCTGGAGCAGGCGACGGTTGCGCTCCAGCTCCATGTCGAAGCCGCCCAGGGGTGAGCCGCGGTAGCCGGAGATGAACGTCGCGGTGCGCAGGCCGCGCCGGCGGTCAGCCCGGTGCTGGTCCATAGGCAGGCGCACGAGGGCCTGGATACCGGTGAGGTAGATGCGGCCTTCCTCTTGGGTGTACTTGGACTCGAGCGTGAAGCCAGAGGGGAAGAGCGGCAGGTCAACGGCGGTCATGCGACGCCCCCACAGAACGAGGTGTGACGTGGGCGGACGAACCGGGCGGGCGGCCATCCGCCGCCGGGCTGCCGCCATTGTAGAGGAGTGAAGGGAACTGGCGTTAGCGGGACGGACACTCGCTCCCGCTCGGGGACACGGTCAGGGGTGAGAACCGGCTCGGGCCGCCCTCACCCCCTGACGACTACCTGAGGACCTGGTGCTGACGTCTCCGCCATTACGGTCCGGTAGCGGACCTCATGCGTGCTCACAGCAAGAGCCGGTAGAAGCGAAAGAAGGGGTGCTCGATGGGCAGGACCTCTACCGCCCGGAAGCCGGCCGCCATGGCGTAGCGCCGCAGCGTGCTCGGACGCATGACCGTGCCCGTGGCCGCCGACGGCTGCTCCGCCATACCGGTGGGCAGGCACACGAGCAGGCTCACCCCGTACATCAACCGTTCGATCTCGTCGGCGGGGGCGGTGAACGTCTCTCCCACCCGCTCGTCCATCACCAACACAGCGCCGTCGTCACCGGCCAGGCGGCGCATGGCCTGCAGCACCTCCATCGGCCGGGATAGGTCGTGGATGCACTCGAAGCCGGTCACTAAATCATACGGCCCGCCGGGGACGCCCTCCGCCACGTCGCGCACGTGGAAGGACACTCGATCCGCTACCCCGGCCGTCATGGCGTTCTCCCGCGCCACCGCGATGGACGGGGCGTCCACGTCGAACCCGTCCACGTGCACGGCCGGGTATGCTCTGGCGATGGCGATGCTCGACCACCCGGCGCCGCAGCCGATGTCCGCCACCCGCGCACCCTGCGCCGATTGCAGGCGGGCGTGCACATCCGGGATGGCAGGCAGCCACTCACCCGTGAGCAGGTGCAGGAACGACGGCCGGTTAAACCCCTCCTGGCCCTCCCGCATGTCGTCGCCATAGGCGGACCACGGCACGCCGCCACCAGTGCGGTAGGCTTCGAGGAGCGCCGGCAGCACCGAGCCAACGGCGGACAGTGTCCGCGCCAGCGGCGCCAGGTAGTTGAGACTGTCGCGGTCGGTCAGCACCTCGGCGTGGGCTTGGGGCAGCCGGTAGCGACGGGCGGTCGGGGCGGCGGTAGGATCGTCCACGGCGAGGATGCCGGCCACCGCCTGCTGTTCCAGCCATTCGCGTGCGTAGCGCTCGTGGATGCCGGCACGCGCGGCCAGCTCGCCGGCCGTGGCCGCGCCGGTCGCGCGCAGGGTGTCGTACAGGCCGAGTCGATCCCCGAGGTACACGGACAGCAACTCGACGCTCTGGACGGCCGCCAGAAACAGCCGTTGCACGAACTCATCGCGCTGCTCGGTCTCCGCCTTGCTGAGCGTTGTCATGGTTTGCTCTCCTGTCGACTCAATCAGATGCGTCCTGTGCGCGGGCGCCTCACCCACCTGATGCTCAGCCCACTGGACCCTCCCGTCGGCCAACTGGATGGTTGACGCAACCGAGATGAGGAGACCACGCCGCGACCGAGCGCACATCGGTAAGAATTCCCAACTCGATTGAGAAAACGAGAGCACGAAAGGCCGGGAAAGAGGTAGGAAGAACGTCCTACGACGTTCGCAGCGATCAGGCGAGCCCGTGGCGAACGGCGAACGCGGTCGCGGCGGCGCGGTTGCCGCAACCGGTCTTGGTGAGGATGCTGGTCAGGTGGTTGGCCACGGTCTTCTCGCTGAGCGAGAGGCGCTCGGCGATCTGGCGGTTACTCAGCCCGGCGGCCACCAGGCGCAGCACCTCCATCTCCCGCCTGCTCAGGCCGGCGGGGAGCCCCTCGGCCCGCTGGGCGGAGGGCACCAGGCTCGCCAGCCGTTCCCGTACGCGCGCCGCCTCGGCCGCCATGCCCAGCCCCTCCAGCGTGACCAGGGCGCGCGTCAGCAGCTCGTGGGCCCGGGAGCGCGCCCCTGGCCTGGGACTAGGGCGTGCCAGCTCCAGCTCGGCCAGGTCGGCTAGCACCCGCCCCTCCTCAAGCCCGCACCCGCGCGTACGGCTCAGGTGCAGGGCCTGCATCAGGTGCGCCTCGGCGGCGGCGAACTCTCCCTCCCGCAGCGCGATCGCGCCCATCAGGCCATCGACCGAGAAGTCGTGCACCTGGCCGGTAAAGGCCCGCAGGGGCGCATAGCAGCGACGGGCACGGTCCCGATCGCCCAGGCGCAGGGCGGCGGCCGCCAGGTGACACCAGGGCTCGGCGGTGGGCATGGTACCGGCGGGCAGGCGCGCGATCAGCGCCTCCAGCTCGTCCATGGTGGCCAGGGCCTCGGCCCGCCGGCCGAGCGCCGCCTGCACAAACCCGAGCACGCCCAGGTACCACACTAATGTGCCCTCGCCCATGGTGCGGAAGGCGGTGATGGCGGCCCGGAGGTCGGTGAGGGCGGTCTCTCCCGCACCGCGCAGCCAGGCCGCGTAGCCCCGCACGAGATGGAAAAAGGCCAGTGGCTCCGGGCTGGCGAGGCGTGCCACCGCCTCCTGCGCCCGCGCCAGCCAGGCGTCTGCCTCCGACCAGCGGCCCAGGAGGCACGTGCCGATAGCGAGCATGGTGTAGACGTGGCGGAACTGGTACGGGTCGTGGCTGCGCTCGGCGAACTCCAGCCGGCGGTAGGAGAATGCCAGCGAGCGGACGCAATCCCCGCGCCAGATCTGGGCCATCGCCAGGTGGGCGCAGCACTCCGCTGCCTCTACCGGGTCGTCCTGGGCAATGGCCGCGGCGAGCGCCGCCTCCAGAAGCGCGATGCCGCCGTCTAGGTCGTTGGCGCGCACCCGCAGCGTGCCGGCCGTGCGCGCGGCCGCGGCCTCAAGGAGCGGTTCCGGCAGGCGTCGGGCCAGCGTCAACGCCTCCTCGGCCAGCGCGACCCCTTCCGGGACGCGCCCAAGGCTGACGGCGAGCAGGGTGGCTAGGGCGGTGAGCACCTGCACGGTCTCGGCGCACGGCGCATCGGGCAACGAGGCTAGCGCCTGCTCGAACGCCGCCCGCGCCTGGGCGTGCGCCTCGATGCGCGTCCACGCCAGGCCGGCCTGCCACGCGCTGTGGGCGGCCGCGCGCCTGTCGTCGTGCGTGACGAACCACAGGCGTGCGGCGTCGAAGGCGGCAGCCGCCTCCTGCTCTGCCCCGGCAAGCAGCGTCGCCTCGCCGAGCAGGGTCAGCAGCTCGCCGCGTCGGGTGTCGTCCGCACCCATCACCGCCAGGGCGCGACGGGCGTGGGCGGCCGATTCTTCAGCGGCATAGGTGGACAGGGCGGCCTGCGCCGCGCGCACGGAGTAGGCGATGCCGCGCGCGCGGTCGCCCTCACCGGCGCGGGTGAAGTGAAAGGCCAGATCGGCAAGGTGGTGCGCGTCGTAAGCGTCGCCGCGCGCCTCCAGCGCCCGACCGATGCGCGCGTGCAGACGGGCACGGGCCGGGGCGGTGATCTCCAGGTACAGGCACTCGCGGACCTTGTCGTGGCTGAAGCGGAAGTGACCCCCAGGAAGCGGCTGCACAAGCCCTGCAGCGGCGGCCGCCTGCAGGTCTTGTTCCACCGCCCGCGGGTCCTGGCCGACGATCTCGGCCAGGAGCGGAACGGCCACGTGCGCCCGGCCACGGCCGCGCCCTCCAGCAGCGCCGTCACCCGCTTGGGCAGGCGGGCCAGGCGGCCGCGCACCACCGCCACGATGCCAGCCGGCACCGCCGGCTCTGCGGTGTCGACGTCCGCCGTGGTGGCCAGCGTCCAGCGGTCCGGGGCACGCCGCACGACGCCGCGCTCAAACCAGTCGCGCAGGAGCTCCTCCGCGAAAAAGGGGTTGCCCTCGCTGTGCGCGTGCAGCAGGGCCCCTAGGCGCGCGTCCACCGAGCTGCCCAGTACCGCCTGCGCGAGCGCCAGCACCTCGTGCTCGGCGAGCGTGCCTAGCGGGATGGTGAAGAGCGCGCGCAGGCGCACCAGCTCGGCCAGGGCGCGCTCCAGGGCGGGGTTGCGCCGCGTCTCGCCGGGCCGGTAGGCGCCGAGCAGGAGCAGCGGCGCCTGCGGGTAGCGCCGGGCCACATAGCACACGAGGTCCAGGGTGGCGGCGTCGGCCCAGTGCAGGTCGTCCAGCACGAGCAGCAGCCCCGGCGGCGCGCCACCACGGGCGATGGTGAGCAGGAGCACCCCAACGGCCTCGAACAGGCGCAGGCGTGCCTGCTCCGGCGGCAGGGGGTAGCCGGCGGGCAGGTCACCGAGACGCAGGGCCAGCTCCGGCAGCACCGCTGCCAGGACCGCCGCGTGCACGCCGGCCTGGGCCCGCAGCACCTCCGGATCGGCCGCGCGCACATACGCACCCAGCGCCTCGATGAGGGGGAGGTAGGGTGGCATCCCCTCCGCGTCCACCGCGCCGCCGCACAGCACGGAGTAGCCACGCGCCTGGGCCCGGGCGGCGACCTCGTCCAGCAGCCGGCTCTTGCCGATGCCGGGATCGCCAGAGACCAGCACCACCGTGAGCACGCCGCGGGCGGCGTCGGCGAGACGCCCCATTAGCACGGCGAGCTCGCTCTGACGGCCAACCAGGGGCAGACGGCCGGCGGGAAACGGACAGGGCGGCTCCAGCCCGGTCGAGCCTGCCATGAGCGGACCCCTCTGCCGATAGGCTCCCGGCCGGACCTGGAGCGCAGCTACCCGCAGGATGCGGCACGAACACGCGTAAGTATAGCCAGAAAAACAGATGCGGGGCCGGAACGTTCCGGCCCCTGCGGAACGCACACCCGTGCCGCTGGTCTGCCTGCGGGACGGGCGCATGGGTTCGGCCCCAGCGGCCCGCCAGCCTACCCCGGCCGCGGCCGGGGATTCACCCCTCTCGGTGTCGCTCCGGGCAGGCCCAACAGGTCTCCCTTGCAAGCCTGCGGGGTTCGCGCCGTCCCGCCGCCCCAGCCCGCGGGGCGTTCGGCGTCGGCGGGCGGGTTGCGCGCGTGCAACGCTGCACCATTGGGCAGTCGGCGCCCCGGCCTGCCGGGGCCGCCCTCGCGCTTACGCCGCGGACGGCGCCTGGCGCACCGCCTGCGGGCGCGCCAGCAGGTAGTCGACCAGGAACACCACCAGGCCGACCACGGCCGCGATCACGAACAGGGCCGCGCTCCAATCCGCGTAGGCATCACCGAAGACGCGGTCCAGCGCGTAGCGGCCGCCGCGCGTCAGGCCGAAGATGGCGGATGCCACCAGCAGACTCAGGGCGTACTCCATGCCGCCCTTGGTGATCCAGAAGCCATTGCGCCAGTGCACCAAGACGATGGCCACGAGCATGTCCACCGCCAAGGCAGCCGCCACCACCGGCGTGAGCAGCCCGGCCATCAGGAGCAGGCCACCCACCGACTCCACGAGCGCCACGATCAGCGCCCAGAAGCGGGAGTGGCGGACTTTCGTCTGCTCCAGCATCCCGGCGAAGCCGCGTACGCCGGGACCGCCGAACCAGCCAAACAGCTTTTGCAGCCCGTGCCCGGCGAAGATGGCGCCGGTCACCAGGCGCAGCACGAGCAGACCGACGTCAGCCGTGAACATCGTTCCTCCCTCCGCGGCAAGCTAGGATCACGTCCAGCGCCCAGGGTATGCAGGCTCTATCAGAGGAACGTTAGAGCGACGTTGCTGAAATGTTAGAACGCGCTAGACGGGCTGGCCTTCCAGGCCGCGCAGGGCAGCGGGGTCCAGGTCGCGGAAGCGGTAGCCGATGCCGCGCTCGTTGAGGATGTACTCCGGGTGGCGCGGGTCGCGCTCGATCTTCTGGCGCAGATAGGTGACGTACAGGCGCACGTACTGGTCCTCGTCGCGGTACTCGTGCCCCCATACCTTGGCCAGCAGCGTCTCGTGCGTCAGCACCCGGCCGGCGTTGGCCACTAGGTGGTAGAGCAGGCGATACTCGGTGGGACGCAGGGGGATGTGCCGGCCTTCTACGATCACCTCGCGCCGGTCGAAGTCGATGGTCAAGCGGTCATCGACCACGATGCGCGCCCGCCGCGGTGGCGCCGGTAGCTCGGCGCGGCGGATGACGGCCTTGACGCGGGAGAGCAGCTCGCGCTGGCTGAAGGGCTTGGTGACGTAGTCGTCGGCGCCCAGCTCCAGGCCGCGCACCTTGTCTGCCTCGTCGGCGCGCACGGTGAGCATGACCACGGGGACGGTCGATACCTTGCGGATCTCGCGCAGCACCTCGTAGCCGTCCATCTCCGGCATCATCACGTCCAGAATGACGGCGTCCGGCAGGCACTCCGTGAGCTTGCGCAGGCCCTCGCGGCCGGAGCGGGCGGTGATCACCTCGTAGCCCTCCGGCTCGAAGTTCAGGCGGATCAGCGTGCCGATGCGCGGCTCGTCATCGATCACCAGGATGGTACGCTGCGTCATGGGCTCTGCTCCGGGCGTGCGCTCACTCCACCGGCAGGGTGAAGACCACCGTGGTGCCGGGGCGACGGTTCTCCTCGATCCAAATATGGCCGTTGTGGGCCTGGATGATGGCCCGACAGATAAACAACCCCAGGCCGGCACCGCGGGTGCGACGGGCGTCACCGCCGTCCACCTGGTAGAAGCGCTCGAACACCCGCTCGCGCGCCGCCGCTGGGATGCGCGGACCGCGGTTGTACACGCTCACCCGCACCGCACGGCGGTCTGGCTCCGGCTGCACGCGCACCCGGATGGTGCTGCCGGGCGGCGCGTGCTTGACGGCGTTATCCAACAGGTTGCGCAGCACCATCTCGATCTTCTCATGGTCAGCCAAAACCGATGGCACGTCGCGGGCGCACAGGGCGCGGAAGCGGTGTTCAGGGTGTGCCGTCTGGAAGCGGCGGAGGAGCCGGGTTACCAGCGAGGGCAGATCCACCGGGATGCGCTCGGCGGTGAGCCCCACCGCTTGAATGCGTGAGGCGACGAGCAGGTCGTCGATCAGGCGGCTGAGGCGGTCCGCTTCTTCTTCGATGACGGCCAGGCCCTCGCGCAGGGTGTCGGCGCTCCAGGCACGGTCGGGGCGGGCCAGGGTGCTGGCGTACCCCTTGATGATGGACAGGGGCGTCTGCAGCTCATGCGACACCACGGCCAGGAAGCTGGCGCGCAGCGCGTCGGCGCTTTCGGCGCGGCGCAGGTCGTGCATGGTGATCACCGCCCCGTTCAGGCGGCCGTCAGGGTCGCGCAGGGCAGCAATGGCGAAGGAGACGGGCAGGCGCGTGCCGTCGAGGGCGGCGATCGTGCCCTCGAGGTAGCGGCTGGCGCGGGTCCCGTTGGTGCTAGGGGCGAGCAGGGCGGCGATGGTGGGGAGCGGCGCGCCGCGCTCGTCCCGTGGGGCTAGCAGCTCGTGGAAGGGACGTCCAACGGCATCGACGCGCTGCCAGCCGGTGAGCCGCTCAAAGGCGGCGTTGACCAGCTGGATCTGGCCCGCGGCGGAAAGGCGGACCACGGCGTCCGGGCTCTGGTCGAGCACGGCCGCAAGCTGGGCGTACGCGTGCGCGAGGTGCGCCAACCGCGCCTCGCAGGTGGCGTCCGCGGGGAGCGGCAGCGGCGGCTCGCTCATGGACGTCCTCTCGACCGGTCGGGTGCAGGGCTGTCCACCGGCATGGTAGCGCGCCGGGAGTGGAGACGCAGGCCGACACGCTAAAAAGAATGCCTCCCCCGAATAACCGGGGGAGGCGGGGGTCGCTGGTGTTACCGGGCACCCGCGGGCAGCGCCTGCTGCTCATGGACGCCCTTGATGGCGATGCGCTTCGCCCGGACCGCCTCCGCCTTCGGCAGGCAAACCGTCAGGATGCCGTTCTCGTAGGTGGCCTCCGCCTTCTCGGCGTCCACCGGGACCGGCAGCGTGACCTGAAGCTGGAACTCACCCTCGCTCAGGCCGCGCATGTGCCAGGTGGCCTGCTTCTCCACCTCAGCGGGGTACAGGGTGCGGTAGCCGCGGATGGTCAGCACGCCCTGGTTGATGGCAATGGTGATCTGGTTGGGATCGGCACCCGGCACCGCCGCCCGGATGAACACCTGGTCGCCGGTCTCATACAGGTCGAACGGCACCGTCATCGGGCGGGTGAGCGCGCCGATCAGGGCGCTCGGGCGCACGAAGCTCTCGCTGAACAGGCGGTCAATCGCCTCGCGCATCGACATGACCTCGTTGAACAGATTGGTCGTCAGCATGGCTGCCTCACCTCCCAGCTCTGCTCATCCCGGTCATGGCCAACGGCACGCGGCATCGCGTCCACTGCCACCCTAGCAGACTACAATATTATTGTCAAGTATCCTGCGAATACTCTAGGTGTCTTTCTAACGTTTTTCTAGCATTGGTTGGCGGTGAGGCCGTGCGATTCTAATGCTGCGCTAACGCGCCTCCAATGCCGGTCCGATATGCCCTGTCTACACTCCGGGATGAAGCCACCGCCTGCAGGGGTGAAGGCGATGACTGGGACACGGTCGGCACCGAGGCGGTACGTCTGTGCCAACTGCGGGATCGAGTTCACCTGGACCGCGGTAGTGGGCACGGACGGCGTCGCGTACTGCTGCACGGGCTGCCGCGGTGGCGGGCCCTGCACCTGTGACTACGCCGGGGTGTGGGAGCGCATGGCGGCCGCCGCCCGTGCCGCCCACGAGTCGTCCACCCACCACCGCTGACCGGGGCGGCGAGGCGCAAGCGGCTCATGGCTGGTCCCCGTAGCCCAGGCGATCTCGTGCCCGGCCCG
>Ga0209276_101455_pt1 | contig 15531 bp, 8 predicted proteins | sample DewCreD2012metaG_3_FD_185473 | JGI IMG/M metagenome (GOLD analysis project Ga0209276, IMG submission 185473) | Hot spring sediment bacterial and archeal communities from British Columbia, Canada, to study Microbial Dark Matter (Phase II) - Dewar... ...
CGTGACCACCAGGGGCAAAGGGCAAGGACGCCACTATCGGCTGGCCACCGAAGAAGATACGAAAGCCTTCCGGAAGGCCGAACAAGCCCTGCAAGCGCTGACGCAAACCCCCTCCCCTTGGGCTTTCAACCTCCCATGGGTGCCGGAGGAACCGATGGACCAGCACAATCCCAACTTGGTCAGTGGGCGTGGCTACGGTTTCCGAGAATGGGGGCAACTCTTCAACCCCCGCCAGTTGCTTTCGCTTTGCACCTTCGGCAAGTGGGTGCGGGAAGCCTATCGGCAAATCCTGCGGGAAACCGACGACCCCGAATTCGCCAAAGCCGTGGCGACGTATTTGGCGTTTGCTCTGGACAAGCTTGCCGAACGGAACGATGCCCTTAGCCGGTGGGATAACACTCACGAGAAAATACAGAGCGCTTTCTCTGGTCATCACCTGCACATGACCTGGGACTACATTGAAACGAATCCTCTCGCTGGCCTCACGAGCAGTTGGGATGCCGGTGTCTCCTACGTGCTTGAGTATCCTGCCCGCGAATCCCGCATCCCGCAGGTGGGCTTTGCCTATCTCGGCTCCGCTGCAAGTTTGCCCTTCCCCGACAAGCACTTTGATGCCGTCGTCATTGACCCGCCGTATGCCGACAATGTGCCGTATGCCGATCTTTCGGACTTCTTCTATGTCTGGCTGCGTCGGACAGTGGGCGACCTTTATCCGGAAGCCTTCGGCACCGAACTGGTGCCCAAAGAGGAAGAGGCGGTGGTCAACCCGGCGCGGTTTGGCGGAGGCAAGAAAGGCGAGGCGGTCGCTCGCAGCCATTACCAGCGGCTGATGCAGAAATCGTTTGCGGAAATCTACCGCGTGCTCCAACCCGATGGCATGGCGGTGGTGATGTTCACCCACCGTTCGACCGAGGCCTGGGAACGCCTGATGCTGAGCCTCCTGGAGGCGGGGTTGTACCCGACCGCTTCCTGGCCGGTGCACACCGAGATGGAGGCCTCGACGCACCAGCGCGGCAAAGGAGCGATCCAGAGCACGATCCTGATGGCGTGTCGCCGCCGTCCGGAGAACGCCGGGGTCGGCTGGTATGCTCAGGTACGGGACGACCTCGAGCGGGTAATCCGGGAGCGGCTGGAAGCGTTCTGGCGAGCGGGCATCCGCGGGGCAGATTTCTTCGTTTCGGCCATCGGGCCGGCCGTCGGGGTCTTCGGCAAGTATCGCAAGGTCATGCACCCGGACGGCCGGGAAGTCACCGTCAGCGATTTGCTGGACGAAGCCCGGTCGCTGGTAACCCGGTTTGCCCTGGAACAATTACGCCTGTCCACGCTGGATGCTCCCACGCGCTTTTATGTGCTTTACCGGTGACCCTACGGCGGGGCCGAGCTTTCCTTTGATGAAGCCAACAAACTCGCCAAGAGCGTCGGCGCGGAACTCGATGCCCTGGCCGGCGAGCATCACCTCGTGGAACGCCGACAGGACAAGGTGCAGACGCCCGCCTTCGCCCGGCGGTTCCAGAACCTCGACTTTTGCAAACGCCTGCAGCAGGCGCTGGATGATGGCCAGTTGCCGCAGTTGCCCGAGATCGATCAGGTGCACCTGTTGCTGCAGCTGTGGCGCAAAGGTGAGGTGGAAAAGCTCACCGCCGTCCTCGGACGTATCGGCGTGATGAGCGAAGACCATCCGCTGTGGCGAACCGCCCAGGCACTTCTGGAAGTGCAGCAGAACGACCAGAAAGCCGACGAAATCGGCGAAGAGGTTACCGTCCTGGCGCAATTGCTGGGGAGCAAACGCGGTCTGTTACGCGAGGTCGAGCAGACCCACACCACCGCCTTGCAGCTGCAATTTTTCGACGACACCGTAACCCCCCGCCGCCGCAGACGCTGAACCCTGTTCACCGCGACACCCGAACACGAGCAATCACCGCGAAAAACCTTAGTGCTCCCTGGTGCCTGAGCGGTTATAACGGAACAGGAAGGCACGGAACGCACGAAGGAACACCAACGAAATATGTGGTATCCCTTTGTGTCTTCGTGCCCTGCTGGTTAGAACTCAACTACGAAGACACCAGGACGCGAAGAAACCTTGAGAAAACCCTTCGTGTTGCGTGGTGTCTTTGTGTCCTGGCGGTTACAACCCTTCAGCGACGGGGGAAGAAGCATGGCGAGGCAGTCAGCTCAGCGGGTCTGGGAGGTGTGCGAACCGCATCGGGATGTGTTTTCGCGTGATCCGGACCCATCGCTGTTCGCTATCAGCCTGCACCACGTGATGCGCGGCTCGGCGGATCGGGATTACACTGACCCGGAGCGCTTCTTCGCCCGGACCTGCATGACGCGAGCCCTGTCGAACTTGTTGCAGCGAGTGCTCGGTCGGCTGGCGGGTCAGGGTCGCGGGGCACCGGTGTTGCGGCTGGAAACGCCATTCGGCGGCGGCAAGACCCACACCATGACAGTCCTCTGGCATATCGCCCGGTACCCGGAAGTCTGCAGCGAGCAGGAATCGCTCCGACCGATCCTGGAGGCGTTGAACCTGCGCAGCGTTCCGAACGATCTCCGCGTGGCCGTGCTCGATGGCCGGGGACTTGACGTCCGCGAACGACGTACCGACGACGGACTGACCGTCCGCACCCTGTGGGGCGAGCTGGCGTATCAGCTCGGCGGTCGGACGGGTTATGAGATGCTGGCCGATGCCGACCAGACGCGGACCTCCCCCGGCGGGGCCTTGCTCACCGAGTTGCTCCGCCGCTATCAACCCGCGCTCATCCTTATGGACGAAGTGCTCGACTACCTCATCAAGGCCCGGGCGGTGTCGGTGGGATCGAGCAATCTGATGGAACAGACCGGCACCTTCCTGGGAGAACTGACCTCAGCCGTCAGCGCAGTCCCCCAGAGTGCGCTGGTGCTGGCGTTGCCCGCCTCCTCGCTGGAAATCCCCGCCGAGAACCAGGAATCCGCCGAACGGCTCTTCCAGTACGCCAAGAAGGTGCTGGGACGAATGGAACTGGTGGAGACGCCCGTCGCTCAGGATGAAGTGTTCGAGGTGCTGCGCCGTCGCCTGTTTCAACGGGTCGCCGAAGAACGCGACCGCAAAAAAGCGGTCGAGGCTTACCGCGCCTACTACGAAGAGTATTCCCGCTTTTTCCCCGATCGGTTGCGGTCGCCGGATTATCGCGAGCGCATGCTCCAGGCCTATCCCTTCCATCCCGAACTGGTGGATTTGCTCTATGAGCGCTGGGGTCCGCATCCGCAGTTTCAGCGTACTCGCGGAGCGTTGCGGCTGCTGGCGCTGGTGCTGCGGCGGATCTGGCAGCAACGACCGGGTTCGGCGCTGTTGATTCAGCCCCACCATATTGATCTCCATGACCGCCATATTCGCGGCGAAGTGGTGCGGCTGCTGGACAGCAGTTGGGAAGCTATTGTCACGGGCGATGTCCTCCGACGGGCGGAAGAACTGGAACGGCAATTGGGCGGCGAGTACAGTCGCGAACAACTGGCCCGAGGAACTGCCAGTGCCGCTTTTGTGTACAGCATCTCCGCCGCCACCCGCGATGTCGGCGCCACCGAAGAGGAAATCCGCACCGCTTTGCTCCGCCCGTCGATCAACCCGGCGATGGTCTCCGAGGTGCTCGGACGCTTACGCGAACGACTCTGGTATCTTCGTTACCGCGACCACCGCTATTTCTTCACAGCCAAACCGAACCTGAACAAGGTCATCCTGGACTTTGAGAACGAAGTTACCCAAGAGCAAGTCGAGAAGGCCTTGCGCGAGTGCATCACTCAATGCGCCGGCAAGGGCAGCCAGGGGTTTCTGCTGGTGGTCGCTCCGGCAGAGCCCAAACTCATTCCCGACCGGGCTCAACCGACTCTGGTTGTCCTCCCGCCGGATGTCCACCAGCCGCAGCAGTGGATGGAACAAGCGGTCCAGGCCACTGAAAGCGGTATCCGCGTCAACAAAAACATGCTCATCTTCCTCGTGCCGGAACCGACGCAAATCTCCGCTTTGCGATCCGCCATTCGCCGCTGGCTCGCCCTTAAAGCCGTCTCCGACTCCCATTCCTTCAAAGAAATGGACAGCGATGACCGGGAACAGGTGAAGTTGCAACTCAAGGACAAAGAAGCGGAACTGGAGGCCCTCCTCCGCCGAACCTACCAGGAGATTTACCGTCCCAGCAACGGCAGTGTCAAGCGCATCACCGGCATCGGCCCCGAAACCATCAAGGCCAAAACACTCGCTGCGTTCGTCGAGGAAACGCTGAGAAATAAAGGCGAGCTGGTGGATAGCGTCGCCCCGGAGTATCTCAAAGATGTGCTGCGGATCGACCAGCAACAGCAGGTACCGCTGGCACAGGTGAGCAACCTCTTCACCGGCGTAACCAGCCAACCGGTGCTCAGGAATCCCGAGGAGGCGGTTCGCCGGACCGTTCAGCAGGGCGTGCAGCAGGGGCTGTTCGCTGTGCGTGTCGGCGAGCAGGTTTACTCGCGTCAGGAAGTGCCCGATGAAATCCTGAAACGCAACGACGTGGTGATCATCCCGCCACCCGATGAAACAAAGCCACCGCCTCCGCCGCCAGCCCAGCCCAAGCCCATCACCCTGCGGGTGCGCACCAGCGCCAGCATGCTCTATTCGATTATGGCTGTAGCTCAGCGGTTGAAGCAGGTGAATGACGCGGCGGTTCTGCTTGAAGTCCATGACCCATCAGGCAAAATGTCCACCATGCGGGCGGAGCTCGACAAGCTCCTGCGCGACTACGGTTGCACGGTCGAATGGCACCCGTCTACCGAGTGACACATCGTTGTCAACCCGCAGTGGCCTCGGTTGTCCCCATCGCAATCGCTCCACTCAGTCATCCACTGGGTGACACACTGTTGTCAACCCGCAGCGAGTCCGACTCGCCCCCGATTTTTGATTGGGCCGGCTATTTCGCAGCACCTGGCCGGAAAATGGTTTATCGAAAGTCCAATTCTCTAAAGCCCCAGGGCCGACCGTTCGCATCATCTCATCCTTCGGCCGAGCCGGGCGAGTCTAACCGCGTGCCGGGCCCTCGGCAGCCTTTTCGAAAAACCGAAGAAGCTCAACCGAGTCTTGCATACCCTGCGATCTGTGTGGTGCTTCGAGACAAGGAGCACTTCTCCAAAACCTGAAAAAGCTCAACCGGGCCGTGCATCTTCCAGGTGCTGCCGAAAACTAGCGCCATCATTGACACCACCCCGACCGACACCACCTTTTCCATGTTCCAACCGTCTCGAAAACACAGACCATCCGACGTAACCATTATCATCCAGGCGCCTTACGTCTAGTAGCGCTCCCGTCAAAACCGGGAATAAGTCAGAACCGGAGCATTTCGGTACTCGCGGACCCACAGCTTGAGCCGTTCCAGGTTTTGCGATTGGGTAGCGGCAGCGCCGCTACGACCTGCAGCTGAAGCGCGGTCTTCCGAAGAGTCGCTAAGTAGTTCACCGCCAGTGACATCAACCAGGAAACCTTCCATGTGGGTTCGCCAGCCGCGATTGATGTAGGCGATAGTAGTTGCAGGCGCATAAACCAGCTGCAGAACCGGTTGCTCCCGGACAAGAAAGTCCGCCTCCTGTAGCCGCACACCGGAGCCACCGGGCGGGAATGCATAACTCACCTGTATCTGATAACCGCGGCGAATGCGTTCTTCTTCGTTGCAGGTGATTCGCTCCCGTCGCCGGAGTCGGACGTTCGGCATCTCCAACAAGGAGAGGATCTCGCTGTTTGCGCCGTCGAAAAGCACGTTGCACACAGGGCAGCGATCGTAGAATGTGTCAGCAAAAGCCCCGCATTCCAAGCAGATCCGCTTCTGGCTTTTCCGCTCCCTGAGCCCGCCGGGAGGCGAGGCGAACTGGGGAACCTCCCACTTGGCCCCTTCGTGGTAAACGATGTTCTGTGGTGCAAACTTGCTGATGGCCAGCGCCCTCGGCCTAGCAATAAACTCCCCGTTTTCCCCACGTGGCACCAGGCGCGCAGCGGCAATGCCGGGAAGTTGTATCCGGGAAGGAAACCCTCCGTGGCGAGATAGCGGTATGGATAGAAATCACTTTCCTCTCGCGCCACATTGACCTGCAGCAGCAAGTTGCGCTGGCGCAGCGCCTCTTGTTGCAGTCTCTGGGCACGGTCCTGGTCTCCAGGAGTTCGGGCCTGCCAGATGACCTGCTGCGCCTGCTCCAGGTGGTTCGTGGCCATGCGATATAACTCCCGCCAACGGTCGAACGCCCGATCGAAATTCTGAGGAGCTTGTTGCAGGGTACGTTCGACCCACTGCTGATTGAACGAGCCACTTTGCTGGAGGAGCTGGCGGTCGTATGCCAGGAGGCGCTCAATCCGGGCACGGAGCTGTCCGAGTTATTCTGTCCCCAACTGAAGTTGCTGAGCGATCCCTTCCCGCAGGGGAAGCTCGGGATAGTTGTCTGTGTTTACGACTGTTTCCAGCGACTGCCGCATCGGCACTGCCACCTGAGCCAACCATTCTGCCTGGAGATGGGCACGCACCAGGGCCTCGTTGGTGAGGTCCAGACGCGGCGCCCGCACGGAGCCGCTAACCATTTCCTCCTGATTGCGGAAGAAGTGCTGGTCGTGGTTGTTCAGGGCGCCGCAGTAGGTGATCACCAGACCAGGTTGACCCTGGCGGCCCGCGCGGCCACTACCCTGGGCATAATTGGCCGGGGTCGGGGGAACGTTCCGCAGGTGGACTAAGTCCAGGTCCGCAATGTCAATGCCCAGCTCCATCGTCGGGGAGCACACCAACAACGGCAACGGCCGGCGCAGGGATGCATCCTGCTGGTCCTGAGCATCCCAGCGGAAACGCCGCTCCCGCTGCCCCGAAGCCACCACTTGTGCGGTGTGCTCTCGGGCTTCTAATCCGCCCAGCTGACCAGCAGCCTGGCGATACAGCCGCTGGAAGAAAGTGTTTGGGCGTTGCGGGGCAGCACGCCGGTCCTCGCCCCGGGTGGAGATGGGGTCCGGAGGAGGGGGAGCGCCATTACCGCGGCACCAGATCAGACACCGTCCATCCAAGCGATAGCACGCGCACCGACTGGCCGACTCTGACTTCCATAGCAAGCCGTTTCTGACCAGAACCTCAAGGAAGCGTGTAGGAAACCGTCGAGATCAGCCACCGGAAGTTCCCGGAGCAGATAGCGTGCCAGCGGTGTCCGGCCACTGAGACGGTAATACGTGCCTTGCCGGGGCACGCGGCCGGACGACGACGGCACGTGCGTCTGTCAAACGAACAACCGCGCCGCGTTGGGGGTCGCTACGGCCGCGTCCGGGCCACCGGCCCTGCCGGCGAGGGGGCAAGACGCTCGACCGGGGCGTCGCGATCTTACGAAGCAAGTCGTCGTGGCGCAGGCGTTTGCTGGCCCGCACGGCGAGCGAATCCGCCCCTTGCAGGCGTATCGCTTCGAAGGTCACAGCCGCGGCCGGGTCCGGCCGACCCTGTGCGTCCTGCTGCACGGGCACTAGCAGCCAGGAGTAGACTTCTGGCATGCGCGCTTCCGCCGTTCTGTCGGCGGACTGCTGTTGGGCCTCCGCCTGGGGCACCTGTTGCCGATCCAGGCGCTGAGGCCCTTGCGAGAGGACCCAAATGCGGCGGTGGGCACCCCCAGCCTCACGCGCGCCAGCCGAACACCTCGGGATACCGGGCGATTTGACGCAGCAGGTCGTCGTCGTAGCGGATGGCGATCACGCGGTAGCCCCGCCGCACGAGTTCTGCTCGCACGTCGCGATCCCGAGCCGCCTGCGCGGGTTCGTCGTGCACGGCACCGTCACAGAACACGCAGACGTTCGGCTCGTAGAAGAAGTCCGGAATGCAGGCCGGCTCGGCGATCGGCTTCTGGGCCTCGTCGGGCAGCCGGTAGCCGCCCTCGGCAAGGACCTCGAGGAATCGCCGCTCGAGCTCGGAGCGGGCGTCGGTGAGCGTGCGCAACCAGGCGAGCTGTTCCTCGCGGGATCGACCTCGTACCCGGAGTTCCGTGCGGCTCTGGGCCAGCTCGTGGAGGATCCGCTGGATGCGATGCCGGTCGAGGCGCAACGCCTCGTGCTGGTTGGTGAAGGAGAGCAGGCACTCGTAGCAGGCCGCGCGGCAATCGGGCTTCGCATCCCTCGGCTCGCCGCCCGCGAGGTCGAAGTGGCAAATCTCGAGGGCCGTACGCGCCACTTGCGCCAGCGCGTTGCTCTCTTCCACGAGCCGCCGCAGCACGCCCGCTCCGCCTTCGGCCGCTTCGTACAGAAGAATGGCTCGATGATGGCCGCTGCCGATGGGCTCCGCCGCGAGCTCCGTCTCTTCGAGCTCGAACGCTTCCTCGATCCCACGCTTCAGCGCGTAGCGGAGCGACGCTTCCAGGGCGTCGTCCTCTCGTGACGCCGGCGGCACGAGTCGCACCAGGAGCACGTTCTGCGTGGCACGCACCGCGAGTAGAACGAGCTCGAGCCGTTGCGCCCGAGCCTTTGGGTGCGTCGGCTCGGGCACGGAGGCGACCACCTCACCGCTTTCGAAGTCCACCAGAAACCCCGGCACTTTCGTACTTTTCCAGCCGTGGTTGACCAGCAAGAGCGTGGCAGCAGGTGCGTACGTGAGGCGCAGAACCGTGCCGCCGGTGCTCACTACGTCGGCTTCCTGGACGCGATAGCCGGACGCCTCCGGAGCGAATTGGAAGAAGGTCTCCAGCTCGTAGCCTCGCCGACGCCGTTCCTCTTCGTCGGCCGTGATGCGGCCGCGCCGTCGCATCCGCACGTTCGGCATCTCGAGCAGCGTGGCCACGAGGCTGTTTTCGCCGTCGAACCGGCTCTGGCAGACGGGACAGAGATCAAGGTCCGGATCGGCGAAGGCGCCGCACGTGCGGCAGAGCCGCTTCTTCGTCTTTCGCTCGTCGAGGCCGCCCGGTGGCGCTTGAAAGGCCACGGATTCCCACTGCCGGCCCTCGTGGTAGAGGAAGTTCTGGGGCGCGAACTCACGGATCGCGAGGAAGCGAGGCCGGGCGATGAACTCCCCCTCCTCGCCCCGCGGAACCCAGGCACGCACCGGCAATGCCGGGAAATTATACCCCGGCAGGAACCCTTCGCTGGCCAGATACCGGTACGGATAGAAGTCGCCCTCTTCCCGGGCCACGTCCACCTGGAGCAAGAGGTTGAGCTGGCGGCGGGCTTCGTCCTGCTTGGCGCGAGCTCGATTTTGCTCGTCTCTCGTGCGCGCCCGGTCCTCCTCGAGCCTGGCCGCATCGCGTTGTCGTTTGGCCGCGCGATAGAGCTCGCGCCAGCGGTCGAACGCCCGGTCGAACGCCCGCGGTGCCTCTTCGATCACTTGCTCGATCCACCGGTTGCTGAACCAGCCAAACGCGGCGAGGATTTTTTCGTCGGCGACGAGCAGCTGGCGCACCCGGCGCGCGAGCTCGCCTCGTGCCGGCTCGCCGAGCTGGATTTGGGACGCGGCCTGTTCGCGCAGTGGCAGCTCGTCGCGGTCAGTATCGATCACCTCTTCGATCGAGCGGCCCAAGGGCAGGCGCACGTGAGCGAGCCATACGGCATGGATGTGGGCGCGCAGCAAGGCCTCGTTGGCGAGGTCGAGGCGAGGCGGGCGGACGCGCCCCGCCACCATCTCGGCGCGGCGGTGGAAGTAGTACTGATCGTGACTGTTGAGCGCGCCGCAGTAGGTCACGATGAGCCCTGGCCGACCCTGCCGGCCGGCACGCCCGCTGCGCTGCGCGTAGTTGGCCGGTGTGGGCGGCACGTTGCGCAGGTGGACGAGTTCGAGATCGGCGATGTCCACGCCCAGTTCCATCGTGGGCGAGCACACGAGATACGGGAGCCGCCTGCCAACCTCGGCCTCCTTGCTCCGATCCTGATCTTCCCAGCGGAAACGCCGCTCCCGCCGCTCTCGCTCGCCGGGCTTCACGACCTGGGCGGTGTGTTCCCTGGCTTCGAGGGGCGCCAGGCTCGCCGGATCGATTTGGTAAAAGCGCTGAAAGAACGCGTTGACCGCGCGGGGCGGCGCAGCATAGCCTGGGCTTCCTGCCCGCCGCGAATAGAGAGCATCGGGCGGAGGTGGGGTCCCGTCGCCCAGGCACCAGTGCAGGCAGCCAGCGTCGAGCTGGTAAAGCTGGTGATCGCCCACCGGCTCGAGGCGAGCGAGCAGGCCGTGCCGCACCAAGAGATCGAGCAGGCCATCGAGGACGCATCCGTACTCCTCGCCGCTGAGCCCGAGGCGGGCGCGGAGAAAGCGACCGATGAGGCTGCGCTCGCCCAAGCCGAAGCCGTCCACCGGCCGATCCGAGCGACCCAGGCGCACGAAGCGATTGGCCTTGCGGAGTTCGTCGTAGTCGGGATCGAGTCCCCAGAACTCGTTGAGGTACTGCTCGGCGCGACGGCGGAGCTGCTGTTGGAACTGCTCTTCCAGCACGGGGGCGCGGATCGCGAGCTTGCGTCGGAACTGATCGAGCATGGCGCGCAGCAGACGTGCCCGCTCTTCGGGCGAGGCTTGGGCGAACCCCGGATGAAGCGCCGTCAACTCCGCGCTCTGGCAAAGGTCATCCAGACCGCGATACTCCACCTTCAGGAGTCCGACCTGTTCGAGGTTCGGGTGCACCACGCGCCAGCCCCGGCGCAGATCTTCGTAGAGCCGGTATTCGGTGAGGTCGGTGAACACCCGCCAGACCTCCCGCGCTGCGGGGGCGTTCGGGTCGAGTTCCGGGTTTTTGGCGATGTCGGCAACGCGGAGTCCCGAGGCTTGCACCACTTCTTGAGCGACGCGATCGAAGGTAAGAACCCTCGCCTTTTTCAGCGCTGCATAAAGCGCCGAGCGCAGCAGGGCCACCTGCACAAAGTCGTTGAAATGTCCGGCCTGAAGTGATGCGTCCTGGCGGTTGTCGGTGAAGGTGAGCAGCTTGTCGCGCGCCGCCTGCGTGAGATTCGCACGGCGGAGCAGCGAACACGCCAGGATCGTGGTGGCGCTGGAACGCCCTTCACTGGAGAGAGAAGCCAGCTTGACGAATTCCCGCTCGCGCTCGGTGTAGTACTCGCCGCACGAAAGACAGAGCGAGAACGGGTGCGGCTGCCACCACATCTTCTGCGCGGCCGGCATCGGTGTGGGGCTAAAGGATCCGTCGGGGCGCACCCACACCGGCTGCGGAACCCGCTTTCTCCACGTCGGCTTGAGCTTGCCGTTCGCGTTGTACCAATCTTCGGGGATTTGCTCCGGCGACCAATCGCCCTCGTCGGGGGCGAGCATCAGGTACCCAGCCTGCGCTTCTTCCTCGTCGGGCTCCGCACCGACAGGATGGGGGAGGTAGCGGTCCTCTACTTGCACCACGTGGTAATAGTCCTGGCCACACTGGCGGCAGAACTTGACCGGCAAAAACAGCTTTCCTTCGCCTGCCTGGAGCTGGCCTGCGAGCGAGAACTCTCGCCGATCGCGCGCCTCCAGGGTGGCGTAGAGCGTTCGGCCCTGGGCCACGAATTGGTGGAGTTTGAAGGCCACGGCTGGGGTTCCGGCTTCGCCGAGGAGCGTGCCCCCACGCACGAGGAGGTCACGCACGTACCGGTCACAATACTCCGGCTCGAATCCGGTGATCTCGGAGAGCTGCCGGGCCACATCCGAGAGCGGCCTCGGCACACGGCGCTTCAATCTGCCGTCCGCCTCGCGCTCGAGGCCGAGCTCGTATTCCAGCCAGCGCATGACCGGATGGCGCCGCAGACCTGGAAGATCGGATGGCGGCGCGGCCGCAAGCGCCGCTTGGAGTTCTTCCGTCGAAGGGGGGCCACCTTCCGTGAACGGTGCAAGCGTCTCCTCGATGATTTGCTCGGGGCCGAACGGGTGGCCGAAGAAGCGAGTGGCGAAGTCGGCCACGGCCTGGCGTCGCTCCTGCGCGCCTGCTTGCGGTCGTGCAATCATCGTGGCGCTGGTGCCGATATGGACGAGGTCGTTCGCGGCGCAGCGCTCTTTGAGGCGGCGCACGAGCATGGCGACGTCGGCCCCTTGCCGGCCGCGGTAGGTGTGGAGTTCGTCGAAGACGAGGAATCGCAGGCCGGTTCCGGCGAGTGGCAAGCGGCGAGCGGCGAGCGGTGGTTCTGATTTACCTCTCTCTGCTCGCTGCTCGCCGGTCACTGCTCGCTCCAAAAACCGTTGGTCTTCGGGTCGGACCAGGAGGAGCTCGGCCATGACGTAGTTGGTGAGCAGAATCTGCGGCGGGCGGCGCCGCATTTCTTCCCGATCCGCGTCGGTCGTCTCGCCGGTGTACTTCGCGAAGGTGACGGGGAAGGGCCGCCCCAGCGCCTGTTCGTATCGCTCCTTGAGGGCAACGAGAGCCTGGTGCTGGGAGTTGACGAGCGCGTTCATGGGATAGACGACGAGCGCGGCCACGCGCTCGCCCGTATCGGGTTGCCGCACCAGGCTCTCGACGATCGGCAGGAAGTAGCAAAGGCTCTTGCCCGAGCCAGTGCCGCTGGTCACGACGATGCTCTCCCCGGCGAGCGCCTTGCGGATCGCTTCTTCTTGATGGCGATAGAGGCGGAACGGTGTCCCGTCCGGCCGGCAGAAGATGCGCGCCGTTTCGTCGGCGATGACCCCCTCGCGGGCCAGCTCGTCCACGCTCGGACCGGTCTCGTAGCTTGGGCTCAACTGCACCAGCGGCTCGGGCCAGAGGTGCGCCTCCTCTTCCAGGGCCTGATCCACGAACGCCCGCGCCCGCTCGTCGGCAATGAGGAAAAACGAACGGACGAAGTCGCGGTAGTCCGCCAGTGTTGCCTCATGAAGGGTAAAAATTGTGTACATTGTGTTCATGGTAGTCCTCCCGCGTGTGATTGGTGACCAGATGCTCGATGGAAGAGCGATTCCCATACGTCGTCACGACCTGCTGCCGCCGGGTTTTCCCGATCCAGGTGCCAACGCAAAGGATTGGTCAGGATGTATTCACGGATGCGATTTAACGCCTCGTCGGTGCGGATGATGTGTTCGTAGTAGTTGCGTTGCCAGACGATGGCGCCGGGCGTGCCGCGGTGGTGGTTAATACGTTTGGCGGCGGCGGATTTGAATCCCGCAATGAAGGCACCCAACGAACGCGGGGGCCGACGTAGGGACGCACATCGTAGGGGCGCACGGCCGTGCGCCCCTACACAAGGCGTATTGTCGTGCGCGCCTGGCGATTGTGCATGATCCCCAATCCACACGATGCCGTGAATGTGATTCGGCATCACCACGAATTCCTCCGGAGTAAGGTGAATTTCCCGGCGTATCTCTGCGGACCGAAACCATTCCTCCCACACGATACGGCCCAGGTCGTTCAAGCGCATGGTCCCGCTCACGACCTCGCCGAACAAACATTCGCGGTCCTGTGTGACGATGGTGACGAAATACGCGCCGGATTGCGTGTAATCGTACCCTTTCAGGCGGAGCGAACGGCGGCGGTATTGTCGTTCATCATGGGTCATGGTTGGTCCTTTTCCGGTGTTCCGGTAGGGGCGCACGGCCGTGCGCCCCTACGTGTTTCCGTCGTTTCATCGGCACATCTCGTCGTATCGTTTCAAAATGGTCTCCTTCGTTCGATACACGCTGTGTCTTTCCTCATCCTTGCGGCGGATGATGGGGAACTGGTCCAGGATGTAGGCCACCGCGTCGCGCGGGGTGGGAAACAGGGCCTTGAGCTCCGGCGTCGCTTCGCGCGCCCACTCTTCCGGCGTGCCCAGATACAGGATGAAGAACGCCGCGTCCAGTTCGCACCGGAGCTGGAACCGTCGCTCGGGGTCGTAGCGGAAGGGGGATAGCGGCGAGCGGCGAGTAGCGAGCGGCGAGTGGTCTCCTGGGAGCGCGGGCCTCTGGCCCGCATCTTCAGGGAATGGCGAACGGGTGAGGGGGGTGCCGTGGTTTTCTTCCCACTGTCGCAGGATTGCCTGGCGGCCTGCATCGTCGGCGCTCGCCCAGAGGTCCTCGGCGAAGGGCGCAAGGTCCCAGGCGGTGTAGGTCAGCTCCAGCACGCGGGGACGAAGCCAGTCGGCCAGGGTCTCGCCCGGCGACCACGGGCAGGGCCGCTCGAACACCGCCGGCGGAAGAACGGGGAGCTGCTTCATGGTGAAATATGTCAGGCTGGTGCCGCCGACCTTCTGCCTCGCGCAGTAGTCGAATGGAAGCGAGTCGAGCGTGCCAACGAGGAGCGCGGCCCGCTCCGGCGGCGCGGGGAGCATGAGGAGGTACTTGTCTCCCACCCCCACCCTTGGGATCACGGCGGCGATGACGGTGCGCTCGTTGGTGACGTTGGTGATGTCCCGCCAGCCGAGGAGCCAGCCGCGGGTCCAGCCTTTGGCGGCCAGGCGGGCTTCCACTTCCTCGGCGGGCACCCAGTAGCGGGGCAGCACCTGGTACGTCGGGTCGGCCAGGCGTTCGAGCGGCACCTCAGGCAGTTGCGTGCTCCTTGAGCCCTTGGGCAGATCGCGATAGTCGCCGAAGCGGTGGTCGAACTGGTGGATCATCTTGGCCTCGTAGAGCGGCAAATAGCGAATAGCGAATGGCGAATGGTGCGATGTTTCTTTCCCCGCTCGCTGCTCGCCGCTCGCTGCTCGCTCCTTGACGAAGACGTTGCCCTCCAGGCGAAAGCCCTCGGCCTCCAGCTCCTCGCGCGTGCGGAAGAGGTGGGAGTCAGTGTTCATCATGAACATGAGTAGCCCCCTGAATCCCCACGGATTTCCAGCTTCACCCATTCGCTCATTCACTAGCACCGGCACGCGGCGGTAGATGTGCTTGGTGAGTTCCGCGTCGCGGCGGCTGCGGAAGATGGGGGCGGTGCCCGTGTTGGGGTTCAGCAGGCGGAAGTCCAGCGGCGAAAGCGTGAAGCGGCGCTTGGCGTCGCGCAGGTCGGCGGCTTCCTGGCAGAAAAAGGCAAACTCGGCGAGTTCTTCACCGCTCGCTGCTCGCCGTTCGCCGCTCGCAGGCTCTCCCTGCAGCGTCAGGAGACAGAACTTATAACTGCGATGGACACCCGGGAAGATGCCCTTGCGGTTTTCGAAGTCATAGAGCGACACGAGGCGACCGGATTCGACGAGGTAGGATGAGAATGCCTGCGCAAATGCGTCTGTCATCAATCCTGTGGGAACCACGATGCCGCATCTGCCATCAGGCGCAATGAGCATAGACGCTAACTCAGCAAAGAGGTAAGCCATGTTCATCCGTCCTGCGCTTGTGCGAGGGAATCTTCCTGATCCGTGCAAGAACTTTTTGAGGCTGTCATTCCCATGCTGTTGCTTCCAAAATTCCTGGTAGAGGTAAGGGTTGAACTCTTTCAACGCTTCGATCAGAGCTCGACGCTTAGCCATATTTGGGGCATTCGCGATCTCAGGATGACGCGTTTGGAAGAACTCTTCTGGATCGTGCTGGATCATCTCCCACGGCGGATTGGAGAGCACCACATCGAAACCGCAATGAGCGAGCGGCGATTGGCGAGCGGCGAGCGGCAGATCTGGTTGCTCATTTACTGCTCGCTGCTCGCCGCTGGCTGCTCGCTGAAATACTTCCGGAAACTCCAGCGGCCAGTGGA
>Ga0209276_101489_pt1 | contig 15210 bp, 11 predicted proteins | sample DewCreD2012metaG_3_FD_185473 | JGI IMG/M metagenome (GOLD analysis project Ga0209276, IMG submission 185473) | Hot spring sediment bacterial and archeal communities from British Columbia, Canada, to study Microbial Dark Matter (Phase II) - Dewar... ...
GAGTTGAATTTGATAATAAAAACACCATTCGTTAAATTCAACATTTGTCCTTTTTTAACATTTAACTTTTTAAGTAATTTACCATCAACTGTCCAAATTTCAAAATTGCCATCTGAAAGAAATTTCAAAGTATTTCCAATCAAAATAAATTCTGAACGCCAAACGTTCTCAGATAGATTAACAAATTTATTCCATTTTATAACAACAATATCTGAATTATTAGTAGTAGAATATGAGATACCACAAGCATATAAAGTATCATTTATATCTTTAAAATCAATAGCAATATCTAAAAGACCATTATAATCATACTGATAGCTATAAATTGTATCACCAGTCATTGGTTCAATTTTATAAATAACCAAATCCCCTTTTGTGAAGGAATTTTCAATTACACCACCGACAAGAATCTTGTTATCAATTGTCCTTTTAATTTTTAGAAAATAATCATTGGAATTCGGAACTTTATTATATGTTTTCTGCCAAACAACATTTAATAATTGATTTAACTTAACTAAATAAGCATCATTTGAAGTAAATCCATTATTCAAAAATCCAACAGCATAAATATCATATCCAATCGCAATTAAGTCATTTAAAACATCTAAACTATTGCCTGCACCATTTTTAGTCCATTCACCAATAATTGAACCATCGTTATTATTTATCATTCCAACATAAAAATCATTATTTTTCCATCCACCTACAATAATATTACCATTTAATAATTTATCAAGAGCATATATTCTTGAATTATCACTATAAGTTATACCCCATATTTGACTACCATCATTTATATTGAATTTTTGAACCTCACCTCTATCTCCATGTCCAACAGCTATAACTGAATTGTTATCCAATGATTTGACACTTTTGTACATAAAACCACCAGGAATACTTCTAAAAATTCTTTGTCCAGTTGCTCTATTAACTTTTACAATATATCTTCCTGAATTACTGAAACTTCCATCATACCATATTTCCCAATCGCTTCCAACAGCATAGTAATTATTATCAGGTCCTATAATTAAATCAGAAAACCCATATCTATCCGTTCTTATAGGCCAGCCTGAACCACAACTTCCATTATCATCATCTATATATTGCCATATTATGTTTCCATTATCACTTCTAAATTTTGCTATATAACCACAAGGTGTTGAACTATTTGAAAATGGATAGACTGTTCCAGCAACCGCTAAATTGCTATCTAATGGATCAATTCTAATAACTTTTATACTATTTCTACCATAACCACTAAAACTTAAAATTTTTTGCCACTTTATTGTTCCATCTAAACCATTTAATCTTGCTAAAAATATGTTATTACCATAACTACCTCCAATAATTAAATCATTTCTAAAGACTTCAACACTATAACATTTGTCCAAGGTATCTAAACTTCCATCTATTCTAACTATCCAATTTAAAAGAAAAATTAACATAGTTTGAAAATTATAAAGGACAAATTGAACTTAATAATCCAAACCAAAGTAAATGTTAAACCTTGGATTACTATCAGTGTATTTTAAATTCGTTCTCCAAGCCCAATTGAAATATATATTTCCAAAACCTAAAAATATAGATATATTAAAACCAAAAGATGATTTAGGTGTTGATAAACTATCATTTTCAATAAATTTAAATTTTTCATTATCAAACCAAGCAGAACCAATATCGTAGAATATAGAACCTCTCACTGATGAAATTGTTAAAGGTATTGGAAAACCAAGTTTTAAGTACTCTATAAATGGAAATCTAAATTCCAAATTTGAGACAAAAGAATTATTTCCAACTAAAATTGTATCAAGTGTCCAACCTCTTATTAAATCCGGTCCATATAAAATGATTCCCTCCTTATCCTCTCCAAATGACTTGTATCCAATTGTTCTAAAAGCTAAAATGTACCTTTTAGCAAATCTAAAATAATATCTTAAATCTCCATAAATTATGTTATTTTTAATTTGCGATAATAAAAGTGATGGTTGAAAAGCAATAAAAAATCCATGTCCATCAACTGGACCCCAAGGATAGTACAAAATTTTATCTCTTGAAAAAGCTAAATAACCATTCAGTGCGTTTTTATATAAAATTGTGTCATAAAGAAAACCGAAAATTGTAAAATTTCCCAAATATCTCGTATAGTAATTATATGTAAAACCAAATTCAATTCTATCAAATCTATTAAATGGATAATAAATTAAGAATGAACCACCAAGAATCTTATCGTAACTAAACTTATCAAATTGCCTCAAATAGCTTATTGACCAATACTGATAAGATGATAAATCTAAATCCCATCGCTTTTTAAGATACAAATAATCTAAAAAGAAAATGGCATTAGTTATATCTTGAATATAAGATTGCGTTTGTAAAATAATCCAATTATCTCCCGTCCAATCACTAAAACCAAGTGTTATATAACCTCCAATACCGAAAGAACTTCCAAGAGCAACACCTGATAACCAACTTAACGATAACTCAGTTCTATATTTATAATTTTTATAATCAAAAAGTTTATATTCAGAAAATTCACCCATTTTCAATTCAATACTATCTAAAATTCTCACTTCTGGAATATAAAAAATTTCTCTTGCTCCTTCATATTGTAAATTCATAACCATTTTTTCGCCACTTTTATCAAAAGAAAAACTATAAACAGCACTTGGAAAATTCGTTAATTTATAAAGCTTATCATTATTATATTCAAAAACATTTATTGTTCCTTTGTATTCAAGCGCAACAACAGGCTTATCATTTCTTAAATCAAAATAATAAATTTTTCCAAGGTAGGGGGTAATTTGATAAATGCTATCATTTTCTAAATTGTACTTGAAGACTGCATAATTACCAAATTTAAACGAATTTTCATTCCTATAGCTTATAAAATATATATTTCCATCACTTGAAAAAATAGGAAATAATTCATTAAAGTAATCATTTGTAAGCCTTCTTAATGTTGAATTTTTTAAATTGTAAAGATAAATATCTTGTTTCCCATCTTTTAATCCTATAAATACAATTGAATTATTATCTTTTGAGAAACTTGGATAGTTTATACCATCAAGTGTTTTAATTTCTATTTTTCTTTTAATTTTCCCATTTAAATCAGAAATATAAATAATATCATATCCTTTACCTCTTGCAACAAATGTAAAATAATTACCATCATCTGAAAAAGATATTTTTGCAGACAAAAGGTGTAAATTTTCTAAATCAGGTTTTGTTTGACCTGATATAATTTTCTTTTGATATGAACCTGTAATTGTAGAAATATAAATATCTGAATAGTCGTTCCTATCAGAGATAAATATAACTTTTGAAGCATTTGGATCAATAGCAGGTGCAATATTAAAATAACCTTGTCCTTTCTTATTGTTTGTTATTCTAATAACATTAGAAGGTAAGTTAAAATCTCTTAAAGTTGGATAGTACAACTCTTTTAAAAATATATTGAATTTCCTTGAAAATTCATCAATTTCAATCCCAAAAGTTCTTTTAATAGCACTATTTAAGTCGTACATCATAAGAACATTTGATATAAATTCTTTAAGTTTTTCTTTTGAATATTCCCTTTCAATATAATAAAAAATTGCCTGTCCTTCCTTATAAACAATATAACCACCATAATAATTTAGAACATTTATTGGAAGGAGTAAATCATTTAAAACCAAATCTCTTACATATGTTTCACCACTAATATCCCACCCAATTGAAACGTACTCCGCCATTCCTTCCATTACCCAAAGGGGAATTCTTGCAACATTGGATAATAATGATCCTGTTGTTGAGAGTGCTTCATATTGAAAAACATGAACCAATTCGTGTCTTAAAACATGTTTAAAATCTTCATAAGAATTGAAAAACGGAACTACAATTCTATTTTTGAAAACTTCTGTAAAACCTCCTACGCCTTCATCTATTATATCAAATATAACATTTGTTTGTCTGAAATCTTCTGCTGAATTGTAAATTATCACGGGAATTCTATCCTTTGGTATTCTTGGCATTAATGTTTTGTATTCTTCATAAGCTTCTTCTAATACTGAAATAGCAAAATCTTTTAAATGCTCTCCTCCCCCATAATAAAAAATTTTAAAATGCTCACTTTGGGCTACTCTCCAATCAAAATCACGATATTGTATTTTGTTTTTTCCAAAGTAAGTAATAAGGAGTATTTCAATCATATGAAAATTATATAGCATAGCAATAAAGTTCTAATTACTTATCTTAAATTTGCTTTGTCCAATAAATAGTGTTAAGTCATTGATATTCAATAAGTTATAAAAATTTTTTAAATTTATTTACTTTATGGGGATTTTAATGGGGGGCAAAGCCCCCCAATGCCGAAAAATGGGCATTTATAAGCCGAAGGCTTGAATATAGGGTGGGTGGGGAAAACATAAGTAAAATAAATAATTTTAGAATTATTGGACAAGGCATCTTAAATTATTTCCTAACCTTTAAAATTTTAAAAGTTATGAAATTAAAGTTTGAAGATTTCTTTCTCTTAGATGAAGAATTAAGTGAAGAATATAAAGTTTTAAGAGATAATGTTAGAAAATTTGTAAATGATGAAGTTATACCAATTATTGGAAATTATTGGGAAAGGAGTGAATTTCCAAAACACTTAATTAAGAAAATTGCTGAACTTGGTCTTGTTGGCAGTTATATGCCAGCGGAATATGGTGGAGGAGGTTTTGACAAATTAGCTTATGGAATAATTACAAGAGAACTTGAAAGAGGAGATTCAGGTATTAGAAGTTTTGTTAGTGTTCAAACATCACTTGTAATGTATCCAATTTTAAAGTTCGGTAGTGAAGCACAAAAAAGAAAATATCTTCCCAAATTAGCAAATTGTGAAATAATCGGTTGTTTTGGATTAACTGAACCCGATGCCGGAAGCGATCCGTCATCGATGAAAACAAGAGCTTACAAAAAAGGTTCAAGTTGGATAATAAGAGGAACAAAAATGTGGATTACAAATGCTAATTTATCAGATATTGCTATAATTTGGGCAAAAGATGATGAAGGAATTATTAGAGGTTTCATTGTTGAAAGAGAAATGGGTTATGAAACAAGAGAAATGAAAGGAAAAATTTCTTTAAGAGCATCAGATACAGGAGAAATTATTCTTAACGATGTCGAAGTTCCAGATGAAAATAGATTACCATTTACTGAAGGTTTAAAATCTGCATTAATGTGTCTAAATCAAGCAAGATTTGGAATTGCTTGGGGAGCTGTTGGAATAGCACAATTTTGTCTTGAAAAAGCAATAAGTTATTCAAAAGAAAGAATAATGTTTTCAAATCCAATAGCAAGTTATCAAATTACACAAATGAAATTAGCAGATATATTAACATTAACCCAAAATTCAAATCTTATTGCATACAGAATAGCGAAACTTGATATAGAAAATAAATTAAGCCATTATCATGTTTCTTATGCTAAAAGGTACAATGTTAGAGCTGCAAAAATAGCTTGTGAATTGGCAAGGGGAATTCTTGGTGCTAATGGAATAATGCTCGATTATCATATAATGAGACACATGGCAAATCTTGAGGCAGTTGAAACTTACGAAGGAACCTATGAGATTCATACTTTAATTCTTGGAGAGTACTTAACGGGCATTTCAGCTTTTAGGAAGTAGTTAGGTGTTTGCTTGGAATCATTTTAGTAGTTTTAGATCTTTTAACACTTTATTTTCTATTTTTTATATCTTACTTTATTAAGGTTTTTCTTAGAACTGGTGTTCAATTTTCATTTGATTTTTATATAAATAATCTTTATTGGCTTCCAATTTTTATTGTAATTCTACTATATTTTCAAGGAATTTATACAAACAGATTTTCATTTTTTGAGGAAAGTTATAGAATTTTTAGGGTATTAACAATTGGGTTACTATCAATTTTGACATTTGCTTTAATATATAATGTCTATGCAATTTCAAGATATATGATTTTAGTTTTTTGGATTTTTGGTAGTTTCTTTTTAATTTTTCAAAAATACCTATTTAAGCGTTTTATTTTTAAGAAAGGCTTGTTTTTAAAAAATGTCTATATTATAAATAGTAATGAAAATTACAATTTTGTTAAAAAAATTATTAATGATAACATATATCTTGGGTATAGAATTGTTGAAAATGAAAATTTAGCTGATGATATCATTTTATTAAATCCTTTAATAGATTTGAAAGAGATTTCAAAATTATTTGGGAAATACAAAAATGTAAAATTTGCGTTTGCAGAAAGTGGAATACCACTCTTAAATGTTCAAATTGAAAACATTTTTACACAACCATTATCCTTTGTATCAATTAGAAATAATCTTTTGTCAAAAAATATGTTAATAACGAAAAGAATTTTTGATATTGTTTTTTCTATAATTTTAATTAGCTTGTTTTTACCAATTATTCTTATTACAGCAATTTTAATAAAATTAACAAGCAAAGGTCCTATATTTTATGTTCAAGAGAGACCTGGCAGATTTGGTAGGATGATTAAAATCTATAAATTTAGGACAATGTACTTAGATGCAGATAAAAAATTAGAAGAAATTTTGAAAAATAATGAAGAATTAAGAGAGGAATTTAGAAAATATAGAAAACTAAAAAATGATCCAAGGATAACACCAATTGGAAAAATTTTAAGAAAATTTTCAATTGATGAAATTCCACAATTATTTAATGTCCTAAAAGGAGATATGTCTATTGTCGGTCCAAGACCTTATCAGATTGAAGAAATTGAGTATATGGGTGAATATAGAGATATTGTTTTATCAGTTAGACCTGGTTTAACAGGCTTATGGCAAATATCTGGAAGAAATGATTTAAGTTTTTCTGCTAGATTGAAAATTGAAACATGGTACGTTTTAAATTGGAATTTATGGCTTGATTTATTTATAATTATTAGAACAATTCCTGCTGTTATTTCAGGAAAAGGTGCTTATTAGTTCATTACAATCATTATAAATGACATAATATGAAGGAATCTCCAATAATTTTTTAAATGTTTTAAATTGATTAGTTAAAGCTCTTGTATTAAATAGATTTTCAAATATAAGTTTTTTCTTTTCTTCTTCACCTAACATTAACTTAACAAATTTTGCTCCATATCTAAAATTTATAAAATAAATTTCTGAAATTTTTGAAAATTTAGAAAAATTTTTAATATCAAGAAATTTAAAAGGAGGAGATAAATAGCAAATATCATCTTTTACAAAAACTAAATCTTCTGAAATGTAATTATAACCCCAATTCAAAGCATTTTTTAAAATTGTCGTTTTTCCACTCCCTGGAGGGCCAACAAACAAAATAGCACCTTTACTACTTACAGAAACTGAAGAAGCATGAAGAAGTAAATGTTCCCTATAATCAAGAGCATAAAATTCTCTTAAAGCATATATTAAAATTTGGTAAGGATTGTCATTTTCATTTACATATACTATTTTTCTGATTTTATTAAATTTTGATTCCCCCGTATATTTTTTAACATAAATAATCTCATCAAAATTATTATCATTAACCTTATAAAACCTTAGAAAACTACTTTCAAAGTCAAATAAAGAACAAATTTTTATTTTTTTTGAAAATAAATTAATTATCATCTTGAACTAACATTTCATAACCACCAATTAAAGAAGCATATTCATCAAGCTCAGATTTTTTAACAATTACATTACCTTTTAAGTTTAAAAATTTACTAAAAATATCAAATGCTTTTGAAACACCTCCTCCTAAAACAATTACATCAGGCTCAAATATCATAATCAAATTATTTATTAAAATTGAAAGTTTATTTGAAAACCATTTCCAAAATTCAATTGCTAAATTATTATTATTTTTAGCAAGCTCATAAATTTCAAGAGCTTTTAGTTTTCTTTTAAAAAACTTTTCAAAATAATTTGGAAAATATGCTTCTCCAATATAAGCTTCAATACAACCCATATTTCCACAATTACAAAGTGGTCCATTTTCATCTATAATAATATGACCAATTTCCCCTGCTCCTCCTTTCCCTCTATATAACTTTCCATCTATAATAATTCCTCCCCCAACACCCGTTCCAATAGTAATTCCGATAACATTTTTATAGTTTCTAATTCTTGTCCATTCTCCAAGTGTAAATAAATTAGCATCATTATCTATAAGGACTTTTTTTTCAGTTTTTAAAATTAATGTCTTTTCCTGATATGTTTTAAAATTAGGAGCAAAAATAATTTTATTATTTTTAACAATTCCTGCAAATCCAATAGCAATTGCAGAAAATTGAAATTTTTTTACAATTTCATTTAATTGCTCTTCAAGATTATCTTTATCTGTTTTTTCAATATAAAATTCTTTAACTTCATAATTTTCAACAATTCCATATTTTATATAACTTCCTCCAACATCAAAACATAAAGCTCTCATTAAAATCCTTCCATATCTTCACTTTCTTCTCTTATTTTATGTTTATTTAACTTTCTGAAATCTTGAAAGTTATAAATTAAAACAAATTGAATTAATGGCCATTTTCTAGTCATATTTTGATATTGATAAAAATTAAAATTATAGTTTTCAGTATTAAAACTAAATGTTTTAAAAACATCTGAAAAATTAAACACAAAAATAACGTTTTTGTAAGGAAATCTTAAACCTAAATCAAAATAATAATTTTCTTTAATTTCTCCCTGTGAAGTTTTCCTAGGAGCATTATAAACCCCTGAAATTTGAAATAATAAAATTCTTAAAGAAAGTTTAATGTCATAGGAAAAGCTTTCTTTTATTAAATTACTATACAATTTCATCTTGTATAAATTTATTGAACCTAGAAAATCTAAAAATGAACCTTTTCTATAATTAGTTGAAAATTCACTACCAAAAAACTCAGAGAACCCTACATTTTCAGGATAATTTATTAAAAAGCTATCTTTATAAGAGACAATCTGTTCAATTACATTTTCACTTTTTCTATAATAACCGTAGATATTAATTAAGCTATTTTGAAAACCTATTTCAAAACTATGTGAGTATTCTGGGTTTAAATTTGGATTACCAATTCTTTTGGTGTATTGGTCAAGTTTAAATTCATTTGGTTCCAATAGCCAAGGTCTTGGATGTTCAATTCTTCTTGAATAATTTAAGTAAATTTCATCAAATTGTGAAATTTTATAAGATAGATTTAAAGAAGGAAAGAAATCGTTGTATTGTTTTTTAAAGTTTGAAATGTTTCTATCTGTCCTTTCAAATCTAAGACCAATTTGACTATTTAAACGATTAAAATTTTTGTTATATGTAAAGTAAAGCGCATTTGTTATTCTATAAAAATTATAAGAAAAGCTATCATATGGGACAAATCCATTTTGATAGTTATAATAAATAACATTATCATTAGAATTGTTATAAGTTAAGAGATATCCAAAAGCAATTGTCTTATTATCATAATCAAAATTAAATCTTGTTGTGCTTGAAGGACCAATTTCCATATTCTTAAACCCATATATTATATTATCATTTTGATCCTTGTTTATAGTTTGAGAAAATTCATTAGAAGTTCTAATCGTCCAATAAATTCCAGCGTTTATAAAATTTTTATTATAACCAAAATAAACTGAACTATTAATACCACCTACTTTAAAATCAAAATTTGTCTTATAATAATTTGAACCATTCGTTGTTGCATCAGATGACATACCAAACCCCCAATGATTTAAGCTTCCCTCAAAACTAAATGAACCATAATCTAAATTCAATCTTAAGCCATAAGGATTATTCCATCTAATAAAATCTCCATTTGTAATAAGTGTTTCGCTTGAAAAAATTCTTTTTATTTGGTTATTAGTGTTAAATGAAAATTTATTATAATTTGTTAAAATTGAAATTTTTGTCTTATTTATTGAAATTCCATATAGTAAATTTAACCCATAGTTATCATAAGTTCCAATTCTACCATTTAGTGAATAGTTTCTTCCTTCTTCTTTTGTAGTTTTTAAAATGATATTTATGATTATATTTCCTTCTGCTTCATATCTTGCAGAAGGGTTAGTAATAATTTCAATTCTATCAATTTGGTTTGCAGGGATTTGTTTTAAGGCATCTGAAATTTCCAAGTTTGTTGGTCTATTATTTATAAGTAATGTTATATTTGATGAGCCTCTTATTTCTATATTGTCATTATTATCTACATTAATACCAGGTGTATTTCTTAAAACATCAAGTGCAGTTCCACCAAGTGTAGATATATTTTCAGATGGTCTTATTACTCTTTTACCAGCTTCGTAAGTAATAGTTGGAGGTTGAGCTATTACTTGTTGCTCCTTTAATATAATACCTTTTTGATTTAGTTGAATTTTTCCTAATTTTAAATTTTCTCTATCAAGATTAAAACTAATAACTTTTGTTTCATAACCTAAAAATTCAATTTTCATTTTGTAGCTTCCATAATTTAAATTACTAATTTTTATATTTCCATTTTCATCGCAATAACCACCTAAAACCTTTGTAGTATCTTTATAAACTTCATAAGCACAATATCCAATAGCTTCACCTTTTTCATTAACAACATTTAATTCCACATTCCCAATTTGTAAAAAAGTTATAATTAACATGTTTTAAATTTTAAAGTTAAAATAGAACTTCCAATAAATAATTGCTTTTTACTTTAAAATTTTAACTCGTGATTAAAGGTATTATTTTTGATTTGGATAATACACTTGTTGACTTTACAAGATTTAAGGAAAATTCAATTAAAAGTGCTATTGAGTCAATGATAGATGCAGGGTTAAAAATAGACCCTGAAACTGCATATAAAAAAATTTTTCAAATATATGAGGAAAAAGGTTGGGAATATCAAAAAGTGTTTGATGATTTTCTAATTGAAATAATAGGATATATTGATTATAAAATTTTGGCTAGCGGTATTGTAGCTTATAGAAGAGCAAAGGAGGGTTCACTAGTTTTATATCCAAATGTTACAAGAACACTTCTTAACTTAGTTAAAAAAGGGGTAAAATTAGCTGTTGTTTCTGACGCGCCAGCATTACAGGTTTGGACAAGACTTGTTCAAATGAATTTACATCATATATTTGATGTAGTTATAACATTTGATGACACAGGAAAAAGAAAACCTGAACCAGAACCATTCTTAAAAGCACTTGAAAAATTGAACTTAAATCCCGAAGAAGTTATAATGGTTGGTGATTGGGCAGAAAGGGATATTGTTGGTGCTAAGAAGGTTGGAATAAAAACAATTTTCGCAAAGTACGGAAATACTTTTGGTACAATAAATTCTGGAGCAGATTGGGAAATAAATGATATTGAGGAAATAATAAAAATTATTGATGAGATAAATTTAAAAAAATAGGATTATTTAGCTTTAAACTTTTCAAACTTATGAAAAAAATTGTAATTTTTGGATTAGGAAGAATGGGTTATGCAATTTTAGAACAATTAAATGAATTTAAAAATTTTGAGATTTTTATTTATGACATTAATAAAAGCAAGGAAGAAGAAATTATAAATAAATTTGAAAATGTAAAATTTTTAAGAAAATTAAGTGAAATTATTTATGATGCTTTAAGTAAGTTAAAACCCGATATTATTATTAATGCTACAACATTTTATAATAACCTATATTATACACAATTAGCAATTGAGGTTGGTTCAAACTATGTAGATTTAGGTCAAAGCACTTGGACTACATTGAAACAAAAATCGTACGATAGCCTTGCAAGAGAGAAAAAAATTCTTGTTGTTCCTGAAACAGGATTAGCACCTGGCATTATAAATATAATAGGAAAGTTATTTATTGAAGAAGGAATTGAAAATGTTTATTTATATACTGGTGGTTTGCCAATAAACTCAAACCTTGGAGGACCTTTAAGGTATGCCACAACCTGGTCAATTGAAGGTCTTATTCAAGAATATACAGATCTATCAGTTTCAATAAAAGATAGTAATATTATCTTTAATCAAGGTCTATTGACAGAAATTGAAGAGATAGAAATAAAATTTAAAAGCTTGGAAATTTATGAAAAATTGAAAAATTTTCAAAAATTAGATTACAAAAATGGATATTATTACATTTCTAACTTAGAGGCAATTATAACATCTGATGGTGTTTCTCTTATGCCATTTGATTGTTCTTGTAAAAATTTAGAATATAAGACAATAAGGTATAAGGGTCATTATGAGGTTATTAAGACATTATACAAACTTGGATTTTTTGACGAAGTAAGGGGGTTAAAAAGTACTACAATTCAAATGCTAGAAAAAATTGTTCCAAAAACACATGAAGATATGGTTTTAATGAAAGTTGTTGGAACTTCAGGAAATAAAATTAAGGAATTTAATGGTATTGTATTGTACGATGATAGATGGACTGCTATGCAAAAAATGACAGGTTGTGGTTGTGTTATTTCAGCACTTGGAATAATTAAAGAAATTGATATTTTGAAACATGAAAACTATGGCGTTTTTATGCCCTATGAAATTTTTGATGGAAAAAAATTTCTATCTTACCTATTTAAATTTTTGAAACATTTTGAATTTAATTATGATTGAAAAAATAAATAAGCTAAAATTAGAAATTTCAAAGGTTATTGTAAATTATGAAGATGTAATAAATAAAATTTTAATTTGTATGTTTTCAAAGGGTCATGTTTTGCTTGTTGGTGTTCCAGGGCTTGCTAAAACGCTTATGGTTAAAACCTTATCTCAGGTTCTTGATTTGAAATTCAGCAGAATTCAATTTACTCCCGATTTAATGCCTATGGATATTCTTGGAACGGAAATTATTCAGGAAGGTCCTAATGGAAGGTTTTTTCAATTTGTAAAAGGTCCCATATTTGCTAATATCATATTAGCAGATGAAATAAATAGAACACCACCTAAAACCCAATCAGCACTACTTGAAGCAATGCAAGAAAGAAAAGTTACTGTTCTTGGTAAAACTTATGAACTTGAAGAACCATTTTTTGTTTTAGCAACACAAAATCCAATAGAACAAGAAGGAACATATCCACTTGCAGAAGCCCAGGTAGATAGATTTATGATGGAAATTATCTTGAATTATCCAACATTTGAAAACGAAATAGAAATAGTTAAAAGAACAACAATTGAACAAAATTATGAAGTTCAAAAAATTTTAAATAAAGATGATATTTTAACAATTCAGATGAAAGTTAGAGAGGTGCCCGTAGGTGATCATGTCATTAAATATGCTATAAATCTTGTAAGAAAAACAAGACCTTCTGAAACTGATCTAGAAATTGTTAAAAAGTACATTCAATTCGGTGCAGGACCAAGAGCAAGCCAATTTTTGATTCTTGGTGCAAAAGCAAAAGCATTTATTGAAGGGAGGGATTTTGCGACAACAGAAGATGTTAAGTACATTTTTTTTGATATTTTAAGACATAGAATTATTTTAAACTTTTTGGCAGAAGCGGATAACATAACTTCTGAAATAATTTTAAAAGAAATTATTGAAAAAACACCAATAAAAACTTAGTTAAATTCTTCCTTCATTTAATCTTTTAAAACTTAAAGCTTTTATTTTAGCTTTTTGTTCCAAATCAAAATGAAAATCTATTTCATCATTTAAAATTGAACTCATTATAAATTTTACTATTTCGGGATTTTTTGATAAGAAAGGTCCGTGCATATAAGTTCCAATAGCTTTTTTGTAAATATAACCTTCGGTTTTATCTTCTCCATTATTACCACTTCCCATTATAACATTACCAAGTGGAGAACCATTTATATAAGTTCTACCTGAATGATTCTCAAAACCAACAATTTTACCAAAAGAACTATCAATAATTATATTTCCTACTAATCGCTTTTTCCCTGCTATTGTCCAAATATCAAATATCCCTAAACCTTCAATAATTTTACCTTCATTAGTTTTATAGAATTTACCTAATAATTGATATCCACCACATATAGCAAGTAAAGGCTTATTTTCCTCAACATGTTCAAAAATATATTCTTTCAAATTTTTAAAATCATTATAAATAATTTCCTGTTGCCAATCTTCACCACCTCCTATGAATATAAAATCAACTTTTTCAGTTATTTTATCACCAATTCTATATTTTATTATTCTTGGTTTTAATTTTAAGTATTCTGCTACTTTAAAAATAATAATTACATTTCCTCTATCGCCATAAGTATTCATCAGGTCATAATATAAATGTAAGATTTTCAAACTAATAAATTTTAAAGCTTTCTAATTTTATAAATGTGCCTTGTCCAGTAATTCTAAAAATATAATTATTTCTATGTTTTGCCCACCCACCCTGAAAATAAGGCAGAGCCTTATAAAAGCCCCAACTTTTGCCTATGGGAGGCTACATCCCCCTTGAAACCTCCATAAAAACAATAGTTTCAAAAAATTTTTTATAAGTTGGACAAAGCATTATAAATGTCATTATTTTAAATTTTAATAAAATTTTAATGTCTTGTTTATATTTTGACCTTTAATTTTTATAAAACCTTTTTCATTTATTTTAAAAACTTTTCTTCCATTAATATAACCCTCAAAAATTCTTTTATAGTTTCCATTTATAGAATAAAACTCAACTTTAATAAAATTAATTTTTTGTGCTTCTATGATAAAACCATTCTCAATTTTAAAAATTTTTAATTCATTACTTTCAAAGTTTGAAGATTGAGGATTAAGAACATATGATATTGAATATATTGAATCTCCATCATTTAAAGAATTGCCATTCGCTACATTACCAACTAAATAAATAAAAGCTTTTGAAAAATAATTATTTGGTGGTTTCCATCGAACTTGAAATATAAAGCTATCATTGGAAAATGGCGCATTAAGGTGCTTAGCGTAGCCATTCGGACTCACAGTAGTATTTAAATTAAGTGGAGAAATCACTCCTAGAACATTATTAATGGTGTCCTTAATAATCATCTCAAAACCAAATCTTTTATAATCAACACCTTTAACAACAATATTCAAGTCATAGGAATCAGAAGGAACAAAAAATGGTGGTAAATTTGAAATATAAACTGATCCATTGCCTGGATTTAACGGAGCACCCGTATGGCAAGATGTACAATATAAATTATTTGGAGGATCACCGCAATAACCATCAGGTGGTGTTGATGAATAAAAAAACATAGAAATTATCATTTTTTAAAATTTTAAAGCATAAATTTTTACCTTGTTACTTTTCCCACTGACTATTTATTTTAACCTTTAAACTTTAAAA
>Ga0209276_101526_pt1 | contig 14675 bp, 10 predicted proteins | sample DewCreD2012metaG_3_FD_185473 | JGI IMG/M metagenome (GOLD analysis project Ga0209276, IMG submission 185473) | Hot spring sediment bacterial and archeal communities from British Columbia, Canada, to study Microbial Dark Matter (Phase II) - Dewar... ...
TTTGCGCCCGTGACCCCGATTACTTGCTCAAGATGGCGGAGATGACGCAAGGGTTGCCTTATGAGCCCAGTTACCGTTGGCTCCCTGATGCCCGCACCCTCGCTGAGTGCCCCTATTGTCGGCTGGCAATCTTGTTGGATGGAAATTTAACAATACGGTGACAAAGGCGTCACGACAGAACGATAGGCTCAATGTCCAGCATTTCGCAAGCAGCGACCAGTTCTCTAACCCACAGAACAAAACGGTCCTCAATTGCCCCAAGCAGATAGGTTGACTTCTTTGAGAGCATGTCATGAGTATTAACACGGATAGGAGCATTACCTCTGCAGCATTTACAGGAAGTTGAGGGTCAAAACCGCCTCGCAAGCGACCGCCCTTGCCGTCCGCTTGGGCTTGATCTGAAGGTTGCCTCTCGGGTTAGATGACCCGATGGTAGCCGGCAAAATGGCTATCATGGTCGCCTTGCGTTGAAACTTCGCCCGATGCACAATGGCAGCAGTGTGCAAGGAAGGAAGCAATGAGGGTGATGGCAATGAGCGGGATGGGACACTTCTTTCGCAACTTCGCTTCGTTAGACAAGGCGGTGAGGGCGAAAGGGATGGCGATGGTCGCATTCCTTTTGGGATTTGGCTTGGTCTTGTTTTGGTTGTCTTCCCCTTCTTTCGCTTCTCCTTCTGTGAAGGTGACGGGAGTTTTGAAGGGCTACTTTCTTTCGCCCGATGGGACTTTGATGGTCAGGGAGGTTCCCTTTGCCTTTCCTGAGAGACCTGAAGGCAAGTCTTTGCCCTCTCAACTGTTTCCCGTCTGGGCACATTACTACCTCCAAATGCGTGTGGAAAGCCCTGATGTGCCTATCAAGCGACTGAAGTTGCGGGTCGGCGAGCACGAGAGGATGATGACGCTGGAGAAGCCTCAAAAATCCGTTGTCATTCCTGAGGTGTCTTCTCAATGGCTGACAAGCCATGCTCGCTTGGGATTGGCGCTAAAGGTGACGGTGGAGTTGATGGACGGGACGGTGATCTCCGCTCAGCCCCAATACGCCGTGCAACTCGGTGAGGTGCAGCGGCTGAAGATAGATTGGCGTGATTTGGAGCGCATCGCAAGAATCAGCGGGTTTCTCCGCCGATGCGGTGATGAAATCTTGCCGGGGTTACAAGCCGATCACATCCCCATCCTCCTTGAAGGGGAAGAGGGGCAATGGGTCTTGGTGGGAGGAAAGTTCCCCGACAAATGGCGTTACAAAGGGGTCGCCCCTTTCGGGCTAACGATTTACCTTCCGCCCTTCCGCTTCCGAGTGCCACCAGAAATTAAGGAGCAGGTTCTCGGTGGGGTCTTGCGAACCCGAGATATGGGCATCGTCGTCATCTTACACTATCAACCTGGTTGGGACACCCTTGAGGAATTAGACAAGCCTCAATCGGGGCGGCATGGCGAACGGACTTTTGTCCTTGTCCATGAAATCGTGCATTACTGGTTCGGTCAAAAATTCGGTTGGACGAAAAGCCCTCAGCCCGTCTCATACACCGATTGGGAAGGTTATTTGGCGTGGAAGTTGGAAGGCAACGCTTTGTCGCAAGCGCTGAGCGCTGAGAGCGCATCGGCACGCGCGGAGGCACTCAGGAATTTTCTTCGCTTCCGTTGGTATCGCTATCGCCTCGGTTGTGGAGACGCCAAAACCGAAGGGCAAGAGGAATGGGACGAAGGGGTTGCTAATTTCCTGGCGGAGAAAGTGTTGGAACTCGCAAGGGAGACCTTGGGCGTGCCCTTGACATACATCCCTTCCCTCTTTTTCTTGGGCTTAGAAGCCTTTGAACAGCCGACACCTACATTGGAATTGCCTTTTGAGCCCCTTGCCCAAGCCCGACACCTCGGCTATGGGCAAGCCAAATTGTTGGATAAAGTGATGCCCAACTGGACTCGCCTAATCCATGAGCGGCGGTTACCGTTGGACGAACTATTGGCAAAAGCCATCGGATTGGAAAAGGACAAGGTGTTGGCATTATCGCCAAAGCAAATGCGCGATGAAATTCGCCTCGCAGCGCAAAAGGCGGGATGGGTGAAAGAACCCTCCCTCAAGGAAGGCAACGAATTGGTCGTTTTAGTCCCCCTCTCACATGGCGAAGGCACGGAGCCCCATTGGGTGGCTTTTGAAAGATGTGAGGTGACTTTTGAAGGGGGTCATGTCAAAAGCGACAAGGAAGTTGCCATCGCTTGGTCAGAAAAGGGGCTCGCCTTCCGTTGGATTTCATCTTCTCCCTTTGTATTGCGTGCGAAGCAGGAAAAGCGAGAGAACAAAGTGGTGCTGGAAGGGGAGGGCATCAGGGTAGAGGTGAAACAAGGCGAGGTGTGGAAAACCCCACGAGGAATTGTCGTGGGGCACAAAGACCAAGCAAAAGCGTGGGTGCTCGCCCACGCCAGAAAACCTGCGAAGGTGTCTCCCATGCGTCTCAGCACGGCGTGGACGATCCTCACCTTGGGAGCGGTCGCCGAGTTCGGTGCGGGTGCCGCTCAGGGGCAGGGTCTTCAAGTGGTTGGCTTCGTTTCAGGGCGCTTCCTCAACACATGGACCAACACCGTGGAGTATCGCACCATTGAGTTCGTCCCTGACCTTGAGTTGAGCGAGTATAGCGTCCTTGAGCCGCTGGATAACGAAGAGTATGAGGTGACCATTCAAGTCAATGACCCTGATGCCCAACTAACGCGACTGTCTTTACTCCTCACCGATGGGACGAGCGTTTCCGTCACCTCCGATCAGCCCACCAATCAATTGACCCTGACTTACCGAGGCAATTGGATCAAAATCTTCCGCCCCATCGGCGAGTTGCTTGAAGGGGCAGCCCAATGGTTTGGCAAGACGCTCATTGAAGTCGCTAAACAAATTGGCGCTGCCCAGTTGGCTGAGTATCTCAAGAAACTCCTGCAGGGAAAGAAAAAAGGCACCTTAGCGATCCATGTGAGGATTTGTGACGCTGAGCAGCCACAAAACAGCCCTACCGGTTTTGCCCAAGTGACCTTGGAAGTTTGGCGAGGGAACAAACGCGTCGTCCCGCCACCCGATGCCTCATGGGTTGTCTACCCTGACGGTAACGGTGACCTGTCATTGCCGCTTCCCGTGGCACCGGATTACTTAGTGAGGGCGATCAAGTCCATCTCCATTCCTGCTTGCCCTGAAGTGTGGAGCGGACCATATGCGGTGTTTGAAAAACAAACCAGTCACGCTCAACTACTGTTTTACTACCACAAAGGCATCAAAGGGCGGGTGATGGAGCAAACGAGTCGTGGCTCAATAGCGCTTCCTAGTGCCAATGCTTACCTCTACAAAGGCACGCAAGAACTTGGAGGTCCTTGGGAGAGCGGTAGCGATGGCTACTTCTTCATCCCACCTTTCCCTCTGGAGGGCATCTTAATGCAGTATGGGAGCGGGACTTACACCGTGAAGGTCGTTCCGCCTGCCCGTTCCATGCTTCGCCCCGAACCGTTGGAAGGGTTGAAGGATGTGAGCCTGACGAAATGCGAACGGAAGAAACCAGGTGACAACTGCCCACGCTCCTTGACGATAGATGTCGGCACTTTCTACTTCACCTACAAGCCTGTTTTTGGCGGCGGAGGGTAACCGCTGCAGTGCTGCGGGTGCTGGCGCTTCGTGATTTATCGGCTTAAGGCAGGCGGCGGAGTTTAGCGAGGAAAAGACCGCCTGAATCAAGGTGGTGGGGATAAATTCGGACGCAAAGGCGCATCATCTCGCCGAACTCTCGCCCTTGCCATTCAGTCAAGCCCGGTGCGTGAGGTAAGGGCAACTCTATCGGCACCAACTCGCTGGGCACTTTTTGCAAAGCATAGGCGACGACGGCTTCATTTTCTTCAGGGGCAAAAGTGCAAGTGGCATAGACGACGATGCCCTCTGGTCGGACTAACTCTAATGCTCGCCGCAGCAATCCCTTTTGCGTGCCGCTGATGGAACGGATGAAGTTGATGTCAGCGCCTTGCTTCAAATCTGGGTTCTCGCGCGCCCGCCCCTCTGCCGAGCAAGGAGCATCTACCAACACTTTGTCAAAGGCGATGCCTAAATCGGGATAATTGCGCCCGTCCCATTGGGTCACGACAGTGTTAGTGATGCCCATCCGCGACAAATTTGCCAGAAGCGCTCGCAACCGTTTGGGCGTCACATCGTTGGCGACGATGAGCCCTTTATTGTCCATCAACTCCGCCATCTGCGTCGTCTTCCCACCCGGTGCGGCGCAAAGGTCTAAGATGCGTTCGCCCGGCTGCGGGTCTAATGCCATCACCGCTGTCGCCGCACTCGCTTCCTGCACATAAAACCAGCCGAGCCAATGCTCCAGCGTCTTGGCGACGCTTCCTTCGCCGTCCACGCGCAATAGCCATTCGTTCCACGGCAACGGTATGACGGTGAACCCGCGCCGTCTCAATGCCTCGGCGACTTGCTCGGTCGTTGCTTTCAATCGGTTCACCCGCACCGTCACCGGTTGTGGTCGTTCCAAAGTCGCAAGGAAGGCATCAAAGTCTGGGATGATGGCGCGATAGCGTTCCATGCAGCGTCTCCTTTCCTTGTCAACCTCGCCTGAGTGTGTTTGGAAATTGAGCCCAATGGGAGGGCGAACCTTCTGGTGAGCCTATTCCTCCGACCTGCCGAATTGCCAAAATTTTCGGCTCGGCAAAAGCCTCGCCCTCCCTTTCCGAACACCCTCACCTCGCCTATCCATAAGGGAACGGGGCAGATTTTTGTCTGCCCCGTTCCCTTGTCAAGACATTTCTTCTAACCGCCCCCTGGTGGCGATTGGGGAGGTTTGTAGGTGAAGGTGAAACCACCAAGGTCTACGGTTGTGTCCCTGGGGCAAGGTTCATTCGTCTTGCGCCGCCGGCATTTGGTGATCGTCGGCGTCTCCTTTAGGATAAACGGCGGGTCTGGTTGCAACATGGAGCGAGCAGGTGGCGTCACCTTAATCGTGAAACTCGTATCGCCATATTGCTCCAGCCAACTGTCAATGAGATGGGCGGGAATGTGGAAACTCCCGATAATTCCGCTGCTGGACTCGGTCGTCGTTTCGTAGAGGCGCTGTGTCCCCTTGAACACTTCCACCGTTGCCCCCGGCAATGGCACTAACCTTCCATCGCTCGTCCACTCCCACACCATTCCCTCTATCCCTTTGTGAACGATGAAAAGGAATCCGATGCTACCAGTAGCATTAGCCGCAATGCCAAATTCTTCTGGACCTGATTTCAGAGGCGTTTGGCACATCGCTAACTGCGAGCGACTTTCTCTACCTGTGGCTTCAGCCGTGTAGTCAGGGGCTGGGGGCAATTGAATCGTGTCCTGACCTTGTCTGGTGTGGAAACTCGCCTTAACTTCTTCGGGCTTTGATTTCCGCCAGATGTTGCCCCAAACATTAAGGGGCTCCGATTTTCCAGTTCCCGCATCAAGCAATGCTCCATAGACCTTGAGATTGCCCGTCGGAGGCGTTTTGACAGACTCGTATTCCACTTCCGTTTCCCACTCCCGTCCTTTGCTGTCCCTGTAGCGGAATTTGATACGCAACTTTTTGCGTTCCTGTTGCTGCGGGTCAGGTGCAAGGGAGAGGGCAAAGGCAAGCAGTGTTCCCCCGCTTGTCTCCGTCGCTGCTCCCGTCACACTCCAATAACTTCCAACCCCCTCCTGCCATGTCCACCTGACGATGACCCAAAAAGTTACCTTGAAGGGGTCTGCGTCTGCATGCCATGCCGTCAATCGTCCCGTGTAAACTTCGTCCGTCACGAAATACCGCTCCACGCCATCAGGAGCACTGCCTGCTAATGGTAGCGTCTCGTAGGTAAAACCTCCCGTCGCTGCATGGAATACCCCGCTCAAATCTCCTGTGACACCCACCAAGCCTTCCTGAGCACTTCCGTTGCTCCCCCAAAGCAGCACCAACGGCAGTGCGATAGCATACCACGCTTTTGCGCCCTTCATCTTGAATGCACCTCTTTGCAAGGCTTTCGGCACTTTATCAACGGGGCATAAAAACACCCCGTCCTTTTCCCGCAGAACCGTCAACTTGCCTTGAATCCATAACCCCGCCCCCTGCAAAGTCACAAGCCCATCAGGACGACGGTGCAAGGCGAGTTGCCTGCTTTTATCCCACAAAATCCCCAACCGTCCCCGTTCTCTGTCCACTCTCATCCAGACAGGCGCTTCCACCGTCGCGACCAAGTCATCGGTTTCCAACGAAAGTTTCGTCCCCAACGGAAGCGTTTCATGATGCCGCTGGAATTGCTCCAGTTCTTCCAACAACCCCTTGGGCAAAGAAAGCCAGATGGTCACCGAGGGCTTTGGAGGTTCCATCGCTTCGGCTTTTGCCTCTTCGTCGTTTGCTTTCGCGTCGCTGTCCTTTCCGTCCTTTGTCTCTCTTCGTTCAATGACATCTTTGGGCAAAGGAGTTGTGGCAACAGCGTCTTCAAGCAAGGCTTCCAAGTCTTTCGCGGGCACTTTTTGCCGCCATCTCGTTGCCCATCGCTCCAACAGCATCGCTTGCGCCAGACCAAAAGCGTGAGCATGTCCCAATGCCAGTCGCTTTAGTCGCAAAGTGTCTATGAGCACTTGTTCGTCCATGACTTGGTAACCGAAAAACTCTGGGTCAGCCTTTAGTGCGTTCAGGGGTTGATAGCCTTCCCTTGTCCCCACCTTCATCGCCTGCCAACTGACAAAGGTCGCTGACCCCTCCAGCATTTCCTTCACCCGTTCGTCCACGATTTCCTCCTTCCTCATCCCTTGCCGCTGCCGCCGTTGATGGCGGGCATGCAAAAAGGCTTTCGCCCATTGTCGGCTCTCCACCTCGCTTTCTGCCGTTAATGCCCGCACCAGCCATTCCCGTTCCGTTTCTTCTTCCAAAGGGTTGGCGACCTCTTTCGCCGACAAAGCAGGGGGTTCACCAAATTGCTGAAACCACCAGACATGGAAGGCTTCATGGAGGATGGCTTCTATCCGCTGAAGGGCATCAGGATAACGAACGGTAGGGTAACCCGCCGACCAAGCGCATTCCGTCAAAACCCACCAAGTCGGATAATAACGCAACGCCACCGTCTTAACCCCATTCACTTCCTCTACCCATCCCATCACTTCCTCCCGCCTTGTTTCACTTGCTTCCCATCGCCCCACATAAACCGTCATCTTGAAAGGCACTTTCGGCAGCAAACCTTTATACCGCTCAAATCCTTTCGGCGGCTTGGGATGGTTGATCAACACCCACTGCCCTCCTGCCCCTTCCAGCAAAAACGCAATCCCGTCCAACGAAAATCCCTCCCAAATCTCTCCGCCTCTCTCCTTCAACAAGTGCCCAACTTCCGCTATCCGAACAAAATCAAGCCAGTCAACTTTCAAAGGCAAAACCCTTTCAAAACGGACGGGAAAGTTCGGGCGAATAACCGTTTCTTTCCCATCCCTAAACCGAACCAATAACCGCACCGAAAGCCCCTCTTCGCCCTGCAGCCCAATCCATCCCCCGACTTGATGAGGCATCTCCCCTTCCGACACACCCTCAGGATAATGCCGTCGCCAAAGCAACCTTCCGTCGCCCGAAAGAAGCCAAACACTTTGGATTGGCTCAGAGGCAGAAAACTTGCCTTGAAGGTAGTAGCCAGCGGGCAAGGGAAAAAGGCGGTCAGGCAGGTCAGAGATGGTAGGTTTATCTGGGAAGGAGAAAGGAACTTCTCGCACCTTCAAAGTCCCATCGGGCGAAAGGAAATAGCCCTTCAAGACGCCTGTCACCGTCCAAGAAGTGGACGCGGGACGAGGGGCGAGGGACGAAGAAGAAGCAAAAGAAAGGGAAGGAAGCCAAAGCAAGGTCAGACCGAAAAGAAACACCACCACTATCTCCTTCGCTTTCTCCATTGCACCTTCACTGCCCTGTCTAAAGGAGGCAAAGTCGTGAAAGAAGCGTCCCATCCCGTTTCCCGCCATTATCTTTCGCGACCCCTTGTGCCTTGCGTTGCTGCCGTCATTGTGCATCAAGTAAAGTGCCGACGCAAGGCGACCATGGTAGCCATTTTGCCGGCTACCATCGGGTCACCCGACCCCAAAACCCAAACTCAAATCAAGCCCAAGCGGACGGCGAGGGCAGTCGCTTGCGAGGCGGTTTTGACCCTCAACTTCCTGTAAATGCTGCAGAGGTAATGCTCCTATCCGTGTTAATACTCATGACATGCTCTCAAAGAAGTCAACCTATCTGCTTGGGGCAATTGAGGACCGTTTTGTTCTGTGGGTTAGAGAACTGGTCGCTGCTTGCGAAATGCTGGACATTGAGCCTATCGTTCTGTCGTGACGCCTTTGTCACCGTATTGTTAAATTTCCATCCAACAAGATTGCCAGCCGACAATAGGGGCACTCAGCGAGGGTGCGGGCATCAGGGAGCCAACGGTAACTGGGTTGATAAGGCAACCCTTGCAGCATCTGCACTACCTTCAGCGCGTTATCGGCATCAGGTGGAAGACAACACGCCTAAGATGACTGTTGTGTTATAGTTGCCTGCCAAGTTCCTGTCTGGCTGTCGTAGGTGATGTCTGCCATCTCGCCGCTATCCACCTGTCCATTAGCATTCTCGTCCAACCATAGGCGAGAAATGCCGACATCCACGAAATTCCAAACGCCTTGCTTTACTGAACCGTTAGGGTCGGTGAAAATGAAGGCACCTTGTCCCCCGACTAAAAGGGCAGGCTGAACGGCATCAACGACCAACGGGTTTGTTTCAGAAATTATAAGTTGGAAATTGCCTTGAGTGCCCAATGCCTGGAGTGTCCCTTGAATGAGGAATTGCTCCTCGCTCTGTTGAGAGACCATGACATCTCCCTGCCAACGCTTAGTTTCTGTCGTTTGAACCGACCAATCCCATTTGTAACTGCCAGATGGAAAGTTGTCCGTGTCAGGAGAAGCCAACCAGCCGTTCCAAGTTTCCGAGGGCGTTTGGAAGTTCTCAAGGACATACTTCAGGACACTTCCTTCGTCGTAAATCTTAACGATGCCCCCATAGCCGTCATCCTCAGGTGTTCCAAAGTCATAAACTTGCCAATCAGGGAAGGCATCCCCGTCGCTGTTAGTTTCTGAAACAGTTCGGTTCGCTTGACGGAAGGGGATGCTGTCAAAGACAGTCCCGTTGAGGAAAGGAAAGAGGCGATTGAGACCGTCGGTCACTTCCGCCGCTGCAGTTTCAAGAACTACAGGTTCAGCGACAACGGCTTGAGGGAAGGTTGAAAAACCAGAAAGTTTGAAGGTTACTGCCACCACTGCAGCAGTAGCGAAAATCCCAAGCCCAAAGAGGCGCCTCTTGAAAAGTTGATTGTTGCGCATCTTCGCCCCTCCTTTCACCGTTTTTCTATCTTCCCGTCCAAAAGGACGGCAAGACGACAATAAGGACAATAGGCTAAGGTGCGATTATCAGGATGCCAAAGGTAACTTGGTTCGTAATCAAGCCCTTGACTGTCCATCGCGACTTTGAGAAGATACTTTGGGTCTCTCGGACAGATGAGCGACAAGGGGAAATCTACATAAGAACCTACCCACTCAGACATCCCCAGATAATTTGCTTCCCTTTCGGTCAACATAACCGTTTTCTTCGTCGCCATTTTGATCCACCTCACAGGTGGTGGAAAAGGAGCCTGATAACGCCTACTCACCTTTTGGCTTAACACCCAAAGGGCTTTCAGGTTGTAACGACAGGCAAAATAAGGCTCAAAGTATGTCCAAATCATTGGACGAACTATCAACCATGCTGTTGTGAAAAAGTAAGCACCAAAGAAAAGTAACGCACCAACCAAAAGAAATCTGCGTCCTAACATTGGGATATCACCTGCAAGTGTAAGGGCCATCCTCTCTGCATCTTCCTGCAGGACCAACACACCCAGGGATTCCAAACATTGGCAGGCGATAACCGCTTCTACCCTTTGAGTCTCGGTAAATATAAAGGTCACAATTGTACATAGCCCCCATGTGGCAGCAACGGACATTAAGACGCGTTCCTACCAACACGCACCCTGACGTGATGGTATCCACACACGACCTCTCGCGCAGAAAACAGCCTAAGAGTGAGAACAAAGAAACCAACAAAGCAACATTCCATGTCCGTCTAATCAAGCACATCTTCTTCTTCACGGCTCTCACCTCCTTCACCTTCAAATTCCGCCCGAACAAAGCGAGGACGCCCTTTTGGCCAAAGGACAATAGAACCGTCATAATGAGCAATGAGAGAAAATCCCAAAGGTCGCTTATGAGCCGAGCAAACAAAAAGTGGAGAAGTGGATTTCAAACGGGGATTACCTTTTCCGTAAATCTGCACGACAAGTTCGTTGATAAGCCAATGGTAGGAGTTAAGCCACTCTTCGCCTTTCCATACGATGGTGATAGGAGAAAGATTTGGAAGTTCTGGTCTCCACCTTCCCCTTGTTGGGTCGCTGGGGCACAGAAAAACGGACTTGTCACGAACATATGGGTAAAGCATTTGGTCTATAAAACCCCACATCCCTTCAGGCGTTTTGATAGGGTGATTAGGTGCTATTGGCACGGTTCCCCAATCCTGTTCATACATGTGCACTGCTTGGATGAGTTGACGAAGGTTACTAATACATGTAGCCAAATGTGCACGCTCACGGGCTTGTGAAAGCGCCCGATAGGTTATCCCCACAATCACCAAAATCACGCCTATCACGACTAGCAACTCAATCAATGTCATCCCTCTTCGCACCTTCTTTCACCTTCCATTCAACAGCCAATGACTTATTCGCTCAAGTTCTTCCTGCCACCTTTCCGGTTGCCAAAAGTAACTTGTCAAAGGACTGAGATAACAGAGCGTCCCGTCGGGAGAAATCAAGTAAAAGCGGGGCATGTAAAGGGCGTTCAGGTGTTCAAAAACCTTCAATTGCGGGTCCCGCATGAAGGTCAGTTCCTTAAACGAGTTCCAAAGCAGATAAAACTCTGCGTTAGGCTGACCGATGTAGACGATAATAAGACGCATCTTGTCAGCGTGTCTCTTCTGGAAGGCAAGAAAGGTGGTGAGTGTCTCTTCCAAGCCACATCTGCCACAAATGAATAAAAGCCCCGTCATCTTGTCAGGGAAGGGCAACTTCACAAGACTTCCTTGCCAATCGGTTAAACCATCCAGAGAGACAGGCGAGCCAATTTTAGGGTCCCTTTCAGCGGTCAAGCGAAGAAGAGGTGTCCATTCTTCAGGGTTGATGCCTGTTAACCGAAAGTAAAGCGCCATGCCGTAGCCTTTGGCGCCCAGAAACCAACCGGCAAAGGAGCAAGCCAACCAAAACAGCAAAACTTGCCAGTTGGATTGAAACCATACCCTTACCTGCCATATTTTCCTTTCAACCGCCTTTTGTTTTCCCATCGTCAAAGCCTCCCGATTTACCGTCGGTAAATGCCAACCTCTAAGAGAGAGCCCCGTCGTTGGTCTCTCCTTTGCCCACTGCCGTCATTGTGCACCAAGCAAAGTGCCGACGCAAGGCGACCATGGTAGCCATTTTGCCGGCTACCATTAGGGCAATCGGGGTGTGAGGTTTGGCTTCGTGGTCTTTTGTCGGAGCAAAGTGCTACGCTTATAACACGAAGCCAGAAAACAAGGAGGGGATGACGATGGCGACGAGGATGAAGCGACGGGATTTCATCAGGCGCACCGCTTTGGTGGGTGCGGGTTTGCTGATTTTGCGCGACCCTAAATCGGCGTGGAGTTATCAAGCGAACAATCGGCTGAACATCGCTGCGATTGGAGCAGGCGGGCAAGGTGGTGGGTTAGTGAACATTTTTGCTGGCATGGGCGAAAACATCGTCGCTCTGTGCGATGTAGATGACCGACGCGCTGCTGAAACCTACAAACGCTTCCCTAACGCTAAACGCTACAAAGACTTCCGCAGGATGTTGGACGAACTGGCAAACTCCATTGATGCCGTCACTGTCGCCACGCCCGACCACACCCATGCCGTCGCGTCCATTGCGGCGATGAAATTGGGCAAACATGTCTATTGCGAAAAACCCTTGACTTGGTGCATCGGCGAAGCGCGGGCGATGCGTAAGGCAGCCATTGAGCACAAAGTCATCACGCAGATGGGCAATCAAGGGACAGCGAGTGATGGATTGCGTCAGGGAGTGGAAATCGTGCGGGCGGGTGTTTTGGGGCAAGTGCGGGAAGTGCATGTCTGGTCTAACCGTCCCGTTTGGCCGCAGGGCGTTGACCGCCCCAAAGACACGCCGCCCATCCCGCCCGATTTGGATTGGGATTTGTGGCTTGGTCCTGCGCCCTATCGTCCCTATCATCCCGCCTACTTGCCTTTCGTTTGGCGGGGTTGGTGCGACTTCGGGACGGGCGCGTTGGGCGACATGGGTTGCCACACCCTCAACTTGCCCGTCATGGCGTTAAAGTTGCACCGCGCCATCGCCGAAGGCAAAACAGTTGTCGTAGAAGCAGAGCACTCTGGTTGCAATGGCGAGAGTTACCCGAAGTGGTCTATTGTCCGTTATCACTTTCCTGCCCGAGCAGGGATGGCGCCTCTGACGCTCGTTTGGTATGACGGAGGTAAAAAGCCACCACAGGAAGTTTTGAGCCTCATCCCTGGTGAAGTGCCCGGCAGTGGTTGCCTCATCGTCGGTGAAAAAGGGATGCTTTATGCGCCCGGCGATTACGCCACCCGCTGGCAACTTTTGCCCGCCGACCAGTTCCGCGATTTTCGACCGCCCGCACCCTTCCTACCTCGCTCGCCAGGTCACCATCGTGAATGGGTGCTGGCGTGCAAGGGCGAAAACATTACGCCCATGTCCAACTTCGTGGATTACGCCGCCTACTTGACGGAAATTGTCCTGCTGGGCAACCTCGCCATCCGACTGGGCGGACGAATTGAGTGGGATGCAGCGACAGCGAGGGTGCGAGGGCGCCCTGAAGCCGAACCTCTCGTCCATCGCCCCTATCGGAAAGGTTGGACGCTGTGAGATTGAGCACTCGGTAAGGCGCATCCCTCATGGAGGTGAGTGGGATGGCGCACCCGACGCGACGGCAATTTTTGCGGGCAATGATGCTGGGTGGCGTCAGTTTCTTCGTCCTGCGGAACGCCCAATCGGCGTGGAGTTACCAAGCCAACGAGAAACTCAACTTGGCGTTTGTCGGCGCAGGTGGGCGAGGGGCAGCGTTGGTGGATGAGTTCTCCAAACTGGAGCAGAACATCCTTGCCTTGTGCGATGTGGATTGGCGTCATGCCGCTGGCACTTTCCAAAAATTCCCTGATGCCAAACGCTACAAAGACTTCCGCAAGATGCTGGACGAACTACACGGGCAAATTGACGCCGTTGTCGTCGCCACACCCGACCATACTCACGCCGTTGCGTCCGTTGCGGCGATGAAATTGGGCAAACATGTCTACTGCGAAAAACCCTTGACTTGGTGCATCGGTGAAGCGCGGATAATGCGAGAAGTCGCCCACCAGAAAAAAGTCGCCACGCAGATGGGCAATCAAGGGCTTGCCAGCAGCAACACCCGCCAACTCGTTGAAATTCTTCGTTCTGGAGCCATCGGGCGCATTACGGAGGTGCACCTTTGGACTGACCGTCCCATCTGGCCGCAGGGCATTGACCGCCCCAAAGACACACCGCCCATCCCACCCGATTTGGATTGGGACTTGTGGATTGGTCCCGCTCCGTATCGCCCTTACCATCCCGCCTATCATCCCTTCCGCTGGCGCGGTTGGATTGACTTCGGAACGGGTGCTCTTGGCGATATCGGTTGTCATGTCTTTCCGCTACCGTTTTTGGCGTTGGATTTGCGCTACCCGACAAAGGTGTGCGCCATCAGTTCGGGACACAACGGCGAAACATACCCGCGTTGGTCTATCGTTCAATACGAGTTTCCCGCCCGCGGCGACCTTCCACCCGTTCGGTTGACTTGGTATGATGGTGGGCAAAAACCCTCGGCGGAGTTGCTCAAGGACATCCTGAAGGGCGAGACAATCCCTGACAACGGGCATTTGTTCGTCGGCGACAAAGGGGTGCTGTTCAACGGGCGCTTGTTGCCCGCCGACCAGTTCAAAGATTACCAACCGCCTGCACCGACTTTGCCTCGCGCCCCGCAAGACAACCATTACTTGGAGTGGGTGCAGGGATGCAAAACGGGCACACCGACAATGTCTAACTTTGAGTTCGCCAGTTTGGTGACAGAAGTCGTTTTGCTGGGCAATGTGGCATTGCTGACGGGCGAGACAGTTCATGTCAATCCGAAAACGGGCGACCTTCTCAGCCCCCTCTCAGCACGCCGCTACCTTTCTCGCCCCTATCGCAAAGGTTGGGCGTTGTGACTTGGGAGTTTGGCAGGAGCGAAAGGGAGGTGAAGGGTGTGACGCGTCGGGTGTTTGTGAGGGGTTTGTTAGTGATAAGCGGTTTCAACTTGCTGGGAAGGCGAGACAAGATGGATGAGTTGGCGATGCAAGAAGAAGAGTTGCTGGCGAATGTAAAAGAGCGCAAGTGCTCTGACCCCCATCCGTCACCCATCTGACGCTCTCAAGCCTATCAGCGTGGTAGATGCGAACCTGCCCGTTCGCCACAAACCCACACGCTCTCAATCCCAACAAGTAACGAACGACCCAATCACTCCCCTCCCGCTCCGCTATGATTTTGTCCCCATCGTAATAAAAGTATCGCACATTGCTGC
>Ga0209276_101537_pt1 | contig 14517 bp, 10 predicted proteins | sample DewCreD2012metaG_3_FD_185473 | JGI IMG/M metagenome (GOLD analysis project Ga0209276, IMG submission 185473) | Hot spring sediment bacterial and archeal communities from British Columbia, Canada, to study Microbial Dark Matter (Phase II) - Dewar... ...
AAATTCATAAATGAGGCAACGATGAGCATTTCGGAAAGATTTTTATATGAGGCAATACGGGGTTTGGGGAGAAAAATCAGAAAAAATGCCCCTTAATCTTCCTCCATCTCGTAGCGCCAGAAAAACAAAGGTCTCAAGGTGTCTTGCACCCAGTCCTCGTGAACAGACTGTGTTCCCTCGCGCAAGAGGACTTCCATAGGGGCACTTGTCTTTGCTTCCAGTTGGGCGGTTTGCCAGATGCTGAATGTGTAGAGCAAAACCATCATTGCGATAATCGGCGGTCCGGCGTATCGTGGTCCCTGCACGCACGACTCGGCGGCGGTATAGCCCCGTATGGATGCCCATAGTGCACCCGTGAAAACGAACACAAGAAGCACACCTGTCAATGCGAACGCCGTGGCGAAAGGACGGTATTCAGAGGCATCGCCAGCAGAGACCCGCGGGAAAAGCTTCTGAATCCACTGGAGTACGGCTGATAGATAGGAGCCGCTCTGTGGTGGTGGCGTGGTATCAGGGGTGTACCAGTATTTCTCCAAGGAGAGCAACGCCCACAAGGTTTGTGCCGCCTCAGAGTAGCTGAGCACAACAATGAGAAGGATTGTCAGCAGAAGCATGAGCACCAGTACAACAGGCTCCCTCCGGTAGCGCGTATGTGCCACTATCGTGCAGACAGCCCATGTGGGAAGGAGAAGCGCCAGCACGAGCAAGAACGTCAGGTTTCTTCGCCACAGGCGGGACAGATGGGACAGCTGACGACGGATGCGCTCCTCTGGAAACGCAGAGATGCGCGATGATGTGCTCAGGCTATGTACAGCTACGCGAAATATCTGCTGCCACCAGCTTGCTTCTCTCTCCCTGCCGAGTCGGCGAAGACGCTCCAGATGCTTCGGCAGCAGCTCATCCATTCTCTTCTCCAGTAGATCAGCCGACAGAGTCAATTCCGCCGCGGAGTGCCACACCAGAACCGCCCCCGCATCTTGCATGCTTTCCGACCGGGCATTTTGCATGACAATAGAGCCGCAGCGTGTCATCGCAAGGCGCAGGTCGAGCGACTCCGCGATTCGCCCTGATGTTTCGCACTGGCGCACCAGTCCTAAAGCCCTTACTGAAGCACGGTGAAGGATACCATAGTAGCTCATCAGACTGTCTTGGAGCGGAGCGAGGGCGATATAGAGGGCGAAAGCAGGTGGTTTGACCCACCATTGCTGAAGGACGCGCCAAACCCCTCGGAGCGCTACGGACTCATAGTCCTCCCATGCTACCTTTCCTGCGGCGGTCATCAGGGCGTGTGTGGCTTCTTCGTCGCGCCCCAGTTCGGCGAGCGACAGAAAGCGGAAGAACGTGAAAAAGGCATTGTCCGGGGCGAGCGATTCCCCTTGCGCGGAAAGATACAGAATATCTTGCCACATCCTCTCAGAAGGCAGTCGCACGGCTTGCTCGGCAAAGGATATGAAAAGTGGGGTGCGGGTACGAAGGGTGTAAAACAGGTGAGAATGCCATGCTATGATGGGACCTCCTCTGGCATGGACAGAGAAGATATGGAACATTGGCGGTACAATCCCCAATATTTCCGCCACGACCAGCGTTTGATACTCGCGACCAAACAGAGACAGGAGCACGTCGGCTGGCATTTCGTGGCTCTCTCTGACCATACGGTTCTCACAGGTGATTGCGTGAGCATACGCGGCGGGATTCGAGCGAAACTGTTGTGGCAGCGCGGCAAACGACGTGCGCGAAAGGAGCCGTGCTCCTACTTGTATCTCGTAGTCATTGGGATGCTTTGCGGCGATTTCCCCCAAACGCTGATGGTACGCCCAGTCGTAATCGCTTCCTAATACCCCGTAGAGCGAGGGCGTACCTCCCCAACTCGGCAGACGTCCAAGCATCTGTACCTGCAGGAGCACCAGCCAGCGGATGGCGGGGTGCAGGATGACCACTGCCAGTCCGAACAGCGCTCCACCAACCAGAGCGCGGCGAAGCCATCGACGAAACACGGTGCACCTCCTGTTACGGTAGCAGAGCGATAGGCGTTGGCTGAATCAACCGCTGACGCATCTGACGGGCGTGCACATGGTATCCCTCGTGTAGCCAGAGCCAGTATCGCAGGCGGACGGGCATCACCGGCTGAGCGACCAGTTCCACCGTGGCGTATCGGCGGGCGTCGGCGGGCTTACCGCGAGTCTCGCCCCAGAAGCCCTGTCGCACCCTGTTACAGCCCTCATTTTCCATGAGCAGAAGAGAAAGGCTCTCCCTCAGGTCGCCCGGATCGAACAGGGTGAGCACCGGCGGCACCCAATCGCCCATGCGCCAGCCGAAGTGTACCTTCGCGCCGTACACCTCCGGCGGGTTATCGCCCACACCCACGAAGTTGGGGAAACTCTTCGTCCACCAGCGAGCGGCAAAGCGTGCTTCCAGCGCAACCAGCTCGTCCGCCTCCGCCAACAGAGGTTGAACACGCACCTCCACCTCCACCAGCGGTAGCCCGGCAAACACGCGATAGCGCTGCACTACGCGCAGGGGCAGATTGTCTCCTCCTGCGCTCACTTCCACCGTCGTCCACGCCGGGTTGCGCTCCAGCACGCGCACGCTCGCCCTGCCGTTGCGCTGCCACAGGATGTCGTCCACCACAAATTGCGACGTGTCCTGTGCGGGGCGCCTGGGGTCCGCTTTGCCGAACGTGCCGATGCCTGCTCCACCACTTTGCGCAGCATAATCCCGTCCGGTGCGTTTGGAGCGCAGGTGGGTGAGCGTACCTCCGGCGTCCTCGCGCCACTCCAGCTCCAGCACACCGTTATCTACTCGTACCGCTCCATTGCCGGTCTGTACTCGAGTGGACGGTGGCGGCGCACCCCGCGAGGGCGATACTGCCAGCACCAGCGAGCCGGTTTCCTCCACCGGTTCCAGTGCCACCCAGTCCAGCGCGAAGTTACACACCCGCCGGTCATCGCCCGCACCCTTTTCCGCCGGACGGTGCGCTTGTGCGAAGAGCAGGCGAATCTCCGATAGTGTTGAGGTGGGGCGCTTGCGCGGCGGCAGGTTTACCACCAGCGTCTGCCAGCCGGGGCGCAGGTCGATATCGCCTACCTTCTGCCCGTCGGCAAACACGGTGACCCGGTTTTCCCACATCACCTGACCGCGAAGCAACAGGCGGTACGTGCCTCTGGCGGGTACGGGCACGCGAAGCACCGTCTCGCGCCCTTCGCCCGGTACCCAGCGGATGGTATTGCCCTGTGCCCATACTTCACGCTGAGCCATGCCCCGGACCAGCACCTGTTCGTCGCCCGGTGAGCCGATGTCGGCGCGCCAGCTCTGCTGGCGCTGAGGAATCACGAAATGTAGCCTGCCGTCAGCGGTGTATGTGGGCAGGGGAGTGCCATCCGGCAGATGCACCTGCCACGCTCGCCCACGCAGACCCGCAGGTAGCGGCACGGACAGAGGCATCCCCCGTGCCTCATCTGCGCTGGCAACCAACAGAGAGGCGACCTGCTCCGGGCGGACCCTCGACAGGCGACGGGGTGCGCTGGTGATGGTAAGTGGCACCTTGCGCTCATGCGTGCCTGCGCTATCGCGCCAGCGGAGAGTAACGGTCATCTGGCGAGCCTGTGTCTGCGCGGTGAACGGTATCGGCAGGCGCACCTCCTTGCGCTCGCCCTCACGCAGGTCACCGATGCGGAGACGCGCACCGGAGAACGCTATCTCCGCATCGCGGGCGGTTTCGCCGGGCACGTCCAGAGCAGGATGCCACCAGCGCATCTCGCCGTGAGAGGTCACGGGCGCGTTGACGACAGATACTGTGGGGGCGTGAGAAGATGCGGAGGTGTTCAGCAGATGCACGTCGGCGTTGCGCCCCACCGTGAGCGGACGCAGGAAGAAAGCATTCTGCTCTTGTCCGTTGGGCGCACGCCACGTTGTCTCCACGTACACTGTCTTCATGCCCCAATCCGCAAATGGTTTGACCTCGCAGGGCAGTTCTACTGTCCTGTTCTCTGCCGGAGCGAGGCGAAGCGTTATCGGCTCGCCTCTGATGCTGGCAATCTTCGCGCCGACCCGCAGGGTAACGGTCACCGGCTCAGGCAGCAGGTTCTTCACCGTCACCGGCAGGCGCGGTTTGCTGCCGGGGAAGGCTATCCAGCGTGGGGTGGTTATCTGCACCGGCGCATAAACAATCTGATACGCAGATACATACTGGACGGTGTCCTCAAAAGGCAGGGATGTTACCCTACGCGGGATGAAGTGCCTGCCGTCCAGCGTGAGGGTGGTTACCTCCGCCAGCGGCAGGTCATTCGCCTCCGGCGGGTGTAAAGCAATCTGTTGCTGTTGCCATGTGCGGTTCTCCAGCAGCAAAAGGAGGGTGGTTCCTGCCTCCAGCGCCGCGCTCATCAGGTTGGGGGTATCGGGCAGGCTGCCGTTGGGAAGGCGCACATACTTGCCGCACTGCACGCCCGCGATGCCCTCCAGCACTTTCGCCCACCAGCGCGGGTCGTCGGTGAAGATGCCGTTGACGGCGAGCAGGCGGGAACCGTTCACGGATGTCAGCACATCGCGCGGCAAGCCGTCGCTATAGCGGCTGAGCACATTGCCCTCCGGCACACGACTGCGGCGGCGCTGCAGGGTAACATGGAAAGCATGACCGTCTTCGGTGAAACGGGCGGTATCGGTCGGTTCCCACTCCACGCTCGCTTTTTCCCCTGCGGATACCTCAGGCGTGCAGATTTGCACCCAGTCCAGCGCGAGGTTGCAGGCGCGTGTCTCACCTTTGAACCGCTGGGGGTCTCGCTCGCCCGGTATCATCGCTTCGGAGAACTGCCAGCGTACCTCCACCACCCGTGCCGCGCCGACGACCGATGCCGGGATGCGCACCTCGTACACCCGCCAGCCGGACTGCAGCGTTACTGCGCTAACCGGCTCATCGTTCACCATAACGTTCATCTGATGCTGCCACATTACACTGCCATGCCAGCGCAGGAGCAGGTCGGTGTTTGGCAGAGCAGGAAGCAGAAGAGCGGTTACCGTGCCGACGCCGGGAGTCCAGCGAACGGTAGCCTGTGTGCCTGCGCCATACGCATCGGGAGGTAGTTTGCCCCAGTCCTCACGCCCGCTGAAGCCGCTTTGTAATATCTTCTCATCGCCCGGCACTCCAACGTCCACAAAGAAGTTAAATCGCCGGCGGGAGGTTTCAGGCTGTAAGGAAGGCGTAACGGGCATCGTTTTGCCGGTCCAGTCCACCGGCGATGCTGAAACGACAAGCGTTCGGCTGCCCTGCTGAAGCCACCCTTTCAGCACATCTGCTATCCTCTGCCGCTTGCCGTTCAGCCCGAAGCCCGCGCCGCCGGAGGGAGCCACCACCACGCGGTACCGTTGCAAGTGCTCTGTATCTGTCTCACTTTGCAGCAGCACGTCGAAAGGCGCGTGAATCGCCCGAAGAGCCTGTACTGCGCGATAAAGGTCGTTTGCGTCACCTGCTCCGCTCTCGAAAATCCAGTCGTTCACCAGCAGGGCAACAGGTGCTTCCTTTTGCAGGCGCGGGTAGGTTAGCTGCCAGAGGGTACTGTACAGCAGGTTGGTTTCGCAAAATCGTTTGCCGCCCTCGAAACTTGGCTCGAGGTTGGAACCTTCCCACCACTCGTTCCAGCTGAGGTGCAGCACGCCGTCCACGAAGCGCATCAGGTTACCTGTCCAGAAGCGGTCGTAGTGATGGGGTTCGGGGTGGTAGCCGGTACCCGGCACGCGGATGCCCCAGTCAAAATACCGGTGTTTCAGGTGGTCAAAAAAGACACCACCGCACTTGCGGGTAACCGCCGCCTGCAGAAAGCGTTCGGCATCCTGCTCGTGTGGCACGCCGAAGATGCCCGCGTAGGAGTGCGCCCCGCCGAATACACGTGCAAAACGCTCAAAGCCAAAACCCATGAAGGGCGCGTAGCCCACATCGAAAGAGGCGACCAGCCCGGGCAGACCGAACTCCTGCCGAATCAGCTCCTCCAGCTTTTGCCAGTCGCGCTGCCAGGTTTCGTACTGGTATTCGATGCTGAGGGCACGCTGAAAGCCCGTGCTGTTGACATCCATGCGGATTTCGTCGAAATGGCGATAGTTTGTGCCCCATTCGGCGTTCAACCGCTCGATAGTCTGGTAGCGCGCTTGCAGCCACTGCTGGAATCCCCGGTGGTCGGCGGTAATTTGCGGTGCGCCGTTACGCGAGTAGACCAGCTGAAACGGCTTGCCGCCCAGCCATGTCCACACGGGCGAGCGGGCGTACCGGCTGAGCCAGTAAACGGTATCGCGCCGTTCGCTGACGTTGCGCCAGAACTCGCGCATGGCGAAGTTCTCGCCGTCCTGGTACAGTCCCATGAACAGGCGATAGCCCAGTGCGTGCACGCGCTCGGTGGCTTTCAGGACGGTGGCTTCACGTGGCTCTCCACTCTCGCCTCGCCAGCCCTGTCCCCAGTAATCCATGTACAGGTGCGTCATCCCCCAGTCGGCAGCGAGCAGTTGCGAGCGTGTGTTGTCGGCAAGCGTGCGGCTATCGTAGTAACCGTATAGAGGGGTGTTGTGGATGCCGTTTATCCAGTTGCCCCATTCGCCCCCATGAGTGTTCCATTCGTACCAGTAGAAGTATGCCGCGCCCACCAGAGGCAGGGTTTGTGAATCCAGGTGCACATCATGCTGCATGTGGGGTTTCCCTCCCGCCGTGTTCATCTGAGAAATCGTTCTTGATGGGGCAGGGTACATCCTGTTGGTATCAGGTCTGTACACCGCTTGACTTTTTACCCCGTTTCGGTTACTAGTGTAGTGTGTCACGTACTACTACCCACATACACCGCTCCGCTCCGGGCATCCAGGGTGCTGCTCGCTTTGACTGGCGGACGAAACGGCTGGTGCAGCGGCTGCACGCAGGCGATATCGCCATTATCGACCACCCCGATCTGGACGGTGTGGCGGCGGAGGCGCTGGTAGCACGACGGGTGGCGGCGGTTGTGAACCTTTCTCCCTTTATCACGGGACGGTATCCCAGCTCGGGAGCCAGTATCCTCCTGCGTGCCAGCATCCCGCTGTATGAATGCCACGACACCCATCTGGCGGAGGTCGTACAAGAGGGGGAAACCGCCGTCATCACAGGCGATACGCTCTGCCTGAACCGCCTGCCGGACACCTCTTTCTCGCTGGAGCGTTTGGACGAAGAACGCGCGCAGCGTCTGCTATCGCTCGCTCAGCAGCGGTTAAAGAGCGAGCTGCGCGCTTTTGCGCAGAACACGCTGGAGTATCTGCAGGAAGAGAGCGATGCTCTGCTGGGCGTGCTGGAGGTACCGGAAATCAGCACGTCGATAGCGGGACGCCATGCAGTGGTGGTGGTTCGCGGGGAGCGATTCAAGCAAGACCTTATCGCCATACGCAACTACCTGCGCGAGATGCGCCCTGTGCTGATTGGGGTAGACGGGGGAGCAGACGCTCTGCTGGAGATGGGTTTTAAGCCCGACATCATCGTGGGCGATATGGACAGCGTGAGCGACAGGGCGCTGCATTGCGGTGCGGAGCTGATAGTGCATCAATACACAAGCACAGAGCGCATCTCACCCGGACTGGAGCGGGTACAGCGGCTGGGGCTACCGCACACGGTGTGGCGTGCGCCCGGTACCAGCGAGGATATCGCCATGCTGCTGGCGTACGAGAAGGGGGCACAGCTTATCGTGGCGGTGGGTACGCATTTCAGCCTGCTGGAGTTTCTGGAAAAAGGGCGCAGGGGCATGTCCAGCACCTTTTTAACGCGCCTGCGCGTGGGCGATAAGCTCGTGGACGCCAAGGGGGTGAGCAGGCTCTATCCCCGGCGGTTTGCCTGGCGCGAGTTCGGCTGGCTGTTTTTGGCGGCGATGATGCCGGTGGTGGTGGCGTTTCTGCTGTCGCCGGTGGGGCGCGACCTCGTTCGCCTGCTGTATGTGTGGCTACGTTTGCGTTTGCGTTTTTAGGGGGAAATCGGGATGTTTGCGGACCTTCGCTACCATCTGGTAAGCCTGACGGCGGTGTTCCTCGCGCTGTCGGTGGGAATGCTTATTGGGGGGCTGTTTTTGAACACCGCGCCGACCGAAACGCAGCAGCGGTTAATCCGGCGCATTCAGGAAGACCTTGCCCGCATCACCGCCGAGAGCGACCGTAACCGACGCGACTTCGAGCGCATGGAGCAGGCGCTGAGGGAGCTGACGCCGCGCCTGGTGAAGCAACGGTTGAAAGCACGCCGAATCGCGGTGGTACAGACGGGCGACGACGCGCGCGCGCTGGCAGATACGCTGAAAGCGTTACGTGACGCCGGCGCGGAAACCGTGTCGGTGACGGTGGTGACCGATCGCTGGCTGGAGATGAACGACGGGGAGAAACAACGTCTTATCCACAAACTACGCACCCTCAAGCCGAACTTGCCGGAAGATTTCACCGCGGTGGTTAAAGCGCTGGCGAACGGGGTGGCGCTATACGGTTACGACCAGGCGGTGGAGATACTGCATCGCGAAGGGCTGATACGCGCTTCGGGCGATTACACGTTGCCCTGTCGCTATGTGGTGATAGTGGGCGGCAGTTCCAGTCCGGACAGCCCCCGCTCAGCAGAGATTGACCGTCCGCTTATCCGACAGTGGCAGGCGGTGGGCATCGAGGTGGTGGCGGTAGAACGGCGCGACTGCGCCGGTTCACATGTGTCGGTGTATCGCGAGACCGATATCGCCAGCGTGGATTGCATCGACACCGCGCTGGGGCAGATGGCGTTGCCCTTCCTGTTCGAGGCGGAAAGCGCGGCGTACGGGGTGAAAGAGAGCGCAGAGCGAGTCATCCCCAGCGCGCTTCTGGAGGCGAAATGAGGCGTGTTTTCGCTGTGGTGCCTGCACACAACGAGGCGCAGACGGTGGCGGAGACGGTGCGTGCGCTGCTGGCATTGCCTGCAGAGGTGGTAGTGGTCGCCGATGCGTGCGCAGACGACACCGCCGAACGCGCCCGCGAAGCGGGGGCAACGGTTCTGGTGCGGAGTGGGCGAGGGGACAAGGCGCGTGCGCTGGCAAAAGGCTTGCGCTGGGTGGCGGAGCAACAGCCGTCCGACGACGACGTCATCCTGCTGGTAGATGCGGACGTAGGAGCCAGCGCGGGTGAGGTGGCTTCTCTGCTGGAGGCGGTTGAGCGGGGCGAGGCGGATATGGCTATCGGCGTCTTGCCTCCGGCGGGACGGCATGGCGGTTTCGGGCTGGTGGCGCGGTTTGCGCGGTGGATACTGTCGCGCCGGACGGGCAGGCGATTCCGCGCCCCGTTGAGCGGTCAGCGGGCGATACGCTGGCACACGCTCCGGCAGTTGAACGCGCTGGCAGGCGGCTTTGGGGTGGAGGTGGGGATGAGCGTAGACCTGATGCGTTTGGGCGCACAGGTGAAGGAGATAGAGGTGTGCATGACGCACCGGCACACAGGCAGAAGCTGGCGCGGCTTCCTGCACCGGGCGCGACAGGGCTGGCACGTGTTGCTTGCCGGTGCGGGGCGAAGGCAGGTGAAGCTATGGACGCACGGGTGATAGCGATTGTGTTATTTGTCTCTGCGCCGTTTGTAGTTCTGCTGGGATGTATCGCGCTCTTCCCCAAACTGTGTCGTCGCTGGGGGTGGCTGAAGCGTAACTACCGTGGGGTGGTCGTGCCTTACGGTTACGGGGTTATCTGGTGGGCGTTCTGCACCGTGCTGTATGCGGAGCTGGCGTGGATGTCTGCTCCGGAAACGCGCTCGCTGTCTCTGGCGTTTCTGGTGTCGGCGTTTGGCTTCGGGTTGCTGGGCTGGATAGACGACCTGTGGGGCGACCCTGCATCCAAAGGCTTGCGAGGTCACCTGCGCGCTCTACGGCAGGGCAGGATAACCACAGGGCTGATGAAGGCGGTGGGGGGACTGGCGGTGTCGCTGATTGCCGCGTGGTTGTTGCAGGGCGGATGGGCGACGTTGCCCGGCGGTTTAACCATCGCGCTGATGGCGAACGCGATGAACCTGCTGGACATGCGCCCGGGCAGGGCGGTGTCGGTGTTTTTGGCGTTATCGGTTGTGGTGGTGTTCTACTTACTGTTCAGCGGGCAGGCGTTGACGGCGGCGATGCTGGGCTTCCTGATGGCGGCGGCGTTGCTACTGCGTCGGCACGATGCCAGTGGCGAGGCGATGATGGGCGATGTGGGCTCCAATCTGCTGGGCGGGGTGCTGGGCGTGTCGCTGGTGGCGGGTTTACCGCTGTGGGCGCAGGTGGTGGTGCTGGCGTTGCTGGTGGCACTGCACATCGCGGCGGAGCGCGTTTCGCTGAGCCGGTGGATAGAGGATACCCCGTGGGCGCGCCGGCTGGACCGGCTGACGGGGGTAAGGTAGCTTTCGCAAGCAGGGGGGCATCTTAACCTCTCCCCCGTCCCCTCTCCTGCGAAGAGAGGGGAGCCTTGATTCGAACGCCCCTTCCTTTGTAGGGAAGGGAAGCCTTAACCTCTCCCCCGTCCCCTCTCCTGCAAGGAGAGGGGAGCCACGATTCGAACGCCTCCTTCCTTTGTAGGGAGGGGACATCTTAACCTCTCCCCCGTCCCCTCTCCTGCAAGGAGAGGGGAGCCGTGTTTCGAACGCCTCCTTCCTTTGTAGGGAAGGGAAGTCTTGACCTCTCCCCCGTCCCCTCTCCTGCAAGGAGAGGGGAGCCACGCATCGAACGCCCCCTTCCTTTGTAGGGAAGGGGGACGGGGGGATAGGTTGAACACCCCTCACACCCAACCCCTCTCCCGAAGCCTCGAGAGAAGAGGGTGAGAGGACAGGTGCATCTGATTTTTCACAGTTCATCAGCCGTAGACCCACAATGCTTCACTGTCGGCATAACACATGACGCACCAACCCTGTCATTCTGAGCGCAAGCGAAGAATCTCGTTCTATCGTTATGCAGAGATGCTTCGCTGATGCTCAGCATGACACAACAACGCCTGTCATTCTGAGCGAAGCGAAGAATCTCATTGTATCGCTACCCTGAGATGCTTCGCTAACGCTCAGCACGACAAAATGGCTGCACGATAGCCTTTATCGCCGTTTCAATCCCTTATAGGTAGGCTCGTAACGACTTGGCGAGGGAGGGGTATGCCATAGTAGGATACAGTTTCAATCCCTTATAGGTAGGCTCGTAACGGCAGTCTGGTGTTCTACGGTGTATGTCGGCTGTTGTTTCAATCCCTTATAGGTAGGCTCGTAACATCCTGGCCCTGGTCTTCTCGCCGCTCGTAAACCGAGGTTTCAATCCCTTATAGGTAGGCTCGTAACGACATTATCCGCAGAGCTGGGCGGACTTTCCTGCTTGTTGTTTCAATCCCTTATAGGTAGGCTCGTAACTGTGAGCAAGTACCGCTACGGCGCGCTGCTCTTCCCGTTGTTTCAATCCCTTATAGGTAGGCTCGTAACAGAGACATCAGCCCGGGGCATATCGCGACAATACGAACGTTTCAATCCCTTATAGGTAGGCTCGTAACGGACGATGAGATCCAGCCCAACCCGAAGAACAAGAGTTTCAATCCCTTATAGGTAGGCTCGTAACGAGCAGTGAGAGGTATGTTGCCGTCCCAGAGAGCGAAAGTTTCAATCCCTTATAGGTAGGCTCGTAACCCTCCTCGTCGTATTTCCCCACCCGTGCTCATCAGCCGTTTCAATCCCTTATAGGTAGGCTCGTAACGCTGCAGGTGAAGAAGAAGCACATCGATATTGCGTCGTTTCAATCCCTTATAGGTAGGCTCGTAACCAAACAGTTTTTGTCGTTTTATGAGAAAATTAAACTGATTGTCAAGGAACGCCCGCCGGAAACTACCCCCCTTTGCCTCCATTCTACCATACCCCCCGCAAAAATGCAAGCCTTTTGCGCGAAAATCGGGGAAAATTTCTGGTTAGCTGCGCAAAAAGAGTCGTCGTTCCCCTTCGTGGAGATACCGAATCGGCGACCGACGACTCCCCGTTGACAATAAAAAAATCGCCAGCGCCTGCGCCCAATCGCCGCCATGCCTTGCATTTTTCTATTGACTGTAGTAAAATCCATGTAAAAAGGAAACACGCCAGCGTTCCTGTTGCGTATTTTCTATAGGCTGTAGTAACAGCACGCTTACCAGAAGGAGGCTCTATCCATGAGAACGTTCGGTTTGACCCTGCTGGTCGCGCTGTTTGCGGTGGTGGCGGTAGCCGCTCCCGCAAAGCCACCGGTGAACAGCGGTTTGACCTGTCCCGTTTCTAACGAGGTCATCAAGGACCTCAAGAAAGCGCCCAGCGTGCAGTACGAGGGGCGCACCATCTATTTCTGCTGTAAGAAATGCGTGGGCGAGTTCAACAGCAACCCCGCCAAATACGCGCAGAAACAGGTGGTACGCTGCCCGGTGAGCGGCGAGGTGGTGAAAGACCCTGCGAAGGCGCAGACCTCCACCTACCAGGGCAAGGTGTACTACTTCTGCTGCCCGAAGTGCAAACCGCAGTTCGATAAGCAACCGGCGAAGTTTGCGAAGGAGCAGAAGGGCACCGCTCCCTCCTCTCAACCGGAGCATAAACACGAACACCACATGCATTAGAGGGGATGAGTGATGAGAACGCTTGCGCGATTCGTTCGAGCACACTGGGGCACCTTATTGTTTATCGCCCTGCTGTTTGCCGGTACCAGCTACGTGGTGCGCACGAAGCGACCACCCGGCTCCATGACGGTTATCGAGGCTCAGGCGATGGACATGAGCCAGACAGGCACTCCGGTCGGCTCTGTACCTGTGGCGACAGAAAAGGTGCGGGCGGAGCTGTTTGTGCCCACCGTGACCTACACCGGCTCGGTAGTCGCCTATAACGATACCGACATCGTGGCGCGTGTGGAGGGCTGGGTGGTAGACATGCCGGTATATCCGGGCGACAGGGTACAGCAGGGGCAGTTGCTGGTGCGGCTCGACTCGCGCGAGCGTTCTGCGCGACTACAGGAGGCGGAGGCAGGAGCATCTGCGGCACACTACGAGCGCGAAGCCATGCAGCGCGAGGCGGAGCAGATGCGCGCCGAGCTGGAAGAGATGCAGCGCAAACGCGATTCCGCGCGGGCGATGGTGGAGAAGGCAGGGCGCGAGCTGGAGTCCGCCCGACAGGAGCTGGAGATGGCTCGCGCCGAGCGCGAGGAGATGCTGGCGGAGATACAGGCGGCGGAGGCAAATAACGCCTACTGGCAGGCGGAAGACGCCCGTGCCGAAAATCTGTTGAAGGCGGGGGCAATCTCCAAAGAGGAACGCCAGCGCACACAGGCGGAAGCGGCAAGGGCACGTGCGGAGCTGGACCAGGCGCGGGTGCGTCTGAACAAAGCGGAAGCACGGGTGAAGCAGGCGCAGGCGATGCTCGGCGCGGCGGAGGCGCAGTTGACGCAGGCGCAGCGTGAAGCACAAGCCATGCAGGCGGGCGTCCAGCGAGCGACCTCCGCTTTGCAGGCGGTGCAGGCGAGGATTGCCCGGGCGGTCGCCATGCAGGAGCAAGCGGAAGCCGCACGCCGTGCGGAAGCCATCGTCACCGATTACACACGGATAACCGCCCCCGTTCCGGGGGTGATTACCGAACGACTGGTCAGCCCGGGCACGCTGGTAATGCCCGGCACAGTGCTGTTGAAGTTGCGCACGATAGACCGTGTGCGCTTGCAGGCGAACGTTGCAGAAAGCGACGCGCTCGGCATTCGGGAGGGCAATACCGTCACGGTAACCATCCCCGCCGACCCCGGCTTCCGTTTGGACACCAGGGTCTCCTCTATCTTCTACTCTGCGAACCCGCAGAGCCGCACAGTCACCATCGAAGCGGTCGTGCCCAACCACGCCGGCAAACTGCTGCCCGGGCAGTATGTGGTGATGGAAATTGCGAAGGGCACGCCCAGAAGGCTTATCTCCGTGCCTTTATCCGCCGTTCAGCGCGACGTAGAGGGCAAGCCCTTCGTGTGGGTGGTGCAGCAGAACCAGGCTGAGGGTAAAGTCACCTATACCTGTGTAATGCACCCTGAGGTCAAATCCGACCACCCCGGCAAGTGCCCGAAGTGCGGCATGGACCTCGTGCCTGAGAAGCGCGGTGGGAAGTATGTCGCGCACAAGGTGAACGTCACGCTGGGTGATAGCAACGGGCGGCGCGTGGCAGTGCTTTCCGGGTTGCGCGAAGGCGATGAGGTCATCACGCAGGGCAACGAGTACCTGAAGGAGGGCGACCCGGTGACGCCGGTGGAGTGGGGTATCTCGGGACCCAAGAGGCTGCCGGAACCCTCCGGTGAGATGCCCGCGATGCCCGGCATGGAGCACGGTGGACATACCGCGTCTCCGCCGGCCATGAACCAGCATCAACAGCATACAGACACCCCGGCAGGCGAACCGACGGGTAAGACAGTATACACCTGCCCGATGCACCCCGAGGTGCGTTCCGACAAGCCCGGAGACTGTCCAAAGTGTGGGATGAGGTTGGAGAAGGTTGAGGGAGGTCACCAGCACTGATGGCGGAGCAACCGGAAGACCGCACTCGCCCCCGTATTTTAGG
>Ga0209276_101541_pt1 | contig 14459 bp, 33 predicted proteins | sample DewCreD2012metaG_3_FD_185473 | JGI IMG/M metagenome (GOLD analysis project Ga0209276, IMG submission 185473) | Hot spring sediment bacterial and archeal communities from British Columbia, Canada, to study Microbial Dark Matter (Phase II) - Dewar... ...
TGGCACCTGCATGGAGGCGCGCGGGGTCCACGACAAGCCGCTTGTGCAGGGCGTCCGCAGGAGTTCGCTGGAGGAACTCACCCAGTGGACGTTGTGGGCGGACCACGTGATGGTCTTTTAGACCGTTGGGAGGAGGAGTTGCATGCGGATCGCAGGGAAGACCCTCGTTGTCCTCGGTGGTGGTGTCGGAGGCCTCGTCGTGGCGAACGAGCTGAGGCGGTTGCTCCCGGAACCCCATCGCATTGTGCTCATCGACAAGGACCTTCGCCATGCCTTCGCGCCGTCGTTCCTCTGGGTGATGGTCGGGAGACGGCACCCTGAGCAGATTGTGCGCGACTTGCGCGCCCTTGTCCACCGAGGTGTGGAGGTGATGCAGGCCGAGGTGATCGGCATTGATGTCAAAGCCGGCCGCATTGAGACAACCCGCGGTCCGATCCACTACGATTTCTTGGTGATCGCGTTGGGAGCTGAGTTGGTGCCAGAATCTGTGCCCGGACTGGCCGAGGCCGCCTACACGTTCTACACCTGGGATGGCGCTGTCAAGCTCTATGAAGCACTTCGGGCATTTCCGAATACCGGCGGGGTGGTGGCAATCCTCGTCTGTTCGACACCCTACAAATGCCCCGGGGCACCCCATGAGGGTGCCATGCTCATCGCCGACTACTTCCGCAGACGGGGACTGACCGGCAGAGTTGAACTCCACCTGTTCACCCCCGAGCCACAGCCCATGCCCGTGGCCGGGCCCATCCTGGGGAGGGCGGTTGAGGAGATGCTGCAGGCCCGAGGGATCGCCTTCCATCCCCTCCACAAGGTCGCCGCCGTGGACGGGGCGGCGCGCGAGTTGCTGTTCGAGGGGAAGGGATCTGTGCCGTTCGACGTCCTGGTCGCCGTTCCGCCCCACCAGAGTCCCCGCGTCGTGCGCGAATCCGGATTGACCAACGAGACGGGCTACGTCCCAGTCGACCCAAAGAGCCTCAGGACGAGCTACGACCGTGTCTACGCCATCGGTGATGTCACTGCAATCCCTCTCCCGGGTCGGTGGAAGCCGGACGTTCCCCTGATGCTGCCGAAGGCTGGAGTATTTGCCCATGCCCAGGCGAAGGTCGTCGCTCAGAGGATCGCTGCCGAGGTCGCCGGAACCTCTCCCGCAGATGAGTTCTGCGGGGATGGGTATTGCATGCTGGAGGCAGGCGAGGGGATGGCCGGGTACGCCTTCGGTAATTTCTTCGCAGAACCCGCTCCCCAAGTAGAGCTCCGGCAGCTCGGGCGTGCGTGGCATTGGGGCAAGGTGCTCTTCGAGCAGTGGTGGCTAGCGCCACCGGGTCCGCGGCGCGAGATGCTTTGGGCGGTGGTCTCCCTGGGGGCCAGATGGCTTGGCGTCCCGGTGGTGACTTGACGTGGCAGAGCTACTGGTCAGTGCAGGGTCCGCCGGTTCACCTGATGTGGCAGAGGTCTTTGATCGTGAGGCCGTCCGATATGATGCCTGGTTTGATTCCCCTGAGGGGCGAGCCCTATTTCCGTCTGAGGTGGAGGCTGTGAGCATGCTCCTGAAGGACGTACCCGGGCCACTCCTGGAGGTCGGTGTGGGGACTGGCCGGTTCGCGGAGGCGCTGCACGTCCCCTACGGGATAGATCCTGCGTTAGGTGTCCTGAGGATCGCCCGCAGACGCGGGATCCATGTGGTTCAGGCTCGGGGGGAGGCCCTGCCGTTTCCCGACCGGATCTTCGGTGGTGTGTTGATGATCATGACGCTGTGCTTTGCGAGTCCCCTTCCGCTCCTACGGGAGGCGCGGCGAGTGCTGAGACCGGACGGGGTGCTGGTCATCGCCGGCATTCTCCGGGACAGCGCGTGGGGCCGGTGGTATCTGGAGAAGAAGTTGGCCGGTCATCCGTTCTATCGCCATGCTACCTTCTACACCATGCAGGAGCTGCAAGGCTTTCTGACCGAAGTCGGATTCGTCCTTGCCGAAGTGGCCTCGGCGATCACCCAAGTTCCCGGGGGCCCACTGTACGCCGAGCCGGCTTACAAAGGGTTGGAGCCGAAGGCGTCCTTTGTCTGTCTGCTGGGCAGGAGGACGTGAATCCGGGAGCCACCAGGAGGGGGTCATGCCGGTGAAGCTGGAAGACATCGCTGTACAGCTCGCCTCCGGGTATCCGAGCGAGGATGCTTCTGCGGTCGCCGCTGAGTTCGTCGAGGCCTTGAGGATCGTCCTCCCGGCCATGGCCGAGAAAGCAGAATCCGCCCGGCACCGAGTCGGCGGATCGGTCGAAGAGGTGTGGGAGGCGATCCGGGGCGACGCCGAAGCAAGTTTTCAGGCGGCCCTGAACAGGGTAGCGCGAGTGAAAGTCCTGTACGTCGCCAGCAAATTTATGAACAACAGGGCGGTTGGCACGATGATCACCCAGGCCGCGCTGGCCCTGGCCGCCGGTGAGGAGGTCTAGATGCAGGACAGCTACGCCGAAGCCCTGAACCAGGGCAAGCTGGTCGTGGTCTACTTCCGGGCCGATTGGTGCTCGACCTGCCCGCCTGTGGAGGCAGCGCTGATCGATATCGTCTCACAGCACACCCGATCGGCTGACCCTGGTCAAAGTCGATGTCCATGAACGTCCGGACCTGGTCGAAAAGCACGATATCCTGTCTGTACCCACGGTACTCCTCTGCGCCGCTGACGGCCAGGTCCTTTGGCGCAAGAGTGGCCGTACCCGGCGGGAAGAGCGGGCCGCGGCTTTGGGGAGCTGACATGTGGGGGGAAGTCGGTCGTCGTCCCGAGGGGCGAGTGGGGGCCTGGCGGCCGCTGACGCCCTGCGGAGCCGGCTGAGCCCGGAGCCGTCCCCCTCATCACACCGGGAGGCCTCATGAAGATTTTTGACGTCCATGTTCACTACCCGTGGTGGGACGCTGAGAGGGCCAGTTACCTCGACCGTCTGCTGAAGGTCTGCGACGAGGTAGGGGTAACCAGGGTCGGCCTCATCGGCCGACGCGGGCAAGGCAATGACGAGGTGGAAGCTGCCTTCAAACGATATCCTGATTTCATCGTGGGCCTGGCCCACGTTGTGCTTGATGTGGATACGCCGCAACAGGTCCGCGAGTATGCTCAGCGGGGCTTTCGGGGTCTCAAGGTGATTCTGCCCAGCCGCAACTACGACGACCCCGCATACTATCCCATCTATCAGGAGGCCGCTGCGCACGGGCTGGTGATCCTCTTCCACACGGGAGTCGTCGGAAGCCGAATAGATGACCCGCAGACGGTGCGCCTGCGACCCTACGGCGCGTCCTCTGCTCGCATGCACCCGATCTTTCTGGATACCATCGCCCTGGCGCTGCCTTCACTGAAGATCATCGGTGCGCACGTCGGCTACCCCATGTACGATGAGGCCTGTGCCATTGCTCGATTCCGACCCTTTGTCTTCTTTGACATCTCGGGCGGGGAGACCGTGCGCCGCGACCTCGTTACCCGGAATCTCCTGGGAGAGAGGATCGACTGGACCAAGGTCGTCTTCGGCTCGGATGCATCGGCCGACCCAGCGCGCATTGCAGCTGAGGCCCGGGCCTGGATGGCGGCGTTGCGCGACAAAGGTGTGGGAGAAGAGGAGCTGAACCTGCTCTTCTACCGAAATGCCGCCAGCCTATTCGGGCTGGAGTGACATGCAAACCACGCAAGAACCGGAGGTTGACCGCCGCACCCTATACCGCCTGAGGGCTATGCAAGACAGTCTCAAGGTGGACTGCGGGAGGGGACGTCCGGTTAACTTCCTGGCCCGTGCCTCTATGACGCCTCACGGAGTTCGTGCCTCGCGGACGTGCCGGACCCACCCGAGCCCTGCCTGCACGGCGGCGTGGTAGAGGCGGTCGTCGGCCGTCCAGAGCTCGCAGTCGAGGAGCTCGGCGGTCGCCAGGTAGAGCGCATTATAGGTCGCAGTGGTTCCGGCCTGTGCCCACTGCCTCAAGAGGGTCCTCGCCTCGCCGCTGTAGGATTCCTCGATGACCCACTTCGCAGCCAGGGAGGCGTCGACGACCAGGTCCGGCATCCTAGAGGTCCTCTGCCCGTTCCCTGCGGGCTTCTTCGATGAGGTCCGCCGAAGGGGTGGAGAAGGTCCTCCCCTTCATCCTGGCCTCCACGCGTTCTAGGACGCGCTCGACGACCTCCGGGGTCAGAGGCTGCCGGTTCAACCGGCCTCCAGCTCTGCCTTTCCGCTTTAACGGCACAAGAGGATATTCCACAGCGGCTTGATTGTACCATGGACAGCCCGGGAAGGGGGACCCGAACGGCGCACTCTGTTGCTACCCGTCCAGTGCTGTGCTAGCATCGTGGTGCGGAGAGGAGGCGCGGTCCGGCATGGTGCAGGTCCGGGTTCGGCTCCCAAAGGACCAGGTTGAGCGGCTCCGCGCCCTAGCGGCGGAGCGCGGGGTGTCGATGGCGGGCGGGGAGCTGCGGGGGCTCCTGGAAAGGTGGTATCCGTGGGGTTCGATCTCTTCGTAGTCTCCGAGCGTGAGGACGGCTTGCTGGAAGGCGTAGACCTCCGCCTTTCGTGGCTCGGGCTGGGAGGAGACATGTACGCCTGGCTGCTGGAACCTCTCGCACCGCCTCACCTGTGGCGTCCGGAGGACTACGAGGTTTTGGAACGAAGGTGGACATCCTCGGACGAGAACGTGGTGCTGCGGGCCTCCCCGCCCGCGCTTAAGTACCTGCGTCTCTGGCGCCAGGGAAGCGCGGAGGAAGCGATCGCCCGGGCCCGGGACCGGAGGCTTGTGCGGCTCTACCTCCACCCCGGCGTCCGCGATGCATCGTTCAGGCGGGAGCTGAAGCAGCTCGTGCGGTGGGTGGTGGGCGAGCTGAGGCGCGGCCGGCTCCTGTTCGTTGACGTTGGGTAGCGGGGAGCGCGCCTGGAGGTAACAGTGCCCGTCGAGAACGTCCCCGGGGGGTTGTACGGCGCTCCGTGAGCGGCCCGGGCGCAGCCACCGCTCCCCTCGGTGCGTAGGTGATCGTCATGACACGCAAGGGAGCAATTTCCTCCAAGGATTTCCGTGATCTAGAAGAGCAAGTCAACCGGCGGCTGAGGGAGCTGGGGCAGGGGTTTGCAATCCGCCATCTCGTCCGGAATCCTGATGGCACGTACCGATTCGAGCTGTCCGTGGCGCTTGATCCGCGCCAGCGAGCAAAGTTAAGGCATGCGCTTCGAGAGGTCCTCGGATAGGTTTGATGGTGCCGGGGGGGTAGTGTGCCTGGGAGGGGCGCTCGGTCCATTCAGGAAGTCAACCGACCCTGTTGCCGGCGCGAGAGGCAACGCTCAGGAAGATCGTCAGATTCTTGAGGCCGTCTTCCGGCGTTGAAGCCAGGAGTCTTCCAAGCGCCTCGATTTGCCCACCAAGGTCTTCCTGGGGGATCGTGCGGGGGTGGACGAGGATGATTCCCCAGTGCTCCCGTCCGGTGTGAGCCCACCGTCGCGCCAGCGGGGCGAAGTGGCGGACGTTGTATGTCACGAGGGCCCGCCGTTGCCTTGCAGCTTCTGTGAGGAGGTCTTCGTCGTCGAGCTGCCTGAGGGCCGGGATCCCCTGGGCCGCAATCACGTCATACCCATGGGATCTCAACGATTCCGCCAGGGCGACCGGGAGGTGGGCATTCAGCAGCAAGCGGAGCGGCATTCAGACGTGGACCTTCCGGATGAAGGGATACTCCCTGAGCACTTCTTCTACGGGACGCTCGTTCTCCCGGATGGCCTCCTCGATCTCTTCCCGGTACTCTTCCGCATAAGCAAGGGCGGTGTGAACCGCCGGTGCAGGCAGGTGGGGGAAAGCCTCCAGAACCCGATCCACCGACCCGTAGGCGCGTACCAGTGCCACGATCTCCCACACGTCCAGCCCTGTCCCCGCCACGTGCGCCACAGGCCCCACCGGTCCTTCCACGAAGACGATACCCGGGAAGCGCCGCATACGGAGGGCATGATCGATCAATTCGTTGATCACCCTGCCGAGGGGTCTGCGGGTGCGACGTGCAAGACCTCGGACCTGCCTGTCTACCTCCCTCTCGAAACGGACAGAAATGGGTCTGCCGACGGGCATGCTGTCACCTCATGAATACATTGTAGCCGGATCCAGGAGGACTTGCAAGGTTCGTCTGCGGCGTATGGTTCTACAACTCCTCCACGGTCGCCGGGGGGACGGGAGCAGAGGGCGGAAGTCAAAGGCCCCGTACGGGGGGCCACCAACACGGCAAAACACGGCGCGCACCGCGCTTTGATTATGTGTGCTTCTATGCACTTGTGTCAAGTAGGGTACAGACCCTTACAGGGCGGCGGGCGGTGGAGGGGGGATGCCCTTCTGCTTTGGCGATGGAGTCCCGAATCTCCTTCACAGAGGGACCCCTTCGCGCCGGACCTGAACCATGAACGGCGACTTGTATTCTTCGTAAAATCTCTTCGGTACCACGAGGGCGGGAACCAAACAGCCTTTTTCCAGGAAGATGTCCAGGAGCGCACCGCCCAGGCTGCGGCGGACTTCCCATGGGTCTAAGGCATCGTCCACGACCACGAGCACATCCACATCGGATTCCGGAGTAGCACTGCCTCGGGCGGGGAGCCGTAGAGAATCACGTGCAGAACTTTAGACCCGTACTCCTCCCCCAGGTGTGCCCACAGTCGCTCGGCCACTTTCCGGATCTCATCCATGGGTTCCACCCTGCTTTTTGAACTCCTTTAGCCCCTCAGCAGGGGCAATCCACGTTCACGCACCACCTCGGCCGCGTAGCGAAGCGCCTCACGGATGTCTTCAGGCTCAAGATCGGGATAGGCCCGAAGGATCTCCTCCTCCATCATTCCGTCGGCCACCATTCCCACGACCGTCGCAACCGGAATTCGTAGCCCGCGAATACATGGTGCCCCGCCCATATGGTGGGGATTGACCGTGATCCGCGCAAACTTCATCGGACGCGTCTCCTTTCCCTGAACAGATCGGCAGGCCGCGCCGGAGATCTAACCCGGCCGCGCGCGGGTGCCGTGCGCGCCGCCAGGCCGCACGTGCAGCGGCACTTACTGCCTCGCCTCACGGAGTTCACGGTAGGCTAGATCCAGGGCCTCATCCTCATCCGGTTCCTGTGGTGCAAGAGGGGGAACGCGCCGGAGCAGCTCGAACCCGAGGTAACGCCGCAGAGCCTCCTCGAAGATGGCGGACTGCTTCTTGGCGGTGCGGGCGGCCGCAGCCTTCACCGCCCGGAGAAGGGTAGGGTCGATGTAAACCGTCGTTTTCACCCGCACGGCAGATTCGCTCCCCATCAAATCCGGACGGCCGGTAACGCGGCGGAGGTTGATCCTCCCACCGCTCCTCACCTTCCGCCGCGCTCCCGCCGAGGGAGAGGTCCGGCCGCTCCCTCGCTTCAGCCCACAGACCGCAGCCCTGCAGCGTCCGGGCGGGCGGCCCTGGTCGAGGTGGGTTACTCCTGGGAGGAGGGAGGGCTGCACTCCTCCTTCTGCTCGGAGCCGGGTGAGGAGCCCGCCGTATTCTTCTTCGACCGGCCGAACCTTGCCGGCGTAAAGACGATCCAGCCTTCCTTGAACATCGGATCGTCTGGCTCCGGGAAAACAATTGGAATATCCTTCGCCACGCGGACTCACCTCCCGATTGTTCTCGGGAAAGCCGCCCGACGCGCTCCGGGCGGGCATCCAGGAAAAGTCGTGGGGCTCCTCTTACGAGGGCCCCTTCTGCCCGAGGAGGCGGCGGACCCGTGACGCCGTCTCCGGATCGAGCCTGTCCTCCTCGAGGAAGCGCTCGATCTCGTCGTCCCCGTACTCCCGCAGGTGTTCCTCCGGGGTAGTAAGTTCTGGGCTAGATCCGGAGTCCGGAGCCTCGCTCATGGCATCAAGGTAGCACAGGACGAACTAAGTGGCAAGACGAGGCCGAGCGTCTGCAGAGGCCGGAATTGCGCCACCCTCCCAGACGGGATATACCTCCTGTCCTCAACGGAACAGAGCCCGGGGGGCTTATGTCGGTCCCATTGAGAAGCGGTCATCTCCGGCTTCACTGTGAGTGAAGAGGCAGATGACGTCAATCCCTCCCGAGGAGACGCGGCCTTCAACCGTGGGGAGGCTCTGCCTCGCTCACGAGCAGGGCCGGGAGCGGGACACCAAGGCCGCGTGCGAGCGCTTCCAGGGTGGCGTAGCCCGGCGAGGAGGAACCTCTCTCGAGGCGGGCGACCGTCACCCGGTGGAGGCCGGAGCGGCGGGCCAGCTCTTCCTGTGTCAGGCCGGCCTCCTCCCGCAGGCGCTTGAGGCGGTGCCCGAAGGCTTTCCTACCCCGCTCCGCCGCCCGCTCGACCCGGTTGCGGTACCCGGGGTCGGCGAAGTGCCGCGCGCAGTCCCAGGGGATCTCCTCCACCCGGCCGTCCTCGAGGACGAGCTCGATCACGTACGGGTCGGGCAGGCGGACATCGCACGGCCTCCCCGGGAGGTGGAGGGAGGTGAGGGGGATCCACCCTTCCCGCCCGTCCGCGAACCGGACGAGGAGGGCCCCGTCGGAGAGTCCCGCGGCGACGACCATCCGGTCGGCACCGCGCACATAGGTCACGGTCTTCATCGCGGCACTCATTTCAGCTTCCCTCCGTCCTTTTCGCCGTACCCGTGGATGCGATCCCATGCCGCCCGCATGGCCGCGGCTTGCTTACTGTAGGCGTCGACGATGGCCCGCTTCTTCCCTTCCGGAGACTCGTCGAGGAGGGTGCCGCCCACCGGTTCAATCCGCACTCGGCGGCGAAGACCCGGAGGGCCTGCGCAAGTTGACCATGGGCATGGACCATGGTACGATTGGTTGGGAGTTTGCCTATGGAAACGATTCCGATCTCCAAGTTCAAGGCTACGTGCCTCGCGGTCCTGGAGCAGGTAAGGCGTACGGGGCAGCCCGTTGTAGTGACCCGTTGGGGCAAGCCCGTGGCGCAAATCCTCCCGCCACCCCCGTCTGAACGTCCCGGCTCGTGGCTCGGCTCCTTCCGCAAGACGGGCGAGATCGTCGGGGACATCCTGAGTCCCGTGGCCGAGCAGGACTGGGAAGTGCTGAGGCTGTGAAACTCCTGCCTGACACGCACATTTTTCTCTGGAGCCGCAGCGTCTTGCCCCGCGAGTCGCTGCCGCGCTGGAGGACCCCAACAACGAGCTCTGGCTCTCCCCGATCGTGGTCTGGGAGGTCCTGGTCCTGGCCGAGAAGGGACGTGTGAACCTGCGACCGGATCCTGTGGCCTGGGTAAGGAACGTGCTGCAAACTATCCCGTTCCGGGAGGCGCCACTGACCCACGAGGTGGCCATCCACAGTCGGGAAATGGAAGTACCTCACCCGGATCCTGCCGACCGATTCCTTGCTGCCACCGCCCTGGTCTACGGGCTCACCCTGGTAACGGCTGACGTGCATCTGCTCCGCCTTCCCGCGATCTCGACCATGCCCAACCGATAACTCCACCGGTCGGCCGAGGTGCGCGCATGCAGGCGCTCCGGCGCAGCCTGCCGACGAAGTACGTACGCCTCCACGCCGAGGCGGCGGGGGCGAGCCCGGAGGCGCGCCTCGACGGCGGCCCGGAAGGCGGCAGGGCTAGCGTACCGTCGCATATCCTGCCTCCGCGACGGCGCGCTCGATGAGGTCCCGGACGCGCCCGGAATGCTGCTGCGCGTCTGCGCGCAGCTCGTCCACACTGACCAGGCCCGTGTCGAGGGCCCGCCCGACCGCCTGCACGATCACGGCCGGGTCCGCACCCGCCTCGGCAGCATCGACGATCGTGCATGCTGGCGCCGTGACCGGGACGCCGAACCGCCCGCGCCGCTTGTCGGGCGGAGTAAGAGGCTCCGGTTTGACGTTATGCCGTTATGCCGTTATACTTCTTTCAGGAGGGGATGGCCATGGCAGCAAAGATCACGGTGTATGTCGATGAGGACCTCCACCGCCGCCTGAAGTCGGCGGCAAGCCTGCGGGGACAGTCCCTGTCAGACTTCATGCTGGAGGCGGCTCGCCGCCTCCTGGAAGCTCCTGACCGCCGACGGGCGGCCGCCCGCATGGACGAGGTGCGCAGCCGCATTCGGTCAACGTTCACGCCCGAAGAGCTCAGGTCGCTGAGAGAAGAAGGACGGCCATGATCCATGGCGCCGTCGTGGACGCCTCGGCTGCTCTGTCGTGGGTTCTGCCCGGAGAGCAGACAGAGCAGGTCCTGCCCCTGCGGGAGCGGGCCGTGGCAGAGCCCACCTTCGCGCTCCTCGTGCCCCCGACCTTCTGGTACGAGGTGGGCAACGTCCTGTACGTGGCCGTCCGCCGAAACCGGGTCGACCGGAACGCGGGGCTCGATGCGCTTGCGGCCCTCCAGGCTTTCGCGTTCGAAACGTGGGAGGCAGAACCGCGCCGGTGCCTGGAGCTGGCGCTGGATGAGGGCCTTTCAGTATACGACGCAGCGTACCTCCAGCTCGCTCTGGAAGCCGGGTGCCCAATTTGGAGCCTTGATCAGTCTCTGCGCGACGCGGCTCGCGCCAGGGGCGTTCCGGTGGAACCCTGAGCGTCTGATCCACCCTGGGGCGTGTCCCAGACATCGCCGACCTCCTATTCCGCCGGGCCCACCACGGAATGGTACAACCTGGAGGGCTCTCGAGCATACCCGGGAATCGTGGCCGACAGGTCGGTTGAAGGAAGCAGGCAGCAGACGAGCCAAGGGATAGTCAGGAGACAACATCCCGGAAAGGAGGCTCGTGGCCGCCCATGCACCAGGGTATCGCTGCGCTGTTGGGACTGCAATCGCAGGTTCAAAGCTAGTCCCCGAACACCGGCCCGAGCTCCAGCTCAAACCCCGGCAGCTCCGGATCCAGCGCGACCCGGTCGGGATTCTCGTATCGCTCGGGCTCGCGGCCCGGCCTGTACACCTCCACGGTGCGGGTGTAGGGATCGACGAGCAGGCCGATGCGGGCTCCGTTCCGGAGGTAGGCCCACATCCTCTCCCGCAGCTCCTCAGGAGTCTGTGAGGAAGAGCGGATCTCGAAGACGGCATCAGGGCAGAGGGGTGCAAACCCCTCCCGCTCCTCCGGGCTCAGCCGTTCCCACCGCTCCCGGGCCACCCAGGAAGCGTCGGGGGACAGCAGCGAGCCATCCGGAAGGTGAAAGCCGGTGGAGGAGCTGAAGACCACGCCAAGCCCGGTTCGCTCGTTCCAGCGCTTCAGTTGGTAGGCAATTTTCAGACTGCGCCTTCCGCTTTCCATCCCCGTTGGGCTCACGATCAGCCTCCCGTCCGCGGTTCGCTCGAGCTGGTAGCCGGGGTTGCGCTGCGAAAGCCGCAGGAGCTCCTCGTCCGTCACCGGATGCAGCAGGTCGAGCACGATCGCCATCTTCTTAGCCCTCCGGGATTGTTGTACCACGCTTCCGGGTTAACCTCCCATGATCGCCGCAGGCCAGAGATCCACCCCGCCTTCTAGCATCCTCTTCCAGACCCCTTCCACTCTTTGGAATTCCTCCTCGCTCAGCACATGAGGCTGGAGGCCTCGCAACGCCAGGGTTTTCACCGTTAAGGCGAAAGCGTTCTCCCGCGGCGGGCCTGCGTAGACCACCAGGAGGTCGATGTCGCTAAAGGCCGTGTAGTTCCCCCTGGCGTAGGAACCGAAGAGGACGGCGCGCTGGAGGGGCAGGTGCTTGTTGAGGGATGGAAGGCGCAGACGAAGGAGTTCGATGACCTCCTCCCGGCTATAGGGAGGCGAGAAGACCTTCACAGAAGGTGAGGATCTGCTCCGCATAACCGATTAACCTCTCGGCTTCTCTTTTCGTATAAAGCCGTCGCGGAGAGCCCTGCACGTGGGCGTTGGGGTATCGGGTTGGAACGTAGGCCTTATCCAGCTCCAAGGCACTCTCGTAAAGCTCTTGGGGTACGTGAATCTCTCTGCTCAGGGCCTCTAGAAGCGCAGCGACCGAGTGTCCCCAGACATCCCTGTGGAGCTTCTGGAAGACAGCCTTCACCGCCTTATCGGCAGCCTGCTGGGAAGCGAAACAGGCCCACTCCTGGAATCCCCTTTCCATGGCCGTCCTGGCGAGCTCCAGGTCACCCCGGGCCTGATCCATCCAGTCGGCACTCCGCTCCACTTCCACCTACCCCTCCATCCCCTGAGGTCAAATCCACGCTACACCACGGAGGTCACACCTCGCTGGGGCTCTTGGTACCAGGCCATGAGAAGCCGTCAGCTGGTTCTCACCGACTACGGCGATTCGCATGGCCCCGGCCCCATATACCAGTGAGGCAGGTGCGATTCAAGCGAGCGGGCGAATGGTCGGGAAACGAGGGTCGGCTTATCGTCCCGAGGAGCAGATGACAATGGCGCCCAGACGAGACGTGCTGCGGCCTCTCTTGCCGAGGGATGGATGGCGAATCCGAAGACCACGACAACGGGGGTCCCCAGGACGGGCTGTTGACGTATTGACGCCGGCCCGGTACATTCGGATGTGTGAGAACGACGGTGCGCCTCGACGGCGATCTTCCTGTGCTCGACCACAGGGAAGAGGGAGATGGGTATGCGACAGGTAGTGCTCCACCCGGGGGAGGACGGCTACTGGGTGGCCGAGTGTCCGAGTCTCACAGGATGCGTGAGCCAGGGCAAGACGAAGGAAGAGGCCATCGCCAACATCCGCGAAGCGATCGGGGCCTACATTGCGGCCCTGGAAGAGGACGGACTCCCGGTGCTGACCGAGTGATTTGAGCCCTTTGAGACCATCGTGGTCGCGCTGTAATCTTCAGCGTCCGTAGGTACTCAACCGTTGCGAATCCCATCGAGTCGTGCGACGAGAACGCGGAATCAGGTCATCGGAAAGGCGCTGCGTCAGAGCCTGTCGGTATCGAAGGAGGCCCGGCGCAGGCGCGTCCGCCTTCCCACCTTCCGGGGAGACGGCATGCAGCCAGGGGTGAACATCGACGATAGCGCGGGTCTCCTGTCCCTGATGGAGGAGAGCCCGGGACGGACCGCGGTGGTCCCATTCAGACCCTCCGACCTTTGGCCCCGGGGAGCTTAGCTCGGGCCCGCCCGGTCAGATCGCGATCCTGAGGACGATCTCCCCGCATGGGGCGCGGGAGCTTTCGCAACCCGCCCGCTTTTGCTCCTCCTCTGCTCGAAGCGGACGAGGCCGAATTTCTTCAGGATCCTGGACTGTCCCGGTCTCCCGGAGATGGGATATAATGGGGCTTGAGAGGTAATAGGGGGCAGGAATGGGCATTACATACGTCGACGGGAAGGTCAGAGGGCCAACAGGCAAGGAGGAGACGGTGCGTTTCCTCGTCGATAGTGGAGCTACTTACACACTTTTGCCGGAAGAGGTGTGGAGGGCAATAGAGCTCTCCCCCCTGCGCGAGCACAGCTTCACCCTTGCCGACGGAACCGTGATCGAGCGAAAAGTTTCCGAGTGCTACATCATCCTTCCGCAAGGAGAGGCGCACACCCCTGTCATTCTGGGGGAGGCCGACGACGAGGCTTTGCTGGGGGCGGTGACCCTGGAGATCCTGGGATTGGTTTTGGATCCCTTCAAGCGCAAGCTGCGGCCGATGCGCATGCTGCTTGTCTGAGATGCGGAACTCTTCCAGCCCTTCGTCGAAGGTTTTGAACCCAGAGGTTGCCACGCTTCTCACTGTCTACACCCCGACGAGCGAGACCAGGGTTGGGGGTAAGCCCTGGTAGGTGGGACCCACCCCTCCTGCAAATCTCCTGCAAATCTTTTGGACTCACCTAACCGTAAAAGACCCCACGGCAGACCCCCTTGAGCGACTGAAACCCGCATAAAATCTAAACTGCTCGTAGAGGACCAACCTAACAATAGTCCGGGAACCGCACTTGTAATGCGGGGGTTAGGGGTTCAAATCCCCTCGGCGGCTCCAGATCTGGAGCGGGTTTCTGGCATGCTGGCCTTGTGTAGGTTCTCGTGCGGGGGGCACATTTGGGACACCGGGAACATCACAAGCTCAATCCTAAAAAGTGTTTCGTGCTGGTCTAATCTGGGTCCTTCCCTCAGTAGGTGTCCGTAGATATCCGTGGTAAGTACGGAAGGGGCCTAAGAGAAGGCAACTTCACCTCCTTCCCCGCTGCTCAGTACGGCCACTGCACACCGGAGGGCTCAACAGGGTCGCAAGGCCGCCGCCGAATAGCTGCGCACGCCGATGCGTGCCACCATTCAGCAGGTAAGGCTCGATTGCCTCGCGGAGGGCCTCCCACCGCTCACGGCGGACCCAAGGCACCGGAGGCCTCCGGCTTCAGCTGCGGGGAGGAAGGTGCAAGGGCTCTCAAAACTTCCGTTCCTACGAATCCCTCAACGGGGACCAACTTCTTTGCCACAGGGTCCACCGCAAGGAACAGACTCTCCAGCGCGACGGCACCCAATAGCGGAGGGCCGGAAGGGGCGATGAAGCACGGCGTGATGACCTCCTGTCCGTCCAGCTCTAGACGCACCTCCCCGACTGGCCAAACCTCCCGACGTCCTC
>Ga0209276_101560_pt1 | contig 14201 bp, 14 predicted proteins | sample DewCreD2012metaG_3_FD_185473 | JGI IMG/M metagenome (GOLD analysis project Ga0209276, IMG submission 185473) | Hot spring sediment bacterial and archeal communities from British Columbia, Canada, to study Microbial Dark Matter (Phase II) - Dewar... ...
CGCCTCGGGAAACGAGTCGCCATGGAGTACGACTTTTCCGCCCCGGGAGCGCACGCCTTCGACTTTGATCTCTGGGGTGGTCTTCGGCATCACGATGGTCGCCGACACTCCTAGGGTCTTCGCCGCCAGCGCCAGGCCCTGGGCATGATTGCCCGCCGATGCCGTCACCACGCCCCGCGCCAGTTCTTCCGGGCTCAGCTGCGCCAGCTTGTTGTAGGCGCCACGAATCTTGAAGGAATACACCGGCTGCAGGTCTTCGCGCTTGAGCAGCACGTTGTTGCCCAGGCGCGCGGAAAGCTGGCGTGCGGCGTGCAGCGGGGTTTCCACGGCAACGTCGTAGACACGGGAAGTGAGGATCTTTTTGACGTAGTGATTGAGCGGGTCGCCCTGAGCGAGCGGGTGGGCCGGTAGCTGACTCATCGTGTGGGCCTCGTCGGCAGGCTTGGGAGGATCAGGCGGTCGACGAAGAAGGCGAGGGAAGGGCGAATGATCATGTCTGGCTCCTGATGTGGTTTTTGGCCCGGGAGACAGAGAGAAAAAACCCGCCTCTAGGGCGGGTTGGGTGCAAACGTCGGCTAACCCGCCATGACTGGAATGGCGGTAATAATTATCTGGCCGAAGTAATGCTGGGGTGCGTTCATGACGTCGAGACTATGGCGAACATGGCGTGGACGTCAAGTGGGCTGCCCCGTCATCGCTCAAAATACTGACAGTCAGGAAAAAACGAACTGCCAGACCCAGCCAAGGCTAACAATCACTAGGGCCGTCGCCGTTTATCCGCGCGCGTCTAGTGTTCAACGGCCCTTCATTTTTTGTTCATGAGGGCACTTTAGGGTTGGGTTCGTAGTCAGTGAATCTGCAGCTGAATGACTCAGCGACACAAGAACCCCATCGATCACAAGAACCCGCCACGAGGGCGCGAAAATGGACGAGTACCAAGAAGAACTGCTGGAATACCAGGCGTATGAATTGGACCCGCTGGAACCAGCAGAAGACGCCACCGAGTTGTAGGAAAAATCACGGCTGCCAGTCAGAGCGACTGGCGCTGGCTGCGACGAAACGCACCGGGCGTCTGTTCGGTCCAGCGTTTGAAGGCCCGCTGAAAGGCTTCGGCCGACGCAAATCCCAACAAGTAAGCGATTTCGCCAAAGGCCAGTTCGGTGTCCCGGATGTAGGTCATGGCGAGGTCGCGCCGGGTGTCATTGAGGATCGCACGAAACTGCGTGCCCTCGTCCGCCAGCTTGCGGCGCAGGGTCCAGGTCGGCAGTTTCAGTCGCGCAGCCACTTCTTCGAGATCCGGTTCACGCCCTCCATTCAACAACGGCCCGAGCAATTGGGTGATGCGCTCGCGCAGACTGCGGGTGCGCGTGAGCTGCTCCAGTTCCCTTTCACACACCTGCAGCAAGTGCCGCCAGGTACTTGGCACGTGGTCGGGATTGCGCAGGCCAAGCTGTTGCTGGTTGAGGCGCAGCTGATTGACGCCCGCGGCGAAACTCACGGGCTGCTCGCAGAGCGCGGCGTATTCAGCAGCGTAGGCGGGGGCGTCGAACTCGATCTCCAGACATTCGGCTCTCAACGTCGCCCCGCTCAGGGTCGACAGTTGATGCAGCCAGCCGCCGAGAATCGAATCCACCACGAAGCGGTTGTAGTCGTTGTACGGGCTGATGGAATAGAAGCGCAGCCAGGCGCCGTTGCTGTCTTCGTGCAGGCTCGACTGGCCGCGATAATTCGAGCCGTACAGCGGTTCGAAACGAATCAGCGTGCGCGCCGCTTCACGCACGGTCGGCGCCTGAGCTGCGGTGATGCCGGCCAGCCCGGCGTGGCTCAAACGACTGGATTGACCCATCCGCAGTCCCAAGGCAGCCACGCCGGTCAGCTCAATGGCCCCATGGCCCAGGCGCATGTAGCGCGGGATCGACAGCCGGGCGCCGGCTTCTCCCAGTCGCGCGGCATCCAGGCCGTATTGCAGCAGCAGCGGTTGCGGGTCCTTGCCTTCATTGTGAACAGCGTCGGCGAGGCTGTGGACGAAACCTACGGACAAATCGCCCAGACGCACGCGAGGGGAGGTCATCGGTTACAACCACAGATTGATCAGGCGCGCGCCATACCCGGGGCGTACGCCTTTCTGGGCTGCGCTGATGGACTGCTCGGCGACGCTTTGCCCGCCGCGACTGGCGAAACTGTGACCGGCGCTGCCTTGATCCCAGAATTGTCCGCGCATGAACACGCTGATGCCGGCCTTCGCGGTGCTGGCCGGTGTCAACGCCAGTCGACGCCAGGCTTCACCCTGGGTAATTGGCTTGGCACCCAGGTTCAAATGGGCCGCCAGCGCCTCGTGCCTGTCGCTGCGCCAGGGTTGCGACCAGCTGTCCGTGCCGGCGACGTAGGCCGGTACTGCGATCAGCTCGACGCCGCTGGCATTGAGGCGCGCGTAGTTGTCGGGGTACCAGCTGTCACTGCCGATCAGTGTCGCCAGCCGCCCGGCGGGGGTTTTGATCACGTTGAGCGGCGCGTCCTTGCCGGGACGGATGTAGCCCCGCTGATTCCAGCCCGGGAACAACTGACGCTGGGGCTGCCCGAGGGGCAGGCCGTCCGGGCCGAACACCAGGCTGCTGTTATAGAGTGCGCCATGGCCAATACGCAGTTCGCCGTTTTCCACGTGCGGGCTGGGCAGCACGATCGAGCCGGCCACCAGCGTCACGCCAAATTCCTTCGCCAGTCCACCGAACACGTTTTGATAATCCTGCGCCATGCTGTGCGCCTTCATGCGCAAGCGTGCGTCCTCGAAGCGGCTGCTGCCCCGCGCGTGAATCGCTGCGTCGATAAAAAGCAGCGGGTTGCTGAACGCCAGCCAGTTCATCGCCTCTTGGAAGGTGGTGGCCTCGTAGAACTGGGCCTTTTCGTCCACCGCCAACAACCAGGTGCCGATGTGCTCGGGCAGCACCACGATGGTTTTATCGTTGAGCAGCCCATGGTCGCGGGCTTGCACCAGATACGACGCCAGCTTGCGATGCAGGCGTTTGACGCTTGAATAATCGGAAGGGAACAGCTCGGGTTGAATGCCCAGCAGGTTGCCGCGCTCGCCGGGTTGCCCGTCGTTGATGACCAGTTGAATGCGCAGGTCCGTCAGGTAATGCCCGACATGACGCTTGCTCGTCCACAGCCCATAGCTGACGAGAAGAATCACCAGCACTGCAGCGGTAAGTGAGCCGAGAACTTTGCGCATGAAGAAAGGAGAACTGCCTCTGAAGAAAGCGCGCAGGGCGCCATGACGTTGCCGGAAGGCTACGGCAAAACGGCGATTTGGAGAAGGTTTGCCAACGGCCAGAGCGGCCATTCGGCGAATGTGTTGAAGGGAGGCAGCGTCGGCGGCAGCCTGCGCTGCCTCGATCAGCGGTGATGCCGGCAATTGCAGGCATCACCAGCACCGCGTTTTACAGCCGGAAGCGGCTGACCAGTGTATTGAACGACACGGCCAGGCGGGAAAGCTCCTGAGTCGATGCGTTGGTCTGGTGCGCGCCGGCCGCCGTCTGGGTAGACAGATCCTGAATGTTCACCAGGTTACGGTCCACCTCACGCGCGACGTTCGCCTGCTCTTCGGAGGCCGTGGCGATGACCATGTTGCGGTCGTTGATCTGAGCGATGCCGTCGGCGATCTGCTCCAGTGCGCGGCCCGTTGCCTGCGCCAGCGCCTGGGTGTCGGTCACCAGCGTCTGGCTTTTGCCCATCGCCCCGACCGCCTGATCGGCGCTGGCCTGGACGCTGTTGATCATGCCTTCGATTTCACCGGTCGAGGCCTGGGTGCGTGCCGCCAGGGCCCGGACTTCGTCAGCGACCACGGCAAAGCCCCGGCCCTGCTCACCGGCACGGGCGGCCTCGATGGCGGCGTTCAAGGCCAGCAGGTTGGTCTGTTCGGCGATGCCGCGAATCACGTCCAGCACCTTGCCGATGTCCCGAACCTGCACGGCGAGGTCGCGGACCATGTCGGTCGAAGTGGCAATTTCGGTGGTTGCGCTATTGATGGCTTCGACCGCGCCACGGGCTTGATCGCGGCCCTCGCTGGCCTGTTTGCTGGTGGTCCTCGACGCGTCGGAAGTGGACACCGCGTTACGCGCCACTTCTTCGACCGCAGAGGTCATTTCCGTGACGGCGGTCGCGGCCTGCTGGATCTCGTCGTTCTGGCGGATCAGCCCGCGGCTGCCGTTATCGCTGACGGCGGTCAGCTCTTCTGCGGCGGAGGCCAGTTGATTGGACGCATCGGCAATCTGCTGGATGGTGCTTTTCAGGCTGCCCTGCATCTCGCCCAGTGCTGTCAGCAATTGCCCGGCTTCATCGCGGCCGGTGCTGACAATCTGTTGGGTCAGGTCGCCGCCGGCGATGCTCCGTGCGCTCGTGACCGCGTAGGCGAGGGGCCGACTGATCAGCCGACTGATGAACATGCCCAGCAGGATGGCAGCCAGAAAGGCAACGGCAATGCCGATGTACAGCGAGGTCTTGGCGGAGGACTCCGTCCTGGAAGCATCTTCGGCGCCTTCACCGATCTGCCGGTCATTGGAGTTAACTATGAGGGTCAATTCATCAAGCACGACACGGTAGGCCGCCTGCAGATCGCCAAACAACAACGCGCGGCCGTTCTCAAGGTCGCCCGCTTTGATGAGGCCAAGGTATTTCTGGACCAGTGCCTGATAGACCGGCCAGTCCTTTTCCATCTGGTCGCCGGCAGCGCGTTCATCGTCGGCCAGCGGGGTCTTTCGGTATTTGGCAAACGCTTTCTCGCTCTCCAACTGGTTGGCGGTCATGGAGGTCAGCAACTCATCCTTCACACTCTGCGGCATGCCGGCAGCAGCGGCACTGTATAACCGGTAAAGGTCGCGGTTTTGGCTCACGGCGTTTGCCTTGGTCCGACCGGTGTCCGCGACCGAGACCAGGTTATTGCTGAAGACCAGCTTCAGGCTGCCCGCCAGTTCGGAAACGCCACGGCTCCCGAGCACCCCCACGCCCAAGGTGATGAATGCGCACAGCACGAAGCCTGTGATCAACTTGGTTGAAATTTTTGCATCATTGATCCAGCTCATTAGTTGCGTCCTGCCGAGGTGTTGAGAAGAAGGACATTGCTCAGCCATCGGGGCGGTGCGGCAAGGTCGTCGTGTGGCTATCGGCGGCTAAATCCAAGTCTGGAGGGTGGCCCGATGAACGACGGGGTGCACCGCTCGATCATTGATTTGTCACTTCCAGTCATTGAGCAAGGCCGGGCGGCTGTTTACTGTTTGCGCCATGTGCAAGGCGCTGGTCCAAGGCCCTGACTGACTCGACGGGCGCCACAGAGCGCTCGCGTCCCGTGATGATGCTCGATGGAGTTTTTATGGCCGCCCCCCACTACCCGCATTTGCTCGCACCCCTGGACCTGGGTTTCACCACGCTGCGCAACCGCACCCTGATGGGCTCGATGCACACCGGGCTCGAAGAGAAGCCGGGCGGGTTCGAGCGCATGGCGGTGTATTTCGCCGAGCGCGCACGGGGCGGGGTTGGCTTGATGGTCACCGGCGGTATCGCACCGAACGCTGAAGGCGGGGTGTATTCGGGGGCGGCCAAGCTGTCGACGCCGGAAGAAGCCGCCAACCATCGCATCGTCACCCAAGCCGTGCACGAGGCCGGCGGCAAGATCTGCATGCAGATCCTCCACGCCGGGCGTTATGCCTACAGCCCCAAGCAAGTGGCACCGAGCGCCATTCAGGCGCCGATCAACCCCTTCACACCCAAAGAACTGGACGAAGAGGGCATCGAGAAGCAGATTCAGGATTTCGTCACCTGCGCGACCCTGGCGCAGACCGCCGAATACGACGGCGTCGAGATCATGGGCTCCGAAGGCTATTTCATTAACCAGTTTCTCGTCGCCCACACCAACCATCGCACCGACCGTTGGGGCGGCAGCTATGAAAACCGCATGCGCCTGCCGGTGGAGATCGTGCGCCGCGTGCGTGAAGCCGTCGGGCCGAATTTCATCATCATTTATCGCCTGTCGATGCTCGACCTCATCGAGGGCGGCAGCAGTTGGGAAGAAGTGGTGCAACTGGCCCAGGCCATTGAGCGTTCGGGCGCCACGCTGATCAACACCGGCATTGGCTGGCACGAAGCGCGGATCCCGACCATCGCGACCAAGGTGCCGCGCGCTGCCTTCGCCAAAGTGACGGCGAAAATGCGCGGCTCGGTGTCGATCCCGCTGATCACCACCAACCGCATTAATACCCCCGAGGTCGCCGAGCAGATACTCGCCGAAGGTGACGCCGACATGGTCTCCATGGCGCGCCCGTTTCTCGCCGACCCCGAGTTCGTCAACAAGGCTGCGGCCGGTCGCAGCGACGAGATCAATACCTGCATCGGCTGCAACCAGGCGTGTCTGGATCATACCTTTGGCGGCAAGCTCACCAGCTGCCTGGTCAACCCTCGCGCCTGTCATGAAACCGAGCTCAATTACCTGCCGGTCACCCAGGTCCGGAAAATCGCCGTCATCGGTGCCGGTCCTGCGGGCCTCGCAGCCGCCACCGTCGCGGCCCAGCGCGGGCATGACGTGACGTTGTTCGACTCGGCCAGCGAAATCGGCGGGCAGTTCAACATCGCCAAGCGCATTCCGGGCAAGGAAGAGTTCTTCGAGACCCTGCGCTACTTCGGCCGCACGCTGCAAACCACCGGCGTCGACCTGCGCCTGAACACCCGCGTCACGGTCGATGATCTGGTCGGCAAAGGCTATGACGAAGTGATTCTGGCCACCGGCATCGCGCCACGAACGCCCGCCATCCCCGGCGTCGACAACCCCAAGGTGCTGAGCTACCTCGACGTGATCCTCGGCCGCAAGCCGGTCGGCAAGTCCGTCGCCGTGATCGGCGCGGGCGGCATCGGCTTCGACGTGTCTGAATTCCTCGTCCATCAGGGCGTCGCCACCAGCCTGGATCGCGATGCGTTCTGGGACGAGTGGGGCATCGACACGCATCTGGCGGCGCGAGGCGGTGTCGCCGGGATCAAGCCTCATCCCCATGCACCAGCGCGTCAGGTGTTCCTGCTTCAGCGCAAAGCCACCAAGGTCGGCGACGGCCTCGGCAAAACCACCGGCTGGATTCATCGCACCGGGCTTAAAAACAAACAGGTGCAGATGCTCAACAGCGTGGAATATTTGAAGATCGACGACGCCGGTTTGCACATTCGGATCGGCGCGGAAGGCGAGGAGAAACTGCTGCCGGTGGACAACGTGGTGATCTGCGCCGGGCAGGATCCGCTGCGTGAACTGTATGACGGATTACAGGCGGCGGGGCAGAGCGTGCATCTGATTGGCGGGGCGGATGTGGCGACTGAGCTGGATGCCAAGCGGGCGATTGATCAGGGATCGCGGTTGGCGGCGGGGTTGTAAGGGGTGGTTTCTGGCCGGTGATGTTGCTGCTGGGTTTGACGGGGTTGGATCGCGTGCCGCCAGGGTCTGTGGGGACTCTGGCGGTTGGGACGGTTACCAGCTGCCGTAGGGGATTCCGTGCTGGTTGATCCAGGCTTGTGCTTCTGGATTTGGTGGTCGGTAAAACAGCCCTTTTCCGTCTTGGTTGGGGCCGAGGGGCTCGACTTTGGCTTGGTAGCGGCCGACCTCCTTGAAACCCAGACATGGCCCACCAGCCCAAACTTTCACGATACCTCCCGGAGCCATCCCCAGCGTAATCGCGAAACGGTATTCGTCCATCCATTCTTTTGAACTGTGGCAATACATGCGCAGTGGCGTCACCATCTCATCGCGTACCCACTGCGGTATCCGGATGCTGATTTTGTAAGCCTGAGGCTCAACTAGCGACTGCCAGCGCAGAAGGAGTTGGTCTGATAAGTCGACGTTGTTGATGGGTTTGCCACCAGATGTGCCCTTGTGCCAGCCCTCGGGCTTACGTGTGTAACCGGCGACTCCAGCATGCACGTTGAAGAAAACATATCCCCGCTGATCAAGCACATCGACGCATTCCACCCACACTTCCATGTGTTTGGGCGCGGCGAAGCCGATGTACCATGCCGGATAAGGTAGCTTGACCGGTGGGGGTACTGAGCCACCCGTGGCACAGGCACTCAAGCTGATCAGGTAACCGACCGCCAAGACCAGAGGCCTCAGTTGGGAAACCCGGTCTACAAATGGAAGCCTTGAACAAAGCCGCAAGTGCGCTAGCCGTGGCGTGCCGTGATGCTCCTTGTTAGCACTCATGGCCGAGTTACCAACTGCCATAGGGAATGCCGTGCTGGTCTATCCAGGCTTGCGCCGCTGGATTGGGTGCTCGGTAAAACAACCCTTTTCCGTCCTGGTTGGGTCCGAGGGACTCGACTTTAGCTTGGTAACGACCGACTTCCTTGAAACCCAGACATGGCCCACCGGCCCACACTTTGACGATACCTCCCGGAGCCATTCCCAACGTAATCGCGAAACGGTAGTCGTCTATCCATTCTTTTGAGCCACGGCAGTAGACGCGCTCGGGTCTAACCATCTCATCGCGTACCCATTGCGGTATCCGGATGCTGATTTTGTAAGCTTGCGGCTCCACAAGTGACTGCCAGCGCAGAAGGAGTTGGTCCGGCAAGTCGACGTTGTTGATGGGTTTGCCCCCGGATGTGCCCTTATGCCAACCCTCAGGCTTACGCGTGTAGCCGGCGACTCCAGCATGCACATTGAAGAAAACGTATCCTCGCTGATCAAGCACATCGACGCTTTCCACCCACACTTCCATGTGTTTGGGCGCGGCGAAGCCGATATACCACGCCGGATATGGCAGCTTGACAGGTGGGGGTACTGAGCCACCCGTGGCACAGGCACTCAGGCTGAGTAGTAATCCGACTGCAAAACCCAGGCGCCTCATTCCGGATAACCTTCTTGCGGACTGTTGAGGTGCACGTTCCTGCGATTCAGCGGCGCCGGTTTACTGAATAGAAAGGGACCCTCAGGGGTCCAGTGCGCGGACATGTGGATGTAACGTGCGCGCAGTGACGCCTCCTGCGCAGGGTCAAGTCTTACGAGCCTATCCGTCATTACCTGCTCAAAATTCGCTCGGCTATGGGCATGAGTTCACCCGGTAATTTGAAGCGTTTATCCGTATCGGTGATGACGTCGAATGGCACTCCATGGCGCACGCAGAGATCACGCATGACCCGCAATGCAATCAGGCTCAGTTCGCCATGCACGGGGCGTTCGAGCAGCACGGTTATCCAGTAGTGCTCCATGGCCGACGCAGCTTTGCCGCGAGGGTTAGTTGCTGCAGGCCAGGCTTTCACCGCAATGTAGCCATCGCGGGCCACGCCTGATTCGCGCAATACATTGGCGTCCGCTTCTGCACGGGCCCAAGCGGCATGGGACTCAACCCTTTGGCCGGTCGGAACGCTGGCCTTGCAGGGCTGCGTCATCCACAACTTTTCTCGTGCTTGTGGGAGATAGCCCCCGCCGACATCAGAGTGAGCGCCGCACTGGATTCTGAGACGTTCACTTGTGCGGTGGCGCGATGGGTGCGAGGCCGCAGCAGCATTACCAACTGCCATAGGGAATACCGTGTTGGTCTATCCAAGCCTGTGCTTCTGGATTTGGTGCACGGTAAAACAACCCTTTTCCGTCTTGGTTGGGTCCGAGCGGCTCGACCTTGGCTTGGTAGCGGCCAACTTCTTTGAAGCCTAGGCATGGCCCGCCAACCCACACTTTGACGATACCTCCCGGCGCCATTCCCAACGTAATCGCGAATCGGTAGTCTTCTATCCACTCTTTTGAGCCGCGGCAGTAGACCCGCTCTGGCCGTACCATTTCATCGCGTACCCACTGAGGGATTTGTATCTTGGCCCTGTAAGCCTGAGGCTCTACCAGTGACTGCCAACGCAGGAAAATCTGGTCGGGTAGATCGACGTTATTTATAGGTTTTGACTTGCCCCCTCCTTGATGCCAGCCCTCGGCCTTCCCGGTATGACTTGCGACGCCGCCATGCACTCGAAAAAATGCAAGGCCGCGCTGATCTAAAACATCCACAGACTCTACCCACACTTCCATGTGCTTTGGTGCGGCCAGTCCTACGTACCACGCCGGATAAGGCAGCTTGTGGAGGGGCGGGACTCTGGACTCACTCGCACAACCGGCAAGGGTCAGCAGCAAGCCTGCCATATAAATTAGCCGTTTCATTCTGGATAACCATCTTGCGGGTAATTGAGGTGTACGTTCCTACGATTAAGCCGTGCCGGTTTGCTTAACAGAAAGGGACCCTCAGGGGTCCAGTGCGCGGACAGGTGGATGTAACGTGCTCGGAGTAGTGCTTGGTGCGCAGGTTCAAGTTGTACAAGCCGACCTGTCATTACCTGCTGCAAGATTCGCTTGGAGATAGGCAGGAGTTCATCCGGTAGCTTGAAGCGTTTATCCGTATCGGGAATGACGTCGAATGGAACGCCGTGGCGTATCCCCAGCTCACGCATGACACGCAATGCAATCAGGCTCAGTTCGCCATGCACGGGGCGTTCGAGCAGCACGGTTATCCAGTAGTCCTCCATGACCGACGCAGCTTTGCCTCGAGGGTTAGTTGCTGCAGGCCAGGCTTTCACCGCAATGTGGCCATCGCGAGCGACGCCTGCTTCGCGCAATGCTTTGGCGTCTGCCTCTGCACGCGCCCAGGCCGCATGGGACTCAACCCTTTGACCGGTCGGAACGCTGGCCTTGCAGGGCTGCGTCATCCACAGCTTTTCTCGTGTTCGTGGCAGATAGCCTCCGCCGACATCGCAGTGGGCGCCGCACTGGATTCTGAGACGTTCATTTGTGCGGTGGCGCGATGGGTGCGAGGCCGCATCAGCGTTACCAACTGCCATACGGAATGCCGTGCTGGTCGACGTAGGCTTTGTTCTCTGGTTCGAGCGAGATGTACTTGTCCTTACTTGCGCCGCGGTAGGGACCGAGCGGCTCGACTTCGGCCTGGTAACGGCCGACTTCTTTGTAGCCCAAGCAAGATCCACCCACCCAGACTTTAACAATCCCCCCCGGCGCCATTCCAAGGGTGATCGCGTCGCGATAGTCCTCCTCCCATTTGCCTGCCCATAAGCAAAAGGCTTGCTCTGGCTTGATCATCTGATCGCGCACCCACTGCGGTATCTGAATACTGATCTTGTAGGCTTGCGGCTCGACCAGGGATTGCCAACGCAGAAAGATTCGCTCAGGAAGATCGACGTTGTTGATGGGTTTCGACTTGCCCGCGCCATTTCCCCAGCCCTCCGGCTGACCGGTGTAACTCGCGACCCCACCATGCACACGAAAAAAAATCAGACCTCGCTGATCGATCACATCAACCGTCTCCACCCACACCTCCATATGTTGGGGAGCCGCCAGACCGACATACCATGCTGGATATGGCAGCCTGGGGGGCGGTGACATTGAGGGGCTCATTGCGCAGGCAGTCAGACTGATCAGTAACCCAGCCACTAAGAGCAGTCGCTTCATTCTGGGTACCCTTCTTGCGGGCGGTTGAGATGCACATTCCTACGATTCAGCGGTGCCGGCTTGCTAAGTAGGAAGAGGCCTCTTGGGGTCCAGTGTGCAGACAAATGGATGTAACGCGCTCGCAGCAATGCCTCCTGTGCAGGCTCAAGTCTTACGAGCCGGTCAGTCATTACCCGTTGCAAGATTCGCGTGGCAATAGGCACAAGCTCGTCCGGTATCGCAAGTTCAGGCCGCTCCTCCAATCCCTTGAATGGAACTCCGTGACGTATCCCCAGCTCACGCATGACACGCAGTGCAATCAGGCTAAGTTCGCCATGCACCGGGCGTTCAAGGATTACGGTTATCCAGTAGTCCTGCGTGACCGGCTCAACTTTGCCGCGGGGGTTAGTTGCTGCAGGCCAGGCTTTCACCGCAACGTAGCCATCGCGGGCCACGCCTGATTCGCGCAGTACCTTGGCGTCCGCCTCTGCACGGGCCCAGGCAGCGTGGGATTCAACCCTTTGACCGGTCGGAACGCTGGCCTTGCAGCGCGGCGTCATCCACAGCTTTTCTCGTGCTCGTGGGAGATAACCCCCGCTGACATCGGAATACCCGCCGCAGTGAGTTCTGAGACGTTCATCTGTGCGGTGGCTCGATGGGTGCGAGGCCGCAGCAGCATTACCAACTGCCATACGAAATGCCATGCTGGTCTATCCAAGCTTGCGCTGCTGGATTGGGTGCTCTGTAATACAGCCCTTTATTGTTCAGATAAGGGCCGCGAGGCTCAACTTCGGCCTGAAAGCGGCCGACTTCTTTGTATCCCAAGCAAGATCCACCCATCCAGACTTTAACAATCCCCCCCGGCGCCATTCCAAGGGTGATCGCGTCGCGATAGTCCTCCTCCCATTTGCCTGCCCATAAGCAAAAGGCTTGCTCTGGCTTGATCATCTGATCGCGCACCCACTGCGGTATCTGAATACTGATCTTGTAGGCTTGCGGCTCGACCAGGGATTGCCAACGCAGAAAGATTCGCTCAGGAAGATCGACGTTGTTGATGGGTTTCGACTTGCCCGCGCCATTTCCCCAGCCCTCCGGCTGACCGGTGTAACTCGCGACCCCACCATGCACACGAAAAAAAATCAGACCTCGCTGATCGATCACATCAACCGTCTCCACCCACACCTCCATATGTTGGGGAGCCGCCAGACCGACATACCATGCTGGATATGGCAGCCTGGGGGGCGGTGACATTGAGGGGCTCATTGCGCAGGCAGTCAGACTGATCAGTAACCCAGCCACTAAGAGCAGTCGCTTCATTCTGGGTACCCTTCTTGCGGGCGGTTGAGATGCACATTCCTACGATTCAGCGGTGCCGGCTTGCTAAGTAGGAAGAGGCCTCTTGGGGTCCAGTGTGCAGACAAATGGATGTAACGCGCTCGCAGCAATGCCTCCTGTGCAGGCTCAAGTCTTACGAGCCGGTCAGTCATTACCCGTTGCAAGATTCGCTTGGCGATAGGCAGGAGTTCATCCGGTAACTTGAAGCGTTTATCCGTATCGGTGATGACGTCGAATGGCACCCCGTGACGCACGCTTAGCTCACGCATGACACGCAGTGCAATCAGGCTAAGTTCGCCATGCACCGGGCGTTCAAGGAGTACGGTTATCCAGTAGTCCTGCATGACCGGCTCAGCTTTCCCGCGAGGGTTAGTTGCTGCTGGCCAGGCTTTCACAGCAACGTTGCCATCGCGCGCAACGCTTGACTCCCGCAAGACCTTGGCGTCCGCCTCAGCACGGGCCCAGGCGGTATGGGATTCAACCCTTTGACCGGTTGGAACGCTGGCCTTGCTGGGCTGCGTCATCCACAGCTTTTCTCGCGCGCGTGGCAGATAGCCCCCACCGACATCGGAGTGGGCGCCCGGCAGTCCGATCTGGAGGTGCGTGTGGTGCACGTTGTTAAGAGAAAAGTCGGCGCGGTACTCGTCGAGCGCCTGTAGCTGAATGACCTGCCGCGCGCAGTCGGGTGGCAGGTAGAGATTGACGCCACGATTAACGTCGTCGCCAGGACTAAAGTCGCCATGTAGAGGGTCTGAGATGGCCGCAACAGTATCGAACAGGCCAATCAGATTAATGCTGACGTCAGATGCTGCATCAAAACTCTTCAACAGCCCGAACCCGCCGACTTTGAGCATATCTTCAAATATTCCACGTGCAGGCTTCAGCAGTTCATTGGCACAATGCCGGGCAGCCGCCGCGCCACGACTGAAACCGAAAATATCGAATTCGATCTGCTGGATATAAATTCCAGGATTTTTTTGGCGAAAACGCTCCAGCTCCTTCGCCGCCAAAGTTGGCGCTTGCAGAACTCGTGCTACGACACCCGTTTCACCCTGCCCGAGAGCTTGGCCAACCAGCATGTCGTCCTCGCCGCCACTACGAGTGCCGATCCCTTCTATGTAAGCGGAGATGTAGGCGCTTGTTTGGTCTGTCTTAACCGGAGTGGTGCTGTTATCCAGATACAAGTCATACAAATACGCCACATTACTCGGCGCATTCCCGTAACTATTATTCGGCGCGCTGTTGAACGCACTACCGTCAAACTCCCCAAACCCATACTGCTTGCACGTCGCGGCAATGCTCTCCAGCTCTTCACGGCTGAAGGAGTTCAAATCAGATTGTCGGCACTGCGCGGTCACCGCCGCATTGCTCTGATTATTCCCTGTCCCATCAAAGAACAGCCCGATGCGCAAAGTGATGC
>Ga0209276_101573_pt1 | contig 14058 bp, 12 predicted proteins | sample DewCreD2012metaG_3_FD_185473 | JGI IMG/M metagenome (GOLD analysis project Ga0209276, IMG submission 185473) | Hot spring sediment bacterial and archeal communities from British Columbia, Canada, to study Microbial Dark Matter (Phase II) - Dewar... ...
AGGCCTACTGGGTGGCCGAGCCCCCCCGGTTCCTGCGCTTTTTGCCGAAGGAGGAGGAGTACTCGGATCCCGTGGACAAGCTTCCCGTGGGGGCTACCCTGGTGGCCCTGGATAGCGCCGAGCCTAGCCGGGTGGTGGGGGTGCCGGTGGAGGGTTTTGTGATCAACATTGACCACCACGGCACCAATCCCCGTTTCGGGCATATCGCCGTGGTGGATCCCTCCAAGGCGGCCACCGCCCAGATGGTGAAGGACCTCATTGATCTCCTGGGGGTGGAGTGGACGGCGGAGATCGCGACCCCCGTCCTCACCGGCATCCTCACCGACACCGGCAACTTCCGCTTCGCCAACACCACCCCCGAGGTCCTGCGGGTGGCGGCGGAGTTGGTGGGGTACGGGGTAAAGCTGGCCGAACTTACGGATAGGCTTCAGTTCCGCCCCCCCTCTTACTTCCGCCTCATGGGACAAGTGCTTTCCACCGTGGCCTTCCACTTTGGGGGGCTTCTCGTCACCGCCCACCTTCCCGAGGATGCCAAGCGGGAAGAGGAGGACTCCGACGACTTCGTGGGCCTCATTCGCTACGTGGAGGGAAGCGTGGTTTCCGTCTTCCTGCGCAAGCGGGAGGAGGGGGTGAAGGTGTCCATCCGTTCCCGGGGTGGGGTTTCCGCCCAGAACATCGCCCTGAAGCTTGGGGGTGGGGGGCATGTGCCCGCTGCCGGGGCCACCTTAAAGGACGTTGACCTGGACCGGGCCTACGAGCTGGTCCTCGAGGCGGTGGCGGAAGAGCTTCGGCGGGCAGGGTACCTCTAGGGCCTGGGGGGGCGCCAGACGAGGGAGGGGGCCCCTAGGCCCTCGGGTGCCACCTCCTCTCCCGGTTCCACCAGGCGCTTTAGACGGTAAAGGCCTCCCCGGGGCTCCCGGTAGACCTCCAGGAGGCTGGTTTCCCCGTCCACCAGCCAGCTTTCCGGGATGCCCGCTTGGGCGTAAAGGGCCAACTTCTTTCCGTCCATGTCCTTGGTGGTATACGCCACCTCCACCACCAGGAGGATGTCCGTTGGCTCGGGGAAGGACTGGACGTAGAAGTCCTCTCGGGGCTTTAGCAGGGCAATGTCCGGTTGAGGCAGGGAAAAGGGATTTAGAAGGATGGGGTTTTGTACCGAGACGATGGCCCGGTCCCCGTAGAGCCTTTCCAAAGTCTTGGCCAGGTAGGAAACCAGCCCCGCGTGTCCGCTACCGATGGGGGCCATCTCGTAAACCTCCCCGTCCAGGAGCTCAAGCCGCACCCCTTCCGGCACCTCCCTAAGGAGGGCTTCAAACTCCTCCTTGCGGATGCGGTGGCGAACCATGTTCTCCCAGTTTACCAGGATCTAGGCCCCGTACTTGAGAAGTTTTCCCGCATGGGCGAGGAGGAGGGGCATGAGCTCCATCCCTCTCAGGTGGCCCAGGCTTCCCTTGGCGGCCTCGCTTTCCGTGAAGCGCTGGGCGGCATCCCTTCGCAGGTAAGGGGCCTTGAGGAGGAGGGGCACAGGGTGCCAGGAATGGGCCCTCAGGAGGGCGGGGGTGGAGTGGTCCCCGGTGATGGCCAGGACATCCGGCTTTAGGGCAAGGATTTCCGGAAGAAGGGCGTCGAAGCGCTCGATCTCCGCCACCTTGCCCGGGAAATCCCCATCTTCCCCCTTGGCGTCGGTCTTCTTGAAGTGGAGGTAGAAAAAGTCGTAGCTCTCCCAGTTTTCCCTTAGGGCCTTAAGCTTCCCCTCGTGGGCATCGCCTTCCCCTTCCACGGGCAGGACCTCCATGCCCACCAGGCTGGCCAGACCCTTGTACATGGGGTAGCTGGCGATGGCGGCCGCCCTGACCCCGTAGACCTCCGTCATGCTGGGAAAGGAAGGCCTTCTTGAGGCGCCCCGGAAAAGCGCCCCGTTGATCTTGGGCTCGTCCCTGAGCACCTCCCGGATGCGTGCCGAAAGGAGGTTCACCACCCGGGCGGTTTTCCTGGAGGCTTCGTCCAGGGCCTGGGCCTCGAGGGGGAGGAGGCCAGTTTTTTGGGGGTCGGTATCCGTGAGGCCATCCCCCAGGTCCCCGCCCCGGAGGACCACCAGGAAGCGGTGTTCGCTTTCCGTGTAGAAGTAGACCTCCACGTCCTCAATGCGGGGGATGGCCTCCTGGAGCTTGGCCACCACCCGTTGGTTCTCCTCCGTGCTGGGGCGGCCCGCCCGGCGGTCCAGGACCCGGCCATCTGGACCCAAGGTGGCGAAGTTCCCTCTTAAGGCCACGTCTCCATCCCGGAAGTCCACGCCGAGGCCCAAGGCGCTTAAGGCCCCCCGGCCCACCAGGTAGCGGAAGGGGTCGTAGCCGAAAAGGGCCAGGTGCCCGGGGCCGGAGCCCGGGGTAAGGCCGGGGTAGACCGGGGTGAGGAGGCCTAGGGCGCTTTCCCCCGCCAACCGGTCTAGGTTCGGCGTTCTGGCAGCCTCCAGCTCCGTGGGCCCCCCGGGCTCCAGGGGAAGCCCCCCTACCCCGTCCAGGACCACCAGCAGGATCTTGGTGTCGCTTTTTTGCTGAAGCTCCTTGAACACGGCGAAGAGGTCCATGAGGCCATTTTATGGGCAAAGGGCCCCCGGCTTGCCCAGGGGCCAGGGGCCTTTGGCAACTACTGGGTTGCCCGGTCCGCGTCCACCAGGCCGTGGCCGAAGAGCTGCCGGCTACCGATATCCTCGGCGGTGGCCTTCAAATGGGCCCGCACCTCACCCGGGGTCCAGTCCTTGTGGAGGGCCTTCACCAACCCCGCCACCGCGGCCACATGGGGGCTGGCCATGGAGGTGCCCGCGTACCAGGCGTAGGCAGGAAGGTTTTCGTTGATGATGATGGTGGAAAGGATCAGGTGGTAGCGCCAGCCAGGAGGGCGCTGGTTGGAAGGCTGGTAGCACCAACTTAGGCCATTCTCGTCCAGACCGCAGTCCCCTCCAGGGGCGGAAAGATCCACGGCGGCCCCGTAGTTGGAGTAGAAGGCCAGGATGTCCTGACCCGGCACGGCATTCAAGGTTTCGTTGGTGAGGAAAGGGTACTGCCAAAGGGGCGTGGCGGTGCCCGTGGCGGAAACCGAGATCACCGTGGGCAGGTCGGAGGGAATGTGAACGACATAGCCATTGGCGTTTTGGGCGCTGTTCCCTGCCGAGGCCACGATCACGGTGCCCATGCGGTTGGCGTACTTCGTCACCCGGTCCCAGGCCACCATGGCGGCCACGTCGTCCCTGTTGCGGGTGTTTAGGGTGCCGCCCAGGCTCATGTTGATGACGTCGTAGCCCTTTTGGGCGGCGTCGATGATGGCCGCAAAGATGGGGCCGTCAAAGGCGCCCACGTCGTCGTACTCCTTGCTGCCTTCGGTGAAGTGGATACGGTCAAAGACCTTGTAGGCGGCAATCCTCAGCCCTGGGGCCACCCCCACCACCCGGCCACCTCCAAAGGCGGCGGCCACGGTGCCGGACACATGGGTGCCGTGGGCCTCGTAGAGAACTGTGGGGGCAGGAGTGCAAAGGTTATCGGGGTCAAAGTGGTCAAAGTCAATCCAGAGGGTGTACCTGGGGTAGCTGGGGGTGTTGTTAGGGCCTGCGGTTTCGTAGCAGTAGTTGGTGGCCTGGAAGTCCACGATCTGGCCTACCAGGTCGGGGTGGTTGTCCATGACCCCGGTGTCCAGCACCGCCACCGTGGCCCGGCCTTGGACCTCGAGGGGCACCCTCTCCCAAGCCTTCGGGGCGCCGATCCGCCGGATGTCCCACTGGTACTTGTAGAGGTTGTCGGCTGGCGAGGGCGCGCCATAGGTTTCCTCCTGAAAGAGGATGCGCTCCGTCTTGGGCAAGGGGTAGTACCGCTCGGGGCCCACCGCCAGCACCTGGGGGTTCCGGGCCAGGCGGCTTACGGCGGCCCGGTCCGCCACCACCGTGAGGGCACCGATGGGCTCCAGGGTCTTGAGCACCCGGGCCCCGGCGCCTTGGACCAAGGCCTGGGCGTTTTGGGGAAGGGTTTCCGACCGGAAAACCACCAGGTAACGCCCCTGGGGCGAGGCGCTTTGCACGGAAAGGCTGGTGGTTCCGCTTGGGGCTTGCTGCTGGCAGGCGAATAGTCCTAGGGCCAAACTGGCCAAAAGCGCATACCCAATGCTACGCATATGCACCTCCTGCTGATGCTTCCGCAGTCTATTCCTCCAGGCTGCCTCGGGAAAGTAAGATGGGCGGGTATGGCGAAGGAGAAGGGCCTAACCCCGCAAAGCCAGGATTTCAGCGAGTGGTACCTCGAGGTCATCCAGAAGGCGGAGCTCGCCGACTACGGGCCGGTCCGGGGCACCATCGTGGTGCGCCCCTATGGCTATGCCCTTTGGGAAAACATCCAGGGGGTTTTGGACCGCATGTTCAAGGAAACCGGCCACCAAAACGCCTACTTCCCCCTCTTCATCCCCATGAGCTTCCTGAAGAAGGAAGCCGAGCACGTGGAGGGGTTTTCCCCCGAGCTCGCGGTGGTGACCCATGCCGGGGGTGAGGAGCTAGAGGAGCCTCTGGCGGTGCGCCCCACCTCGGAAACCGTGATCGGCTACATGTGGTCCAAGTGGATCAAAAGCTATAGGGACCTGCCCCAGCTTCTCAACCAGTGGGGCAACGTGGTGCGCTGGGAGCTTCGCACCCGGCCCTTCCTGCGCACCAGCGAGTTTTTGTGGCAGGAGGGGCATACCGCCCACGCCACCCGGGAGGAGGCGGAGGAGGAGGTGCGCAGGATGCTTTCCATCTACGCCAAGCTGGCCCGGGAGTACGGGGCTATCCCTGTGGTGGAGGGCATGAAGACGGAAAAGGAGAAGTTCGCCGGGGCCGTCTACACCACCACCATCGAGGCCCTGATGCGGGATGGCAAGGCCCTGCAGTCGGGCACCAGCCACTACCTGGGAGAGAACTTCGCCCGGGCCTTTGACATCAAGTTCCAGGACAAGGACCTCCAGGTGAAGTACGTGCACACCACCAGCTGGGGGCTTTCCTGGCGCTTCATCGGGGCCATCATCATGACCCACGGGGACGACCAAGGGCTCATCCTGCCTCCCCGCCTGGCTCCCATCCAGGTGGTGATCGTGCCCATCTACCGGGAGGAAAGCCGGGAGAGGGTCCTGGAGGCGGCCTTTGACCTGAAGCGGCGCCTTCTCCAGGCGGGGCTTCGCGTGCACCTGGACGACCGGGACCAGCACACCCCCGGGTACAAGTTCCACGAGTGGGAGCTTAAAGGGGTTCCCTTCCGCATCGAGCTTGGACCCAAGGACCTCGAGGCGGGCGAGGCTGTGCTGGCCAGCCGCCTGGGGGGGAAGGAGCGCCTGGCTCTAGAAGCCCTCCCCACCGTGCTACCCGAGAAGCTGGATGCCTTTCACCAGGCCCTTTACCAACGGGCCCTGGATTTCCGGGAGGCCCACACCCGCAAGGTGGACACCTACGAGGAGTTCAAGGAGGCGGTGCAGGAGGGCTTCGCCTTGGCCTTCCATTGCGGGGACCGGGCCTGCGAGAAGGCCATCCAGGAGGAAACCACCGCCACCACCCGGTGCGTGCCCTTTGAGGGGGAGGCGGAAGAAGGGGTGTGCGTGCGCTGTGGGCGGAAGAGCGCCTACGGTAAGCGGGTGTTCTTCGCCAAGGCTTATTAGCGCCCATGAGGGTCCTGGGGCGGAGGGTTTACTGGCGCTGGTTCGGGGAGGTTTTCCTCGAGGGGGGCCTGAGGCTTCGCATGACCGGGGATGCGGCCAAATGGCTCCGTCCCGGGGACCGGGTCAGGCTGGCCACGGAATACCACAAATCCCTTCTGGACTTTGACGAGTACGCCCTCAAGGGGGCTTTCCCCGTGTGGCCCTTATTTTCCAGGACGCTGGACCACGTGAGGGAAAGCCCCTTAGGGGGGGAGGTGTACCGTTACCGCCTCCGTGCGCGGGAGGCCATGTATGAGGCCGATTTCGAGGCCATTGCCGAGCTGGAGCAATACCACTATGCCTCGGAGAAGGAGGTGGTGGCCCTATGGGTCTGCCCCCGCTGCGGTGAGACCCGCTTCGCCAACACCAAACCCCCTTGCGAATGCGGGGGGGAGGCCCGCCTAAAGGAGATCAGGGGCTCTACCCCGGCCAGCCGCTTTCTCATCCTGGAGCTGGTGGAGCGCCTACCCTTTGAGCCCAGGATCCTCGGCTATGTGCGTTTGGACCCCCCCATTCCCCGGATGCACCGCAGGGTTCCTGGGGGCGTGGAGCGGAACATCCGGGAGCGCATCTTTCCTAAGGACTGGTTCCACCCGACCTTTGAGGGCGGGAAGGACTGGGAAAGCGCTCTGGACCGAGTGCACACCGCTGCCAGCCGCATCGCCCGGGTGGTGGTGCACCCCGACTACCGCTCGGAGGGCCTGGGGGCTCTTTTGGTGGAGCTGGCTTTGGCGTGGGTGAAGGAGCGGGCTGTACCCGAGGGAAGGCGGGAGAAACACCTGGTGTACACCGTGGCCCAGATGGCCCGCTACCACCCCTTTTTTGAGAAGGTGGGCTTCCGCTACCTCTTCGACACCGCCTCGGGAAGGCCCGTGCTGGCCTATCCTCTTACGGAGGAGGCGGAGCACTACCTGGAACGGTTTTTGAAGGAAGACCCTTACGCCAGGGCTCATGGGGGAAGGCTTTTCGTTTCCCGTTTCGGGAGGGTGCGGGGACTTCCGGGGTCCATCCGGCTGGTGGGGGTTCGTAAAGGCTACCGGAGCCACTTGGACCTTTCCGACCTTTCCCCAGAGGTGCAGGAAACCCTTGCGGCCTTCGGGGTCAAGGCCCGGGTGTTGGAGCGGGCGATTCTTAGGGAGGCGGACCTCGAGGTTCCCCCGGGCAGCGTGGTGGCCCTGGTTGGGGCCAGCGGGGCGGGGAAGACCACCCTCCTTCGCCTCCTCCTGGGGGAGCCCCCGGAAGGGGGAGAGGTGGAGGTGCCCGAGGGTAGGCGGGTGGCCTATATCCCTGGGGAACGGGAGGTGGACCTGGGCCAGGAGCCCATCTTGGAGCAGCTTTACCGCCAGCTTCAGGATGTGGGAGCGGCCATTGAGGTGTTAAACCGGGTGGGGCTTTCCGACGCCGTGCTCTACCGGGCGAGGCCGAAGGAGCTTTCCACGGGCCAGCGGGAGCGCTACCGCTTGGCCCTCCTCCTGGCCCAGCGCCCCGATCTCCTCCTGATCGACGAGTTTGCCGCTCACCTGGACGTGCCCACCGCCAGGCGGGTGGCCCTGGGTCTTGGGAAGCTGGTGCGCCAGGCAGGGATGACCCTGGTGGTGGCCACCCACCGCCAGGAGGTGATCGCTTCCTTGGACCCCGACCTCCTGGTCTTCGTGGGGTACGGGGGGCTTATGGCCATACCTCGGAAAGATCCACGAACATGACCCTACCGGGCTTTTTGGGTATGAAGAGGGGTTTTTCGTAGCGGAAGGCGTTGTGCAAAACCCAGGCGTAAAGGGGCTGTTCCCCGGCATAGGCCCTGAGAAAGGCCTCCTCCGCCAGGTGCTTTTCCGGGTGGGCTAGGAGCTCCTCCACGGTGAAGGGCCCCTGCACGTCCAGGAGGTCCGCCTGGCCGATGAGATACCCCCCGGTGATGATTCCCAAGGGACCCCGGTGACGGGTTTGGCGTTTGCGGATCTCCCAGGTCTTTCTTCCGTCCACGATGAAGCTGGCATAAGGCTCCCGTACGATGAGGCCCAGCTTGGGCTTTTCCACCCCCTCATTGTAGAGTAGACCCCGTGGGTTGCCCTAAGGAAGGGCGAGGGGAGAGGAAAGCACGGGCCTTAGCCATCCTCAAGGCCCTGAAGGCGGCGTATCCGGGGGCTAAAACGGAGCTAAAGCACAATAATCCCTACCAGCTTTTGGTGGCCACGGTGCTTTCCGCCCAGGCCACGGACAAAAGCGTAAACGAGGCCACCCCGGCCCTCTTTGCCCGTTTCCCCGACCCCCAGGCCCTGGCCAAGGCGACTCCCGAGGAGGTGGAGCCCTATATCCGGCGCATCGGCCTTTACCGCACCAAGGCCAAAAACCTGGTGGCCCTGGCCCGGAGGCTGGTGGAGGAGCATGGGGGGAAGGTACCACGGGATAAAAAAGCCCTGATGAAGTTGCCCGGGGTGGGTTGGAAGACGGCCACCGTGGTCCTGGGAGCGGCCTTCGGCGTGCCGGGCATCGCCGTGGACACCCATGTGGCCCGCCTGGCGAAGCGGCTTTGCCTTTCCCTGGCCAAGGCTCCCGAAAGGATCGGGGCCGACCTGGAGGCCCTTTTCCCCAAGGAGGAGTGGGTGTTCGTCCACCACGCCCTGGTCCTTCACGGGCGGTACGTGTGCCTGGCCCGTAGGCCCCGGTGCGGGGCCTGTTCCCTGGCGCCTTACTGCCCAAGCCGGCAGGGGTAGGGGCCCTGGATCCGGGCTTGTTTCCTTGGAGAAGAGTTTCGTGAAGTATATACTCGGTTCACCAGCTTATCGCTTCCTCGCGGCCAGCTTCCTCTGGTCCTTCGGGGCTAACCTCATCTACTTTTTCCTGAACTTTCACCTCGAGGGCCTGGGCTATGGTCGCCAGGCCATAGGGCTTGCCCAGGCCCTGCTTCTTCTGGTGGGCGTGGTTTCTGCCCTCCCTCTGGCCTACCTCATCCCCCGCCTGGGTTACCGGAAGAGCTTTCTTCTGGCTTTGGCCCTGGCGGTGGGAAGCGGGCTTCTTTTGGGGTTTGGTCTGCTGGTGTTCCCCTCGTTGGCGGGGTACGGGCTGGCGGGAGCCTTGGTGCAGGGGGCGGGGGCACCTCTCATGGCCCGGTTGATCCCTGCCGAGAGGCGGGTTTCCCTTTTCAGCCTGCAGGCGGCCTTGACCACTGCCTCGGGCTTTTTCTCCACCCTTTTGGCCGGTGCCCTTTCCGAATGGGTGGGGGCCAGGTGGGTGATCCTCTTCGCCCTTCCCTTTTTCCTCCTGACGCTTCCCTTTCTGGTTGGCCTTCCCGAAGGGCAGGGAACACCCCCCAGGCTGAGGGGGCGGTTTGGGATTTGGCTGCGCCTCTTTTTGCCCCAGGCGGTGATCGGGTTTGGGGCCGGGCTGGTCATCCCCTTCTTGAACCTGTACCTTCGGGAAAAGTTTGGCCTCAGCTACGGAACCATGGGGCTGGTCTTCGCCCTTTCCGCCTTGGCTACTGGGGTAGCTATGTTGCTCCAGCCCCTTCTGGTGCGCCGGCTTGGGAAACTGGGGGCCATCGTGTTCGTGCAGGCCTTGTCCCTGCCCTTTATGGCCATCCTGGCCTGGGTGCCTTGGCTACCCCTGGTTACCGTGGCCCTCCTCATCCGGGGAGCCCTTATGAACGCTGCCGGGCCTGTGTACGCCGCCTTGGTGATGGACTACCTGGAGGAAGACGAGCGCCCGGGCTTCTTCCTGATGGAGTCCGCCCTCTGGAGCCTTCTCTTTGCCTTGGGGAGTGCCTTGTCCGGTGTGGTGCAGGAGGCCTGGGGCCTTGGCGCCTTCAACTACCTCTTTGCCCTTACCCTGGGCCTTTACGCCGTGGGGATCGCCCTTTGGCCCTGGACCTTTGGCCGCTTGCGGGCCGTTTACCGGGAATCTTCTTCCTGAGGCCTTGGCCTTTGCCCTAGACTGGGCCTATGCGCACGGGCATCAGCGTGGAGGAAGCGTTGGAGCTGGTCCTGGCGGAGGCCAAAGGGGAGCTTCCCGTGGAGGAGGTACCCCTGAAGGAAGCCTATGGCCGCGTCCTGGCGGAGGACCTGGTTTCCTTGGTGGACCACCCCGACCAGGACGACACCGCCATAGATGGCTACGCCTGCCGAGAGGAGGACACCCTGGGGGCGAGCCGGGAGAACCCGGTGCGCCTCAGGGTCATCGGGGAGTCGCCGGCGGGAAGGCCCTTTGCCGGACGGGTGGGGAAGGGGGAGGCGGTGGCCGTTTACACCGGAGCTCCCATTCCGGAGGGCGCGGATGCCGTTATCCGGGTGGAGGACACCCGGCGGGAAGGGGATTACGTGCTCCTCTTCGCCCCGGCGAGCCCCAAGGACATTCGGCCCCAGGGGGATGACCTCAGGAAGGGAGAAGTGTACCTGCGTCGGGGGGACCTCCTCACCCCGGGAAGGCTGGGCCTGGCGGCGGCCATGGGCTATCCGCGCCTTAAGGTCTTCCGGCGCCCCCGCGTGGGCATCCTTTCCACGGGGGATGAGGTGGTGGAGCCAGGGGAGCCCCTGCCCTTTGGGGGGGTTTATAACTCCAACGCCTACAGCCTTCTGGGATTGGTGCAGGAGGCGGGGGGTGAGCCCGTCCTTTTGGGCAAGGTGGAGGACAGGCCGGAAACCGTGTTGGAGAAGCTGGAGGCGGCAGGGCCCCTGGACCTCCTCCTTACCTCCGGGGGGGTATCCATGGGGGAGTACGATGTGGTGCGTAAGGTTTTGGAGACAGCGGGGGAAGTGGTCTTCTGGAAGGTGAAGCAGCAGCCTGGGGGGCCCCTGCTCCTGGCCCGTTTGGGTGGGCTTCCCATCCTTGGGCTTCCGGGAAACCCGGTTTCCAGCATGGTTACCTTCTTCCTCTACGGCAGACCCTTCCTCTTCCGGCTCCAGCGCCGCACCGACCCCCCTTACCGCTCCCTCGAGGCCAGGGTCCTTACCCCCTTTAAGGGCGCCCAGGGCAAAAAGGTCTTCCGCCGCGGGGTGCTCTCCTTTGAAGGGGAGCTTGTGGTGCGCACCACCGGGAGCCAGTCCAGCGGGGTCTTGCGCTCCATGGCCCTGGGCAACGCCCTGGTGGTCCTCCCCCCCGACCGGGATGCCAGGGAAGGGGAAAGGGTGGAGGTCATTCCCTTGACATTCGTGCTCTAGTTCACTAAACTTGAAAGGTTTACGGGCTTTGCCCCTCCTTTTCGGGCGCGGGTGGGGCCCGGGAAGCGAGAGAGAATGGAGTTCAAAGACTTTCCCCTGAAGGACGAGATTAAGGAAGCCCTTTTGCGCCGGGGTATCACCGCCCCCACCCCCATCCAGGCGGCGGCCTTGCCCCTGGCCCTCGAGGGCAAGGACCTCATCGGCCAGGCCCGCACGGGCACCGGCAAGACCCTGGCCTTTGCCCTGCCCATTGCCCAGGCCCTGGAGGCCTCCAAGGAGCGGGGCCGCCTCCCCAGGGCCTTGGTGCTGACCCCCACCCGGGAGCTGGCCCTCCAGGTTTCCGGGGAGTTGCAGGCGGTGGCCCCCCACCTCAAGGTGGTCACGGTGTACGGGGGCACGGGCTACGGCAAGCAGAAGGAGGAGCTGGCCCGGGGCGCCGATGTGGTGGTGGCCACCCCGGGGCGGGCCCTGGACTACTTGCGGCAAGGGGCCTTGGACCTCTCCCAGGTGCGGATCGCCGTCTTGGACGAGGCCGACGAGATGCTCTCCATGGGCTTTGAGGAGGAGGTGGAGGCCATCCTCTCCGCCACCCCCAAGGAGCGCCAGACCCTTCTCTTCTCCGCCACCCTGCCCTCTTGGGCCAAGAAGCTGGCGGAGCGGTACATGAAAAGCCCGGTGGTCATCAACGTGGTGCGGGAGGAGGGCATCACCTACCAGGAGGAGGCCATTCCCGCCCCTGGGGACCGCCTTTCCCTCCTCTCCGATATCCTTTTTGTCAAGGCCCCCAAGCGGGCCATCGTCTTCACCCGTACCAAGGCGGAAACCGAGGAGGTGGCCACGGGGCTTCTTCGCCTCGGGCATCCGGCGCGGGCCATCCACGGGGATCTTTCCCAGACGGACCGGGAAAGGGTCATGAGGGCCTTTCGGGAAGGGGAAGTAAGGGTTCTGGTGGCCACGGATGTGGCCGCCCGGGGCCTGGATATCCCCGAGGTGGATCTGGTGGTGCACTACCGCTTCCCCGACAAGCCGGAAACCTACCAGCACCGTTCGGGGCGCACGGGCAGGGCCGGGCGGGGGGGTGAGGTGGTGATCCTCTACGGCCCCCGGGAAAGGCGGGAGCTTTCCGAGCTGGAAAGGGCCGTGGGTCGCACCTTCAAGCGGGTGAATCCCCCCACGCCCGAGGAAGTCCTCGAGGCCAAGTGGCACCATCTCCTGGCCCGTCTGGCCCGGGTACCCGAGAGGGACTACAAGCTGTACCAGGATTTCGCCAGCCGTCTGTTCGCCGAGGGGCGGGTGGAGGTGGTGGCGGCCCTCATGGCCCTTCTCCTGGGCGGGGCACCCAAGGAGAAAAGCCTTCTTACCGGCGAGGAGGGCTGGCTTACCTTCAAGGCCACGGGACCCAGGCTCACCCTGCCCCGGTTGGTGGCCCTCTTGAAGGAAGCGGGCCTCGAGGTGGGCAAGATCGCCCAGGGAGAGGAGGGCTTTTACGTGGACCTCCGCCCCCAGGACCTGCCGAGGCTTTCCGAGGTGCAGGGGGTGAAGCTGGAAAGGGCTAAGCGGGTGGAGGTTCTCCCGGAAGCCTATGCGGGCGCTGCCTCCCGGGGGGGATCGCCTCGAGGCCGCCGCACCAGCCGCTTCTAATACCACCCCACCCTGGCGAAGCCAGGGTGGGGGCCCCGGCAAAAATCAAGGGCCCGCCCCCAGGGGGGCGGGCTTTCTTGGTGCGCCCGGAGGGATTCGAACCCCCGGCCTAGGGCTTAGGAAGCCCCCGCTCTATCCTGCTGAGCTACGGGCGCCCACACCTAGAGGATTCTAGCAGCCCTGAGAGGCCAAGGCAAGCGGATGGTCCTCGGGTAAGGGAGCGATTTGGAAAACACCTTTGCTATCCGCTGCCGAGAGGTTCGGGGTAGTATACTGGAGGACATATGGAAGCCCGGGTCATCAGGGATCCCGAGGTGATGCTGGGCAAGCCCGTGGTGGCCGGTACCCGGATCACCGTGGAGGAGATCCTCCGCCGTTTGGCTGCTGGGGAAACACCCGAGGAGGTTCTAGCTGCCCACCCCCGCCTTACGCCAGAGGGTCTAAGGGCAGCGTTGCTCTATGCGGCCGAAACCCTCGGGGCAGAGGTGTACTACCCGGTCCCTGAGAAGGTGGCGTGAAGATTGTCGCTGACGAAGGGGTAGACGCCCCGATTGTGGCACGGCTACGGGCTGAGGGCCACGAGGTCCTGTACGTGGCTGAGCTGGCCCCTGGGTTGAGAGATCAGGAGGTGGTGGCCTTAGCCAAGGAGAGGGAAGCCCTCCTTCTCACCACTGACAAGGACTTTGGCGAGCTGGTGTTTCTTCAGGGCTTGGTTCCCGGGGGAGTGATGCTTCTTCGTCTTGAGGGGTTAAAGCCAGAGGAAAAGTGGGCTCGGGTGGTATGGGCTCTACAGGAACATGGTTCCCAACTGGCTCAAGCGTTTTCCGTACTTACCGGTAAAGGTTTGAGGATACGGAAGCTCCCCTAATGCCCCCTACCCCGAAGTCCGGGCCAGGGCCAAACGGCCCAGGACGCCGGTAAGCTCGATGGCCGCTTGCTTTTCCCTCTGCAGGGAAACCCCTCTTGGCACCCGCCAGCAGACTATGGGCACTCGGGGTTTCCCCTGAAAGCTGGCCCGGAGCCTCAGCAAGGAGGAAGGGGGGCGGAAGAGGGTATAGTCTTTCACCGGGGGAAACGGGGTTCTACATAAGCCTCGGCTTATAGTAGGGCTCCCTGGCTCCGCTTGTGCCCTCCTTCACGGGGGCGTACCCTGGAGGCAACATGACCGAGACCAAGGACCTCACCCGCCTTTCGGTGAACGCCATACGGTTTTTGGCCATAGATGCCGTGGAAAAGGCCAAAAGCGGCCACCCCGGCATGCCCATGGCCATGGCTCCCCTGGCCTATCTTCTGTATCGCGAGGTCATGCGCCACAATCCCCTGGACCCGAACTGGCCGGATCGCGACCGCTTTGTCCTTTCCGCAGGGCATGGGTCCATGCTTCTTTACGCCATCCTCCACCTCACGGGCTATAACCTTCCCCTCGAGGAGCTCAAGCGCTTTCGCCAGTGGGGCTCCAAGACCCCGGGCCACCCCGAGTACGGCCACACCCCAGGGGTGGAGGTGACCACCGGCCCCCTGGGCCAGGGTATATCCACCGCCGTGGGCATGGCCCTGGCGGAGA
>Ga0209276_101609_pt1 | contig 13697 bp, 16 predicted proteins | sample DewCreD2012metaG_3_FD_185473 | JGI IMG/M metagenome (GOLD analysis project Ga0209276, IMG submission 185473) | Hot spring sediment bacterial and archeal communities from British Columbia, Canada, to study Microbial Dark Matter (Phase II) - Dewar... ...
CGAGGACCTCCTTTCTCAGCACCTCCAAGCGGGATACACCAATCGTGCTATACCCCTGTTTGACCACTACGAGAATTCTTACTCGCGGCGGCGGCGCCACTCCGCCGGATGCTCAACCCTCGCTCCCCATATCCCCCGTCGCGCCCTCCGCGCCTCTTCTTGTGCTCGCCGAAACCGTTCAACATACCGAACGTTCGGCGGCACCGTGTACAGAAACGCCATCCCTTCGCGAAGTAACTGCTCGTTGGCCATCTCTCCATCCACCCACACGTACCCCAGAACTCGCCCATACCGATCCCGCTCCTGAACGTCGAATTCCACCCGCACTACCTTCCCTTTCACCATCCGCTCAAGCGCCGCCCGCGCTCGCTCCCCCCACTCCCCCTGCCCTATCTCAGGCGCGTCCACCCCGATCAACCGCACCCGTTCCACCTTCCCACCGATCCGCACCTCCACCGTATCCCCATCAATCACCCTTGGATTCTCAACCCTAAGAGCATAAGAATTTGTGAGACCCGTGGAGTCCGTGAGATCGGAATCCGTGAAGTTTGTGCCCCCTCTCTCCCTCACCACCACACGGACCTTTCCTTCCCCCATCGGTTCAATGGCGATGATCTCACCCGAATACGGCGACCGAACATCCCGCTCCCTTACAAGCCGCTCCCGCCGCCGCCGCTCCTCCTCCTCAGCCGCCCGCGCCGCGAGTTCTATCTCCCTCCGCCGCGCATCGAGCGCTCGCAACCGTTTCTCCCTCACCCCACGCAATTCCTCGTACCGCGCCCGCCGCGCCTCCGCCATCGCCCGCGCCCGCTCCACCTCCTGATCCGACACAATCCCCTCTCGATGCAACTGCACCTTCCTCTTGTACTCCGCCTCCGCTTGCTCCCACCGCCACCGCGCCCCCTCCACAGACCCCTCCTCGCTCACATCAAGCGCCCCCGCGCGCAACTGCTGCTCTTCCACGTCCAACGCCCGCAACTGCTCCCGCAGCCGCTCCCGACGCCACCGCGCCTCCGCTTCCAAACCCTCAAGTTCCCGCACCTTCTCCTCCCGAACCGCAATCAATTGCCCCCGCTCAACCCAATCTCCCTCTCTCACCCGCAATTCCCCAATCCTCACATTGAGCTCGACCACCCGCACTCTCCCCGCTCGCCCCCACCTTCGCTCTTCCTCAGTCCCCCCGGCGTCAACGCGAGCATTTTCGCTTTCTTCACCAACCACGCTCACCCACTTCACCCGCACCCGCCCCCGCACGATCGGCTCGTCAGCAAATCCCTCCAAGTCCCGCCACCGCGCATGCTTGAGATGAATCTGATTCCCCGCCGCCACCACCGTCTCGTACCGATCCCCGCGCGGCAAGTGCACGAACGCCCGCGCGAATTCCACAGCCCCGATCGCATACGCCCGTCGCCCCTCCAGGTGCTCGCGCAGCTCGCGAAACGTCCGCCCCGCGAGATCGAATTCCCCGACCTCGACCCGCTGAGGACGCCCCACCTCCAGAAAGCACCGCCGAGGGTAAACGTGCACCTCCTGCCCCTCGCCGACAACCCACAGCCGCTCCTCATCCGCCTCCACCAACAATTCGTTCGGCGTCAGCGCTGCCACCACGCGAAACCGCCCGACGACCGGAAGCCCCGTCGCCACCTCCGTTCCTTCCTCCACCCGCAAGAAAGTCTCTCGCTTTTCACCTGTGTCCTGATAGTCCATCACCGCCGACGCCACATCCTTCATCGCTCGATGCATCATCCGCTTGAACCCCACCCGCCCGACCGGCCAATAGAGCGAGAGCGCTAACGCCACGAATACGAGAAAGATGTACTCCCCTCGACGCCCCACCTCCAGGGTGTACCGAGGATTCCGGAAGAACCGAAAGATCACTCGGGAAGGCCACAAGAATCTGACTCCCTGAACATTCAGGGAGTCAACGAGGAGATGGCTCACCCATCCTACGAGCAGCGCTCGGCCGATGGACCCGAACGCCACCCACAAAACCACCCCCACCCCAATTCCCCAAATGCTGTGCGTCAGCGTCCGATGCCCAACGCGCCTATAGAGCCAACGCGAGACCGGCCCTAATACCCGCCCCGTCACCGACGTCGGCATATCCGCATCCGGCGCGATCGAACCCAATACCGCGAACACGATCTCCCCAACCTCCATCCCCCAACCCCGCAGACTCGCCAAGATCGCATAGCCCAACGCTCCCACGACAATGTGCGTCCCCGTGGTCACCGTTCACCCTCCTATTTCTCTGAAGTCGTATCCGCGCACACGTATCCGCTGCACCCGTCCCCCCACAACCCAAAGCCCAACGCCGGGCCGATCGAGCGCCGCCAAAAGCCCTGCCTCCACGCGAAATCGCCGCGCCGTCACCTGAATCTCCGTCTCGTCATGCTTAAGCAGCAACTTCGCCCCGATGTTCCGCCTCACGTCCCCCGTCACGTGCTCCGCCGACTGCGTCGCCAGAATCACCCCGATTCCGTACTTCCGCCCCTCCGACACCACGCGATTCACGATCGCCGACGGCCTGTCCCTCCGCATCGTCGGCATCGCTAGCTTCGCCTCATCTATCACCACAAAGCGCCTCAGCTCGCTCGTCTCCCCCGAGAGCATTGCGTGCCGGAAGACTTGGCGCAGCGTCACGTCCACCACCAAGTACTGCAATTCCCATGGCAGCTTCGAGAGATCGAGTCGCAGGATTCCTGCCCGCGCCGTCACCACATCCACTGACCGCCCCTGAAAGACCTTCGAGTCGAACACCGGCCCAATCTTCGCCAGGAGGTGGTCTTCCGGCGTCCGCCGCCGCCCTCCATCCTCAGAAGCCGATCCCCGCCCGCGCCGCGACGCCTCCCCGCCCGACGCCTGCGCCCGCTGCCGAAGCCGCTCCGCCGACATCGCCTCTAGCTCCCGCCTTACGTCCGCCATCGTCGGCATCTTCGCCCCCCACGTCGCCGGATCCTCCGTCACCCCACTCCTGCGATAGGCCCGCTTGATCGCTTGATCGAGGAGCGACGCCTGCACTACTCCAAATGGCGCGAACGCTTCCGCAATCGCCCGCACGACGATGAATCGCTGTGCGTCCGGCCCACCACCCCGAGGATCGCGATGGATCTCCAGGGGATTCACCCCCCACACTCCCCCAGGCACAAGCCGCACAACCCGCTCCCCTTCCACCTCCTGATCCCCAGCGAAATCAATCACAAGCACCGGGATCCCACGACGCCCCAATTCCCACACGAGCATCCTGATGGTCTGCGTCTTCCCGCTTCCGCTCGCCCCGAGGATGAGCATGTGCGGATTCACCTCAGCACGCGGCTCCCATACCACCGGCTCGATCGCCACTCGCCCGTACCCAACACGGCGCTCCCCCCAACCCACAACCATCCGCACCTCAGAATCACCCGCGGACACGGATGGACGCCGATTCATATCTTCTCGTGCACCCATCCCTCCGTGTCCTTCTTCCATTAAAGGTTCATCGTCAGCGAGGGATGAATCAGCAGCCTCCACAAATCGCCCATCGTCTATCCCAAACGCATGCCATCCGAGCCGCCGCTTCGTCTCCACCCGCGCGATCAAATGCCGCCCGGCAGCCACCGCAACCGCAAGTCCTACCACAATCAAAAGTTCCATCACTTCACCCGATTCCCCCACCGAATCAAAAATCCTGTGATCACGAGAACGCTCATCCCGATCGCCCCGATGATGAAGCTGTCGCGGTCTCCAATCCCTCGCCCTACGTATCGCATCACCACGAACACGAAGAGCACCCCGTACACGATCCACGACACTGGAACGACAGTCGCCGCCGCCTCGCGCGCCGAGAGTCCGCGCACCGTCTCCATTCGCACCACCGGCTCCCGCGCGTGGTCGCCGAGAATGTCGAGCAACGCCCCTGGATTCCCGCCCGAGAGCAACATCACCTGTCGCCGCCACGCCGCCTCATCCTCGACGAAAACGGGCCGCCGACGGCGATACGCCTCAATGAGCGCCTCCACTTCCCCATTCCCAAGCGGCTTCAATTCCATCACATTCCCAAACCGACTCACGATCCGACGAAATCGCCCTTCCCGCGCCCGCTCTGCCTCCATCGCGAGAATGACTCCGCCGTGATCCATAAGCCGCATGAGAAAGTCCTCAACCCCAACCCCAAGCCGATCCAACCCGTCTATCACCACGACCGCCTCCGCTCCCGTCTCCCGCCCCCATTCGAGCGACCGAAGGACCAACTCCCGCAGCTCTGGCAGAAGCAACCCACGCACCCGACTCCCCAAATTCCCACGCCCTTCCCACGCCATCCCCTCCATCCCCGACATCCACCCCAACGCCTCAACCCGCAGAAGCCCATGCCGATAAAGCTGCTCAGCTGCTTGTAGTAGCATCCCCCGCAGCCCCATCGCCTCGATGAAGAGCACGACCTGATCGCCTCCCTCTCGCAACCCATCCACCAACCGCCTAAGTAGCGCCGTCTTCCCCATTCGCGGCCCACCAAGTACGAGTACGTTCTGCCGCCTGAGGGCCCGATCCCAAAGCTCGGCGAGTTCCGCCTCCCTCCCGACGAAAATCTCCACCTGCTGTGGAACCGACTCGGGATTTTCGATGATCCGCCGAAGCGCCTTCGTGTTCATCCCTGTCCACCCGTGGAATTTGTGGAATCTGTGGAATCTGCGGCATACCTCTTAATCGTGTACCTCACCCTCTGCCGACTCCACCCGACGCGACGCCCGATCTCCGCCATACTCAACCCCTGCCGCCAAAGCGCCAAGACCCGCTCCCGCTCCCGCTGCCGCCGCGCCCGCCGCACTTCGGCCGCCTTCGCTTGACGCTGCCGCGCCCGCCGCCGAATCGCAACGCGCACGGCGTCGAGAAAACTCGCGAACCACCGAGAGATCGTCCGTATCCACCGAATCTTCCGAGCGAGACCGCGACGCACGCCGCCGCCCCCGCGACCGCTCTTCGGTTTAGGTGACCCGGAGCGTTCGCGGCGAGACGAGACGCCCCGATTCCCCCGATCTCCTTCCAAAAGCGCCCGTCCAAACCCCGCCCGCTCGACTCGCTCACGCACCGCCTCGCTCCCCCTCACCCGTACCTCCCCTCCCACAGCCTGCAACACCCGCCATGCCCTGACGATCACCCCAAATCCTAAGCTCGACACCCACTCCACCTCCGGCAACTCCACCACCACCCGCCTCACCCCATCTCCAATCGCCCGCTCCAATGCCGCCCCCAACTGACGCCCCTCCTCAATCCCAAGCCGCTTCCCCCATACCCGCACCACCACCTCACGCCCGCTCCCCACGACCTGTACGACCCCCCGATGGACATCTTGATGAACTGTTTGCGCGATCGGATTCTCTTGCACGATAAGACCTCCTCACCCTCTGTGAAAGGAGCAAAGCATCCCTACGCCGCGACCCCAGGGAAGGCCACGCCAACTCGCCGATATTCTACCACACACCAAGCGGTGTAAAAATCCTCAAAACCGACGTAAAAATCCAAGATATGCGTAAAAAATTCCCAAACCCTAAGTACATATTTCCTCGCCAGCTCAAGAAGCATGCGCTATCTCATTGACCAGCAATAACAAAGCGCCACACTCGAAAATCACTCGCCCAACTTTTTGTCCATCACGTCGAAAGAGAAACCCATCACCTCGAGACACGCAGGGAAACGATTGCACATCCGCGGCTGCGTGGAAGACGAGGCTAACCGCCCATCGCGGTCAACTCCACTTCACGTTCAGTATCCCCACATGGAGAGCTCGCAGGATGCCCGCACAGTTCACTCTCTCCCAAGCCGTCGAGCCAAACCCGGCCAATTCCGGCCTCTCCTCCTCGACTCGAAAAGCATAAAGCCGCGCCACAGGATCACGACGAATCCCAGTCACCGCATGTGAACCAGATCCATCCAAACGTCTCTTCACCATAGCCAAAGCGAAGCAGCCGACCTCGCCATCCTGCAGTCCCCTTGATCCCCGAGATACAGCCTCCTAATCCAATGAACATCACCTTCCCATCTTCCCCGACCTCTCTAAGGAAGCCTTCCCTCCTCGCCCCCACCTGACGAGAGGATCGGCTCCCCCACTCATATAGGGCGAGCCCCCCTCGATCGTGGCCCCGACGGGCTCCATAGGAATGAGCGTCCCACGCGCCCTATCGAGATGGCCGCCGTATGTCGCTGCGCTCGAATAGGAAGCCCATTGCCCGCCAAGTCGCGAAAGCAGAATCGAATGCTAGCCGACCACCTCCCCTTCGCCGCTAGGCCCTCTGTGAAAGCGACCCACCAAGCGCTCCGGAAAGGCCGAGCGACCAGGCTGAGTCCTCATCGCCGACCCGATGGAATCGGGCGCTCCGCGGCCCGCAAGCTCGAACCGAAGCTCCCCCCAAGAACGAGGAAATCCCGGGCCCCAAATCAACGACAGCGCGCGCTTTTCCCCAAGCAGAGCCCCCAAGGAGCGACTGGGAATCTCGCTCCTCGACGGCGTCGCCCCCCTAATAATGAGTCCAATTCTGCCCCCTAAACCGCGCGGCGGACCTCTTCCCGTCTCCCCCACATTTCCACAATATATTGTGGAAATATTGTTGACATACCCCAAGATGATGTGTATGCTATCTCTCGACCTCTTGAGACCGTCAAGAGGATCGCACCCCCGCGGTTCCGGGGGGAAGCAAAAAGGCGAGGATGAAGATGCCGAAAGCAACGCTTGTCCTAACGCTGGCCCTCATGATGGCGGTCGCCTCGCACGTCCACGCAGCAGCTCTCAATCAGGAGGAAGAAGCCCATGCGTAACCGAATGGTCTTCGCCATGGCCACGACGTTCTTCGCCATCGCCCTCACGGCCTCGCCCAACCTCGGCCAGACGTCCGCGCAGCCACCGCGCGGAGTCGCGCTCTCCCCAGTCGCCGCCGATCTCTCCGGCCAGCGCCCCTCTACCTCGTTCTCCGTCTTCAACTTCACCAGCCGCCCCGTCCACGTCACGATCTCCCCAGCCGACTTCTCCTTCGACGACAACGGCCATCTCTCCATCCACGCTCCCGATTGCCCATTCTCCGCCCGCCCCTTCATCGCCGAGATCTATCCCGAATCCTTCCTTCTCCCATCCCAGCGCGCTCGCGACGTCCGCGTCTCCTTCCATATCCCCAGCTCCAAGCCAGCCGGTTACCACGTCGCCCTGATCGTCGCCTTCCGCACCCCGACCCGCGCCGACGCCGCCGCGCCCGCCGCCGCCTTCGCCCCCCAGCTCGTCTTCATCGCCACGATCTCCGTCGGAAACCCAAAGCCCGATGCCGAGATCACCCGCTTCGCCGTCCGAGACGGTCGCGCTTCCCTCACCGTCCGGAATTCAGGCCCAACGCATTTCCGACTCAACGGCGGCTCACACCTGGCCGGTCGCCCTCTCCCTCCCCTCCTCGTCCTGCCCGGCTCCGAGCGCACGTTCTCCGTCCCAATCCACGACGGCGAGGCCGACAGGCCCATGGACGCTCTTATTGATACCGGTTCCGAAATCCTCAAAGCTCGGAGGATCCCATGATTCACCGAAAGGGCGAGCCCACGAGACCGAGCACACTCACGGCACACTCACGACCACTCGCGTGCAGGAAGCCCCATATCCTCCTTGCCTCCGATCGGACTCGCCCTTTCTTCGCCTTCCGAGGAGCGAACCTCGCTCTCACAGACCGAGAGCGTCCCCATCCGCACCTCGTCCGACGGTTCGCTCCTCCTTCAACAGGAGGAAACTGATGAAGAAAATCCTCTCCCTCATCGCCGCGTCCACCCTCATCGCCATCCCCGCCAGGTCGAACGAAGAGGGCCAAACGACGCTCATGCTCACCAACCTGCCCTACCGGCTCACCGTCCTCGGCCCGCTCAAGGACGATGCCCCGCTCGCTCTGCTCGAAGCGGACGACGATCTCCCGCCCCTGAATCCCGATGACATCGAACTCTATCTCTGGAACGGCGCCTCCGTCATGCACGCCGTCGGCCTCGCCGCCCGCTACGACGCCTCTCCCGAGCGGATCCTCATCTCCACCCATCCCCAGTTCTCCAAGCTCTTCCCGCGCCTCGGCGAGCACATGGACCACCCCTTCTTCCTCCTCATCACCCACAACGCCGACGGCGAAACCATCGCCGCCGCCTTCTTCGCCCCCGACGCGCGCCCAGCCGCCGACGCCTGCCCCGAAGAACGCCCATTCAATTGCCTCGGCACGTGCTCGGCCGAAAGCGACTGCCGATTCTTCACCTCCTTCGCCGCTTCCTTCTGGCTCCCCATCTACCGAGAGTTTCAATCTGACCCATCCCTGCTCTACAGGCCAGCTGTCATCAACGAATATACCCCGTTCTCCGAAGCCGAACTCCTCGTCGAGGCCGATCCATACGCCTCTCCCTTCAATCCCGACTCCCTCCGCCTCTTCGCCGTCACCGACCGCATCCGCGAACTCCCCGGCGACCTCGCCGTCTTCGATAACGACAACCGCACGCTCCTGCTGACCATCCCGCGAGACGCCCTGAACCGACCGCTCCGAGGCAGAATCCTCTTCCTCCTGGCCGCCACAAACCGACAGAACCTTCCCGTGCTCTTCGCCTTCATCGTCACTCCGAAAGGAGAATGAGTATGCAGCCGGCTCAATATGAGCTATCATCCGGCCTCGCGCCGGTATATCCCCATCGGAAAGGAGGAACGACCATGCGACGACTCCTCACCATGATCCCTCTCTTCGTCTTCGCCTTCGCCGTCGTCCTGCCGCCGGCGGCCGAGCCTCAAACCTCGGCCTCCCGCACCCTCACCATCACCGCACAGGCCAACCACTTCGTCGTCCTCGACATCACCCCAGACACCCAAACCTGCATCTTCGACGCCTCCAATATCGGCCAAACCGTCACCTGCGGCACCTCCACCGTCTCCTGGCAAACCCGCTGCGGCGCCGGCGCCACCATCTCCTCCACCATGGGACCGCCGACTCCCGCTCAATTCGCCTGCTCCGGTCAGCCCAATCAGAACATCCAACCCGGCTACCGAACCGGCTCGGCCTCGGTCACCTGCACCGCCGTCCACGACCCCGCACTCGCCGCCGGAACATACGTGACGAGTCTCACCGTCAACCTCGCCTGTAACTGATGGAGGATCGCCATGAACAAGCACCCGATTCCCCTTCGGGATCATCACCCCGAAGGGGTTTCCGATCCCAATCAGGAGGAGAAGAACCATGCGTAACCGAATAGTCTTCGCCATCGCCGCGACGTTCTTCGCACTCGCTCTCGCAACCTCGCCCAACCTCGGCCAGACGTCCGCATCCAGAACGCTCACCATCACCGCACAGGCCAACCACTTCGTCGTCCTCGACATCACCCCAAATACCCAGACCTGCATCTTCGACGCGTCTAACATCGGACAGATCGTCACCTGCGGAACCTCCACCGTCAGCTGGCAAACGCGATGCACCAACGGCGCTAGCATCAGCTCACTTATGGGCTCGCCAACGCCAGCAAATATTCAATGCACCGGTCAGCCCAGCCAATCCATTCCACCTGGATACCAGAATGGATCAGTATCGGTCACATGCACGGCTTTTCACGACCAAAACCTCAGCGCCGGGACCTACAGCACGACGCTCGCCGTCGCCCTTGCGTGCAACTAGCTAGGGAGGGGGCCATGAGGAGAAGGAAACTCGCGACGGTCATCGCCATAGTGTTCGCACTCGCCCTCGCGGCCTCGCCGCCGCCGTCGCGCGCACAGCTCTCCGCTACAAGAGGTCTCTCGATCACCGTCAATTTCCAAGAGTACGTGCTCATTGACATCGTCCCCGATACCCTCACCTGCCCGCTCACCGTCTCCAATCTCAACCAGACCGTTCCCTGTGGAACCTCCAACGTCTCATGGAGATTCAACTGCCTATACGGTTCCGATCTCAACGTCTCACAGACCGGTCCGACGCCAGCTCAAATCCAGTGCACCGGCGTGCCGCCCAGTCTGCATTTCCTAGGCGGTCTCATCACAGGCTCAGCCTCGATTTCATGCACAGCGTTTCACGACCCATCGCTGCTAGGCACGTACACGAAGACCATTACCTTCACCGGCTCGTGCATCTGATGGCGAGCGAGAGAGGAAATTTCCCTCGCCTGATCCCTCGGCGAGGGAACATTCCCATCCGCCCCCGGGCGATCGGCACGCTCTTTGACATGGAGTCGCGCGGAACCGTTCACGCGCCGACGCGGCCACGCCAGCTCGGTTCGCAGATCATCAGCGTGACCCTCGCCGCGATCCCAGGCGCGTGAACACCAAAGGGCATCCAACTCAGGATGCCCCGCGATCGTATCGCCCGCGCGATACCCATCCTCCCGCCTCGCCATGGGGGCGGATGGGTATGGCTCGGAGGATCAACATGACGACCATTTCGCCCGTCGCCGTCATCGCTCACGAAGTCCGCAATATCGCCTCCGCCCTCCGCACAGGCGTCAGCCTCCTCGAAGACCACCTGCGCGAAGCCAATCACATCATCTCTATCGTCACCGAGAACGCCTCTCGACTCTGCCGCATCATTAAACGACTCGAAAACGGCGACGCCTCTCCCCACATGCACCTCCGCCCCGTCCGCCTCACTCGCACCCTCCCTTCCCTCATCGCACCCGCCTTCTACCACCCCGACGTTCGCTCCCGTCGCATCCGCATCCTGTGCGACTTCGACGCCTCCAACCCCGCCACCGTCCTCATGGACACCGACTTCTTCGCCCTTGCCCTGTGGAACGTCCTCCAGAACGCTATCCAAGCCAACGCCTCCTCCATCTCCGTCCGCACAACCGCAGACGATTCCCACGCCCTCATCCTCATCGCCGACGACGGCCGCGGCATCCCACCCGATCTCCTCCCCCGCGTCTTCGATCCATTCGTCTCAGGCTCGGGCTCCCTCGGCCTCGGCCTCACCCTCGTCCAACGCATCATCCGAGAGCACGGCGGCACGATCGCGCTCCTCCCCAATCCCACGGGCCGCGGCACCCTCGTCCGCATCGCCCTCCCCCTCACCGAGCTTCAACCCACGGACGAAGAGCAATGACCCTGGACGACATCCGCCGCGAAATCCTCGCCGTCTTTTCCGTTTGGTGGAACAAGGAGATCGGCACCGATACCGCCGTCTTCCTCAACCCCAACCAGCGCCGGATCAAATTCCAGGTCCTCATCACCGAACTCACGCTCCGCGTCGCCGACCTCATCTCCATAGCCCAAGCCAGCGCTCGCGCCACCGAGGACGATCGCCTCCACCGACTCCGCTACCTCTCCTTTCGCGATTTCCCGCACCCCAATCCCCATCACCTCCCACAAACCCCCGCCGCTGCCTACGAGCTCGGCTTCCGCGCCGCCCTCGAAGCCGTCCGCCATATCCTCTTTGAAAAGGAGAAGCAATCGTGAAACGCCTAGTGAATCCAAACGTCCTTCGCTGGGCCAGGGAAAGGCTTCGCCTCTCGCCCGAGGATGTAGAGAAGGAAGCAAAGCGTCTCAGGAGACGCCAATTCGCGCCCGTCTCCGCAAGGAACATCCGAGATTGGGAACGTGGCCGCGGCGAGCCATCGCTCGCCCAAATGGAAACCTTGGCCGAAGTCTACGTGTGCCCGATCGGGTATTTCTTCCTCGACCGCCCGCCCGAAGAGAAGCTCCCCGAGACCATCTTCATCTGCACTCCCGAGGATTTCACAATGTGGAACGCCGAAAAGCCTCGCCGAAGGAGAGCGCGCCAAGGCACAACTCCGAAGGAGGGAAGATCATGACCAAGTTCAACCCGTGGTTCCTCATTCTCGCCATCTTCTCCATCGCCATAACCGCTCTTGCTCAATCCCCGACTATCTCGCTCGCAACCTACGCCTCGCGCTTCGGAGACGAATCCCGCATCGCCGTCTCCATCCCCAAGGACAAACGCCCCCTCGATGTCGCTCTCGACCTCGCCATCCTGCGCGGCCGCTTCCGCCCAGGCGGCACCATCTCTTTCTCCCCAACGCCCGAGCTCACCCTCACCCTCGGCGATACGCGCTCCCCATCCCACCCCGTCAATATCCCCATCGCCTTCCCGCCGGAATACCTCACCGGCCTCCACCTCGATCTCAAACCCAAACCCAATCGCTTCGGCGAACAGCGCCTGACGGTCGAGATCGGACGATTCGCCACCCTCCGAGGATTTTGGGGACGATTCACATCGCTGCGCGAGACCGGCACCCGCCTCTCCTTCTCCTCTAACTCCCAAACGCTCACACTCGCTTCCTCCCTCCTCATCGCCCAACGCTCACGCGCCTTCGCCCTCACTGCGAGAAAAGCCCTCGATCCTCGCCTCGACCTCTTCTCCGACCTCCTCATCTCCAAACCCGGCAGCGCCGCCTTCACCCCAGGCTTCACCTTCGCCGCCCGGAGACTCCGCGCCTCCGCTCTCTACGCCTTCACCTCCGGATCGCCCTCCCGCACATCCTCCACTTCCTTCTCCCACGAGCCACGCGGCCCCTCCGCCTCCATCTCCTTCACCTCACATCGTCTCTCCGCCACCGCCGCCTTCGCTCGCTCCGCCTCCGCATCCAATGGCCACGCCCCGCGCCCGCTCGATATCACCTCCGCCGCCCTCGCCCTCCGCATCTCCCCCTCCCTCTCCCTCCGCGCCTCCCTCACGTACACCCGCACCAATCGCTTCGGCGAGACCATGGAACACCGGAGCCAGTCCGAAACTACGGCCGCCGCCCGACGGCCTAACAGGTTCGGAACATCGCTCACTCACGCCACAATCGCCGCCACGGTCACCCCCACATCAACCTTCTCTCTCGAAGCCGGATTCTCCGCCCATTCCTATCAAGACGCCATCACCCTAGCCGCCGAGACGACAAGCCGCCGCTTCCGCGTCGCCGCCCGACTCCTCATCGCCCTCCACGCCCGACAGCCGCAGCTCGCAGAAGGCCACCGATTTTCGCTCTCCGCCTCAGTCCTCACGCGCCCCGTGACCGCTTCCTTCTCATTCGACATCCGCCGCCCGAATTCCCAGTCCCTCATCTCCAGCGCCACCGCCGCCAACCTCGCCCTCTCCATCCCTTTGCCATCAGGCTTCCAACTCACCGCCTCACTCCGGCACACCACCTTCACCTCTCCCTTCTCCTCGACCAAAGTCCCCGAAGCCCGAATCTCCCTCTCCATCCCCTTCCTCAGCCGACGGGGAACAGACCGTCCCGAGGCCATCATCGAAGGCCGCGTCATCACTGAGGACAATTCCCCCGTTCCTAATGTCCTCATCATGCTGGACGACGGACAGAACGTCTACACCGACCGGGACGGACGCTTCCGATTCTATACTTCGCCCGGACGCCACACCATCACCCTCGATACAGATTCCCTCCCCTCCAATACCACGCTCCTCTCCCCTAAATCCCAACCCGCCACCGCCCGCGCCGAAAACCCTCCCCCCATCACCTTCCGCCTCCGTCGCACCCCCAAACCCGAGAGAGAGTTCATCTTCAAAAGCAGATGACCAAACCAAGGCACACGAAGGCCACAGATGCACGCGGATGAAGCTCATGCCCGTAGCCCATAAAGAGACCGAGCCCCTACCTCCGAAGGAGCGCCCAAACTCGTCTTCACCACTCGCAGCCCCAGAGTGAGCCCCCGCACCCGCTGACTCCGGTCGAATGCGAAATTTCCTTCCCCTCTGGTCAGCAGACAAGAGGGGAACATGCCCCCC
>Ga0209276_101655_pt1 | contig 13307 bp, 13 predicted proteins | sample DewCreD2012metaG_3_FD_185473 | JGI IMG/M metagenome (GOLD analysis project Ga0209276, IMG submission 185473) | Hot spring sediment bacterial and archeal communities from British Columbia, Canada, to study Microbial Dark Matter (Phase II) - Dewar... ...
GCTTTTCCAGGTTGGCGAGGCCCCTCACCACCGCCTGCGGGTCCGGCATCTCGTAGGCATCCTGCCCCCCGTGGTAGCGGAGGGCCCGGAGGGTGGCCACCAGCACCACCGCCTCGGGGACCAGGCCCGTGGTGCGGGCCACCACGTTCATGAACTTCTCCATGCCGAGATCCGTGGCAAACCCCACCTCCTGCACCACGTAGTCCGCCAGGCCCAAGGCGAAGAGGCTTGCCCTCAGGGAGTTGGTGCCGTGGGCGATGTTGCCGAAAGGCCCCATGTGGATGAAGGCGGGGTTCCCCTCCGCCGTCTGCACCAGGTTGGGGAGGAAGGCCTGCCGTAAAAGGGCGGCCATGGCCCCCACCGCCCCCAGATCCTGGGCGTAGACGGGCTTCCCCCCGTAGGTGAAGCCCACCCGGATCCTTCCCAGGCGCTTCTTTAGATCCTTGAAGTCCCGGGCCAGGCTCATGAGGGCCATGACCTCGCTGGCCACGGTGAGCTCAAACCCTCCCTCCCGGGGCACCCCGTGGGCCTTGCCCCCCAGGCCCAGGACGATGTGCCTTAAGGCCCGGTCGTTCATGTCGATGGCCCTTTTGAGCTCGATGCGCCTGGGGTCGATCCCGAGCTCGTTGCCCTGGTGCAGGTGGTTGTCCAGGAGGGCATTCAGGAGGTTGACCGCGCTGGTCACCGCATGGAAGTCCCCGGTGAAGTGCAGGTTGATCTCGTGCCGGGGCTCCACCCGGGCCCGGCCGCCTCCCGTGGCCCCGCCCTTCACCCCGAAAACCGGGCCCAAGGAGGGCTCCCTCAGGGCCAAGGCCGCCCTTTTCCCAAGCCGCCATAGGGCGTCCACCAGGCCGATGGCGGTGGTGGTCTTGCCCTCCCCGGCCGGGGTGGGGGTGATGGCGGTGACCAGGATCAGCTTCCCTTTGGCCTTAGGGGGCTCCCCCAGGACCTTGGCCATGTGGGGGCCGTAGAGGTAGAGCCTATCCCGGCTTAGGCCCAGCTTGCCGGCCACTTCCTCTATGGGTAGAAGCGCTTCCTTGACGATCACGGGCTAAGCTTACTCCGCCTTTCCAGGGAAAGAAGTCCCGCCTTGCGCCGGGGCTGGGCCTAGGGGTGAGGGATCATCCTGGAAAATGCCGCATCGCCATGTCGGATTTTCAAGGATAAACCCCGAACCCGCGGTTTCCCCCCGAGAGGAGGAGGGCCAGAACCTGAGGAAGCCTTTCCCCATGCTCCAGCACCGCCGCCAGGGGCAGGGCCCCGGTGGGCTCCACCACCTGCTTCGTGCGGGTGAAGAGGAGGCCCTCGGCTTCCAGGATGGCCTCCTCGCTCACGGTGAGGATGGCGTCCACCTTCCTCTTCAGGATGGGGAAGGTGCGCTGGCCCAAAGCCAGGGTCCTTACCCCGTCCGCCCGGGTTTTGGGGGCCTGGGAGAGGCGCACGATCTCACCCTTTTCCAGGCTCCTTCGGGCGTCGTCCGCCCCTTCGGGCTCCACCCCCAGGACCAGGGTGCTTGGGGAGAAGGCCTTCGCCGCCGTGGCCACCCCGGCGATGAGCCCCCCTCCCCCCACCGGGACCAGGACGGCCTCCGGGAAAAGGCCCATCGCCCCCGCCTGGGCCATGAGCTCCAGCCCGGCGGTGCCCTGGCCGGCCATGACCAAGGGATCGTCAAAGGGGTGGATGAAGGCGTAGCCGGTTTCCTCCAGGAGGGCCCTGGCCACCTCCTCCCGGTTTTCCACCGTGACCCCCTGGTCCACCACCTGGGCCCCGTAGGCCCGGGCCGCCTCCTTCTTGTAGGGGCTTGCCTCCTCGGGCATGACGATGAGGGCCTTGACCCCCAGGATCCGGGCGGCGTAGGCCACCCCCTGGGCATGGTTGCCGCTGCTCACCGCAAGAAGCCCCTTGGGGTTTTCCAGGGCCAGGGCCTTGGAAAGCGCTCCCCGGGCCTTGAAGCTTCCCGTCTTCTGCAGGTGCTCGGCTTTTAGAAGCAGGCGCTTGCCCAGTAGCTCATCCAAGAGCCTCGAGGTGAGGAGGGGGGTGCGGTGGATGTAGGGGCGGATGCGCCGGTAGGCGGCATGGATCTCGGCAAGCTCCACACCTCTTTATACCGCGCCCGGGTGGACACGCCCTTGGCCCCGCGCTAAAGTGGTAGGGGTATGGACTTCCTTTACACCTTGGTCATCCTTCTTTACCTGGGCGTGGCGGGGCTTTTGGTCTACCTGGTCCTGGTGCAGGAGCCCAAGCAGGGCGCCGGGGACCTCATGGGGGCTTCCGCGGACCTCTTTTCCGCCCGCGGAATCACGGGAGGGCTTTACCGCCTGACCATCCTCCTGGGGGTCATCTTCGTGGCCCTGGCCCTCTTGATCGGCCTCTGGCCCCGTTGACAAAAGCCTTCCCCCTCGGTACCATAGGCGTTGCCTGGGGCCGTGGCGCAGTTGGGAGCGCGCCTCAATGGCATTGAGGAGGTCAGGGGTTCGAATCCCCTCGGCTCCACCAGGAACCCCCTGGGGAAACCCAGGGGGTAAGGCTTTTACCGTAAGGCCCGGATCCCCAAAAGGAGGAAGAGCAGGTTGGCTCCCCAGGCCCCCACCTCCGGGGGAAGGGCCCCGATCCCCGCCAAGGAGCGGCCCAGGAAGAAGACCCCGTAGTACCCCAGGGCCAGGACCACGCTCAGGCCCAGGGCAAGCCCCGTGCTCCGGCCGTACTTCAGGGCCATGGCCACGGCCAAGAGCACCAGGACCAGGTTGGCCAGGGGGAGGGCCAGCTTGGAGTGGAACTCCAGCCTAGCCCGCCACTTCTCCAGGGGGGCCAAAAAGGGGTCCCGCATCTTGGCCCAGGCCTCCGAAAGGCTATCCTGGCCGAAGCTGAAGGTGTCCGCATAGTCGGCGATGGCCCGGGCCCGGGAGAGGTCCGACTCCACCTCCAAGATCTTGCCCTGGCTCACCACCCGGAAGACCCTGCGGGTCTGGGCCAGGAGGTCGGAGGCGGTCTCCAGCCGGGGGATCTCCCGGAAGTTGATGCGAAAGAAGCGGTAGTCCCTCAGGGTGATCCGCTTGTCCTCCCAGCTTCCCCTTTCCGCGAAGAGGAAGGTGCCCTCTTCCCCTTGGAAGGAGGCGATCCGCACCCCCACCATCTCCTTCTTCTCCGTGTCGAAGTCCTCGAAGTAGAGGCTCCGCCCCTTGCCGATGGGGATCTGCAGGCCCCTGAGGCGAAAAAGCCCAGCCCCTTGGGTGTGGATCTCGTCCCACCAGGCCACCCGCACCTTTTCGTTGTAGTGGGGGACCAGCCTCTCCTGGAGGTAAAGGGCCACCCCGCTCAGCAAAGCGCCTATCCCAAGAAGGGGCAGGGCCGCCCGCCAAAGGGGAATCCCCCCGGAGAGGAGGGCGAACTGGGCCCCTTCCGCGGAAAGCCTGCCGAAGACCAGGACCGTGGTGGTGACCAGGGCGATGGGGAAGACCTGCACCAAAACCCCGGGCACGTGGTAGGAGAGCCAGCGGGCCACCTTGATGAGGGGCACCCCCTCCAGCCAGCGGGCCCCGGCATAGAAGAAGCCAAAGAGGTACACCGCGGTGAGGAAGAGGAGGGCCAGGAGAAGAACGGGGAGGCTTTCTTTCAGGATGTGCCGGTAAAGGGTCATGGGAGGCGGGCGGCGTACTGGGCCAGGGGGCTTGCGCTGGCGGGCACCTTGGTGCTGGCCTGGACCTTTCCCGAGGCAAAGCGCAGGTATAGCCGGGCGTTTGGCCCCTGGCCCCTCAGGGTGGCCTTCCCCTCCTGGTAGGTGAAGCTTCCTAGGGCCAAGGCCTCCCGGCTCTTGAGGTTCACCACCAGGGTTTCCACCTGGAGCCTGGGGCTTTCCGCCTGGACCCTGCCCTTCAGGACCACGATGTCCTCGGCGAAGAGGGCCAGGGCCCTTTCCGCCTTCAGGCCCTTGAAGTCGGGGTTGCTGAAGGTGAGGCCTTTAAAGCGGGCCTCCTGCTTGGGGATGTCGTGCTCGAGGCCCTGGGCCAAAAAGGTTTCCTTCTCCGAAAGGAGCTCGGCACTTCGGGCCCGCACGAAACTGCCCTCCTTGTACTCGATGTAGCCCGCCTTGAGGCGGAGGCCGTTTTCGTGGTCGGTGAGGATGCCCCCCTGGGGGAGGGTGGTGACGCCGGTGTCCAGGTTGACCCGCTGGGTGCCGAAGGGTTCCACGCTGAAGGCGGCGAAGCGGGCCCCCAGGGCAACGGCCAGGAAAAGGGTGGCCGCGAAAAGGAGGCGGCTAAGCCCGTTCATGGCACGTACTTTACCCGAGAGTTCTGAGGAGCGCCTTAAGGCTTCCTTGGCGTATATTGTCCCCCGTGCGCCTTTTGCCTTTCGCCTTGGCCCTGGCTCCCCTCTTTCCTCCTCTCGCCCTTTTGGCCCCCCTCTTTTTGGGCCACCTGCGGCGGCTCTCCCCTTGGGCCCTGGGCCTTTTGGGTCTCTACGCCCTCTCCATCCTTCTTCCCGCCCTTTGGGCCCCGGAGGCCCTGGCCCTGCCCCTGGCCTTGGGCCGGGTTCTCTATGTGCTGGGCCTGGTGGGGGTGGGGGTGGCCCTGCAGGCCCAGGCCCCTTCCCCGGCCCGGGCCTTAAGGCCTTTGGGGTACGGCCTTCTCCTCCTCTACGTAACGGCCTTCCTGGCCTCCTATCTGACCTTTGGGGATAAGGTGGTGTACCAGAGGCTGTTGCACCCTTTCCATAGCCCCGTGGGCCTGGGGTTTTTGGGGGGACTGGGGGTGCTCCTTGCCGTGTATCTCCGCTACCCCTGGCCCTTCCGCCTCCTTTTGGGCCTTCTTGGGGGTGCGGTCTTGCTCCTTTCGGCAAGCCGCGGGGGGATGCTGGCCCTGCTCCTAGGGGGAGCCGGGGGGCTTCTTTTCCGGGGGCGGGGCCTTTGGGCCTTGGGGCTTGCGGGGCTTGTCCTCTTCGCCGCATCCGCCCTGGATACCCCTATCTCCGAGCGCTTCTTCCAGGCCCACCTCTCGGGGCGTGAGGGGTTATGGCTCAGGGCCTACGAGGTCTACCGGGCCCATCCCTGGACGGGGGTGGGGCCTTATGTGCTCGGGGATTACCTGAAGGGGACCCTCTTTGGGGAGTGCTTTCTTTTTCCCCTCCTCGAGGCCCGCGGCCTCACCTGCCCCGGCTGGCTTAAGCCCTTGGGGGGGCTTTGGAGCTTCGCCCACAACCACCTCCTCCAGGCCCTGGGGGAAAGCGGGATCTTTGGTGGGGTAGGGCTTCTCCTCCTGGTGGGGGGGTTTTTGGCGGCGGCCTGGGGGGAAGGGCTTCTCTTCTCCCTCCTCCTGGCCTTTGTGGCCATGGGGATGACGGATAATCCCTTCAGCGTTCCGAGCCCCTTCCGGGGGGAGATCTTCTTCCTGGTGGGGGGGATGGCCCTGGCCCGGGGGGTGAGGCTTCCCGCCACCTTGGGCCTGGCCGGGGCGGCGGCCCTTCTTTGGTCCCTGCCCTTCCTCTACCTGGCCACCAGGCCGCCTACGCCTCCTCCGGCCCTGGCCTACCTGGCCTTCCCCCAGGAGGGGGTAGGGTTTTTGCGCCTAGCGGGGGCTGAGGGGTACCGGGTTCAGGTGTGGCTATGCCAAAAGGGCTGCCAGCGCTTGGGTTGGGAGTGGCCCGGGGATCGCCTGGTTGTGTTCCCTCTTCCTCAAGACCTTCCCCCCGGGGAGTACCGGCTTCGGATCCTCCTTTTCAGCCAGCACCGCCTGGCCCTTAAGCCCCGCTACGTCCTGGAGAGGGAGGTGAGGCGGTGAGGGGCTTGGCCTGGTTCCTCGGCCTTGGGGTTTTCGCCCTCGGGTTTTCCCTGGCCCTTTGGTCCTTGGACCGGGGCTTCCGCCTAGCCCCCCTCGCCCAGGAGGCCTGTCTGCCCGGCCCTCTTCCCGAAAGGGCGGAGCTCTGGAGCAACGGAGCGGTGGAAATCCCCCTTTGCCGGGAAGCCCGGGTGGGGCTTCTCCTCGAGGGCACCCTGGCCCAGGGGAAAGGGCCTTACGCCCTGGTGGTGGAGGGAAGCCGGGTGCTCTGGCAGGGGGAGGTGCGGGGGGTGAGGGAGGTCTGGGTGACGACCAGCGGCAGGGGAACCCTGGCCTTGGCCTTCACCAACGACCTCTACCGCCCTCCTGAGGACCGGAACCTCTTCCTTCGGGCCTTGCGGGTGGAGCCTTAGCGGAGAAGGGTTAGCAGGGCCAAAACCACCCCGATGGCGGTGAAGACCAGCATGGCCTTGTTGAAGGCGGTGCTGATATCCGCCTTAACCTCCTGCCGCAGGGCCTCCAGCCTGGTCTCCAGCTGTCCCATCCGGGTGTCCAGTTCCTGGCGGGTTTGCTGGATCTGCCCTTCCAGCTGGTTTTGGACCTGACTGATTCTGGCTTCCAGCCTTTCTTCCACCTGGTGGATCTGCCCTTCCAGCTGGCTTTGGACCTGACTGATTCTGGCTTCCAGCTTTTCTTCCACCTGGTGGATGTGGGTTTCCAGACGCCCGTCCAGCTGGTGGATTTGTCCCTCGAGCTTTTCCTCCGTGCGCCTAAGCTGGGCCTCTAGCGCCCCCTGGACTTGACCGATCTGGGCCTCCAACTTGCCTTCCGTTTGGAGGATCCGGCCTTCTAGCTCTTGGCGGGTCTGCTGGATCTGCCCTTCAAGGCGGACCTGGATCTGGTCCATCCGGGACTCCAGCCTGTTTTCCGCTTCCGCCAAGCGTCTTTCCATGGAACCAAGCCGGGCCTCCAGCTTGGTTTCCAACTCGCCCAAACGCTTCTCCAAGGACCCAAGCCGGCCTTCCATGTGAGCCCGGGTTTCCCGAAGCTCGGCCTTGACCTCCTCCCGCAGGGTGTCTATGCGGCGGGAGAGGTCCTGGACCAAGGGGGGGAGCACCCGGATGGTGGCCTCCACCACCCCCTCCAGCTTTTCCAGCCTTTCCCCTAGCCCCTCCACCTCGGGCATGGCCTTAGTCTACCGCAGGGAAAGGCCAAAGGAGAGGCTCTGCCCTGTGGCCTCGCTGTACTGCCCCTTCAGGATGTTCTGCCAGCGCACCTCGTAGGCGAAACAGCCGTCGTAGTAGCGGAAGGTGAGGCCCAGGCGGGTGATGCCCTCCCGGTTGAGCCCCACCTCGGGGGAAAGCCAAAGGGCCTGGCAGCAGGTGCGCTCGGGAAGGGGCATGGCGTAGCCCAGGCGGACTTCCTCCAGGCTTCCCCGCACGTACCCCAGGCGGAAGGTGCCAAGGCCAGGGTCTTGGAACTCCCCTTCCAGGCGGTCCAGCCGCTGGCCCAAGGGGTTTTCCAGGGTGTAGCGAAGGCCAAAGGGTCCATACCGCCCCTCCAGGCTTAGGCGCTGGAACTCGTCCCGGTGCTCAAAGGTGAAAGGGGGCATGGGGGAAAGGGGCTCGAGCCTCCCCGCATAGCTGGCCCGCAGGCTGAGGTCCCCTTCCCGGAACAGGCCTTCCAGGCTTCCCCCCAGGGCCAGGTAGGGGGCGTAAGGGGTGAAGGGGTAAAAGGCGAATAGGAGGCTGGGGCTAAAGGTAAGGCTAAAGGGCCCCTCCTTCAGGGTTTCCCGGTACCCCCCCTCGAGGCCCACTGTGGTCCCCTGGCTCCTTGCCGTTTCCGCATAGCGCAGGAAAGGCCTTAGGGTGAGGTTTTCCAAACGGAAGCTGGGGGTGTAGCGGGCCTCCAGCCTGGGGGAGTCGGCGTCTGAGGGGTTGGGGCTTGCGGCGAAGAGGAGGTCGTCCCAGTAGGCCTTAACCCCGGGGGCGTAGCCCAGCTGCACCTCGGCACCTCGGCTGCCTTCCCGTAGGCCCAGGCGGAGGGCTTCTTGGGAAGTGCCCAGGCCTGAAGCAAGAAGAGTGAACCTTCTTGGCCACTGCCCGATCTCCTCCCCAGGCCTGGGGAGGGGAAAGTCCTGTAGGCCCAGGGTCCAGCCCCCGGTATCCGAGCTGGAAAGGATCAAGGGGTTTTTGAGGTCGGGCCTCCGGTTCACGTTGGCCCGGGCTTCCTCCAGGGGAACCTCGAGGCCCCAAAGCCCCAAGGTGGCGTCTCCCTTAAGCTCCCCGGTTCGCACCAGGAAGGTGGCCTCTTCCATGGCCAGGCGCACATCCTCCCCGCAAGGGCAGGGAGTGGCCAGGAAGCCCTTGAGCCGGGCTTCCTCCCGGGTGAAGGTGGCTTCCTCCGCCCGCACCCGGTAGGCTGGGCTTTCCAGAAGGATGCCCCTTCCCTTCAAGGGAGTTCCCAGGGCCAGCGAGGCCACCTCCGCCTTCAGCTGCCCCTGGGCCAGGTGTACCTCCTTGAGTTCCTTTCCCAAGAGCACCCTGGCCTCCACCCGCCAGCCCTCGGCCTCGCCCTTTAGGCCTTCCGCCTGGAAGCTTCCTTCCTTTTCCAGGTAGCGGATCACGGGGGCCTCCAGGTAAAGGCCTTCCCTCTCCAGGCAGGCCCGGCCCTCAAAGACCAGGACCTCCCCGTCGTAGGTCATCTCCTCACCGCCTAAAAGGCCTTCTTCCGTCTCCAGGGTGTAGGGCCGCTGCCCACAGGGGCCTGCCAGGGCCAGGCTGCTAAGAAGGGCCAAGGCCAGGGGAAGCCAGCGCATGGTTAGAATCATAGGACACACCTTTCCTGGAAGGATATACTTTTGCCCCAGGGAGGGGCGATGTCCGTAACCCAAGCGGAGGACCTCTTGAAGACCTTGAAGGACCGGATTGCCACCCGTCAAGCGGTGGTGGGGGTGGTGGGGTTGGGGTATGTGGGCCTGCCCTTTGCCGTGGAGAAGGCCAAGGTGAGGTTCCGGGTCATCGGGGTGGAGCAGAACCCCAGGCGGGCCGAGAAGGTAAACCGGGGGGAGAACTACATCCCGGACGTGCGGGATGAGGAGCTTAGGGAGCTCGTGGCCCAAGGCCTTATCCAGGCGGACACCGACTTCCGCCGGGTTCCGGAGATGGATGTCATCGTGATCGCCGTGCCCACACCCCTTACCCAGAACCTTACCCCGGACCTGCAGTACGTGGTGCGGGTCACGGAGGCCATTGCCGAGCGCCTGAGGCCAGGCCAGCTCATCAGCCTCGAGTCCACCACCTACCCTGGCACCACGGAGGAGGTGATGCTTCCCATCCTCGAGAGGTCGGGCCTCAAGGTGGAGCGGGATTTCTTCCTGGTGCACTCCCCCGAGCGGGTGGACCCTGGCAACAAGCGCTACACCACCAAGAACACCACCAAGGTGGTGGGGGGTTGCGGCCCTCGCTCCCTGGAGGTGGGGGCCTTCTTCTACAGCCAAACCATAGAAAAGGTGGTTACGGTGTCCAGCGCCAAGGCGGCGGAGCTGGTCAAGGTTTTTGAGAACACCTTCCGGGCGGTGAATATCGCTTTGGTAAATGAGCTTGCCCTCCTTTGCGACCGCATGGGGCTCAACGTGTGGGAGGTGCTGGATGCTGCCTTTACCAAGCCCTTCGGCATCATGCCCTTTTACCCAGGCCCTGGCGTGGGTGGGCATTGCATCCCCATAGACCCCCATTACCTGGAGTGGAAGGCCAAGGAGTACAACTTCAACACCCACTTCATCGCCCTGGCGGGGGAGATCAACCGCAAGATGCCGGAGTTCGTGGTGGACAAGGCCCTGCGCCTCCTGGCCGAGGCAGGGATTCCCGTGAGAGGGGCCAAGGCTTTGGTCCTCGGGGTAGCCTACAAGAAGGACATCGGCGACTATCGGGAAAGCCCGGCCATCCGGGTGATTCAGGGCTTAAGGCGCCTGGGCCTCGAGGTGCGGTACCACGATCCCTATGTTCCCCGGTTCTCCGAGCACGGGCTTACCATGGAGAGTGTGGAGCTTTCCGAGGAACTCCTTAGGGAGCAGGACCTGGTCCTTATCACCACGGACCACTCCAGCTACGATTACCCCTGGATCCTGGAGCATGCCCCGCGGGTCTTGGACACCCGGGGGGCTACCCGCCATCTGAAGCATCCCAAGGTGACCCTGCTATGATGCGCTTCGCCCTGATCGGCGCTGCCGGTTACATCGCTCCCCGCCACCTCAAGGCCATCAAGGAGGTAGGGGGGGATTTGGTGGCGGCTTTGGATCCCTTTGATGCGGTGGGCATTCTGGATGGCTACTTCCCAGGGGCCCAGTTTTTCCGCGAGCCCGAGGTGTTTGAGGCCTACCTGGAGGATAACCCCGTGGACTGGGTTTCCGTGGTGAGCCCCAACCATCTACACGAGGCCCATATCCGCTTGGGCCTGCGCCAGGGAGCCCATGTGCTATGCGAGAAGCCCTTGGTGGTGGAGCCCGAATCCCTGGACCGCCTGGCGGCCATGGAGGCCCGCACGGGGAAGAGGGTCTACACGGTCTTGCAGCTTCGGGTGCACCCGGCCCTCCTGGCCCTGAGGGAACGGCTTCAGGGGGAAAAGGGGAAAAAGGAAGTGGTGCTCACCTACATCACCAGCCGCGGGCCCTGGTACCAGAAGAGTTGGAAAGCTGACGAGGCTAAAAGCGGCGGGGTGGCCACCAACATCGGCATTCACTTCTTCGACCTTCTCCTTTGGTACTTCGGGGGCGTGGAGGCTTTGGAAGTCCACCTCCGCACCCCCACCACGGTGGCGGGGTTTTTGGAGCTGGAAAGGGCACGGGTGCGCTGGTTCCTTTCCATCGATGCCGCTTTCCTGCCCAAGGAGGTTGTGGCCCGGGGGCAGCGCACCTACCGTTCCATCGCCATAGAGGGCCAGGAGGTGGAGTTCTCCGAGGGGTTCACCGATCTCCACACGGAGGTATACCGGAGGACCCTGGCCGGGGAGGGGTTCGGCCTAAAGGAGGCGCGTCCTGGCATAGAACTCACGGCCCGGGTGCGCCGGGCGGAGGTGGTCGCTTCCCGCCCTGAGGTTCGGCACGCATACCTGGGGTGAGGATGGAATACTTTGTGCATGAAAGCGCCTATGTGGACGAGGGGGCCAGGATCGGTCGTGCCACCCGGATATGGCATTTCGCCCATGTGATGTCCGGAGCCGAGATAGGCGAGGAATGCACCTTGGGCCAGAATGTCTTTGTGGCCAGGGGGGTTAAGGTGGGCCGGGGGTGCAAGATTCAGAACAATGTGTCCCTTTACGAGGGCGTTGTCCTGGAGGACTATGTGTTTGTGGGCCCCAGCGCCGTCTTCACCAACGTGCGCACCCCTAGGGCAGCCTTCCCCCGCAACCGTAGCGAGGACTACCTCAAGACTGTGGTGAAGCAAGGGGCTACCATCGGGGCGAATGCCACCATCGTCTGCGGGGTGACCATAGGGGAGTGGGCCTTTGTGGCCGCAGGAGCGGTGGTGACCAAGGATGTGCCCCCTTATGCCCTGGTGGCTGGGGTGCCCGCCCGGGTGATGGGCTACGCCTGCGAATGTGGGGTTCCCCTTAGGTTCACAGAGGGTAAGGAAGGGGAGGAGGCTACCTGCCGAGAGTGCGGGAGGCGGTACCGGAAGGAAGGGGAACGGGTATGGCGGGTGGCGTGAACCGGATTCCCATCCTTGACCTAAGCCCCGAGATAGAGGAGCTCTGGGATGACCTTATGGCCGCCATCACCCGGGTCTTGCGCTCAGGCCAGTTCATCCTGGGCCCCGAGGTGGAGGCTTTCGAGCGGGAGGTGGCGGAGTACCTGGGGGTCAAGCACGCCATAGGGCTCAACTCCGGCACCGATGCCTTGGTGATCGGGCTAAGGGCCCTGGGGGTGGGCCCGGGGGATGAGGTCATCACCACGCCCTTTACCTTCTTCGCCACCGCCGAGGCTATCAGCCTGGTGGGGGCTACGCCGGTTTTCGTGGACATAGACCCCAAAACCTTTAACATCGATCCCAACCTTATCCCGGCTGCCATCACCCCTCGGACAAAGGCCATCCTGCCGGTGCACCTCTACGGCCGCCCGGCGGAGATGGATGCCATCCTGGCCATAGCGGAGGAGCACGGGCTTAAGGTGCTGGAGGACTGCGCCCAGGCCTTTGGGGCCGCCTACCAGGGCAAAAAAGTGGGTACCCTTGGGCATGCGGGAGCTTTCTCCTTCTTCCCCAGCAAGAACCTGGGGGCTTATGGGGATGGGGGTCTTTTGGTCACCAACGACGATGGGGTGGCGGAGCTGGCCCGGATGCTTAGGGCCCACGGCTCGAGGCGCAAGTACTTTAACGAAATGGTGGGGTACAACTCCCGCCTGGATGCGTTGCAGGCGGCCATTTTGCGGGTGAAGCTACCCCACGTGGACCGGTGGAACGAGAAAAGGCGCCAGGTGGCCGAGCGCTACAACCAGCTTCTCGCCGGGACCCCTGGCCTTGTCCTCCCCGAGGTTTTTGAAGGCCATGTTTTCCACCAGTACACGGTACGCATCCTCGGGGGCAAAAGAGATAGGGTCCAGCAAGCCCTGGCGGAGGCAGGGATTGGCACCGTGGTCTATTACCCGGTGCCCCTCCATCGGCTGCCAGCCTACGGGTACCCGCAGGGAGTTTTCCCAGAGGCTGAGAAGATGTCAGCTGAAGTTCTTTCCTTGCCGATAGGTCCCTTGCTGGCCACGAGCTTAATCGATAGGGTAGCAAGGAACTTAATGGTGGATGTCACACGGTCGGTGTGAAAAAGGAATACCATGCGTCCTCGTAGCTTATACAGCCGTGTTTTTGGAGAGTTGGGGGGGAGTATCTTTGCGTTGGCAGGGGCGAATATCCTGGCTCAAGTGTTGAATGTTGGGTTCATTCCTGTCCTTACAAGGTTGTATGGGCCAGCGGACTTTGGTATCTTTGCCGCTTATGGAGCCCTTGTTTCGATCTTAGCTGTGGGGGTTGCTTTGCGCTATGATATGGCGCTCCCCCTAGCTTCGGGGGAAAGGGAAGCAGTCAATTTGACGTTCCTCGCATTCTTTTTGGTGGTTGTGATGAGCTTTGCCACAGGGCTTTTGTTCCTTTTAGGGGGCGATAGGCTTATTTTCCTGTTGGGCGCCGAGCATTTGGTGGATTATCTTTGGCTTATCCCATTAGGGCTGTTGCTGACGGGCCTCCAGCAAGTTTTTGTTTCTTGGATGTCCTTGATGCGGAATTTTCGTGCCCTTGCTGTTAATCGGATTATACAGGCTTTGCTTCAAGGAGTTCTTCAGGTGGGTCTAAGTCGGTTAGGAGTAGTAGGCTTGTTGCTGGGTTTTGTCTTCGGGCGAGTGGTCGGTGTGGTAGCCTTGTGCCGGTCGTGTAAGGATTTATGTGTAAGGGTCCGTGTTTAATAGGGGGGCACACCTTAGCACGAGGAGGTGCCCCGTGGACCAGGATACCTTGCGAATCTTGCTGAGGGAAGCGGTGCGGGAGACGGTGG
>Ga0209276_101668_pt1 | contig 13166 bp, 10 predicted proteins | sample DewCreD2012metaG_3_FD_185473 | JGI IMG/M metagenome (GOLD analysis project Ga0209276, IMG submission 185473) | Hot spring sediment bacterial and archeal communities from British Columbia, Canada, to study Microbial Dark Matter (Phase II) - Dewar... ...
TCGAGCTTGCGGGGGCGGGTGCCGCGTTGCCCTGGCGGCAGTTCGAGGCGTGGTGACCGCCTCGGTTCGAAAAGCCTCTTTTGCGGTGACCTTGACGAAGCCTAGTCCGATTCGCCATGGGTAGGGATCGCAAGTGACCTTCTTTTTTACACACGACAGACTCTCTGGCGGCTGGGTGCAGCTTTCCCTCGATGATGCCGTTCGCCGCACGTGCGATCTCGGGGCAAGGCAAGTGCCCGCCAGCGTGCCTATAAGTACCTGCGCGCCTCGCCGAATGTGCGCGCGCGCCGAGAGACGCCCGAGGTTGTCAGCAGGGTGCGTCGTTTCGGTCCGGCACGATGCCTTAGAGCCGCCGTACGAAAGCAAAAGGGGGCGGGTGTTGGGTGGAACATCAGGGAGCGAGCGGGCCAGGGGTATCGAAGGGCGCCACTCTTTGAGGAGGGACAAGATTTTTCATGGCCAAGGTAATGTTGATCAACGTCACGCATGCCGAAGAGAGCCGCGTGGCGATTGTTGCAGACGGGACGTTAGTTTCCTTCGAGATCGAGTCGTGTAACCGCGAGCATCTGAAGGGGAACATTTACAAGGGCGTTGTCCAAAAGGTGCAGCCAGGCCTCGAGGCTGCCTTCGTCGACATCGGTGCCGAGCGCAACGCCTTTCTGCCTCTAGACGAGATTTGCTTTCGGCACCTCCCGCATCCACCACCAAAAATCTCCGGAAACGGGGAGCGGCGAAGACCACGGATCCAAGATTTGCTCAAGCCGGGGGACGAGTTGCTTGTGCAGATCGTTAAAGAGCAGTTCGGTAGCAAACCCCCCACGCTGTCGACATTTTACTCGCTACCGGGGCGTTTCTTGGTGTTGCTGCCCGGCTCCGACGATGCGGGAATTTCGCGGCGAATCGAGGGAGCCGATCGCGTCCGCGTGCGCGAAATGGTGGAAAAACTTCATCCCCCGGAAGGCTTTGGAATTATCGTGCGCACCGTCGTGGGCTTCGACCCTGGGCTTGCCGACTTGCAGCGCGACCTCACGTATCTCCTCCGCTTGTGGGAGAGCATTCAGCAGGCGGCAGCGCAAAAAACCGCTCCGGCGTTGGTGTATCGCGAGCACGACCTCGTGCTGCGGAATATCCGCGATTACTTCACTCCCGACATCGACGAGATTTACGTGGACAACGAAGAGGTGTTCGAACGGGCGCGGCAATTTCTGCGCGACGTGCTCCCCGAGAAAGAACATGCGCTCCGCCTGTATCAGGGAGACAAGCCCATCTTTTCGTACTTCAACATCGAGACGCAGATCGAGTCGATTTACAAACGACGCGTACCGCTGAAGTCGGGTGGCTACATCGTGATCGATGGAACCGAAGCGTTGACGGCAATCGACGTGAACTCGGGCCGGGCACTGCGCGGTCAGAGCCAGGAAGAAACGGCGTTCCGCACCAACCTCGAGGCAGCGGTGGAAATCGCTCGTCAGTTGCGGTTGCGCGACCTGGGTGGTCTCATCGTGATCGACTTTATCGACATGCGGAACCCGCAGCACATTAGCGAGGTGGAAAAGGCTCTTCGTACTGCGATGTTCGAGGACAAGGCTCGGCATGAGGTCGGACGAATTTCGCACTTTGGCTTGCTCGAGGTTTCCCGCCAGCGGCTGCGGCCGGCAGCGACCGCCACCACCTATGTGACATGCCCGATGTGCGATGGCTACGGGCTTGTGCGCACGACCGAGTCGGCCGCACTCGTAGCGCTGCGCAAAGTGCATAACCGTGTGGCTCAAGGAGACGTGAGTTCCGTGCGAGTAAGCCTTCCTACCGACGTGGCCATGTACTTGCTCAACCAGAAGCGCGAGGACCTGGCCCAATTGGAGCGTCGTTACAACACGAAAATTCTGGTGGCGACGAAGCCGGAACTCATGCCGCACCAATGCGAGATCGAGGTGAAAACACGAAGCGAGGTAGCCTCGAGCGAGGCATCGCCCGTGCTTCGCCTGGGTGGCGTGGCCTTGCCGGCGCCAACGATGCCTACGCAACCAGCAGAACCCTCGGTGACGGTCTCACCGTCGCCGGAGTCCTCGGCGAGCGCAGAAACGGCGGCCGTCCCTCCCGCGGCAATGGCGGCTTCGCCTGCCGCGACAAGCACGGAGCCAAGCAAGCAAGCAAAACGGCGTCGACGTCGTGGCCGCCGACGCGGCAAAGGACGGCTTGCTGCGGCCGCATTGCAAGAGGCCTTGAGCGCATTGGCGAGTCACGTGAGTTCCGAAGCCGGTGCAACGGACGTGGCAACGGCCCCGGTAACCATGTCGGCGGCTGCGGAAGTGCTGCAGGTCCAGGAAACGCACGCATCGGGTTTGTCTGTCAGCACGGGCGGAGAGGAGTCCGCCCCGGTCGTCAGCACGGTGCTTGCGTCGACAACAGGAGAGGAAGCAAGCGGAGCCCGGGTACTGGCGCAGGCGGGAACAGCCGAAGCTCCGGAGGCGGGGTCCGAGTCGGCACCGGCAAGCGTGAGCGAGAAAGCAGTCGAGACGATGGCAGGGGAAGAAAAAGCTCCTGCGGAGTTCCGCGAAAGCGAGGGAGTCGTGTTGGACCTTGCTGTAGAAGGTTCGAGCCGCGGAGAAGGGGAACCGAGCAAGGCCGAGAGTGGTGCCGGTGCCTTGCCAAAACGGTCGCGGCGGCGCTCTGGGGCGACTGCGCGTGCAGCGAGGACGAAATCATCGTCGACGACGCAGAAGCGGCGCGCTGCAAGCGCCAAGTCGCGAGAGGAAACTACGACGAAGACAGAAGATTCGGCGAAGGCACCGAAAGCCACTCGCGGTCGTCGTGGCTCCGGACAGCGTGTTGCCACCGGCGATCAGCCAGATTCTGCGAGCAAAACATCGACTGGAAGCCGCGCCCGCCGCCGGAAGGCGGTACGTGTTGCCGCGGAAGACAAGAGTCGCGTTGACGGCGATTGAGCCGTAGGTCCGAAAAGAAACCAGGGGCCGAGACAGGCTGCCTCAGCCCCTGGTTGTCATCGGTCGCCCACTCCTGATCGTCGATCGAGAAGGGCTTCAGGGCCCGTCAAAACGTCGGGCCGTTGTTGTGGCAAAGGAAGCCGTCGCGTGCCTTTGGCTGACAAACGATTTGCTCGTCCACGCCATCGTCGCCGATCGAGAAGCAGAGCTGGTACACCACGCTGAAATAACCCGGGGGAAAATTGGGCGTATTGTACTGGAACTGGAAGGTGTAGCCAGGTCCGACTTCCTTTGGCGCCAGCCGCACCCAGCCCTCGGGGGTCTCGGCGATCCACCCGTTGCCGTCGCGCCGGAACTCCAGTCGCGGCATGCGTACAACGACGATGCCGTCTTTGTCGGTCAGCGACAACGATCCAATCTCTGTGTCGGGGAAGATGCCGTTCGACCGGCGGTCTAAACGCATTTCACTTGGCTTGGTTGTGATGACCGGAGCAGAGGCTGGGTAGTTGTAATAAAGCTGCCCGATTTTGTTGCCGGTGGGGCAAGCCGGGCGCTGCGGGCAAGTTACCGGAATGCCCGGGCAGCTTTGGTTGCCAACGATCATCGTAGGCGTCGCCGTAGGAGTAGGTGTGCCGCCAACGTCGGGCAAAGAGAGGGTCGGCGTTGGCGAGGGCGGAACTACAACGGTCTGGCGAGGTCCTGGGGGCCGCGTTGGCCGTGGCACGCGCGTAGGCCGGGGCTTTGGAGTAGGCCGCGGCGGGCGTTGCACCCTGGTTTGGGCCTGTGCGGTTCCTCCAAGGAGTTCGAGCGGAAAAGCCGGCGCCCATCCCATAATCAGCGCAATCGACGTCGTGATCAGAACAACGCGCCACAGTTCGTGCATATCGCCCTCCGCACCGTAGGGTTTGTGTTTTGGTGTCCAGGACCCAGCGCCATACATGGGCGACTTGCACAATGCAAGCCGGAATTGGTCGGAGGGTCGCAATGGGTACGGCTCCTGAGATAGCGGCGAGATCGTTTCCGACCTCGTTCAGGAGCGCGCCACTGCGCACCTCAGCTTTGAACGGTTCGGCCCTTTGCCGGCGGTGCAGGTGGAAGTCAGAGGTACAGGGGCGGTCTGAAGAGGGTGGGTCTTCTCGTTTGCCATGGGTAGCGGATTCCACTATTCGTGTGGGCATTTTGGGCGTGTAGGGCTGGCGAGGAGCGAGGGTTCGGTCAGATGGAACGAGAATTCCCCAGGGTGAAACGGCTTCCCCCATACGTGTTCAACATCATCGGGGAGTTAAAACAGCAGGCGCGTAAGGCTGGTGAGGACATTATCGACTTCGGCATGGGAAATCCCGACGGCCCAACGCCGCCGCATATCGTGGCAAAGTTGGTGGAGGCGGCCACCAAGCCAGTAAACCATCGCTACAGCGTTTCGAAGGGAATTTTCAAGCTTCGCCAGGCTATTACCGACTGGTATCGGCGCCGCTACGGCGTCGAGCTTGACCCCGAAACCGAGGCCATCGTGACCATTGGCTCGAAAGAGGGCTTGGGGCACTTAGCGCTGGCGGTCCTTGGACCGGGAGACGTCGTGCTTTGTCCGAGCCCAACTTATCCGATCCACCAGTACTCGGTGATTATCGCTGGCGGCGACTTGCGCACCGTGCCGATGCTTCCGGGGCAGGACTTCTTTGCCAGTTTGGTCGAGGCCGCACGCCAGGCTCGTCCGCGCCCGAAACTCTTGATCCTCAACTTCCCGCACAACCCGACCACCGCAGTTGTGGATCTAGACTTTTTCCAGAAAGTCGTCGCCTTTGCCCGAGAGCACGAGTTGATGGTGGTGCACGACCTCGCGTACGCCGACCTGTGTTTCGATGGTTACAGCGCCCCGAGTATTTTGCAGGTGCCGGGAGCGAAGGACCTCGCGGTGGAATTTTTCACCTTATCCAAGAGCTACAACATGCCCGGTTGGCGTGTCGGCTTCGCCGTTGGCAATGCTGCGATGGTGCACGCACTCGCGCGCATCAAGAGTTACCTCGACTACGGCATGTTCCAGCCCATCCAGATTGCAGCAATTCACGCTCTGAATGGGCCACAACACTGGGTCGACGAGATCCGCGCCCGTTACGAAGCTCGTCGGAACGTGTTGGTGGATGGCTTGAACCGTTTAGGGTGGCAGGTGGAGCGCCCGAAGGCGACGATGTTTGTGTGGGCTCCGATTCCCCCCCCATTTGCCCACTTGGGATCCCTTGAGTTTGCCAAGTTTCTGTTGCGCGAAGCGAAAGTTGCCGTCTCCCCTGGAATCGGCTTCGGAGAGCACGGTGACGGTTTCGTGCGCTTTGCGCTGATTGAAAACGAGCACCGAATCCGACAAGCAGTGCGAGGAATCCGGCGCGCCTTCGAGCGTGCAGGGCAGACACAACTTCGTGGGGTGGCATGAGTGGATGCCGCTAGGCGCGGCCACATCGGGCGAAGATTGGGGTCGAGAGGGGTAGGCGGTATGCAGCGTGTGGTTGGTGTGGGTGTGTTGGGTTTCGGTACGATTGGTACCGGCGTGGTGAAGTTGTTGCAGGTCCACGCCAAGCGTTTACGGGAGCGCCTCGGGGCGGAACTCCGGCTTGCGGCGATTGCCGACATCGATTTGGAACGCGACCGCGGTGTCCGTGTACCGCGACAAATTCTCACGCGCGATGCACGTCAAGTGGTTGCCTCCGAGCAAGTGGACATCGTGGTGGAACTCATCGGGGGATACGAACCGGCGCGCCAGCTCGTGCGTGAAGCGCTCCAGCGTGGGAAAAGTGTTGTGACTGCCAACAAAGCTCTCCTGGCTGTGCACGGTGCGGAGCTGTTTGCCGCTGCGGAGCGTGCAGGTGTGACACTCGGATTCGAAGCGAGCGTTGGAGGAGGGATCCCGATCATTCGCACCCTCCGGCAGGGCTTGGTGGGAGATCGGGTGCGCGCCGTGTATGGCATCGTGAATGGCACCTCGAACTATATCTTGACAGAGATGACGCGCGCCGGGGCGGACTTCGCTACCGTGCTGGCACGTGCGCAAGCCGAGGGGCTTGCCGAGGCAGATCCGAGCTTCGACGTCGATGGAATCGATGCCGCGCACAAGCTTTGCTTGTTGATCCAGCTTGGCTTTGGGGTGCGCGTGCCGTTTCCGGCCATCCCAGTCGAAGGGATTCGCCACGTGAGTCCAGCGGATATCGAGTACGCTCGTGAGTTTGGGTACGCAATCAAATTACTTGCAATCGCCAAACTCCATGGCACACAGGTAGAGGCGAGAGTGGCTCCAACGATGATTCCCCAGCGGCACGTATTGGCTGACGTGAACGGCGCGTACAACGGCATCGTGGTACAAAGTGACGCACTTGGCCAAACGTTCTACTACGGCCTGGGCGCTGGCATGATGCCGACCGCGACGGCTGTGGTGGCGGACATCGTCGATGCCGCTCGCTGTCGCCTGGGCCTGGTGCAGTCACCTTTGCCTCCGTTGGGATATCCGCTGGCACAGCAACGCGAGGCGAAGATCCTGCCAGAGCAAGCGATCGAGTCGGAGTATTACCTTCGCCTGTCGCTGGCCGACCGACCCGGCGTGCTCGCCCAGATTGCGGGAATTCTAGGGAAAGAAAAAGTGTCCATCGCGGCCATGGTGCAGCGCGGACGAAGACAAAATGGTTGGGTTCCCGTGGTTATGCGGACGCACCGAGCAAGCGAACGTCAAGTGCGCCGGGCGTTGCAGCGGATTCGGCGCTTGCAGGCGGTGCAAGGGGCCCCCACGGTGCTGCGGATCGAAGAAGGACTGGGTGAAGAATGACGAACGGTCGGTGCGGCCCGCGACTCCAAAATCTTTTTCGTAGCTTCAGTCCGCGCAGCGGCGCTTGCACCGTCTCGCCCAGGTGGGCTCCAACCGCGTGGCCCAGCCGCGTAGGGGCCGCGCTTTTGGTGGTGGTCGTTTCCGTGTTGGTTGTCGAAAAAGCTTGGGCAGTTCCAGCGTGTACCGCCGCAGACGTGATCGCTCAGGAGGTCAACTGCAGCCCAACGGGGAACTGTGTGATTGCCAAGGTGTACGAGATTCCTCCCGACGCTCCCTGCGTGTTCGATTTCTCGGGTCGTAACGTGACCTTAAGTTCGACAGCGCGGATTAACGTGGGCTCTGGCGACCTGACGATTCGTTGTGCCAATTTCACCATGTCGCCCGGCGCCTTGATCGATGGCCAAGGCACGGCAACATCGGGCCGTTCGGCAAACGGGGGCAGAGTGCGGATCGCGAGTTCGGGTGCAGTGGACATTCAGGGCGCCACCAACAATCGCTCTCGCATCGATGTTTCGGCAAATACTGCGGCCGGGGTGATCCAAATCGAAGCCACGGGAAGTGTGGCGATCAACGGGAGATTGGTAGCGTCGAATCTGCGGGCGACGGCGGATGGTGGTTCTATTGCGGTCATTGCAGGAGGAAACATCACCTCCAACAGTTCACCAATCACCGAAATCGTGGCGACGGGAGGGAGCGAGGCGCCGAAGGGAGGCGGAGCGATCGATCTCGAGGCCGGCGGAAACATCGCGCTGGCGAGCAACACCGTCATCGATGTGCGCGGGAGTAACGGCGGCACGGTGGATCTTTCGGCTGACGGCGAACTGAATTTTGGTGGCGCCAACGGGAACGCCACATCCGAGGGCGGAAGCGGAGCCACGATCTCGTTGTCGGCTGGGCGAAGGGTGGTGGTCACCGGAACGATCCTGGCAAACGGGGGCGGAGGCACCGAGGTCGGTGGCGAAGGTGGTTCGTTAAGTGTCGAAACGTTGCTTGGGAATGCCGAGTTTCAGGCGAGTGTGCGACTTGAAGGGGCAGCGCCTGACGGGGACGGAGGCGACATCGATATTGACGTGAACGGGGATATCCGATTGTCCACCGGCGTTACCGTCTCGGCAAAAAGCAACGGCTCGTTTGGAGTGGGAGGTACGGTTGCCCTCACCGCTGCACGCGATGTGTTGACGTCGTCGCAAACCGCGACAGCCTTGGACGTTAGCGGCGGCGGAGGAGGGGGTGGACTGGACATCGTCGCAGGGCGGCACGTCGTACTGAACGCCCCTGTGGACGTGAGTGCCAATGCTGCGGGTGGCACCGGAGGAGACGTGTCGATTACCGCTGGTGATGGGGCAGTGGGCAATGTGATGGTGGCAAACACGGTGAACGTCTCCGGGGGAGGATGCAGTGTCGACGAGGGCTGCGGAGCGGGCGGTACTACCGATGTGGAAGGCTGCGATATCACGATCAGCTCGGTGGGGCGGCTGAATGCGAATGCCCCGGGCGAGGCTGGCAGTCACCAGATCACGGCTCGAAAACAACTCCGAGTAGATGGCAGCGTGACCGCTCAGAAAACGTTAGCTTCCGGCAGCGACGGTTCGATCTCCGTCTTCCACCCGGTATCTCTGGCCCCCATCCTGGCTAGCAACTCTGTTCGGCCAGCACCGACGATGAATCCACGCCCGTTTTGTACGGCCGAGAATCCGTTCGACGACTGTCTCGTCCCTTGCCCCGTTTGCGGGAATCGCACGGTTGAATTCCCGGAGCGCTGCGACGATGGCAACACAGCGAATTGCGACGGCTGTTCTTCCTTTTGCCAGATCGAGGATTGCCCCCCGGCGGAGTTTTGTTTTGGAAATGTCGCCTGCGACGTGCAGCTTGGCTGTGCCATTTGCCCCGACGCACCGACCCCCACGCCATCTTCGACTCCGACGCCAACGAACACGCCCACAATCACAGCGACGCCCACGGTGACCGCCACCCCGACCGCGACGCGGACCCAAACCCCCAGTGTTACACCCACTTCGTCGCGGACCTCTACGGCTACGTCCACGCTGACACCAACATCCACGGCTACCGCCACCGCTCCACCCACGGCGACGGCCTCCTTGACACCTACGGCCTCAGCTACCGTGACCGCAACTCAAACCGCTACCGTCACGCCGACTGTGTCTCCCACGCCCACACCAACGAACACCCTGACCCCGTCGGTGACGGCAACTGCCACACCCACACCCACACCCACACCCACGCCGACCGCTTCCGCAACAGCTACGTTCCCGCCAACGACCGTGCCGACCGCGACGGTCACGTCCAGCGCCACCGCGTCGCCAACCTCGTCGCGCTCGCCAACGCCGACGAACACCACAACGGCGACCCCGGAGCCAACAGCCACTCCGACCGAGCGCACCCCGGCGAGTTGTGTCGGGGACTGCAATGGGGATCACCAGGTAACCATCGACGAACTGGTTCAGATGGTGAACATCGCCCTCGGCCTAGCCAATTTGGAACAGTGCCCAGCGGGAGACGCGGACGGTGAGGGGGGAATCACCATCGACGAAATTATCCGTGCCGTGAGTGTTGCCCTGGGCGTGCAAGCTTGCGAGCCGTGAAGCTGCATTGCTGGACCATGGCGCGCTAGTTGGGTAAGGAACAAGCCGCCGGGAGTGAATGGCAATGGATCGGAACCTCGCACTGGAAGCTGTACGGGTAACAGAGGCTGCCGCACTGGCTGCGGCGCGACTGATGGGACGCGGCGACGTGGCCGGTACCGATCGCGCCGCAGCGGAGGCAATGCGCAAGGCGATCCGCTCGATCGCCATTCGCGGACGTGTCGCCGTGGGCGAAGGCGAGCCAGGAGTCGCGGAAGCCCTATACGTCGGCGAGGCTGTCGGTGGCGGGGACGGACCAGAGATCGACGTGGCACTCGATGCTTTGGAAGGTGCGTCAATTTGTGCCACGGGTGGTTTCAATGCCCTCTCCATTATCGCCTTTGCGGAGAAGGGGGGCTTTTTACGTTGCCCGGAAACCTACATGGAAAAAATCGTGGTCGGGCCCGAAGCGCGTGACGTGGTCGACCTCGACCGCTCTCCCACGGAAAACTTAAAAGCTCTGGCCGAAGTCAAGGGTGTGTACGTCGCGGACCTCACCGTGGCGATCTTGGACCGCCCTCGTCACCAACAGCTGATTGCCGAAGTGCGGAAGGCCGGTGCGCGGATCAAGTTACTTCCGGATGGGGACGTGGCGGCAGGCATTGCCACGGTTCGGCCGGAAACCGGAATCGACATGCTCCTCGGGATTGGTGGCGCTACCCAGGGCATCCTCACCGCTGCAGCAATCCGCTGTGCCGGTGGCGGGATGCAAGCTCGTTTGCGCCCGCGCAACGAAGAAGAAACCCGCCGCTGCCTCGCATTGGGCATCGAAGACATCAACCGCAAGTACACGGCCGAGGATATGGCGAGCGGCAGCGTCATGTTTGCCGCAACTGGCGTGACGAATGGCGACTTGCTGCGCGGCGTGCGCTTTTTCCGCGGCGGAGCAACGACCAATTCGCTGGTCATGCGCTCGCGCACACACACGATGCGTTTTATCGAGGCCATTCACCGATTCGATTTCAAGCCGGAGTACTGAAGATGACGGAACCGCAAACGGTCCGCCTCGCAGTCGAGGGTGGAATCGCCACCATCACCATCGATCGCCCGAAGGCGCTGAACGCACTGAACCGGTCGGTGCTCGAGGAACTTGGCCGCGTACTCGAGTCGCTGGAACGCAGCCTTCCTCGCTGCGTCGTCATTCGTGGCGCGGGGGAGAGAGCATTTGTCGCCGGTGCCGATATTGCCGAGATGGAACCACTGTCCGTGGCCGAAGCACGTTCGTTCGCGCGGCGGGGTCAGACTGTCTTCCAACGGATCGAAGAGTTTCCCGTGCCTGTGGTCGCCAGCGTTCGCGGCTTCGCGCTCGGTGGCGGGCTCGAGCTTGCCCTTGCCTGCGACCTGATCGTTGCGGCCGACACGGCACAACTCGGCCAACCGGAGATCTCGCTGGGGATCATTCCCGGCTTCGGTGGCACGCAACGCCTTGTGCGGCGCGTGGGCCCCGGCAAAGCGCGCTATTTGATCTTCACGGGCACCCGGGTTTCGGCGGAAGAGGCCTATCGCATGGGGTTGGTCGACCGTGTTGTACCGGCAGCCGAGCTCGACGACGCGGTTCAGACACTCGCTCAGGAGCTGGCGAGCAAACCCGCGTTTGCGATGCAACAGGCCAAGGCGGCACTGCGGGCGGCGTGGCACCTCGACATTGCCACTGGATGCGAGCGCGAGGCTGATGCCTTCGCCCTCGCGTTTTCGCACCCAGATCGCCAGGAAGGGTTGCGCGCGTTCCTGGAAAAGCGGCCCCCGCGCTTCGCGTGAGCGCAGAGGTTGAGATGATGTCGTGGGAGGTTTGCTTCGAAACCCCGATCGAAGCCGAGGCGCATCTGGTCAAAGGATTCCTCGAACACCAGGGAATCCCGTGCGTGCTGTCGAGTCGCCGCTTCGCTTTGCAGCCGCTCACGTTTTGCGCGCTCGGAGCAGTGCAGCTACTGGTGCCCGATGCTTGGTTGCCCACCGCACGTGCGATGATTGCACGGCGCAGACAGCCACAAAAAAGGAGGGAAGATCGTCGTGCCTAGGAGCAAAAGAGACTGGCTGGCGGAAACGTATCCGAAAGCCAAGGACCGCTTGCCCCGGTTTACGACCATTTCCGATGAGCCAGTGGAACCGCTCTACACCCCGGAAGACCTGCCTGGGTTCTCGTACGAGCGGGACCTTGGTTACCCCGGCGAGTATCCGTTCACGCGTGGTGTCTATCCCAGCATGTACCGTGGGAAGCTGTGGACGATGCGACAATTCGCGGGTTTCGGTACGGCCGAAGACACCAATGAGCGCTTTCGCTTTTTGCTGTCGCAAGGCCAAACCGGTCTCTCCACCGCATTCGACATGCCGACGTTGATGGGCTACGACGCCGACCACCCGCGTGCCCGCGGCGAGGTCGGACGGGAAGGGGTGGCAGTGTCGAGCCTGGCCGACATGGAGGCCTTGTTCGACGGGATTCCGCTCGATCAAGTGACCACGTCGATGACGGTCAACTGCACCGCGAGCATCTTGCTTGCAATGTACTTTGCAGTGGCCGAACGCCGCGGGATCCCGCTGCACAAACTGGGTGGCACGATCCAAAACGACATGTTGAAAGAATTCATCGCGCAAAAGGAGTGGATCTGCCCGCCCGAGCCTTCGGTCCGCATCATCGTGGACATGATCGAGTTTTGTGCTCGCGAAGCTCCTCGTTGGCACCCCGTGTCGATCTCCGGGTACCACATTCGGGAAGCCGGTTCGACCGCTGCACAGGAGCTTGCGTTCACGTTGGCCGATGGGATCGGGTACGTGCAAGCAGCCATCGAACGTGGTCTCGACGTCGACGAGTTCGCTCCGCGCCTGTCGTTCTTTTTCAACGTGCACAACGACTTTTTCGAGGAAATCGCCAAGTTCCGCGCCGCGCGGCGGATGTGGGCGAAAATCATGCGCGAGCGGTTCGGGGCGAAAAATCCAAAATCCTGGCTCCTGCGCACGCATGCGCAGACTGCGGGTTGCAGCCTGACCGCTCAGCAGCCGCTGAACAACATTGTACGCGTGGCGATTCAAGCTCTGGCTGCTGTGCTGGGAGGCACCCAGTCGTTGCACACGAACTCGATGGACGAAACTCTCGCCTTGCCCAGCGAACAAGCGGTGTTGGTGGCGTTGCGCACGCAGCAAATTATTGCCGAGGAAACCGGAGTGGCGAACTTCGTCGATCCTCTGGGAGGAAGCTACGCGGTAGAAGCCCTCACGAACGCACTCGAGGCCCAAGCGTGGGACTACATTCGGCGAATCGATGAAATGGGAGGGATCGTACGCGCCATCGAGTTAGGATTTCCACAAAAGGAGATCTCCGAGGCAGCTTACCGGTACCAGCAGCAGCTGGAGCGCGGCGAGAAAATTATGGTCGGTGTGAACAAGTACCAAATCCGCGAGGAACCGCCGATCGAAGTGCTGCGGATTCCGCCAGAGGTGGAGCGGAAGCAAGTCGAAAGGGTGCGGCAGCGCAAGGCAGCAAGGAATCCCGCCGTGGTTGCAGCCGCTCTCGACAAGGTGCGGCGTGCCGCGCGCGAGGGAACCAACCTCATGCCTCCGATCCTCGAAGCAGTGAAGCAAGAGGTGACCGTGGGCGAAATTTCCGATGTGTTTCGCGAGGTGTTTGGCGTCTACCACGACCCAGCGTACATCTGATGAGGCGGAGATCGCGGAGCTTCGGTATGGAAAGGCGTGAGCCTCTCGCTCGTCGGGACGCCCTAGGAGTTCGGTATCATGGCAACACGGCGGTTGCGAATCTTGATTGCAAAGCCCGGGTTG